>Ga0307513_10005866_pt1 | contig 16136 bp, 11 predicted proteins | sample 15_EM_MG_FD_202174 | JGI IMG/M metagenome (GOLD analysis project Ga0307513, IMG submission 202174) | Populus trichocarpa ectomycorrhiza microbial communities from riparian zone in the Pacific Northwest, United States - 15_EM | ecosystem: Host-associated > Plants > Roots > Unclassified | place... | reverse complement strand
CCAACGTCCAGACCGGCGTCGCTGCGACTAACTACACCAACACCGGCCTCACAAACGGCACGAACTATTTCTATGTGATAACTGCGCTAAACGCCAGCGGCGAGAGTCCGATCTCGAACCAGGTCAGCGCGACGCCGTCCGCCGGGCCGGGTGGCGATTCGGGAGGTGTGACGTCGACGGGCGCCGTGAGCAGCGCCAGCCCGTGGTTCAACGAGCTGCAGGTGCGGCTCGGCAATACCACGCCGGTCACGGCGCTGACCATCACGGTGGTCGTGCAGCGCACCACCGGCGTCAGCCACAGCGGCCAGTACAACACCGTGGGTGGGCAGATCACGCAGGGCAATACGAGCACGACGGGCACCGTGACTTATACGTGGACGCTGGGTGCCGGGCAGACACTGACCCCGGCGACGTTGCGGACCTTCGCCGCCCAGCTCGGCGGCACGGGCACCGCACATCCGGTGACGGGAGATCGATGGACCGTGAACTACACCACTGGCGGAGTGGCGCGCACGTTGACGGGGGGGTTCTAGGGAGTGAACCGGGGAACGGGTGCGGCCTTGCGGCCGTCCCCGATTCCCCCGAATTGGCCGGGTACGGCGCGGGGAGCGCCGCACCCGGCTAACTACAATTCAAGGAGAAACGTTCATGAAGATCTCGAGACATCGTGCCGCGTGGGCGGCTGCGGGCCTCATCGCCTGGGCGTTATCAGGTTACGCCGCGGCGCAGACGCCTGCCTGCCAGGTGACGTACACGAAGAGTTGGGAGGGCGGTAACGGTTTCGGCGCCAACCTCGTCATCACCAACAATGGACCGGCCATCACCAATGGCTGGACGCTGATCTTCAGTTTCCCCAACGGACAACGCCTGCAGAATGGCTGGCCGGTTTCATTCACGCAGCCGGCCGGCAGCGCGCAGATGACCGTCGCCAGCAATGCCGACTGGAACAAGAGCATCGGCAGCGGACAGAGCTTCACGGCTGGATTCAACGGGACGTTCTCCGGCACCAACAACCCGCCAGCGGCGTTCACCCTGAATGGCACCGCCTGCAACGGTGGCGGTACGCCCCCGGCCAACACGGCCCCGGCGGTCGGTCTCACGAGCCCGACCAGCGGGCAGCAGTTCAACCAGGGCAGCACGGTGACGCTGAGCGCCACGGCCAGCGACAACAGCGGCGTTGCCCGCGTGGAATTCCGCGTCGACGGCGCGCTCGTCAATTCCGATACGGGTGCGCCGTACAGCTTCGGCGTGGCGGGTCTCGCGGCCGGCAGCCACACGGCGCAAGCCACGGCCTTCGACAACGCCTCGCCGCCGTTGTCCACCGCGACTGCCGTGATCCCGTTCACCGTTGTCGCGGCACCGACGACGCCGACGATCCAGGTGGGCACCGCCACGCTCAACCTCGCGGGCGGCGCGACGGGCACTTCCAACGTGAAGCTCTCGGCGGCGCCTTCGGCCAGTGTCGTCGTGACCCTCACGCGCAGCGGCAGCACCGCGATCACCGTGAGCCCGGGCACGATCACCTTCACTTCGGCCAACTGGTCGGCCGGTGTGAACGTGACGTTCACCGCGGCGTCCGGCACCACGGCGGCCACGGCCACGTTCGCCCTGGCGGCACCTAACTATACGGGTGCATCCATCGTGGTGAACCGCACGACGGGGACGACGCCCACGCGCGTCGACAATCCGTTCTCCGGCGCGGGTGTGTACAACAACCCGCAATGGCGCGCGGCGGCAGTGGCCGGCGGCGGCAGCGCGATCGCCAACCAGCCGACGGCGGTCTGGTTCGATCGCATCAGCGCGATCGCCGGCAATGGTTCGGCGACCACGGGCAGCATGGGCCTGGTGCAGCACCTGAACGAGGCCGTGACGCAGGATGCGGCCAACGGCGCGACGCCGATGGTGTTCCAGATGGTCATCTACGATCTGCCGGGCCGTGACTGTGCGGCACTGGCAAGCAACGGAGAGCTCGGACCCAACGATCTGCCGCGTTACAAGGCGGAATACATCGATCCGATCGCGGCCATCCTGGCTCGTCCGGAATACGCCGCGTTACGCGTCGTGGCCATCATCGAGATCGATTCACTTCCCAACCTCGTGACCAACACCACGGATCGCCCGACCGGCACCGCGTTGTGCGACACGATGAAACAGAACGGCAACTACGTGAACGGCGTGGGTTACGCACTCGCGAAACTCGGCGCCGTGCCGAACGTGTACAACTATGTCGACGCAGGCCATCACGGCTGGCTGGGTTGGGATACCAACTTCGCACCGGCCGTGAACATGATGAAGACCGCAGCGACCGCTTCGGGCGCGACGGTCAACAACGTGTGGGGCTTCATCACCGACACGGCCAACACGTCGGCCCTGCAGGAGCCGTACATCACCGTGGATTCGACCACGCGCCAGTCGGCCTGGATCGACTTCAACCAGTTCAACGATGAGCTGAGCTTCGCGCAGGCATGGCGCAACCAGGCGATCAGCGCGGGTTTTCCGTCGACCATCGGCATGTTGATCGACACGTCGCGTAATGGCTGGGGTGGAACGGCGCGCCCCACCGGGCCGTCGACACTCGCGGATCTCAATGCGCGCATCGATGCCTCACGCGTCGACCGCCGCATTCACAAAGGCAACTGGTGCAATCCGAGCGGTGCGGGTCTGGGCGAACGCCCACGCGCGGCGCCGGCCGCGGGCATCGACGCCTACGTGTGGATCAAACCGCCGGGTGAGTCCGACGGTGCGAGCACCAACATCCCGAACGACGAGGGCAAGGGTTTCGATCGCATGTGCGATCCGACCTACGGCGGCAACGCGCGCAACAACAACCACATGACCGGGGCGCTGCCGAACGCGCCGTTGTCAGGTCACTGGTTCCAGGCGCAGTTCGAGGAGCTGCTGCGCAACGCCCATCCGGCGTTGTGAAGCGGTTCGATTGATGGGCGAGTCGCGGCCAGCCCTCCCGGCCGCGATTCGCCCTGCGGAGTGACAGGCGTCTGACAAGGAATATGTCGGGCGCCTGTTACTCCACTTTGAACCAGTCGTAGTCCGCGTACCCGTATTCCCACACCGGGACCGTGCCGAGCGCGAAGATGCCGATCTTCGCGCCTATCCACCGGCCGGGCCTGGCGGTGAATGGCGCACCGAACGCCCTGAAAGAGCCGCCGTCCGTGCTGAAGCTGAAAACCACTTTCGCGCCTTCGGTAACCGTCGCGCGCAGGTAGATAGTGTTGCCCGCCAGGGCCAGGCTGGCGAGCTCCGTTTCGATGCCGCCCACGTCCGCTCCCAGGCAGGTGTTCTGTACCAGCATCGTCCGGTCGCCCCGTTTGACGAGCCCGACCCACGCGTAGTCGGAGCCCATGACGAGCAGGCCGGTACGATCCGCGTCGGCGCGCGGCGTGAAGCTGAGTTTCGTGGTGGCCGTGAACGCCGGGGCGGGGAATTTCTGCAGCAGCAGGTTGGGCACCTGCCAGAAGTTCGCCATGCCGGCCGGCGCGGGCACGTTGAACAGCCGCAGAAAGCCGTAGGCCGGCGACGGAAAGGCCCAGCCCGATTTCGGATTCGCCTGCCATTGCCACTGCAGCGCAAGCTGCGGTGCGTTGAAATCGTCCGACTCGGCCGGCGTGACGATGGGGTAGTTGGCGCCCACGTCCGGCTTGCGAAAGGTCGCCACCGGCGCGCCGTCGTCGCCCATCTCCGGCCAGTCGTTCACCCATTTCATGGGCTGCAGATTCACGACGCGGCCGTAGGCATCCTTGTCCTGGAAATGGACGAACCACGATTCACCGGTCGGGGTGTCGATCCAGGCGCCCTGGTGTGGGCCGTTGATGTCGGTCCTGCCTTTGGCCAGCGTGACGCGCCGCTCATACGGCCCGTAGATGTTCTTCGCGCGCAGCACCAGTTGCCAGCCCTGCGGTACGCCGCCGGCGGGCGCGAATATGTAGTAGTAGCCGTTGCGTTTGTGGAGCTTCGGCCCCTCGACCGTTTCGTCCAGCTCGTGGCCGTCGTACACCAGCACGCCCTCGTCGAGTAGTTTGGTCGCCGCGTCGTTCATGCGGCTCAACACGAGCGTGCTCTTCATGCCGGAGCGGCTGCGCGACACGGCGCTCACCAGGTAGGCCTTGCCGTCGTCGTCCCAGAACGGCGCCGGATCGATCCAGCCCTTCGCCGGTTTCAGGAGCGCAGGTTCGCTCCACGGGCCGGCCGGATTCTTCGCGCGCACCACGTAGACCCCGATGCCCGGATCCGGATAGACGATGATGAATTCGCCATTGTGATGACGAATCGCCGGCGCCCACGAACCGCTGCCGTGCTGCGGCGTCGAATAGAGCTCGTACGGCGGTTGCGCGCCATAGGCATGGCCGATCAATTCCCAGTTCACGAGATCGCGCGAATGGAGAATGGGCAGGCCGGGACTCGTGTTGAAGCTCGATGCCGTCAGATAGAAATCCCGCCCGACGCGCACCACATCCGGATCGGAATAGTCGGCGTAGAGCACGGGATTCTTGTAATTGCCGTCCCCCAGGTCCGCCACCCAGGGTGACGCGGCCGACGCCTGCAGCGCCATCAACAAGATCAGGCCGGTGAATCTGTGGGTCATGTCAGGGTCTTAAGCGGGAAGGGCGGATTGTACGCCGTGACAGAATGCGGTCTTGCGGCGAAATAATGCGGTGGTTTTGCGGGTCTCCTGCACATACCGATTCAAGGAGCAAAGATGAAGCGGACTCTCATGGCGTTGCTGCTCTGCGCGGCAACCAGCGTCGCGGTTCAGGCCGGTGAGGCGGCGGTCAGGATTCCGGCGCCGCTGGTGGACGACAAACCGGTCGCGGGCAGCCTGCAGACGGCGGTCATTGCCGGCGGTTGTTTCTGGGGTGTGCAGGGTGTCTATCAACATCTGACCGGCGTGAAAAACGTGTTGTCGGGATATTCCGGTGGCGCGCGTGACGACGCGGACTATCAGACGGTAGGTGGCGGCGACAGCGGCCATGCCGAATCCGTGCAGATCGTGTACGACCCGGCGAAAGTCACTTACGGCCAGATCCTGCAGGTGTTTTTCTCGGTGGCCCACGATCCGACGCAGCTCAACCGGCAGGGCCCGGACACCGGCACGCAGTATCGCTCGGCGATTTTTTATGCCAATGACGGCCAGAAGAAAATCGCCCAAAGCTACATCGCGCAGCTGAACGCGGCCAAGGTGTATCCGGTGGCGATCGTCACGAAAGTCGATCCGCTCAAAGGGTTCTATGCCGCCGAGGGGTACCACCAGGATTTCCTGATCAACCATCCGGCGCATCCGTACATCGTGTTCAACGACCTGCCAAAGGTCCGCAACTTCGAGCGCATGTTTCCGGCGTTGTACGTTCCGCGCGCGGTCACCGTCGCGAGCGCGAAGTAGTGTCGCCAGCGATCAGACGAGGCCTGGCCGTCGCGCTGCTGTTGAGCGCCGCGTTGACGTCCGGCTGCGGCAGCCCTGACAAGCCCGCGGTCGTTGCACCGGCGGAGGTGAAGTCACCGCCCAACGCGCCGGCCAACGGTGACATGCCGGAATTCGCGGGCGGTGCGACCTGGCTCAATTCCACGCCGCTGACGCGCGCGGGCTTGCGCGGCAAGGTGGTGGTGGTCGACTTCTGGACTTACTCCTGCATCAACTGCCTGCGTGCGATGCCTTTCATCAACGCCTGGTATTCGCGTTACCGCGATTTCGGGCTGGTGATCATCGGTGCGCATTCGCCCGAATTCGGTTTCGAGAAAGACGCCGACAACGTGCGCATGGCGATCAAGAAGTTCGCCATCGAATATCCGGTCGTGCTCGACAACGATTTCGCGCTCTGGAAGGCGTACAACAATCGCTTCTGGCCCGCGCACTATTTCATCGACGCCACCGGCAGGATTCGCGGCCATCACTTCGGCGAAGGCAAATACGCGGAGTCCGAGCACACCATTCGAACCCTGCTGACCGAGGCGGGCGCCACGAACCTTCCGCCGCCGATCGACGCGGCCGCGGGTGAAGGTGTCTCCGCCGCGGCCGATGTCGCGAACGTCGCGTCGCGCGAAACCTATCTGGGCTTCGCGCGCGGCGCCAATTTCCAGTCACCAGGCTCCTTCGCGCGCGATTCCATCAAGGACTATCAAGTCCCGGCAACGATGGCGCTCAACGAATGGGCGCTCGGCGGACGCTGGCTGGTGTCACGGGAAAAAGCACAGCTCGAAGCGGCTCCAGGACGCATCACGTTCCGTTTCAAGGCGCGTGATCTGCACCTGGTGCTCGGGCCGGGGCCCGCGGGCGCCCCGGTGCGCTTTCGCGTATTGCTCGACGGCAAACCGCCGGGCGGCGATCACGGCATGGACAGCGACGCGAGCGGTGCGGGTTCAGTGCACGAACAACGCCTGTACCAGCTCATCCGACAGAAAGGCACCGTTCAGGAGCATGAATTCACCATCGAATTCCTCGCGCCGCGCGTCGAGGCTTATTCATTCACTTTCGGCTGACAATGCGAGGAGAGCGGCATGCGTGATTTCAGCGGTTCGCGGCGTGGGTTCTTGTTAGGGGCATTGGCCGCACCGGTGGCGCTCGGCACGGTGGCCTGCGCGCGCGCGGCCGACGAGCAGGCGCCGCCGTCCGCCGATGTCGCCATCGAGAATTTCTCGGCGGCCGGTGTCAGCACCGGTACCGCCAGGGTTCCGCGCGTCGTGAAGTCGGATGACGAATGGCGCAAGCAGCTGTCCGTGTTGTCGTTCCAGGTGGCGCGCAAGTCGGGGACGGAGCGGCCGTTCACGGGCAAATTCAACGACAACCACGCCGACGGCACCTATCGGTGCATCTGCTGCGCAACCACGTTGTTCGATTCGAAGCACAAGTTCGACTCGGGCACGGGCTGGCCGAGCTTCTGGACGCCGCTCTCGAAAGTGAACGTCGCTGAAAGTCCGGGTGGCAGCCGCATGTTCGGCATCGAGGTGCACTGCGCGCGCTGCGACGGTCACCTGGGGCATGTCTTCGCGGACGGGCCTGTGCCGACCGGCCTGCGTTATTGCATCAACTCGGTATCGATCGACTTCGCGCCGCGCGGCTAGAACCGCCGCGTTATTCGGCGTTGGCCTCGAACTGGGTGCGCAGATCCGTCAGCGTGCCCTGGATGTGCGCCTTGAGGCGCTTCTCGACCTGTGGACCGTCGCGGTCCATCCACGCGTCGAACAACCCGCGATGCTCGAGGTGCGCACGCGCGTCGCGACCGGCGGGCTGCAGGTGGGCGATCACGTAGCGCTCGGCGAGAATCGCCAGCCGTTCCACCAATTGCGTGGTGAGTAACTTGCCGCCAGCCCGCACCAGGGCCGTGTGGAAATCGCGGTTGCGGACGGCGACGTCGGCGAGATTGGAGTTGGCAGCGGTCTCGAGATCGTCGTACGCCTTCGTGGCGCGGCCGCGGTCTTCGTCCGTCGCGCGCCGCGCGGCATAAGCAGCCGCGCGCGGCTCGATCGCCATCCGCAACGCGAAGATTTCGTTGACCTGATCCGCCGACATCGGCTGCACGAAGTAGCCGCGGTTCGCGTGGCTCTTGAGCAGGCCTTCCTGCTCGAGCCGTGCCAGCGCCTCGCGCAGCGGGATCTTGCTGACGCCGAGCTCGCCCGCGAGGGCGTCCTGCCGGATGGGGGTGTCCTTCGGCAACTTGCCGCTGACGATCTGCTCGCGGACGATCTCGAAGACGCGTTCGGACAACGTGCGTACGACAATAACCATGAGCTAACTACATCCCTTGGGCGGCCTGGAGCACAGGATACAGATCACGCGGCCTTGGCGTGCGGCAGATTGGGCCGGGTCGCGGCCGCCCGTTCCACCATGGCGATGACCTCGGCGCGGCGTTGGCCGGTCAGCGGCAGGCGCGGCGGCAGTACGAATTCCGTGCCCCGGCCCATGACCTGTTCGGCGAGTTTGATCGCCTGCACCAGGTCGTGGCCGGCATCGAGGTGCAGCAGCGGCATGAACCAGCGGTAGATCTCGTGCGCCTTGGCGTGGTCGCCGCGTTCGAACGCGGCCACCAGTTCGACAGACTCGCGCGGAAACGCGTTGGTGAGACCGGACACCCAGCCCTGCGCGCCCAGGTACAACGCCTCGAGGGCGACGTCGTCGAGCCCCGCGAACAGCGTATAGCGATCGCCGAAGGCGTTGCGGAAATCGGTAAAACGCCGGGTATCCGGCGCGGATTCCTTGATCGCGACGATGTTCTCGATGGGTTGCAGCTCGGCGAGCACGTCCTGGTCGATCGTCGTGCGATACGCAGGGGGATTGTTGTAAAGCATGATCGGCAGGGCGGTGAACCTCGCGACGTCACGAAAGTGCGCGGCCAGTTCTGCGCCCGTGGGCACGTATACCATCGGCGGCAGCAACATCAATCCATCGGCGCCGGCTTTTTCCGCCGCCTGTGCGCAACGCGCCGCGCGCCGCGTGTCGAACTCCGAGACCCCGACGATCACCGGCACGCGCCGGCTCACGACTTCGACGATCGCGGCGAGCACCGCGGCTTTCTCCGCGTACTCGAGCGAGTTGTTCTCACCCACCGTGCCGAGCGCGATCACGCCGTTCACACCGTCGCGGATCAACGCGTCGACCACGCGCTGCGTTGCCGCGACATCGATCGACAGGTCCGCGCGCAACTGCGTCGTGACTGCCGGGAATACTCCTTTCCAACTTACCCGCATCATTCCATGCCCTCATTTATCGATCTAATAATGTATACGGTAGTGCCGCAAGGCAGGCAACCGCGCCACGTTTCACTCTTCATTTGGATATGGACCCTTGCCATTTTCGGCAATGAGCTGATCGATACGCGCATCGATCACCGGCAGCGGCACGCCGCCGAGCGCGAGCACGGCGTCGTGAAACGCGCGGATGTTGAACTTAACGCCCAACGCCGCTTCGGCCCGGGCGCGCGCCTTCTGGATCGCGATCAGCCCCATGTAATAAGAGAGTGCCTGGCCTGGCCAGGCGATGTACCGGTCGACCTCGGTTTCGATTTCGTGGTCGGCCATGGCGGTGTTGTCGTGCAAATACTGCTGGGCCTGCACGCGCGTCCAGTTCTGCGAGTGGACTCCCGTGTCGACCACCAACCGCGCCGCGCGCCACATCTGGTAACTCAACATGCCGAAGCGGTCGTACGGCGTTTCGTACATTCCCATTTCTTCGCCGAGTGCCTCGCTGTAGAGCGCCCAGCCTTCCCCATACGCGGATAGGTATCCGTCGCGCCGAAATTGCGGCAGGTCCTGGTTTTCCGCCGCGAGCGGCATCTGGAACGCGTGGCCCGGCGCGCTCTCGTGCAGCGTGAGGGCAACCTGCGAAAACAGCGGACGTGCCTTCAGGTTGTAGGTGTTCACCAGATAGATGCCCGGACCGCCGCGACCCCCGGTGTAGAAAGGCGCGAGCTCCGCGGGCACGGGCCGGATGGCAAAGCGGCTGCGCGGCAGACGTCCAAACCACAGCGATGCCTTGCCATCGAAAGTCTTCGCGATCCAGGCCGCGCGGTTCAGCAGCTCCTGCGGCGTCGCCGCATAGAAGCGGGGATCGGTGCGCAGATAGGTGAGAAACGCCGGCAGATCGCCCTTGAAATCGACCTCACGCATCACATCGAGCATGCGCGCGCGGATCTTCGCGACTTCGGCGACGCCGATCGCGTGAATCTCCTCAGGCGGCAGGTCGAGTGTCACGAACTCGCGGATCTTCGCGCGGTAATAAGCCTTGCCGGCGGGCAGCGCGTACGCGGCGAGCGTGGTGCGCGCGCGCGGCAGGTATTCGGTGCGCAGAAATTCGAGCAGCTTCGCGTAGGCCGGTATCACCGCCTCGCGAATGGCCGCGTCCCCTTGCTCGCGCAACGAATCCCGCAGCCCGGTCGGGAACGTGCCGGGGAATTCCTTGAAGGGCTTGTAATAGATGACGTCCGTGGGCATGGCCGCAGTGGCGATCTGTGCGACGCCGGCCTCGCGGCCGGTCAACGTCACCGCGGGCGGCGTGAAATGCCGCGCGGACCCGGCGCGCATGTTGACCATCTGCTGGTCGAAGTAGCGCGGTATGTCGCGCAGCAACGCGATGTATTCGCGATAGTCCTGTTCGGTTCGAAGCTCGTCGCGCGCGAGTTCGGCGAGGTCACCCCAGAAACTGCTGTCGGCATTGAGCGGCTTCTCGAAGTCGCGGAAGCGCTGCCCGGCGAGCAGCGATTCGATCTGTTGCCGATAGACCGCGTAGTTGACGCGGTCGGCGACGCCGAGCTCGGCCGGCGCGATCGCCTGCAGCTGACGCTCGACGTCCGTCCAGCGCGCGAGCTTCGCGGCCTGGTTCACCGGGCTCACGTCGGGTAGTTGGAGTGGCAGGCCCTTCGGCCGGTCCTCGTACGGTGGATCCTGCATCAGGCGCCACGAATACTCGGCGGAATACAGCGCCTTGAAACGTTCGGCGGCCGAATCGGCCTGCGACTGCGCGCGCGCCAGTGCGCAGGCCGCCAGCAACGCCGGCAGCATGATGCGGGCAACGTCGCGTGGGCGCGGGTTCACGTTGCGGCCTTGGGGCTGGCGGTGAACAGGCGCACTCCGAATACCGGGCCGGCCGTGTTGCGATCGTGCGGTTCGAAGCGCACCTGCACCGTTTTCTTGTCGCGCGTGAGCGCTTCAGGCAGCGGGTATTCGACCTCGAAGAACTTGCCGGGATGATCGGCCTCGAGTTGCTGGGTCGCCACTTTCACGCCATCGACCAGGATGTCGAAGGAGCGCCGGCGCTCGTCTCCCCAGTAGCTAGCCTGCAGGACCAGTGGGCCGCCGCGCACGTTCATCGTGAACTCGAAGAAACCGCCCGAGCGCGCGTCGCGGCCGTTTCGCCCGCGATAGGCAACCGGCCAGGAGTCCTTGGACTCGAGCGCGTGATCGCGCTCGGGCTGCATCTCCCCGAGATGCATGACGTCGACCGAACGCGCCGCGATGTCGCGCATCCGCGCCTGCTCGGCGACGAATGCGGCCTGTTCGGTGGCCCAGTCGGCCTCGCTGAAGCGCTTGAAGTAGACGGCGCTGCGCCGTTCGTACTGGCTGAAGAATGGCACGAACGTCAGGTCCGCGGGGCGCACGACACCGCGAGTCGCGTACGTGGCCTTGCTCGCATCCTGCGGGCGGAAGGCGGCGAGCAGATCGTCGCCGACCATCGCCGGATCGGCCTCGGTCCACGGTTTGTCGACCGCACCCAGATCCGCCGCCAGCACCAGCGGGCCGCGCAGCACCGCGATGGTTTTCTCGTCTCCCGGCGTCGCTTCGGTTCTCAATGCGAGCGGCAAGGTGATGGCGACCGTGTCGCCGCGCTTCCAGCGACGCTCGACGATTGCATAACCGTCGGTCACGGAAAACGCGGCTTGTTTGCCATTCACCTCGATGCCGGCGCCGTCACGCGCCCAGGCCGGGACGCGCAGCGCAACCGCGAAGCGTGCGGCCTTGCCGAGTTTCGTCAGCGTGAGGCGCGACTGCGGTTCGAACGGGTAGTTGGTGTCCAGCGTCAGCTCGGCGCGCCGCGATGCCCACTGCGCCACCGCGGGGATGTACAGATTGACGAACAGCGTTCCGTCGCCTTCCCAGAAAACGGCTTCACCGTGTTTGGCGTGGCTTTCCATCCCGGACCCTACGCAGCACCAGAACGCATCGTCGTCGGTCGAGGAGTAGTCGCGCGGTATCCCGGCCATGAGCGGTGTCATGTAGGTGAAACCGCCGGTGCGGGGGTTCTGCGCCGACATCACGTGATTCAGATGTGCGCGTTCGTAGTAATCGAACAATGCGCCTTCGGGGCGCGCGGCGAACAACTTCGCCGTGAGCTTCAGCATGTTGTACGTATTGCAGTGTTCGCAGGTCTGTTCGGTGATGTGACGCGCGGTCGAGTCGGGCTCCGAGAAGTACTCGCGATCGGAATTTCCGCCGATCACGAAGCTGTGATGACGCGTCACGGTGTCCCAGAAGAAACGCGCCGCCGTGGCGTATTCGGGCTTGTGGGTGATTTCGTTCAGGCGCGCGAGACCGATGAGCTTGGGCACCTGCGTGTTCGCGTGGAAGTTGGCGAGCTGATCCTTCTGCGCGCGCAGCGGATCGAGCACCTTGCGGTCGTACAGCCGCTCCGCGACGACCAGCCAGCGCCGATCGCCGGTACGTGCGTGCAGTTCGGCGAAACTTTCGTTGAGGCCGCCGTACTCGGTGCCGAGCATCTGCTGCATCTGCTCGTCATTGAGTGCCGCGAACACTTTTTCGAAATACCCGCCGAGGCCGGTGAGTATCTCGAGCGCGACGGGATTGCCCCAGGCGGCATGGACGTCGAGCAGCCCGGCGAAGGTCTTGTGAACGGTGTACAGCGGCGACCATGAGCCGTTCAGATCGAAGCCGCCGGACCGGATTTCGCCGCGCATGACTTCGGGGAAGATTTCTTCGCCATCGACGACAGTGCCGTCCTTGCGCTTGCGTCCGAGCGCACCGACATAACCGGTGCCGCGCTTCAACTGCACTTCGCGCAGTTCGGCGACGATGTAGTCGGCGCGCCGCCGGCACTCGGCGTCCCCGGTCTGTTCGTGCATGAGCGCGAGCGCGGTCAGGTAGTGACCGAGCGTATGGCCCGCGATGGTGTCGGATTCCCAACCGCCGTACACCGCGGCCCGGGGCTCGAGGCCGGCGTAGGCGCGGAACTTGTTGAGCAGGCGATCCGGCTGAAGACGCAGCAGATAGGTGCGATTGACCTCGACCGCGGTGGCGTACACCGAAGGGCGCAGGCGCACGGCCGACAGTGGCAGTGGCCGTGCCGACGATGGCAGGCGGGTGGCGGCGATCGAGAACGCCGGTCGACCCAGCATCGCGAGCGAGGCCGAAGCGGTGCCCAGCAGGATTTCACGGCGCGTCGTTTTCATCATGAGTCGTGCAGCTCGATTGGTTTCGCAGATTCTATATAGTATACAGTCTACGAAACTATCCCGTCTGTCTCTCTCGGCGCAAGAGGACAACTTCGCGCCATTGTGAATTCATGAAGCCATCTGATTTGAATCCCGTTTGCACGAATCGGCGCGGTCTCGCGCAGCTGCTGGTGATCGTCGCCGGCGCGCTGGTGTGCGGGGCCGCGCCACGGGCCGCGGCACTGGAACCCAAACCGCATCACGCGCCGATCGCGCGGCTCGCTTTCCGGGTGGGTGCCTTCGACGTCAGTCTGCGCCGGGACACTCAGACGCTGGCGCGATTATCGCCGGTGAAGGGTTCGCCGTTCGATTTCGTGCCCGGTGCGCGCGAGGCCGAACGCCAGTACGACGGCTACATGCACATCGGCGACCTGAATTTGCGTCTCCGCAATAGTGGTGGAGAGTGGCGCGATTTCAGTTCGGCGCATTTGCGTCGGCCAATCGAGCCCATGCCCTTGCCGGCCGGCGTCCTGGCCGCCGCCGACATCACCGCGACGATGGGCGCCGGATTTCCGCTGCGCGTGCAGCGGCATTGGTCGAACGAGGCGGGCGCGCTGGTACTGCGCTTCACGTTGACCAATCCGGCCGATGCGCCCGTGGAGGTCGGCGGCCTCGGGATTCCGATGGTGTTCGACAACATCATCAGCGATCGCTCGCTCGAACAGGCGCATGCCCAGGCGAGTTTCGTGGACCCGTACATCGGGCGCGACGCGGGTTACCTGCAGGTGACGCGACTCAACGGCAAACCGCCGGCGCTGCTGGTGCTGCCCGAGGAGAACACGCCGCTCGAGGCGTACCGGCCGATTCTCGATGCCCGCGCCGGCAAGGGCGGGCCGCTGACCGACCGCAGTCCGCGCAATCAGACGTCGGAAGGTTTTTACGACTGGCTGGTCGCGAGCAAGGGTTTCGCCGAAACGGAATGGCGCGCAGCCGGCGAACCCTGGAACGTCCCGACCATCGTCGTGCTCGCGCCGGGCGCGAGTCGCGTCTTTGGCATCCGCTTCGTGCTCTCCCCGTCGATCCGCGCGCTCGAACCCACACTGATCGCGCAGCGGCGGCCCGTCGCGGTCGGTATCCCGGGTTACGTGTTGCCGACCGACCTCGACGGGTCCTTGTTCATCAACAGCCCGCGGCCGGTTGCGCGGCTCGAAGTCGCGCCGGCCGGCGCGCTGGTAGTTAGCGCGGCCGGCAAGGTCAACGGCTGGTCGCGTTATTACGTGCGCGGCGCGCGCTGGGGCCAGGCGCGATTGTCCATAACCTATGCCGATGGCGGCACGCAGACCGTCAGCTATTTCGTGACCAAGCCGCTCGAGACCGTGATGGCCGACCTCGGCCGGTTCTCGACCACGAAGCAGTGGTACGACGACCCGAAGGATCCTTTTGGGCGCTCGCCCGCGATCCTCACGTATGACCGGGAGGCGAACCGCATCGTCTCGCAGGAACATCGCGTGTGGATCGCGGGCATGAGCGATGAAGGCGGCGGCGGTAGTTGGGTGGCGGCGATGGCCAAGCAGCTCGACAACCCGGAGCGCGAACAGGTCGCCAGGCTCGAGCGGCTGATGAACGAAACCGTCGTGGGCCGACTGCAGATTGCCGAAGGCCCGCAGCGCGGCGCCGTGAAGAAGAGCCTCTTCTACTATGAGCCGAAGAAATTTCCCGCCTTCTACGACACGACCCAGGACTGGAGCAGCTGGACCTCGTGGACGAAAGAGGGCGCCGACGATCTCGGCCGTTCGTATAACTACCCGCACGTCGCCATCGGCCACTGGGTCATGTACCGGCTGGCGCGCAACACGCAGGGGCTGGTGCACACGCGCGACTGGCGCTGGTATCTCGAGCATGCCTACCTGACGACGGTCGCGATGATGCGCGACGCGCCTTATTACGCGCAGTTCGGCCAGATGGAAGGCGATGTTTTCGTGGACATCCTCAAGGATCTCGAGCGTGAGGGCATGACGGCCCAGGCGCGCGAGATGCGGCGCCTGATGCGCGGCCGCGCGGATCACTGGCGCCGTCTGCCGTTTCCCTTCGGCAGCGAGATGGCCTGGGATTCGACCGGCCAGGCCGAGGTTTATGCCTGGATGCGCTTCTTCGGATTCCAGCGCGAGGCGGACGCCACGCGCGCCGTCATCGAAGCCTACGATCCGACGCTGCCGAGCTGGGGATACAACGGCAACGCACGTCGTTACTGGGATTTCCTCTACGGCGGCAAGTTGACGCGCATCGAGCGGCAGATTCATCACTACGGCTCGACGTTGAACGCGGTGCCGCTGTTCGATGCCTATCGCGCCGACCCGGGCGATCTGCGGCTGCTGCGGGTCGCGTACGGCGGCTTGTTGGGTGGCATCACCAACATCGACGAGGAAGGATTCGGTTCCGCGGCCTTCCACTCCTGGCCGGACCAGATGCGCTGGGATTCGTACAGCGGTGACTACGGCATGGGTTTCTTCGGGCACGCGTACGCCGCGGCTACCTACCTGGTGCGCGATCCGGTGTTCGGCTGGCTCGGATTCGGTGGCAACGTCGAGCGCACCGTCGACGCGGTGCGAGTCATCCCGCGTGATGGCGCACGCCGGCGACTGTACGTCGGCGGAGTCTGGATCGTGCTCGAGGCGGGCAAGATCGCGGCGGCGAGTTATTCACCCGCCAACGGCGACATCGAACTGACGCTCGATCCCGCGGACGAATTCACCACGGCGGCGCGACTTACTTTCGAAACGACGGTGTCGGGCGGGGCCCGCTACGAAACCAGCGCCGGGGTTCTGGAACGCGGCGCGCGCACCATACCCCTCAGCAATTCAAAGACCGTCGTGACACTGCGTCCGCGGCGCTGAGCGGCGAACTCTTGACCGACCACGGTGCATTCGATCGAGAGGCCGGCGCGGATGTTCACGCGCGGTTGCCGGTGCCGGTCAGGATGCCGGTGCGCAAGGTTCCGCGGGTCGCGGAACGGGTCAGCGCGCGGCGGCCCCGGGCGCCGCGCGTCGATGACTTGAAAAGCCGCCTGCTCGAAACCGCGACCTTGCTGTCAGGCAGTTCCCCGGACAGCCGGGTCTCACTGCTCCTGCTGCTCAACATGCGGATGAGCGGCTATTTCCGCCGCAATCAACGTTCCGGCAGTGAATAGGCGAGATAGACTCCGCCGCCCGAACCCGCACGTTCCTTGCCGCCGCTGGCGAATATCGCGAC
>Ga0307513_10005865_pt1 | contig 16136 bp, 14 predicted proteins | sample 15_EM_MG_FD_202174 | JGI IMG/M metagenome (GOLD analysis project Ga0307513, IMG submission 202174) | Populus trichocarpa ectomycorrhiza microbial communities from riparian zone in the Pacific Northwest, United States - 15_EM | ecosystem: Host-associated > Plants > Roots > Unclassified | place... | reverse complement strand
AAATAGTACATTGAGAATGTATTTGCATTTTGCACCAGATATCTTGTCATAAGAATGAATCTTTTATTTGTTATCTTGAAAAGTACATATTTCCGCGTGACTAATAATATCTAACACATTGCCTTCCAGCATTTAAACTGATCTACATGCATGACACCTCTGCCTCACATGCGTCTAAGGCACTTGAAACCAAGTGCCTTAGGTTTTGCCCCCAGTGTGATGCAAACCACTTGTGACACAATGAAGCTGGCTCATTTGGCAGCAGCAGCCATATAAGCAGATGCAATGCAATTTCTTTCCATATTTTCTATAAGCAATGCCCCGGAAGATGATAACTAGTAAACACCCTGGATCAGAGGTCAATCAGAGGTATCCTCACCTTACAAAACAGAAATAGCAAGTCTTGATAGTTCTAATGTATCGAAATAAATAATTTACAAGCTATTAACACTCTTATTCATCCAGACAGCTGTGTCCTCTGTCCACAGTGTGACACACTTGTTCAAGTGGGAAAATTTGGTATTGCCAATTAAGTACCTTTTGTGACATGTCAGCAGTGCAGCCAAGGAGGGAATGATTAAGCCAAAAAACAGCATCAATTAGGGTAGAGATAAAGCAGATTTTGATTAGATTGTGCCAATAAAGATTATATAATATTACTATATATAGTATAATATTCCCACCCCAGTTAGTTAGTCCAACCCTTGAGCTGCTAAAAAAAATTCTGACCCCATGTCATGAATTTTATTCCTGACACCCCCTTGATCTTCAATCACCACCCCTCCTTCCTCCTTTTCTTATATTCCCTCAATGCAAAGGGCTTCAAATGTGTTTGTAAGTTATTTTCTTGCTAATATATTGTATCTACTAAAATGTTTGTGTTTGGTTAGGGCAATGACATCTCAAGCAACAATTGCCATGTAACTTGCCACTCCCCCCATCAAGGGATGTTGGCTGTCTTTTGAATGATGCAGATGGGAGATGAGGAGTGACAGAAACCAAGGGGAGACCCTAGATAGGGAGACCCACAAGGTGTGTAACAGAACAAGATCAACTTGTTCCACACTCACCTGCCTTTTCCCCAGCTCTGTGTATGCAACTTCAACACTGAATTCAAAGTGAGCAACTACCACCCACCTTGTCACCAGATGCCAGCCCCATCAACTAGCATCCATGCCATCACCCAATCCCAACAACAACAAGGATGCCACGTCACTGCCCACCCATTGTCACCCACACTGCGTCACATTGAACTAACATCAACTATGTCAACTCATGTGACCTCACCAAGTAGGATCCCACAGCACAGTGTGCTTGTGGTCACATGAAGGGGGTATGCAAAATAGTGTTTGGAAGTCCAGTTACAAGACCAGAAAAAGACCATAACCGAACTGGACTTTAACTGATCAGGACCACAAATTATTAGAACCGACAAGGACTGTAACCACAGTCCAGTCCACAGTCTATCACAAATTTGAAAGTTCAAAGACTGAGCAAAGACTGGTTCAAACCAGTCTTAACTGGTCTTTTGAGCCTTGAAATTCGATTTGCCTCAGGTCAGATCTTTTAATCTTAAAACTTCGAATTTTCATTAGCTGAACATTTAAATTTTGAAATAAAAAACAAGCCAGTCTCAACGTTCTCAGAAAACTCTGGATAATAGATCAACAACACCAAAATGTTGCTGATCACGATCTTCAACCACTGCCATACCCCTCGCTTGCCTCTCCCTCATGGCTTTGTTCCCTTATGGCCTTTAAAGAGGTATGTATACATTTTTTAAGTTCTCATATTCAATTTTATAACTGTTTTAATGAGCCATTAGGTTTTACAAAGCACAAAAACAGCCTTCACCACCACCGTGAGCTCATCACAAAGGCAATGTTGAGCTTCAATGCCATCCTCAGCCAACTTTCTCTCCACCACCCCTCTATCCACTCCAGCAGCTGTGCCAATGAGCTCCCAGCTGCACCACATCACCATAAATGCATCTACTACCACTGCATGTGGGGAGCAAAGAACCCGTCTCTGATGTTGAGACCGCTGTTAAGACATCAAGAACCCCACGATGATGTGGCAAATCCACCAGACAGCCGGTGAACCCAGTGACAGTGCAGAAAACCTGATGAAGGGTTGTGAACCCAACCACTTTGGGAACACACCTGCATCTGGGCTGGCCAGACCCATGATGACATGGAGAGAAGTGGGAATGAACCAAAGGTGAGACCCTAGAAGAGGGAGGCCTGCCCCTGGTATGTCAAGAGCCCACCACTCCGTTTGCAGTATACATTCAAGTGTTTTCTGCATACATTTGTATGTTTGCAGTGTTCGTACATTTGCAACATACATTCATACATGCACAGCATACATTTGTGATGTACACTCACACATTTGTATGCTTGTTGCCATGCTCCCCTCACCTCCCATCCTTAACCATGGTAATATATGTATGGCCTTCGTTTCCACATGTTTGTACTGTCTGCCTAACTGTACTAGTGTTTTGTTAAATATATTTATTCTATGGCTAATTGAAACCTAAAAGACTGGTCAAGACTGGTTGCTAACTGGTTAAGACTGAAAACTGGTTAAAACCAGTCTTGTAACTGCAAAAGACTGGTCTGTCACAGTTCGGTCCAGTTTTTGTTTACTTTACCATCCCCCCACATTCCATATGGAATCCATATGGAATGGATATATTCCATGGATTCCACATGGATTCCATATGGAATATGTTTCACCATATAAATCAAGTAGTTACTACTATGGAATCCATATGGAATCCACATAGATTCCACACAAATTCCACATGGATTCCAGGTGGAACATACTTAATATTTCTTCCCAAGATAGAACAAAGACTTAAGAACATAAAGATATCTGAAGAAATCATGTATATTAATTGTATAAACTAAATACAGGGGGAGGGTAACATGGTAGGACTAAATAATGTATATGCAAGGCTCTCCACAGGGGAGAGGGAGAGGTACTTACCTGCCACTCGTCGTTCTGTCGTTGCGTTTGCCGCCACCGTTGTTGCTGTGTTTGCTGGTGCTGTTTTTGCTGCACTCTGGTGCTGTCGTTAATCACCTGCCACTGTCATTAACTGCCCACTGCTGTCGTTAACCGCCCACTGCTGCTACTGACCCGCTGCCGCCGCCATCGTTAATCCCTCGCCATTGTTGTTAGCCCTCTGCTGCTGTTGTTCGCCCATCGCCGCTGTCGTTAACCCGTCACCGCTGTTGTTCACCTGTTGTGGCTGTGCCGGGCCGATCCCGATCATCGTAGCATAGCCTGTCATAGTCACATCTTCTCATCATCATACCACATCAGACCGTCGCATTCCCACCCCAGACCCGATCCCAGCTCAAGGTGGTCCCAGACCCCCTCCATCTTGGTGATGAGAGTGAGTTCGCTCACCTCCACATAGCCTGTCGAAACCAGCCACCTGCACTGACTCTGCCAGCAGAGCATCAAGACACTGCTTGGAACCCACTTCCAACGCGAGACACCACCCACAAAAGGCAAGACGCACCATGTAGAACACGAGACACTGCCCCCAAAAGGTGAGACCCACCACGTAGCACGCGAGACCCACCTTTTGCCTTCCACACTGCGATGTAACCGTGTTGAACGCACGCATTGCTCTGACCATCTGGACTATTTGACATGGCCAGCTACTATGACGATTATACCTATTACAGCGAGCCCGATTATTATGGGAGCTCCAACACTTACCAGGAACCCGACAATTACATCCAGCCGCCCAACACCTATTATTCAGAGGAGCCCCAATACTACGAGGACACACCACACTGCTTAGAACCCACTGACAATGAGCCCCAGTACTACAAGGATGCACTGCACTACCACACTGGATTAGAGCCTGTTGACGACGAGAATTGGCCAATGTACGAGGCACTGATTCTGAGCCTTCCCCGCTACGAGGACCTGCACCCTATGTATCAGGACTACACTGAAGGATTGGGAGACTGCGCAGTGGAAGAGGAGCAAGATGACGAAGGATGTGGATCTAACGAATCTGCTGAGTGCCCTCCTTCCCCCCTGAGCGTCAAAAACGTCTGCAGCTGGGTAGACCCTGACCCGAATTGTGAGCTTTCGGATGAGGAGTGGGAGGCTTTGGTTGCGGAACACAATGCTGCTGCTGATGCCGCTTTGGATGCTCGAGAGCGGGAGCTTGAAGAATATTATGCCGTATTCAATTCCATGGACCCCCTCGAACAGGATGAACTGAACAGCAGAATGGACCTCCTGGCAGTGGGTGAAGACATGGACGATTCACGCACTTTTTACCCCCTGTTTTTGAAGACGCTAAACCTCATGGCTGCAGAGAAACCCTCCCCCTTATTCTCCCTAGACACCATGGCTCTTCCTCCACAATTCGATTGCTCTCCTGATCCTCCTCATCATATTGACCCCACTGTCTCTCAATTGCTTCGAAAAATGCCACAATATGTATACTTGGTCACTGCTGCTTCCAAACCTTTCGCCCATTTCCAGACACAAAATTGACCAACCCAACACTGACATCCACCATGAAAAAAACCACCGCCGTCCCAACCCTATCCTACCCCTCATCAATGCCAATACTCTGATTCTCAGACAAAACCACATCGTAAACACCCTCCGAATCACAACCTCCCCACCAAAACCACACTTGACATCAGAAACAATGCCCGTCATCACATCTCCCAAAAGGCTGCTCGTATTTCCTGACATTAACTCTGACCCCACACTCTTTGGACATTTCAGCAGATATTTCCCTAATACCTTACCTTTTTGACACCATTTCTCTCTTCTTATTTTTTCTTTCTGGGTTAATTTTCTTTTTATACAGTCCTTTTTCATATAGACTTTTTTTTGTGTGTTCGAGGGTGAACACATCTTAGAGGGGGGCAGATGTGGCTGTGCTGGGCCGATTCTGATCATCGTAGCATAGCCTGTCATAGTCACACCTTCTCATCATCATACCACGTCAGACCATCGCATTCCCACCCCAGACCCAATCCCAGCTCAAGGTGGTCCCAGACCCCCTCCACCGTCGCCACTGTTGTTAACCCATTGCCACTGTTGTTCACCCATTGCCATTGTTGTTCGCCCGTTGCCATTGTTGTTCACCCGTTGCCGCTGTTGTTCGCCCATTGCCACTGTTGTTAACCTGCTGCTGTTGTTGTCAACCTGCTGCCACCGTTTTGTACCCCCATCCTCGTGGTGTTCATGGGTGCTAGTTGGGGGTCAGCATTGGGGATATAGGCAGAACAGGCTTGGGGGGCTTACCTTGGTCCTCCCTTCCTTTGTCTACCATGGTTATCCACATTGGGCATCACCTACGCCTCATCATGGGCGTTTGGTCCTGCATATGCCATTTTCAGGGTGCTCATGGTGCTTGTAGGGCTCGTGGATCCTGAGGACATGGCGGTGGTGAGGGGGTGCTTGTCACCGCCAGTGACGTGGCACCTGTACAGTTGGTGGTTTTTAGCAAGCGAGAGGGGGTATCGGCGGGGTACTTACTTTGGATGTGGGTGGCGGTGATCGATGATCGGTGGTGGTCATCATTGGTGCTCGTCACCACCAGTGACGTGGCAGCCGCATCCTGTACAGTTGGTGGTATTCAGCAAGCGAGGGCGAGGGGGGATATGCATGGGTACTCACCTCGGCTGTGGGCAGCGGTGATTGACGATGGGAGGTGGTCGTCATTGGCGGCGATGGCAATCAGCGGTGGGGTGGTGGTGGGAGAGAAAGAAGTGACGCATCACGATTGCTACAGGTTTCCGGATTTGGGACAATGCAGGCCGCCGGACTGGAAGGTAGGCATATCTAGCATTAGTTTGCATCAATATTAATGCCTTCGTGGCACAGTTGGCTTTAGCGCTGCTGTGTCTTTGTCAGCACCTGGGTTCAACTTGTGCATGCTGCATTTTTATTTTTCCTGCAATATAATAACAACACTATAAATACTATTAATGTTCTATTTAATTGTTTCTATCATTGTTCAAATGTATTCTGATATCAGGAAATGTCAGAATCCATGTGGAATCCATGTGGATTTCCAAATTTGATGGAATCCAGGTGGAATGGTTGTGAAATCTATATCATAGTTCCAGATGGATTCCAAATGGTCATTCCATGGAATATACATGGAATCCACATGGAATGATATGGATTCCAGGTGGAATGGATTCACCAAAATGGCTGAGATCTCACCCAAAACATATTCCATATGGAATGATATGGATTCCACATGGATTCCTTGTGGAATGTGGGGGGAGGGTAAAGACCTCTGGTTTTTGGCAGTTTCTGGAATTGGGAGGACCAGTTACAGTTATGGTCTAAGGCACTGGGCACCAAAAGACCAGACTGGACTGGACTTTCAAACACTAATGCAAAAGGTGTTGAATGAATGGAGGGCATGTATTATTATACAAGTACAATACTTCAATATAATTTTTTCATATTACAATTCCCTCACTACCCTGAAGACCAGTCTGAAACTGGTTAGAAACCAGTCTGAACCACAACTGGTTCAAACTGGTCTTGAGACTGCAAAGAACTGCAGAAGACCACCCTGAACCAGTTTCCATTGGTTTGGTCTGGCTTTTTCACGCTTTTCAAAATATAAGGACTGGTCTTGGTCTTGGTCTTGGCAAAAAAAGCCCAAAGACCAGACTGGACCAGACTTCCAAGCACTATATGAAATCACCCTGGGCAGGTATTTTGTCCTACTTGGGGTGATCTGAAGTCCTGTATTGAGGAATACCAAGCTAGCTGCACCTTTCTGATGGCTAAAATTTTTGCTAAAATCAATGTTGACATGAACACTTGGATCAAAAGAATTGGTATATTTTTACTTTTTTGATAATGTCCTTTATTCTCATTCATGATAAGCATAGAATGGACATTGGAGGCAATCAAAGATGACAAGCTAGGTATTACATGTGTCATCAACATAAACTATAATATCTCCCAAGATACTAAATTTAATTAATTTCTGAAGCCCTGTTCTAGAGATATTTTTTTTTTTTTTTTCAACTCTTTGGCGGGACTAACTAACCAGGTACCAATACAGAATTCCCAGGCTGGAGCACCCTTGTGGCAGGGATATGGAATTGCTAGATTAGTAATTATATCACAAAAAAAAAAATCAGACTTTCAAATTTTTCTGGAAAGCCTATAAAGCAAATTGAAACCAGTTAAAAATATTATATAGATAAGCTATTTTGGAGCTATGTCTTATGTATACACAGTGCCCTGCATATTATTGTGCATATAGGTTGTTTTATTACACTAACAAATGCTGATCATCCCTTTACTGCAACCTCAGCTGGCCCACCCACCCATGGTAATATAGTCAGATATATTCAACTTGCACTTTTACTGATACTGTGCAGCATCAGGTTTATAATTTGCTGGTGACCTCCAGAAAATGCTGCCTGGAGTGCATTGCCAAACTTTCCTCCTTGTGCATTCACATCAGCCTTCTTCTCCAGCAGCAGCTTCACAATTGCATCATAACCTCCATAAGATGCTGCCTGGAGTGCATTGCCATATTCTCCTTCTTGTGCATTCACATCAGGCTCCTTCTCCAGCAGCAGCCCCACAATTTCCTCATGACCTCCATAAGACGCTGCCTGCAGTGCATTCCCATAGCGCCCTCCTTGTGCATTCACATCAGCCCTCTTCATCAGCAGAAGCTTCACAACCTTCTCATGACCTCCAGAAGATGCTGCTTGCAGTGCATTGCCATATTCTCCTCCCTGAGCATTTACATTGGCCTTCTTCTTCAGCAAAAGCTTCACAATTGCCTTATGACCTCTAACTGCTGCTGCCTGGAGTGCATTCCCATAGTATTCTTCCTGTGCATTCACATCAGCCTTCTTGTCCAACAGCACCTTTACAATTGGCTTATAACCTCCATGAGATGCTGCCAGGAGTGCACTGCCATATTCTCCTCCTTGTGCATTTACATTAGCCTTCTCCTCTAGCAGAAGCTTCACAATTGCCTCATGACCTCTCACTGCTGCTGCCTGAAGTGCATTGCCATATTCTCCTCCTTGTGTATTCACATCAGCTGCCTTGTCCAATAGCACCTTTACAATAGACTTGTAACCTCCATAAGATGCTGCCTGAAGTGCAGTGCCATATTCTCCTCCCTGTGCATTTACATCAGCCTCCTCCTCTAGCAAAAGCTTCACAATCGCCTCATGACCTCTCACTGCTGCTGCCTGAAGTGTATTGCCATATTCTCCTCCCTGTGCATTCACATTAGCCTTCTTGTCCAACAGTATCTTTACAATAGGCTTATAACCTCCATAAGATGCTGCTTGGAGTGCATTGCCATATTTTCCTCCTTGTATATTCACATCAGCCTTCTTCTCTAGCAGAAGCTTTACAATTGCCTCATAACCACTAACTGCTGCTGCCTGGAGTGCATTGCCATAGTGTTCTTCCTTTGCATTCACATCAGCCTTTTTTTCTAGCAGAAGCTTTATAATTGCCTCATGACCATTAATTGCTGCTGCCTGGAGTGCATTGCCATATTGTCCTCCTTGTGCATTCACATTGGCCTCTTTCTTTAGTAGCAGCTTCACAATTTTCTCATGACCTCCAGAAGATGCTGCCTGAAGTGCATTGCCATAGAATCCTCCTTGTGCATTCACATCAGCCTCCTTCACCAGCAGCAGCTTCACAACTTCCTCATGACCTCCAGAAGATGCTGCCTGCAGTGCACTGCTATATTTTCCTCCCTCAGTATTCACATCAGCCTTCTTCTTTAGCAGTAGCTTCACAATTTTTTTATGACCTTCATAAGATGCTCCCTGGAGTGCATTGCCACCAAATCCTCCCTGAGCATTCACATTTGCCTCTTTTTCAACCAAAAGCTTCACAATTGCCTCATGGCCTCTTGCTGCTGCTGCCTGGAGTGCATTTCCATAGTGTTCTCCCTGTGCATTTACATTAGCCCCCCTCTCCAGCAGAAGCTTCACAATTGCCTCATGACCCCCAATTGCTGCTGCTTGCAGTGCATTGCCATATTCTCCTCCTTGTGCATTCACATCAGCTTTTTTTTCTAGTAAAAGCTTCACAATTGCCTTATAACCTCCAGATGATGCTGCCTGTAGTGCATTGCCATATTGTCCTCCCTGTGCATTCACATCAGGCTTCTTCTCCAGCAGCAGCTTCACAATTTCCTCATGACCTCCAAAAGATGCTGCCTGCAGTGCATTTCCATATTGCCCTCCTTGTGCATTTACATCAGCCATTTTCATCAGCAGAAGCTTTACAATTGCCTCATAACCACCAGAAGATGCTGCCTGAAGTGCATTTCCATAGAATCCTCCTTGTGCATTCACATCTGCCTTGTTCTCAAGCAGATGTTCTGATACTTGGTGCAATCCAGCTAGTGATGCATAATACAGAGGGGCATAAGCTCCAGCCTTTCCCAATGACAGATTCTGTCTCCACTCCCAAAATCCATCAATATTGTGTATCCGAATCCAATTTGTGAGGCCAGCAGTCTCAGATGTAAAAAGTTGCAAGATCAACTTTAGGAGAGCAACATCTATTCCTCCAGATTCTGCATGGTCAATCCAATGCTCAGCTGCATACTGTGCAAGTGGTGAGAAGTCCAGAATAGCCTCTGACAATGCTGTAAATGAGTCAAACTGTAGAAGATAAATGACAGAGGCTTTTGAAATCTTCAAATGAGAGGTTTTCTTGCTGATGCTGAAATCCTTCTCAACATCACTGGAGAGAAGATACTCTTTGACAGAGAAATGAGAGAGCTTGATGGTACCTGTCTTTACTGTCACAAAAAGCTAAAATATAAAATCTAGCTATTAGTACTTACCTTCTGACTCACTAACAAGACCTGAACATCTCACTAGCATATCCCTTGGATCATTATACCGTTTTTTTGAGATAAAAACTGGATTATCTTCCAAACTGAAGTCCACTGTAATGGCTTCAGCAACTTCTGCAATTGTCAGTGGACGTTTGGAAAAGGCCAACCACTGCAGGAATGTCATGGTATCAGCACGATATTTTCCATCAACTGCCTTTAAGATCCGCTTGTAGATGTCATCTAGACCCTCTGGCAGGTTTTCCAGTTGCTGCATTATTTGATATTCACTTGAACATCTTTCCAGCTCAGCAAGCTGTAATGCAACCCATCGAAACCTTGGAAGTATTAGCCACAATTGAATAGATGATAAAAATAAACTTACGATCCCTCTGCATGCTCTCTCAATGTAGATTCTATTTTCTTTTGAGTGATTTCATCATAGTCCTTGAATTTCTGTCCCATCTGAAGTTCAAGATACTCATAAATGTCCTGGTTTTCAACTGCCTCTCCAACATCAATAGAATGTGGATCAAGCATACTGAAAACCTTTTCAATGTCTCGCTCAGGGCGACTGGTGACCATAATGTGAAGGGTTTCTGCTGCCTGATCTGTATTTGAAATGAGTTTATTCATCCAAACCAGTGTCCTTTCACGGTCAGTGCACTCATCAAGAGCATCAATGACAATATAAGCATGTGAGAACCTATTGAGAATATCTTGCAGAGTGTTCTGAAGTTGACTGATCAAAGGCTGTTTATGGTCTCCATAGCACTTATATAGATCTGCCAATTCTGCAGGTATACCACCACACTGGTCAGTGAACTGTGAAATGAGAGATCGGATGAGCTTGTCATGATGTTGTAGTGCATTCTGGGAATCCCTTCCATCAAAGAAGAAATACCCAATTCCACATAATGCACCATTTGGCTCAGGGAGTTCATTGATAATAGAAGCACTGAAAAGACCATTTGTTATTCTTAAGAATGTGTTCACAATGAAAATGCTTACGATAGAATGCTTTTACCACATCCTGCTATGAAATTATTTAATTCTCAAATCTCAGATCATTTACTAAGAAGCTCACCCTTGCCCTTAACCCAAAGAAACCCAGGGTTTACTTGCCACTCAAGGAATCGCTCTCCGTTGAGAAACCAAGAGCAGGTGTTGTCTTGATGTTTTTCGCTTGCTTCATTACGATTTCTAGAGGTGTCAGGCGGAGATAGCCACATGTGAATCTTTTCCGCTGTGAAATTGAACAAATTATTTTAATTATCGAAAAGAATAGAACCTTGAAACTACCTAGTTTGTCATCCTTGATTGCCTCCAATGTCCGTCCTATACCCATCACTAAGTTAGATAAAGGGCGTCCTCAAAGAAGTAAACATATACCGGTTTGGTTCTGGCCGTCCTCGATCTTCTTGACTCGAGTGTTTGTATCAACATTGATTCTATGCGAAAGTTTAGCCATCAGAGCGGCACAGCTATCTCGGCATTCCTCAATACGGGATTTCAGATCACCCTGGATTTTGACAGTTCGTACTGCGAAGAAACCATGATTAAACTTGATAGGGTGAAGGAGGGGTGGTGGAATCAAATTACCTGCCCATGGCGATTTCGTATACTCGTGAATGAGCGATGCGACCTGTATCGATTTTCGGCTAATCTCTTCAATGACATTGGTCGTGTTTGGAATGACTGGCAGGTCAGTAATCGCATTTGCAGTACCTAACATTTCACGCAGGGCGCTGGCGAGGTCGCGTATGGATTCATCTTGAATATCCGTCTCCAGCACAGCCTGACCAAGTAATACCGGATATTTGCATGAGTTTGCTTGACCATTCGTAGGATGATTTACCTCGTAAAGACTAGAAACAATGGCCCATGACGCGTTAAGTATTGGGTGTACCTGATCAACACGACCAACCGATTACTGTGAGGGTCGAAATGGATAGACATTGATGTCGTACCTGGGAGACCTTGTCAATAATTTTCTTGGTTAACTGCAACACTTTTCCGAGCGTCGAAACGGTGCTCGGCACAGCGTTATTGCTTGACAGGAGATGAACGTCAGCGTCAACCTTTTCCATGAATCCTTTGATATAGTCAACCGATGCGGAAATGGGAGACAGAACTATCTTCATTTCAGCAGGAATGGGGATGCCTTTGACCGTCAAATCAAAACTGGCGTCTAGTTAAATTGTCTTCAACAGGAATGCCCGCCTATAGTGAGCATGATACTCACCATTCTTGAGCAAATCTACAACTTTCCCTTCATACTCTCCCACAAGAGATTTAAACAGATTGCTAGCCCGGAATCCACGATAGAGCGCAACCTTCATCGTCGACGATGGCTCGAACCAGCTGATTCCAAGAGATGAATATTGACTGAGAGGTCATTTACGAGACGGAGACCCACATTTGATTGTCTGCATTCCATTCCCATCTGAGCACCGACGAGCGAAGCTTGGACTTTGTCGATTTCGCAACCTCTTTGTCGGCCATATAAATCCTTACAGAGTACTGTGATCGTGTTCTCTGTTTCCCATTTACAACGTTGCCTTCAACTTCAACACCTAGGTAGTGATTAGTGGAAACAATGTTATTATAGCTACCGCGTTCTTACTTCCAAGGATAGCGCTGAGTATCAACGGGTCATCGGTCGCCATATTGACAGAACTATGAGCGTAAGGAAGAAGGATGGGTGTGAACTCACGCCTATCGACGATCGATCATGTTGCCTGTTTCCGGAATCCCACGCCCCCAAATGCTTTATAATGCTCTCCCCCTTTCTTCTCTAGGAAGACCGTACACGCCCATGTGGACGTGAGACATTTTTGATACCTTGACACAGCTGTCACCCGATATGGCAGGTGATATCACCTAATCATGTTCGAGTGTCAAGTTGACCTCGATTAATCCTCTCACCTGGTTCTCAGTTAAGATGGATATCGACTAGACGTCTGCAAGTTGTAGCAGACCGGTCTAGCTATCTGATCTCAAGGAAGGGCATAGGTGATCTCGTTCTAATATCATCTCGGTGTAGCATTATTACCATTCCTTTTTGGTTTTCTTTTTTTCTACTACCTGAATTAGCCAAAAATTCGAAAACAAGAATGACGGAAAATTGGGCTCAAATTAAGGAGATACGAAAGTACTACGTAACTAAAGAGGAAATAGTAAACAGTATCTACAGTTACCATTGAGGCATTCACAACACCAGCGCAACACAACTTTCATGTCGCACAACCCCCACTCCCAACCTTCCAGCATCGTACCTCAAATCCTAGGCTTCATGAGTGTGCGTGTACATGTCCATTCGCCTGGGAAATCTAAGTATGAGAGTGAATTAGCGAGTAGGAAGGATGAGGTTGGCTTTGGTACACACCGAAGACGAGCATTGGCCAGCCAAACATGAGAACGTAGCTGGAATCTAAAGAAGAGTGGAGTTAGTGTGATGTAGAATCTGAAAATAAGGGATACAGAAAACGCCACAAAGGTGAGAGACGACAGGGTAGGCCATGACCTTGTCAGCTCTCACCCTTGTGGGGGAGAAAAAGATGGTTTAAACAAGAGAACAACATACATATTTACTCTGAGGAGGCAAGCCTAGCGTGTCATGAAGAATAAAAAGTAGCCGTGAATGTGTTTGGACGTGGCCATGTGGTGAGAAGAAGTGAGACAATGACTGATGATGAAAACTCGAACATGGCGTGTTACATGTTTGGTTCATAGCTGAGTTTGAACGGACTTGAACAAAAATTTGTTAGGCATGCCCAGACCATGATTTCGTGGGAGTATCAAACACAAATGGGCGTATAGAATGGATCAAGCTAGGATGGTTCATTGGTTTCCATCCTGTATGTATCCTACAGTAGGTAACTTACGAGCAGGAGACTTGAACGAGCACTGATTTGTGGCAGTCATTGAGTGATATCCGGGGTGCGATATATGTCTTATACACCTGGAATATCAACAAGTTATCACAATGGCAGTCCCATGATCTCGACCCCCAGGTATCCGAGAGAGACCAACTTGACATTGGCCGGTTCATCGGCACGGAGATCAAAAACACGTCAGCCGTCAATTTCCTGGGAGCATCAAACACAAATGGGCGTGTAGCTATTGGGCGGCCGAAATCACTCATGATATATTTTTCTTGCCCTTTAAATTTCGCTCTTTTCGAACATTTCCGACCTCTGCGTCGAGTTCCATGGCGACAATGACAGTAACTAAGTGGGATGTGCTATGGTGCCTTGTCACCTTTGTTTTCCAAGGTGTGTAGAACAAGCGCCGAAAACCTTGTTGTCGTAAACCCGCCCATTCACTTCATCGTATCCCTATTCCGACTAACTGCGCCTTGCCTTCGACGGCAGAGGTTGTACTCACCTTCTTGCAGCCGCCCAACCGTACGACCCGGCATCGACCGCGAGCTCAGCCCCTCCGAACCATAAGCTCTCTCGTTGTCTATATCCCGCTCGCCCGCCCATTGACACGCGATTCAACTCGGATCCGGGCTCTTCATTGCTGTAGGAGAGGAGGTCAGGAGTGTTGACACTGAGTAGCTTCCATACACGTACCCACTCTCCTATCGCCATTGCATGCGCTGACGTGGCTTTGGTTCCAGCTGTGTCGCGAACGTAGTGTTGGGCACGTTAAGGTCGGGTACATGTGACCTAACGACGGTTAATGTTACGGACTTGACATTTTGATGACTGGACGCTTACCATTACCGATTTCCAGCTCCTTCGTCATGCCATCCTTGAACCGTGGATGACGTGTGCGGAAGGTCGGGTGGTTATCCCGCCGGGTCTCTGTTTTGGTTCCGAGGGCGTAGGTGGACGCTTGGCTGTCGCCGTCGTTAGCATCGTCTTGAAGGTTGAATGGTAGTGGTGTCATGGTGAGTGAGTTTTGGACTTTCTGACGCTGCTGGTGCTGTGTTGATGATATATGCGGCACCGCAGGACGCGCTGAAGGGACATTTGAATCAGTAAAGCAGTAAATTTAAAGTAGCTGTGAACGAAGAAGAAAGGTAAGGAATGTCTCCGTTTTCGACGACAATGAGCTTACCTTTTTCACTCCAGCGATCCTCAGCAAACTGGAAGTGGCATGTGTGCCAACAACGACCGCAAGTTTCACAGATCATCCAAGAGCTTGGCCATCGTTGTCCAAGCCTGGCAGGTGGTTAAGAGGGGCATGGGAGATGGACGTTGGTAGCGAGTTGCCTCCTCATTGCCCTCCACACGACGTTGCTCCATGATCGCCAGTGAGGCCATTACGGGGGATTAAGGGTATCGATGACGGAGATAAGCAGGACGTGGCATCGGCCGTGGTAGTGGAGAGAGATGGGTCGTTGAGTGAGTAGCATCAGTGAACGAAGAGGTGCACGAATCTAGTCCTGTTTTTACCACTAGAAAATCGTTATGTAATCTTCGGACTTTGAAACCACGTCGCGTCGATTTCATGCGACAGCAACAATTTTTGACTTTTTTTTTTTTTTTTTTTTTTTTTTTTTGAGAGGAATGGTTTAAGTGTGCTAAATAAATTCAGAAACGAAAATTTGAGAGGAGGTGGCTGCCCCTTGTGTGAGTATTTCTGTCGATGAAAATGAGGCCAAAACCCGTGCACGTGGTCTGAAGGTGCTGCTGCCATCGACACCAATTTTCCTACCGCACCTCGAAGATTCCAAAAATTTAATACAATACATACACATTTGGACTCATTAAGAAACTTTTCCTCCAAACAAATGTGAAAGGACTCTTCCATCTACGCATTCAATGGAGGGAAAGGTAATTTCAAAGTCCAAAGATTACAAAAACATTTTCTAGTGCAGTTTTGGGGGCGTGGTAATTTATCCGTAGTTGATCATCAAATCGTTGATCGTTGACATGCCGAACATTCTCCTACAACTGCAAACGTCTATCATGTTCATTCCTGGCGTGTCATCTCATGCCTTATCTCATCCAGAAATCGAACTTAGGCCCTCTCTTTTTACCACCTCAAAGGATTCAAAACATCGAACTCCAACCATTCTCGACCTCTTGGAGGTCTACCCGGACCATGTGAACTGGAAGCAGAAACTCGACCACTCTGCTCTCTTGAACCACTTTCGAGTAAGTGGATTGTATGTTATTACGCAAAGTTAACTCAGTTTTTGGAGGGAGAAGACGTGTTAAACGTTGGGGAGATGCCGCAGCCATTGCGAATCTTGTACGTGCAATCCAAATCCTCAGATAGAAAGGCTATAACCGGTACCTCTAGTTTCGTTGACGAGTTCAAC
>Ga0307513_10005864_pt1 | contig 16137 bp, 15 predicted proteins | sample 15_EM_MG_FD_202174 | JGI IMG/M metagenome (GOLD analysis project Ga0307513, IMG submission 202174) | Populus trichocarpa ectomycorrhiza microbial communities from riparian zone in the Pacific Northwest, United States - 15_EM | ecosystem: Host-associated > Plants > Roots > Unclassified | place... | reverse complement strand
AATCGTAACAGGAGCGTTCCTTTATGGGCCTTCTCAGGAAGAGCTGGCTACAACCAGTAATTTTGAGGCCTCAGTGGAAAGACAGACATGCTCCATAGATAGCGCCCGAGTTCGCACTGTAGGTGTAATAGAACTGCGAACGGACGAAATTTGCCGCTCGGGCATTTCTATTGGAAGTCTTGGAGGCCCAGATTCCCCAAATTGCTACTGATTAAATTTATCATGGTCAACTTTTGAGCCAAATGGCGCGGTGTGGTTGCTCTTTCCTGCCGCGGCTCGCAACAGAATTTGGGTAGATAAGGGCTCGCATGTTCGGTTTTGTATCGTTAAGTGTTTGTGTTGGGCCTGAGCAAACCTTTTGCTCGCAGTACTGTGGACGCCGAAAGCGAAAGCGGAATTCTAACACCTTCTGATCAATCCTTGTATGGATAACCCACCATCATTGAAAGCACTTCAGAAAGGCGGTTATTGGCGAGTGGAGTGGATGCAACCAAGCTGAGGAAAATGCTTGGAGGTTGGAGAATACAGAAAAACTAGTCAAGGTACTCAAAGAATACCTCCGAATCTCAAATATCCGCTGCCCATGTTCGTACGCAGTGAAATGTCCTTTCATCTGCGAGGGACGGACAGACCAAGAATCAAAAGCGGCATGCTGCAGAGTCGCATAGAGGCGGCCTCTACGCCATTTCGATACTATATTACAGAAGTGTCATGGAAAAGGAGGTTCAAACGACATGATAATCGATATGAGAGAATGGCACTTGGAGCTTGGAGCAGACCGAGGAAGTAATGAACAAAATTTAAGACGAAGACCGACTACGCAGAACCAGATAAGAGGACAAGGCCGGGTGTCAGGCTCGAGCATCAGGAACTAGAGCCATAGGCGGAGGCGGCGATAGGGGTTCTTCTGCCATCGGAGGGTCGTACCACGGAATCGAGACAGTCTGCAAATCGGACGTGGCGATGGCTCTCCCCAGACCCCAGGTCGCACTGGCCTGGTTCTCGAGTTCGGTCATGATATCGTCAAGAATGCTGTACCGCCTTTTCTGGTTGTTTCCACTTCTTTGGGGGCTCCGATCACGGTCACGTGGGTCATCTCGAGCGCCGTAAAGGGAAAGCCTTTACGACAATCAGTGAGAATTGATACATGATGAAGTTTAGACGTACTTGACACTGAAGTGATTCAAGCAAAGCCTCTTCGCGCGAATATCCCTAGCAAATTCGCCTGCCATAGCAGCCGTGGAATGACCATGTTTAAGCGCGGCCTTCCTCGCTTCTTCTTCTGGGCACGGTTTTCGGAACTGTGATACCCGGCGTGCCAGATCTCGCGGGATAGCCATCTGGGTAGCCTCATGGACGAGAAGACTAGCGTCATAACACAGTGGCATAATTCCGCGCGAGTCGTAGGTGTCGCCCAGGATGACAATCTTGCGACCTGGTATGTCGGTTTGCGGTGGGTTCAAGGACGTTCCGTCGGGAAGTGAGGCGCGTTCACGATGCCCGATAACGCGAGGGACGTAGTGTTCCGGGCGGTACGTGTACTTTGCGTCTTCTTGGAAGACGTACCCTATAGCAGGAGCTACATCGCAAGATATATATCAGCCATATGTGTGAAATAAGAAAGTTGTATTGGGATACACACCTCGGTGCCGTAGCGGACCAGCATGCACCGTCCAATCCTTGTCAGAAACTACGTTTTGCCATAGACCTTGCTCATCAGGACGGATATCGTTGCCAGGATTTTCATTAGAGTGAAGCAGATCTACTTCGCATGATATTGATGGTGCGTCGCTGGGTTCCAATAACTCATGAACGGCATATCGGCCGCGGAGCTCCGTAAGTGTGAGCTGGAGGTTGACTCTAACGAATTTACGGAGACCAGGTGGTCCATAAATTTGCATTCTAAGCCGCTTCGGTGAGTTAGAAATGCGCCCCGGTGCAGATTAGCGGCAGAAGGGACTGACTGTGGAAGTGGGTTCATCCTTGTTCATTACAGTCCTCATGAGAGGAATAAGACCCATTACATGGTCGACTATTTTGACGTGATAAATGTGTGCGGAGCAGGGGGACAGAAGGAAAGAATAGGGACGGACCATGCATGTGGGTGATGAAGACCTTTGAAATATGTTCGGGCTTGAATTTTGCTCGCTTCAGTTGGATTTGAGTTCCCTCTGCACAATCAACCACTGTGGAATGTTGTCAGTCGAAGCGTGGGTGTTGGGGTTGCATGAACTGACAGTATTGAGCGTGATCGATATTCAACAAGGTGGAACTGCATGCTCGTGAGAGCAGAGGGCCACCACCTGAGCATGTCCCAAGAAAAGTGACTGAGGGCGCCTTCATGTTTGTGGTCGTGGAAAAACCGTATTCCGAGTCGGGCGCCTGACAGACTGCGCTGCCATATGTCCACAGATTGCTTTTAAACGTTCTGCTTGCTGCAACCACTAGCGATGGTTTCACTGCCTTCCTGGACATGGTTGCTGTTGATATATGGATATTTGTTGAAGTCTGAAGCATGGCATTACTATTGTTGTCACTACCATTGGTACGTATAGAAACATTAACCTCCAGCCTCATTTGACTTTCCTGAGCCGCCCGACTGTAACCCGCCGCCCTACTGACTAAAACAATTTCCGGTGTAGCGGTCGAGTGGTCGAGCTTGACTTCGCACGAATGCGACGTTGCGGTGCTGATAATCAGCGCAGCTTCCCTGCTTGGCCTCCTACCACACTCCTTGCCTTGCCTTGCCTTGCCTTGTCGTGCCGTGCCGTACCGCTTTAGCTCTGGTTCTTAAATATTCCCAACTGCAGTCCTTTACAACGCCTCTCGTCCTTGCAGCATGTCCTTCCTCGTTGTGTTCACGCTCCTCCTTTCCGAGGCCTGGGCTATGCACCACTCTGGCCATCGTCTTCGCAAGCGCTTCAGCGGAGAGGCAACATACTATGATGTTGGTCTGTCAGTAGCACCATTGGCTAGCTTTTGGCGTGCCCATGACGAATTTCCATTGTAGTGGCGCATGTGGCGGAACCAATGTTGCCTCCGACTTCGTGAGTAATCCAATCCAGCTCTGTATTAAACGAAAATTCCAACGACCCATCTTTTTCGTATAGGTTGTGGCATTGAACGCTGCCGTGAGCGCCCTTATTCGGTGTCATTTGCTTCGAAAGTTGACCCGTTGGCAGCAATTCGACGAGGCAGGAACCGGGTATCCTAGTCCTTCTTGTGGAAAATCTCTCACAATCACCCATAACGGAAAAACGGCACAGGCCATAGTTGTAGACAAGGTTCGCACAATTCCCGTGTCGTTTAAGGTCAATATTCATCGCTTTGTAGTGCCCTGGATGTGGACATGGTGATCTTGATATGAGTCAAAGCCTCTTTGAATTCTTTGAGCCAACCAGCGTTGGTCGATTCGTCATGTCTTGGGACTGGGGCACGTCCGCACCCGCCCCTGCACCTGCACCGACCACCTCAACCCCTGTGGCACCTGCACCAACAACGTCTGCATCACCCGTCCCTTCACCACCGGCTACTACACCGGCTGCAGCGCAAACCACGTCGAGCACCAGTTCACCTACTATCTCGGCACCCTTATCTGCATCCTCAGGACGTGATTCTATCGTGTCTTCTTCCAGCGATTCCGCAGCTTCGGCTCAACCTAGCAATAACACCTACGGTATAGGAGACGACAACCACGGACTTCCAGGCAATGTCCTTGTTATGCAGGAGGCGATTGTCAACATCGGGAGCCTGATTCGCCATGCAGCCGGCCAGAGTTGAGCGAGGCTAGTTGTTCATATAGATAGATTGCGTATGGTTATTAGTACAGGTTAAATAGTAAGTCTTATATGGAATATGTGCAAGCCACTCTCCCATAGCCCCTATTAAACGCGTGAGTTTGTGCGCTCTCTCTGGGATTTCAAGCGGAGCATATCGGATTATCAAGAAAACACTTCAACCATGCATCGTGCTCTCGAGTCGAGAAACCCGCTGAAACGGCGGGTAAGCCCAATTTGGAAGACAAACAAACAAACTTGGACCCGCCCACGACCGGCGCTTCGCGTCTGAGGCTGTACAAGCCTGCAAGGGATTGAGGGCGCAGTTATGCTCCATAATATATTGTCCACAAGCGCCGATTCGAACCCGGTTGTCACAACACCGTGCGTGCCGTTGTACTCAAGTTGTTCCAGTCCGTGCTCATTTTCGGCCTGTTCTGTGATGCATACAGTCCCCAGCAGGGCCTTAAGGAACTCCATGATACCGGAGCGAACACTTCTCATAGGTTCGCCACCTTAGCAGTTTCGCTGAATCGTGCATTCGGATTGATCTAGGCGCGGGTTATTTATAGTGAATTTCGACCTGGCGATGTTCTAAATAGGGAGAGTCTCACATTGGCTGGGTGAGTGTCAGTTTGTCATGGAACGAGCGTGGGCTGATTGGCGGTCTAGATTTTCGAGCCCGCGCACCTCCTCATCGGCATCGAGGACAAACGGGTGGGTGTTGTGTTAGTCTAAATGTGACGTATTTGCTTATACGCGGTGAGTCAGACCGGAAACCCCAAGGTCCCAGCAACCTCAGCGCAGAGTACCTGCTACTCCACAGAACCCGTAAGTCGCGCCTATTCTCTTTCGATTATGTACTTACCAAACTATAGGGCGATATTTCAGGGAGAATTCAGGACCCCATTTTCCGCTCTAGTGTAAGCATACTCCTTCCAAAATGCCGCTTATTAATTCAGTCGTTCATAGTGAGGCTGGGGCGTGGTCAAAGGCTTCTCCGACACGAGCCTTATCTCACAGTGATAGTTCTGGTGGTATGACCATGACCCCGATGCTACCCAACGAGGAGGCACCTAGGCGGTAAGCCCGGCAAGGGTATCATCGAGTCAAAGCTTATGCCGTTCCAGAATCGGAGGTGGACTGGTATACCCGACTCCCTATACAGGTTCCTCCGATTTCGATTCACTTCAACTTCGCTCAAGCCCTGAAAGCCCGATCAAAAAGCTTCCAGCCATCAGCGCGATAGGCAGCATCGAACTAGAACTTCCTCCATCCAGTCCTGTAGATGAACACAGGTCAGCGGGTATCCACTCTACTCCTCCAGCCGCACAGTCAGGACTCCCACAATTCCCCTCAACTCCTCGTGCAAAGCCGGATGACAAAGTGGAAACAGGCGATGGCACTGCGTACTCCGTTATCGATACCCTTCACAAAGGGCGCCGAATTGTCTTTCATAACAAGGAGCTCGACCCTGACTCGGTCATTCCCTTCCGCTCGCCTGTCCTGATCAAAGAAAAGACTGCGACACCGAGGAAGCCAGTGGAAGTACCTGTGGTCATACAGCGCTGGCTGAGCACGCCTAGTTTGCCTTCCAAAACCGAAAACAGGAAGTCGAAACGACTGAACAAGGAGCGAGAGGAGACAGTGAAGAAGCGACTTGAGGTGTTCTCGGAACCCCCGATTCGAGAGAGTAAGAATGGATTCTACGAGGCGGTGTGGGAGGAAGTTGGTCGAGTGCTACGCCCGTCTCAAAAGGATACGCTAATCGCTGCTCATGTTCAAATCTCGCAGCAACCCAACTTCGACGACCCCTTCTCGCAAGTTCACTGGCCCGACGCGCAGTTCCCGTGGTCCATCGCCGATCGAGAACTCGAGGTTAATGATAAGCTGCGACGCAGGAGAGAGCTAAGTCTCATCGAGCGGTATCTCGCCAGCGACACAGAGGATGGAAGCGAGGGCGACGAGGATACGCAAATGCCCTGGATTGCGGTGAACCGTATACAGGAGAAGCAGGCACACTCCAAAACTGACGACGCGAATCAGCCCGCAAAAGTTTGGGTACCGACTGACCCTTCTGATGCTCTTACCGCATTACTATCTCAGCAGGCTGCACGTCGAATCGCTGTCAAGGTCAAAGCGCTTGAACAACCGAGGACGTATAAGACGCCTGAACGACCGAAGGGAAAGTCAGAGGAGGTGGACTTCGGAGAGGAAGCACCTGACAAGCTCAAGGCTAAGGAGAAGGAGAAGCGTCCGGAGAAGGAGCGACTGAGGGAAAAAGTGCCATCCCTCGAACGTGAGTTAGGCAAGAACAAATTACCGATCCTTGTCCTTGACGCCCCTACGTCATTGGAGGTGCGCTCACCAACTGTTTCAACCTCCGACGGCGATAAGGACGCGGATGGCGAAGATGCCATTGCGTGCATCTGCAAGGGGGGTGATGATGGACGGGGAATGGTCCAGTGTGACAATTGCAATACCTGGCATCACCTCGAGTGTATCAAGAAGAAACCATCAGAGGTGAGGGACAAATGGTACTGTTGGAGGTGCCCAGAAGGAGAGGATCCTCGTCTTGGTCTGCAACCGATGTTCTCGATCAACACTCCATCCGCTACACCGACCCCCATCCTACCACCTAAAAAGAATAATGTACCGATGTATCAAGGGACAGCCCTTTTACAGCCGTCGCCAATTATCGACATGTCCAAACGCTCGGCTCCGAGCAACACTCCAATGCCACAGTCTCCCATTGCAACGTTCTACCCCGTTGCTCCTACCCCCGCTGTCCCCCACAAGACTCCCCCCCCAAAGACTGCACTGTTGGCTAAACCTGGCGCACCTCTTTACGCTGGGCCAGATCCAGGGGTAGGAACAACACCTGGGGCAGGACCAAGCATAATTGATACACCAGGAGGGTATCGACCTCCATCATTGGACGAACTGGCACCTATAGGCATCGACATGCACGGATCGCCATCTCGGACTCTCGGCCTTCGATTCGCTCCTCCCTATCCAGGTTTCAACGCGGTGGTACATGGTACGCCAGGCGGACGGAGAGACCCTATCATGTTGCCTGGTGTGGGATTGAGCGGGGGGCCGTTCCCGTACTATAACGCGGGTCGCCCGTGGCATAACTACCCCGGACCGAATTTTATGACTCCTCAAGGTCCTACCAGGGTTCAATTTGCTCCGTACCAGGCCCCTCAAAGTTCGCTTCCTGCAGTCCAGACTGACCCTTTGTTCATCCACTACGAACACGATGCGCCAAAGACGACTGCTCATCATGGCGCGAGTGGCTCGGCACCCACGGCGCCTACACGCCCTACGCGCGCGTCGAGAAAAAGGTCAAAGAAGAGTGCGGGACACGGAGCTGAGAGTGCAGAAGAGTCGAGGAGTGGTTCAATTGGCGAAGGTGCTGGTGCTGGCTCATCATCAGCACTAGGTGACATGGAGTTGACGACCACACCACCCTCGATTGTCATGCCTCTGCCAACCGAGGACGTGAAGATGGAAGCTGACTCTAGCTATACCGACCCCGTTCACTCATCAGTGACTATGGATGACCCGTCAAATATCCAGAACGAATCATCTCATTGATTGTTTCGCGCCATCAAGCTGTTCAAATTGCACGACAAAATAATATGTTTCGTTCTCACGCAGCCCGCTCTAGTACATTATTACGCCTTGTGATATAGCTGTCCGTAATGTCCCATCAACGAGTGTTTCTCTGGTTTCGCCTTTGATCACCCACTGAAGGTACGATATGAATACAGCGCAATAGTCTTCTAAGAATATCCATATGCATACCGAAAGCAGTACAATACACAAAACGAGGAGTAATCCGTTGTGGAAAAGTCCGTCCCAGGATCCATACGAATGAAAGAATACATAAGCATGGCCACCAAAAAGATGATAGATAACACATATCGAAATTAACTTCGACCCATTTACGTACTCTTTTCAACAACATTGGGAGGTACTGATGTGGAGCGGATAGTCTGTTCGGTTGCGGTACCTTCGGGGGGTTCAAGAGATATCGATGCCTTAACGGTGCTTGTGCTCCCAGCACGAGATGCTCTGCTTGCTGGTGGTGTGCCCCTCAGTATTGCAGTCTCTGCTATATCGGCACGAGAACCATCGTCCTCATCTTCGCTCGTCGTTTGGGACTCGGAGGTGTCACCAGGACTTTGGAATGGCTCCCCCATATCAGGAGATACAGCCCGCACCTCATTCGCCAGAGAGCTCCTCGATTTGGGGCCTCCGTTTCCGGAGGACGGCAGTGGTGTGGCCCGTACTGACGGGTACCTGGCTCTGAGAAACGTGGCAAGAGGAGAGTAAAAGGACCTCCGTTCCGCCGGTGGCGTAACGGCAGGAGTAGGAGTCGAAGGTTCGGGTGGAAGCGTTGGGATAATCTCGCTTTCGCGGGCTGTCGAAGGAACCGTCATTGCTGAAGAAGACACCTCAGGGGTTTCAGAATCCAGTGTAGATGATGCGGATATGAACGATGACGTCGCAGATAGGCCCTCTAAGTTGGGAATGCGAGGACGTTTTCGTCTCCTAGACGGTTGTTAGACCGATGAAATGCGAAACGGAAAGCGATAGCCCACTTAAGCTTCAACTCTGCACCACGCCCGCTCGTGACAGTGAGCACGAGGTTATGCAGGTTGGGCAGAGTATGACGCAGATCAATCGCTCGGAGATTTCGTTCGCCCATTAACTGTCGCAAGAATCAGAGATTGGGTCCTCTGTTAAATAAGCTATTTACCATCTCGATGTTCTTGTTGAGGAGGAATACCCCGTACTCGAAGCGATATGTATCAACACCCTTGACATAAAGGGGGAAGCTGGTTTGGTCACGTGAGCCTATCATCGAATGGAAAAAGGAGTGGCACTGACTTCCTTGGTCCCATCATGGCACTGATTGGGTCCTTGATGAGGCTCCGACTCCCAATGCAAGTAACTGGGTATGTGAGGGCATGGCCCATATATGCAGATACCAACTGAACGACCTGTACAACGAGCCCCAATGCACCCGCCACCGTTTCGTCGTTGAAACTTGGCTCTCCGGGTAAAGTGAAAGGCGGTCCAGGTTCGGAGGAAGAAAATGGTACGGGAAGAGGGACTGTGACAATCGTGAAGAGAAGGTCCTTAGGTTCCAAGGGTTCTATTGGGAAGATTGAGGAGAGGGTTTGAAGGAGGGTCGTTCGGACTGGCACGAGAGAAGCGATAAGGGCAGCATGTTTTTGCCTGCAAGACTCGTAAATTAACAAAACACGATTGACGGCAATATCATACCTTCCCTCCTCTATCTCACTTTGTTGGTCAATGAGTGCCTGTTGGTCTCGTTCATGAAGAGCGCGCGCTTGCTGTAGTATTTCCCTTCGTTGGCTTATCAGTCTTCGTCGGCGTTCTATTTCCTCTGTGGCTGTGGTAAACGGGTTAGAAAGGTCGGGGGAACATGGACAGAGACGCACTGCCAGTCGCTCTTGTAAGGAGCACCACCTTCTGTTCTCTCAACCATCGTACTTGCTCCTGCCGTTCACTCACTCTACGCCTCTGAACCGGGGTCAGCGTTGATTCTACATAACTACTGAATACACTAACCAGGGTCCCAATAACATCCTCTTCTATGAGTCTATCGCACCTCTCCTGCACCTCCCGCAATTGCTCTTGTGTGTCCTCCAGTACGGCTTGTAATGAGACTAGGCTACAATATTTATCAGTGAGACTGGCCTACTAACCCCTAGAAAGGGCGCACTTGAGCAAGTCCCCATACGGCGCGGTCGTCCTCATCTTGCTTTCCTTCCGACTCTTAGCCAAAACGTCTACCTGCACCTTAGCGGCAGCCTTCTCCGAGATAGCCTTTTTCTCAGCCTCTAACTCCCCATCTGAGTGTGCAGTCGGGGAAGGCAGGCTTGTTGTTAAATGTGTGACGTCCAAGTCTCGTGCGGGAAGGTAGTAGGTTTCACTAGGGGATCCAATATTGATTACGAGAGTATTTGAAGGCAAACGTTGAGATTGTTTCGTGAACTAAAAGGTGGTGTAAGCCTCACACAAATCCAACACCGAAAGTCACGAACCTCCAGTGACAACGGTACGAGGTCATCTAGGTCTACATCCCACTCGTAAATAACAGACCATCCACTCTCCGAAGGGGGTGTCCCAATCTCCTTGCCTTTTCCACTCGCTCCCCAATCGCTTCTCCCATCTATTTTTCCCCAGAGAGACGCACGAAATCGATGTTCACTAAAGTTAGCCCATGGCGCGAAGTCATGCGTCGGGTCGAGAGCCATGAACGCGGGATTGGTCGAAGGGCGGTGAAACGAGGAAATGAAAAAGGGTACCTCTGGTGGTCCAAATTTTTGAACAGTCGGAGGGGAGGGTGCAGGGGTAGGTAAGGCGGTTTGAATCGCTTCCGCTGTGGCCGGAGGTGCAACTACGCGCCGAGGGATGGGTTTGGAGATCGACGGAACCGGTGAATGATTGCCTTTCGTTGTGGAAGATGACGGTTGGTTTTCTCGCGATGACGACCGACATGATGCAAGGATCGGTCTCTTCGCAGATGAACTGTTATTGGTCGAGAAGGAGGATGCTGAACGGTGATGGGTAAGTCGTGGTGTAGCTGGAACCGTGCTTGTCCGAAGGTTGGTAGGGGATGGGGCCCTCTTCTCCTTGTTAGAATGGAAGACCAAATCATCGGTGCAAGGTAGGCCAAGGGAGAGGAAAGTCTCAACCAAGCGCGATGATACTACATGTTCCAGGGATCTCTGCTGGCCATCATGCGATGCTAGCGGTGGACCTGCAGTCGTTTGAACGAAGCTATCCGCTCCCACTCCCTTCCCAAACAACCCACTTGATTGTGAGCTAGACCGCGCACGGCTGTTGGACGTAACCGGTGGTGGCCTTATACCGCTCGATGATGCCCTTCTTGAAGATAGATTCTTTAATATTTCAAAAGAACGAGAGACTAAATCTTCATCGTGTCCCAGAGCGTCCGAACGGGAGCTCCGCATCGTTCCCATTGAAGTTGTGGATATTCGACGAGACCTGCGGCGCGCCAGTGCTATTTCAACGTCATCTGTGAGATGAACAGCGTGTAGAGGCGGCGTTTTTGCCAGGGTGAGGGACGAGGTGGCGGCATCGCGAAATGGGAACGGAGTTAGATTGCGTATTTGGATACCGGTGATATGTCGTATTCGTCGCTAGGATTAGATGAGCGAGACTCGTCGTCCTCCAAAGGTACTCGAAGCGTACTTGGTGCAACGACTCGCCCTCGAGCAAAGCCTCTTGAACAACCAAAGACGATGGTGCGAAAGAATGACTTGAACTCATTACCAATGAATCAACAACTGTTTCACGGCAAAGGCGATACCAGTCGCCCTGGAATAATTGGACTAGTCGAGGCTACAAGGAAGGCCCGTTTAGAAGCCCGAGTAGGTGTTGGAACAACCGTTATTTCGGATGATAATTTCTTGCGTCTTGGAGGGTCGTGGACGCGCCGTATGCGGGAAGTGGTTGGGGGCCAAGATGGATCAGCAATGCTCGCACAATTTCATTTCCCGGGCTTGTTTTGTGTTGGGCTTCCCTCTTACCGCGGGTGCTTGTGAAACACATACAGCCCACAACGCTTGCTCATTTTGCTCATTTTGCTCATTTTCTTTTCTTTTCAGGTGGCATACAAGCAAGTCGATCAGACATGGTGTGGGAACTCGAGCGAAGGACGTACCTGTTGGCCGGCCCGGTCGACTACCTTGTGAAACCGACATAATTTAATAGGCACCATTTTACCTCGAACCCGGAGAAATTTGTGGGTGGATAAACCCGACCAAAAAGGAAAAGGGAAAACAGGCACACAATGCGAAACAATTCCAAGAACATCTCACATTTACATTTGGCACAGATAAGGAAACGGTTGTTAATTGAGCACGAATTTTTACACCACGTGCCTAAGACCTGGGTGAGTCGTTGATGAGATGTGAGGACAGGAGGAGTAATCAGATTACTCCATCTGGCTACGAGAACGCTTCCTGCCGGATGAATCTTGGCTACCTAAGTGCTTGGTAGGCGACTTGACAAAGCACAGCATCTGCTGCCGGTGAGTGGTATCCGTTGTCAACTCCATGAAATCTTTGTGTTTGTGTTCTACCAGTTGAAGATGAGTCGCTGCAATGCTTCATGAAGAAAGTCAGGTTTTTCCATCTCTCCAGGACAGACGTCCCCTTTTGTTTCCAATAAAGATCACTGCTGATCTGGATGGCCATCTCGTGGAATAAGGGATTCAGTTCTTCGTAGGCAGGATCCAGCAAGATAGGCCTCGGAGGAGGTCAGGCAGAAAGTACTCCCTCTGGTCCTCCCTTTATGGAAATCGACGAGAATAAGGCACGCACATACGATAGGAGGTATCTTCGAGCATTTGGGGTCCTTGGGGTCCTTGGGGCGATCCTTGGGGCGAATGTGGATGGCCCACCACACGAGCAGCCAGAATGCAGATTTGGCGTCATGTCGAAGCGCATGGGACCACACGAGCTGCTTGCGTTCGATCTCCTTCTTCGTATACCAGCAGACGGTCCGGCCTTGATGTTCCGGCGGCGGCGGAAATGCTGGAGGCAGTCTGGTAGAATTTTCTCGTAGACCTCGAGAGTCTCGTCCGAAAGCTTAGGTAAGCCAGCCACCGCCACGACATGTTGGTGATCGTCGAGATGACGACGTGCAACTACCGCCTGGGCCATGAAAATGGGTGTGCCCTGGTGTGTCATAAGCCAAACCCCGTAGAGGCAGCTATCAAGAACGGACCACAGTTTGACGTAGATCCTCTGCATCTTCGTCTTCGATTGCGGCATGGTCGAAGTCAATTAGCAACGTGGGAGTTCGTCGCGCGGATGGCTATCCAGGAGCACCAACGGGAGTTCCTCCATGTCATTGCTCTCTGTACTATCCACCTCTCGTTCTGGGAGTCTGGCAGACGATTCCTCACTCTGTACACACCCTCAAAGAAAGGACGATACGGCAGCAGCTCGTCTTAGGTTGGTTCATCGCGATGAGACACACCTTGCTATCCTCAGCGCTGATGACGAGGTCTTCGCTGAACTTGGATTGGCAGGGCAGCGCCCGCGTAAATGCTACGAAACGGCGGCTTGCTCAGTTTTAGGTGCTTCGGCAGAGAAGATGTGGACGAATATCACGTTTGAAAGACGCATAAGGAAGGGTGGCGTGCATTTGCGAAGGCATCGCACGCGAGATCATAAACAGCGGGGGGGACAGGCCTAGAAAGTGAACCAACCGCTGCTTAGATGAGAGCTCAAGACAGGATGAGGGAGATAGTATCGTGGTTGTAGATAAGAAAGGCACAAATGAGTATATCCAGCGCATGGCCGGGTGTCAGATAGAAGAGGGCGAAGGAGAATCCCATGCCGGGTGCGCATGTGGTCGCGTCCAACTCAGGTATCATAAAGTAAACAAACTAGCAGTGAATTCCACATCCTTTCGATGGGTCCTTTCGAGCACGAGACGAGGGTTAATATATGTTAATCTCAAATTTTCGACGGTCCGGCCCGTCCACCACAGTCTGTGTGCTTATGTGCTCCTGAACGGACCGCTTGGCTGTCCGATATAAGCGCCGAAGCAATTGTCCACCTTTGGCACTTACCACCACATCCAGGACATGGGCCAGGACTACGAGTATGTGTTTAGTCCAGTCATCCCTTTCATGGTCACTCATTTGGGCCATTCTAGGACAAGATTGACTGAGCTCCTTGCCGCTGTCGAGCAGCACGTCGAAAGCGGACGGTATTTCTTATTTTGTTCTGGTTCAGCACCTCGTCTCACTGACCACATTGACAGGTGTAGGGTTGTGCATACACCAGTGGGTATCGAAGCATTCGTTTCTGAATCCATAGTACGGGAGCGGTACAGGAAAGTCTATCGCACGTACAATCGCGTACGACGTGCGCTTGCCAGCGATTGCAACGAATATTTACCCTCTTACCGGCTCCATGACGACGTGATGGTTGAAATTTGGAGCTATCTGAACGTTCTCGACCGTCACCACGCCGCACAGGTCTCTCGGCGCTTCCGCAGTGTCGCTCTCAATGCTGCTCATCTGTGGACATTCATCAATTTTAACAGCTTTCCATCGTTACCACGAAGTGACACTGTCCTGGAACGTGCCGGGGGTGCACATCTCCATATCCGGGTCAACAGCCACCTCCGCGGGAAGCCACCTCCGCTACCCCCGGTCTTGTTTGGATATCCCATTCCTCCTCCGTCACTACATTTTAAGCCACTACAACCTCCATCTGTGGTTATTGCCTCTATTCCGCGTGCGGCGGTCCTAGACGCTACCGTATTTCGAAAGGATCCATCTCCACTGAGACCATCTTATCAGTATCAATTTGAATCTAGTTTGAAGCTTGAGGACTTGAATATGCCCATGCCCGTGCTGCGTTCGCTGCGACTTTCCATGCTCCCTGTTATGACGGCCCACCTTAATATCCCCCTGCACGCACCCAACCAAGTCACTGAACCATTGTTCGGTGGATGTACACCCTTACTCCGTCACGTTGCATTGATTCAGTGCAAGATCAAATTGTCCGATCCAGCTTTTCGCAACTTGACCTACCTGCTGATCCGGAGGCCGGATACCCCACTCTACGTCTCGAACTTGGTCCAGGTCCTTCACACATCTCCATCTATTACGTATCTCGGCTTGGAATCTGCAATAGCGCCTGCCGAACCCGAAAAGTTGCATTTCAATGTCGAATTACTAGCACTTCAGCGCCTTTATATCACCGAAAAGGATACAAGGCGGATTACCTCCATTTTGAGGGGCATTAACGCACCTAATTTGCGCGAGTGCGACTTCACATCCGCCGACTCAGCATGGTTCGACCCAACCACAGGGTTTTCCCCATTTAGCCGCCTTCATGCAACGCAAGAGGTGACTATAACGGTCACAGAACACCACACATATCGCTGGATCGTCGAGTGCCGTTGGGGTGGAAAGCATGCTGTGAGATTCCATTTCGACCCGAAGGTTATGAACTATTATGTCACTGCAGGGAGGGGTTATGAGGATGAGACTGCCAAACTTATCAATACGCTTCGTTTTTCCCCCATTTTCTTTGAACGAGTCCGGTCATTGACACTCCGAGGCTGCTTCAGCACCACGAACCTGACACGCGTATTTTCCATGTTCCCTGCAATCGAGAGACTATCTACCAGGCATCTTAGTCCTCCGCGCATTCTCGGAATAGGGAATGGTACCACGATCTTTGATATTCTCTCCATCGAGCATTGCCTTCAGCTCCGAGAAATTGATATTGGGACTTGGCCAGAACCTTCCCCATCCAGTCTTCTCAGATGGGTCTCTGCCCGATCGAGGGGAGAAGGTGGTTGTTCTAAATTAAACGAAGTCGTAGTTACATCGGAGAAACCACTTCCCTCCGAGGCAAGATCAAGAATTTTCGCTATGCTCAACAAGTTCTTATGGCGGAAGTCTATCGTCTCCAAATCGGGGTGGCACCCGCCTCCCGTCATTCCCGCCAGTGTTCTACCTCCCATCGCCAACATCACTACTATTTTGCCAGTCGAGGATGGGAGTTGGGACGAAGATGAGCAGTGGGCAAGAGTGCCATACCCTCCTGACCCGATGCCCCAATCACCAAACACGAATCTAGATGACCCGACCCTCGTCTATTGTGATCAATCATTACAAGGGAGGTGGGATTACTTTGCGATTCCTGGAATGTAACTCAAAACCGCATCTTGATTAAGCACAATATAGGAAATGGATTGACTTGTTTGCAGCACGCTCATTACGAATGTACTCTCAGATGAAAGCAGATACACTCAACGAGGTTTAATTTTATGAGGCGAGGGGACACCATATTGTGTGCAGTAGGAGCATTAGAGCCACATAAATCAAACGAGAATATCCTAGGGGACACCACATGGCTCGGATGTGGTTGGGTCCAACTCTTATAACATGAATTAAACTAGTTACATGGAAAGGTCCAGACGGGGTCCTTTCGGGAACGAGACCAACGATGTGTTATTCATTTGCCGTCTGCCTCAGGATGTCTGTCCATTCGCCATGATCAAATGACGCAGTCATCTTTGTGTCTAAAATAAGCGCCGATGCAAATTGAGCGCCTTCCTCGTGCCACCATATCCGGGACATGAACCAGGACTACGAGTAAGATTTTTGGTGCATTCACCCCGTGCATGGTCGCTCATGTGAGCCATTCCAGGACTAAATTAACTGAGCTTCTTGCCGGCGTGGAGCGCCATGTCGATACTGGACGGTGTGGTTTATTCTGATCTGGCTCAAACATCCCCTCTCGTTGACCAAGTTAACAGG
>Ga0307513_10005863_pt1 | contig 16141 bp, 20 predicted proteins | sample 15_EM_MG_FD_202174 | JGI IMG/M metagenome (GOLD analysis project Ga0307513, IMG submission 202174) | Populus trichocarpa ectomycorrhiza microbial communities from riparian zone in the Pacific Northwest, United States - 15_EM | ecosystem: Host-associated > Plants > Roots > Unclassified | place... | reverse complement strand
GCGCAGGCCAGTCCCAGCTCAACATAGTCCGTTTTGTTGGTCATGGAGTCCTGTGTACATTAGCAAGCAATCGCCCGACATGGACTGGAAGGGAGCCCACTCTTATCATAGTGAGAAGAGCGCTGACAGCGCCGAGAGCGGCCTTGACTGGTGTCGGGTCCATTGCCTCCTTGACAATATTCAAAGCATCGATGGCCGCATTCAAGGAAGAGATAGCAGACTCTCGACGGTTCGACCGGTTGGACTGTGCCTCCATGGTCACCCTAACTCGAGGTAGCTGCAAGAGAGCAGTGTGGCACGCAGCGTGCAGAGAAGGGCCAGGACCCTAATACATATGAGCGGCCATCCCGTTGTGACACGCCCTGTACAAACAGAACCATTTGAGGGTGAGTGACCACTCGCGTGGCTATAAACAATGGAGACTTCCGGAAGAGTCGCATATGATCGAGTGATCGTCCAGATTCTTCGTTTGGCACGGTCCCCATCCAGTTCCTCGCTCAAAAACGCCCTGAGGAAACGTTTTATGCACGCTCCGACTGTGTGGTATCATTCTGGGGCCACTCGACCTTGTCTCTTCCTTGAACCCGCTCCACCAGTTACGGTTCATCCCAACGAGTTCTCGCCTGATTCCGACCCAGCGAGTTCCGCGGGCATTGAATTATTCTCTCCCGCCTCAGGCCTTCACGCTGTCGCGGGGTTTGATTTTCCGAAGGGCCCCAAACACCGAATATTATCGTCGCTCGCCCCAGAAGATGCTTCACTCGGTTCTTCACCCAACTAATATGTGGCCGAAACAAAGCAATCGCACATGACGTTTGTCTCACCCAGTTCTGGAAGGGTAGGAAACCAACAGCACGACTACGCTGCTTTATTCCATGTACAGTGTGAACCGGGCGTGCCGCCGTGGTCGTTCAAACGCTCAGTGTCATTCCAGCCCACCGTGCCAGTCGCATTCCAACTTCAGGCCTCAGGGAACGTATCTCGACGGAACCGCCGGGGCTTCTTCAGCAGCAGGAGAACATTGAATAATTGTATTATGTACTACATCTTGCCATGTGATGTACAGGGCCATGCAAATAAGATAGAACGAGTGACCGACCGCATTGCGACAGATTGGAGAGGAATGAAAGAGAGGAGTACTAGCGAAGATTGGAGTGGAACGAACGGAAGAGAGGGAAATCACGGAGTGCATGACAACGGAGTGATGAATAGAAAATTAGAAAGGGAGAGGTAGGGGCGGGGGGGAGGGATTAAAATCAACTATATACGGACCAAACAAAAAATATAAACAAACTTCATCAACCCATTCACATTAAAGATCGGAAAACATCCAATCTCGAAGCTATAGAACACTGGGACATAGACGGAGAATCCTAAACGAAGAAGAGTTCCTTTCACACAGGTATAAATCGTTCCCTTTCCTGCCGAAAAACATGATTTCCTCGGGCTGAGACTCGCCGTCGGGATCCATATAGAAATCAGCCCGAGCGGGAGACTTGCTGGGTCCAGTACTCATTTTCTTGCGTGAAGTCGGCCCCTTGAGTGCGGAAATAACTGGAGTTGTCGATCCCGGGTTGAGTGGTGTGCCCATCCTCCAAACGAAAGGAGCCCGCCTGTTGATACTTGAGGGTGGAGGGTCGAAATGAGGGAGAATCATTCGAGAACCGTCAGCAGGTTTCAACAGTGCGTCGTTAAGGTCGATCGCTTCCAACCCGCCGCGTCGCATAGCGATAAGCACAGAGCGGTCTTGAATGTCAATCGCCTCGATACGCTTCACGTCACCCAACCGGCCGGGGGAGTTGGAGAAAGCGAGATCGTCGTCCTCATCGTTGGTCCACAAGAATCGGCCCTTGAGAACCAGTCGGCCGCGGGAATCGACGATCGTAGTGCTGTGCCCGCCACGGGAAGAGAAAAACAGAGCAGGTGGCCCATAGTGAGCGGGTTGAGCCAACAATGATAACGGTTTCAGCAAGGGCCGGCCATCGTCAACGGGCATAGTTGGCGGTGAAATGGTCACCGGCATAGAGTGTCCAAACGGTTGGGCTGGGTCAATACATTGCAGTCGTAGATCTCGAAGGAGTGTGTATTCTTCATCCCCATCACGTCTGACTGGAAGATCTGGAGGCAACAACCCATCTTTGTACCAGGCTTGCATTAATTGTGTCTTCCATGGACCTGCGGGTATGGTGAACCAAAATAACAGGCATATAATTCTAGAAATACCGACCATGTACAACCCCTTTGGGATCTCGGTAGTACCACTTCGAAGGTGGGAGCGTCACCGGAACTGGAAGACCGGGTGGTGAAAACTGTACTCGAGACAAATCCACGTCGTTCCCCCCGACGGGTGAGGGTTCGTGTTCTGTTCGATACTGCAGGAATTCTTGGTATGTCGGGGGTATAATGAATTCATCTGAGATCGACGCCAGAGGAAAGTTGGGGGCGAACGAGAGTTGTTGGAAGGACGTGTACGGGCTAGCCTGAGCAGCAGCGAGAGCGGCCAGTTCCTCGGAGGGTGGTTGCGGTGTGGTTACACTTGCAACTTCCGCTTCCTGACTATGTGTCTGGTCAGAAGCATCGGTGTTCGCAATCGGTGTTCCAGCTCGAGAGGATGAGGTCACGGAGACGCTGACAGAAACATTCGTATCGGGTTCCCGTCCAGGATCCTGAGGGTCAGTGTCCAGGATGTCTTCGATCAGTGGTTCCCGGTCCCTTGCCCGCCTTCTCGCAGCCCTCCGTTCAGCCCTTCCTATCCTCACCTCGCGAACGCGCACGGTCGCCGGCTCCAGGCCAAAGACATTCTGTGAAAACACCAAAAATACCTCGACCAAATCGTCTCCCTGAAGTTGGAGCTCTAATGATCTTGGCGAATCTGGGAGGATGAAGGTTCGAGACAAGCCCAAGGCGGTACGATATGTTCCAGCGAACAACTCGACCTTCTCACCACGTTCACCGCAAAGAATAGCAAGAAAGCTATCGAAGAGAGATGTCAGCCTCCTATTGAAACTTCTGTGAACAAGAACGGAGGACTACCTCTTCTTTGCAGTCTCCACAGCCTTGATGAGCACAGCACCTTTAGTTCCCGGAAGCTTCACATAGTCCAACTTCGGCGGGGGAGCGTGGGTTTGAGCAGGGGTGGCTGTTGTCTTCGATTTATCGACATCTGACGAGGAGGAATGTGTCGATCCCCGTCTACCAGACAAGGCATCAGTGAGCATCCGCGGGAGGAAGCGAGATCTCGATGGAGTGGGTACTTGAAGGTTTTGCACAAGGTTTGGGGTGGAGCGGGTGGGGGTAGGAGGCTGGTTAGCCGGGGAATCACTGCGCGTATGAGGATTTGTCGGGACGCGCGCAGATGGCGCCCGGCTAAGAGTGCGTGGCCGCGAGGTCGGAGTAGGAGGGGGTGAAGAGGCATCGGCGCTCACATCTTCACGAGGGTGGGTACCTGGGATTCCGTAAAAGACATCCATCACAGACCATCTCCGTCTCCGAATTGAGTTACTCCTGCCACTCCGCTGTGATACAGACCCAGCAGTTCGTGGCCGTTGGGACTCATCAACGGTTTGACGAGTGTCGATTATGATAGCCTGCTGAGGCTGACGGGATCCGGCAGGAGGGAGGTCAGGTATCCGACTTTCCAACAGCGCCTGGGCCAGGGTGATGCGGTCGATGGGCGTCAAGGGGCCCTCTTCGTCGTCTCCCTCATCACCGTCGCGGTCTGGGGCGGCATTGCCGTTGACAGCACCCTGACTTAAATTGGACGAGTGTGATTGAAGGGTTTCACGGATAGCCGTCAAAGTGGGAACGGGAGAAGGTGGCTGAACCGTGGTAGAGGAGCCAGATTCCATGCGCGTTGAGGTGAGATCCAGGTTGGCTGGTCGATTCCTACGGTTCGTTGAACGCGGTATGGAGGGGGTGTGCGATGGCATCAGCATGGAAGGCTGGTTGGAAACTGTAGTCATCGAACTCGTTCGTTCGTCCAGAGCCTGGCTTCCCGAGGCTCCTGCGGCAACAATATCGATGGCTTCGTCGTCACTCGAAGTACGGCTGCTCCACTCAGCTTTGACGTCATGATCTGAACCAGGGGCAGTGATGTGGGTGACCTGGCTAAGAATTGCAGGCTCAGCAGGAATCCGCTGAACTAGTTGGTGAGCGGATATCCGATGTTCAAGTCTGTCCCTGGTCTGGGCTAACTGATACGTCGGCGGCTCATCGGCGTTTGGTAGAGGAGGAATTGGTGGAACAGGTGGGACAGGTGGCCGAGGTTTCTTCATGAAAACGCCACCGGAAATTGATCCTCTACGTTGACTCTTGCTCCTCGTTGGCGCTGTTGGTGTGATAAATGGACTCTTTTCCGGGTAGGTCTTGACCTCTGTAAATCCAAGTCCGAGCTCAGTAACGGCAACTTTCTTGGCTTCATCCCTGCGTGTCTTATCCTTTTCTCTCCTGATCTCGGTGTCGATTCTCCAATCGATCGCTCTCCGAACCTCATCAAGGGCATACACGCGGACCCCATCTCGTCTACCGGCGATAGCCACGAGAACGCCACGTTGTTCCATAACCACGACGGACTTGAAGGGCACTCGACGAACCAGGGCATATGGCATGGGGGCAGGAGGAGCAACGAGAGGTATGACATCCAATCCTTGGGCATGGCACAAGAGCAGGTAATGGGGTAGTAGGAATGCACCGCTACAGGGAGGGGAGGTGAAGTGGGACGGGGATAGCGATGAAGTGAGCGCTGATATGTTTAGACCAAGTTCCTGGAGAGTGGGGGGAGGTAATGCCGGGGGAGGCGCTGCATTTGGAGCTGTGGTGGTGTTGAAGGTTGGAGTGGAATCGCGACTGGGGGGAGCGGGAGACATAGGAGGGCCTTCGTTCTGGGTGGTTGGACTCGGGGTGGGAGGGGGGACATCTCGTCTATGAATGAGGTTCGTAAAGAAGCCGGAAAACCGGTTTCCGGCTCGGTTCTTTTATACAAGCTTAGCAAAGCCGACGTTTCAGGACTGGTAATAGATACTCACCTCCGGGAAAGTAGAAGCTCTTCGTGCTGAACGCGGGTCGTGAGGTGATGTGGGTGTGCGTGAACGGGAAGGGGGCCGATGGATGTCCATGGACGCTGGAGCATCCTGAGCGGTGGAAGAAATTTCGCTAGGTTCTGTGACGCGGACGACAGGCAGACTTTGTACGCTTCTCACGTCCTCGGGCTGCTCTGTAGGAGTGGGGGCATCGATAGCGACACCTGAGCTAGGAGATAATGGTCGTTTGTCCTCTTCAGAGGTGACCTTTTGGGGAGTGATGGAGAGATCCTGTTCTTCCTGGGCTGAGACCTCCTCTACCGGCCCCTGACGGTCTTCGTGGACAGAGGTTTCATCGGTTTCGACGGTGGCTTGAGTGTCGCTCCAATGGCCATCTTGGTCGGCCATTGATGTGGGATCGCGGGGTGGTTGTGGGGAAGGGTCGCTGGAGGCTGGGCCTGCGATGGAGGGGGTCCGGAGCAACGACCAGGGCGCCACGCGAGTGTGTAGGAAACCTCTTGGGAGGACAAGGAGCGTCGAGGAAACCTACAGACGAACGGAGGGCGTGTTGGTCGTTTCAAGTTTCTCCCCCTGGGGTCACACAAAGGCACATGGCATCAGCGCTTCAGCTTCCGTCGGCCTCAGTTCGGCAGTAAGTTCCCACGGTTGGGTTCCCGGCTTCCGATGGGAAGCAAAGAGAATACAATTTAAACGCATAGCGACGACAGTTTGAAATCCCACGTGTCAGCCATCTCCCTGGACAAGACATTATGCGTCGACGTCCGCGGGCAAAGTATACGAGTCAAAGTGGAGCGACAGCAAAAAATGAAATCAGGAAGCGCATTACTCGTCGTCCTCGTCGTCGTCAAGCGTCGCCCCAAGCTCGCTGCCAAACGGATCTTCCCCACTGATGTTTCGAATCTCGTCCGCCTTCTTCGTGCGCTTCTCTGCGGCTACTCTCTCTTCCTCGGCTTTCTTAGCCAGATACGCTGGCGAGCCAACGACCTTTTCCGGGTTCTTGCACAGTTTTAAACGCCGGTCGACCTCCCGGATCATCTCCACCCCCGGCAACTTGGACCCGTCTTGGATGATTGTGCAGAGCGAGGGGATGAAACTCCCGTCGGCCCCTTTCGACCTCATCCAGGTGTGCGCAACTTGTTGCGATGCTAGCGAAATGCAGGCCGCCGCAATTTGCGCCGGGCTATAGATGAACTCGGCATCCGTCAGCCTCGAGGCACGCACATGATTCATTGCTTGATTGTAGACTTGATCCAGCTCGGACTGTGGGAGCTGTGTGACAGACTGACAAAAGATATCAAGATTCGACGACAAACGCTGAGAACATCCCAGGCCCGCTTACTTGAAGATCGAGCCATGCGCCCCACAGTGCCCGATGAGGGTGCCAGACGGCGAAATCGAAGCCGAGGCTCTGCGCTACAAGAAACTCCAACTCGAGCACATCTCCCGGTTCGGTCCTTGGTATATGGGCGGCGTACGAATCCAGGGATATGGGGTTATTTGTCGTTTTCGTCGCGAGGAACAGGGCCGTCAACCTATCCGACGGACATAGACCTGAGTAAAACACGTAAACGCCACGGAAAAATGACCGCACATGACATTTTTCGGGTGCCAATCCATCACCGTGTTCGTCAGGTAGAAACGTTTGATGTAGGTAGTTGCCGTCGCCTCGACTTCCTCTGGGAAGCGGAAGTGGCCACACAACTGGATCACCTTAGTTAGGTAGTGCCGAACCAACACGAGCTCTTCATCCGCGGTTAAGAACAACACGTCCCTAGATGACCCAGGCTGTGTCGCGGTGAGAGAAATGAAGCAGGCCAGAGGGCGAGTTGACATGCCGAATCGTTTTCGATGACCCTCCGCACGGCCTGTATGGCAGCGACATTCAGAACGGATCGCTTTTTGGCAAGCTGTTCTCTGGAGAACCGCCAATTCCTGAACTGAGTACTGCCCTCGTAGAGAGGCTTTTTTGTGGATGGCTCGGCGATGATGACGGATTCGGACATGTGGGATCGTCACCGTTAAAATGGAATCCACCCTCTCCGATCATCATACGGAGTGGACCCAACAACCCAACATCAAGTTGGTGCTGGAGCGCCAACCTGTTCTCAGACCTCCCTCTCGTCACTCTCGTCAACCCCAAACAGTTCTTGTTGGATTTAGTACACCAACGGTCTGGCGATCTCATTGGAATACGCGCCGTTCGAAATTCTCGCCTACTTGACCCCTTTAGCGCCCTCCACGCGAATAGTGGTCTCTACCTCGCCTATGCACGTAGAAACGTTATTGCTACTCTGATCATCCTTCGACGGATCTCCGGACACGGTGAGCCGGAGGAATCTGTGTGGGCCCCAGCGCTTGGAAGGTATGATTCCCTACACGTTTCCTTGATTTCTGCCGAGGTTTACCGTGCTTGTCGGGCGGACCGATCAAGCATTTCGGCTGGCACATCCCGCAATGCGTTTCACCTGGCTAGTACGAGGCAACGTTAACACCACGATCATTGCTTGATCGCGACTGGAGGTTGAATGTTGAACCTTTTGCACAAGGCTACTTTGTATGAGAATCCCCATATCAACGGAACCCACCCCCTCACCGCGCTATCTCTCAATACTGATAACGTCGACCCAAGTCGGCAGGCTTGTACCACTAGGCTGAACATATTACCAGTAAGGCGTCCTAGCCTCCTCTCCACCTTCTACCAATCAATAGATTTGTTCCGGTCCGCCTTGGTCGGAAAACTCTTCTTGCCCCTAGGACCTTCTTAATCCTCTTAAAGGTGGCACAGTGGGGCCGGATCCAGCATCACCACCATCACTGGTCAACGACCCTGCAACCCATTTCAAACCAGGGCTTCATTCCAGTTCCCCACCGTAAACTCGCTCGTAGTTCCACCACCTTCAAGACGATCACGATCCGGTTCTTTTAATGGTTCCCATGGGGCAATGGTGAGCCCTTACCAATAAACGGGGCAAACCCATACACTCCGCCTCATAGTTGCTGTTTACAATCTTTCCTTTCAATACCACCCCCTCGCTCTTGCCTAGGTTTAGCTTTGATTACTTGTAGAACATTCACTATCAGATATTCACTTGTCCGCACCATCCCTTCGCGTATGGCAGAGTGTTTTCCCATAGTTCCGAGTGTAGCCAACTCAAGCAGCACCGCTTGTTTGCGGTAAAGCAATGAAAGGGACGGAGAATGATAGCGACATAGTCCGTTCAACCTCATTGTCCACCTTCGTATCGCCCACCTCCTCAATCATGGGTCGGAATCTGGATGTGGATACCCACCGATACATGGTTGGGATCACTTGCACAGGTGGGGTCTCCACGACATCCTCAGCTTCGCCTTCTAGTGGTGTATCAACCTGCGGGGCCGCGTTCCGTTTTGTTTTGGACCGTGACTGTTTCTTCAGTAACCGATTTATAGTCTCGGCCTTGTGCAAACCAAGTCAGAAGCGCTGGAGACCGTGAAGGCGCCGCTAGATACCGCACCTTTTCGTCTTCGAGTTTTTTCTCGGTCAAGTTCTTGCGTTTCCGAGCAGTCTCCTCTCGCTTCAGGGCAATTTCGAGATCAGTCAGCGGTTTCTTCTTTCGGCCAGAAGCAGGTTGGTCTATGAGGACATCAGAATTTGGGAAAGATCAAAATACACTCGAGGTCGCGACTCACTGAGAGAGACGTGTGTGGGGTCTACGACGTTTGCAAGTACAGCCTGACGTGCCGTCAAGGTACGCCCACCGACCACGGATGCTGAACGGGTCGAAGGGTCGACTGAGTCTGAGTCTTCAGACTCTATCTCGTCTTCCTCGTCCTCGTCTACCAAGTATTAGAGGCAAGCTTGCGGGTCATCTGCAGGGAAACAGTACCTCGTGAAGTGCGACGAGAGGACCCCACCGACGCCGAAAGTTGAGGAAGCTTGAGCTTGATCTTTATCCTCGAGGCAGCAGGGATTGGGATTTCCGATTCCTGGTCGGACTCCAGTTCATCTGGCTCAGACTGTCCGAGCGGGAGTGATTAGACATAAGCCTTGCCACAGGCGGAGGAAGACGTACCACCACCGCGTCTTCTTCTTCCTCCTCGTCCATTTCATCCTCCTCCTCTTCCCCTGCTGACTCGTCATCATCGTCAACTATTCGCATAGCGCGAGTCCTCCGCTTTGAAGGAGTGTTCGCGACCATGTCTTCCTGGTCTTCGGATTCTACCTGGACCGACATGTCCATTTCTGCGGTAAATCGATCAGCGATGGTGCAGACCACGAAACAGAGCTGCACTCGCCGCTCGCATCGTCGGGCTCCTCTGAAATGATACGTCTTCGCGAACTTGACGCCATTGGCATGACTGAGGCTAAGCGAAAGCTGCTGGATCGTGATCACGTGCGCGAGTAATAAGTTCAATGATCAACTCAAGTTCAACGGGAGGGTGTATGAAGACAAAACCACTGTCTACCGAAAGCTTTACAGATGGGCATCATGCAACGCGAAAAATAAAAATGCAGGTTGAACCTTGCCCGGTGGTCGATTCGTTGGGCAGATGGGATTTCACGATTGCTCCCCCTCCGGATGGTCCCTCTTCCAGGCGTGAATCCACTCGACAATCCGCGCAACGTTCGACTCCAAGTCTTGAACGCCTTCGCTTTTTAGTTCCACGACAATCTCGGACTCATAGGAGTCCCGAGCCTCCTGAGCGATGACATCCATGATCTCCGCCTCGTTGTTTTCGGTGATCTTCTTCAGGGAATACTTCCTAGTACACCCGGGCATCAGAACCCGCAAAGCTTGGACACAACCACCATCACGACTCACCGTTCTTCGAGCCTTTCCCAAAGTTTTGTATGGTCGCATCGCAGCACCACGACCAGATCTACCCAGCGCTCCGGCCAGGGTTCACAAGCGTGCCAGTCAAGAATTATTCCACCAGCAGATGCCAATGGCTCCAACTCGTCAATCAGCTAATGGAGGTGTCAATCAAAACTATCTGACAGTCGTAACGCGCGAGCCCTTGCCTTGTCTTCATCAACAATATAGCTGTCCCATTCAGCATCGAAATTTTCATACAACTCCTTTTCCTTGACGAACTCGCTTACGTTGATGTGCCGCAGCGGGACTGGCGATTCCTGGACGAGTAACTCGGCATGGGTAGACTTTCCAGTGCCGGGTGTACCAGTGATGACGATAACCGGCGAAGTCTTCGTAGTTGGTGCCATGCCCTGCTATGACCGACGACCGCGTCTCAGACTCCTCCTCGTCCCCTGCAAATTCCACGCATCCGATCACCAAAAACGGGATACATGTGATGGACTCAGCCGCTGTTCTAGCTCATCCGATCTACTGTATCCTTCGCTCATCTGTTGGGTTCCCGTCTTCGTATGGCCATGCTCCAGCAACTGCTGCTATTTCCTCTCATCTCCCACCCACCTCCCTCAAATCCAACCTCCTGACGAACCACCATGGGGTTGGTTCCTAGCTTGGAGAGCGAAACGACGAGTCAAGTACCGGTCACCACCCCGCTGGCCAGACCAACCGGAACGAACGTTCTTGTCGAAGTTACTGCCACTGCTGTCATCAATTTCAGCAAATACTACCCTGGGGTACCCATAGACGATTTCAAGCCAAAATACTCCCCCCTCTCAGATGGATCTCTCGTCTGTCCACCACTAATCAAAGACCTCCTGCAGGTCCACGGTATTCTCGTCATATTTTCTGTTCTCTTTGATTTATTCTTCAGAAACACGTTCACCGTCGTTCGCTACATTCGTTCCAGCAAAGTACCCCATAAGGCCTTGTTCTACATATTGCTTGGGAGCCAAGTCACCGGATTCGTCTTCCCTCTCCCCACTCTCATATCAATTTTTGCAAAGTGGGCAGATTGTCGATCGTGAGTGGCGAAATCCCTACCGATACATGTCCCAGACACTGAACCACCTCATGCATAGGATTGAGGTCATCTCCACCACGACAAATTTCCTCTCACTGTCGTTCCTAGTCACCGGCATCCTGGGGGTCAAGGCATATCGGTGCCTGGACAACTCCAAGTTTGTTCTTGTCAGCTTGGTCTTCATGCGATCAACCAGCGTCGTTGTTATGTTTCTTGACGTGATCAATCTGGACGCTGGGAGACGGTCAGCAGGTAAATGACCCTAGCGGGTTCTCGATCCTTGTTCGGCTCTGATCCACCTTTCCCCCCTCCCCCTTGTGCAGGGACGTGCATCAGGAGATCTCTGATGACCTACGCCACAGGTACTGCAGTGGCACAACTCGGGGAACTTGTATTCATTAGCTGCTGCTGTACGCCCAATTAATTTCTCTCACCACCCAATGGACGATTCACACAAATGCGGAACAGTTACTGGCGGGTGAACAGGCGACGTCCAGGAAGGCTCACCATCCCTGCCACCCCTATTCTTCCAGATGTCCCTGACCCGATGGTTAACGGTTTGCACCCGCGTGAGGGGTGGGATTTCATTCCTGATGGCCCGAACGACCCGTTTGAAAACCTCGAAATCGCGGGTTCAGGAGGAGCCCCTACCCCAGTCAGTGGCTCTGCCTGGCGCTTAGGACAGCCCGCAAAGCCTCAAAATTCCTCCCTGCTCACTCCGCACCCTCCCCCACAACCTGACCATGGGCCCGGCAACAAGCCACAATATACCAGCCCGTTTCCGACCTACGCATTTCGGTTGCTGCATCTAGCCTGATCAGCAGATTTGGTCTCCATATAAAGGCTTTCAAGAATTTGCTTCGTAACGGGGTTCGTGCCGTTTCCTCAGCCACCCGACGAAGGAACGATGAATCGTTAACTATGACGATGATTGTTCACAGGCGGTGTTCACTTCAGCGGTTACGCTGTTACAAGCCCTCACTTCGGCTCTCGCGGTGCTCGACATGAACTCGGGATCGTTTTTCCCGGCTTACTGTCTATCGATGGTAACTTGGGTTATCATCTCCCAATCACTGCTCTTGACTTTCGACCGCGTCATACGACATCACGAGAAAGAGGCGGTGCTACAGAACCCGGGTTTCTGGGAACCAGCGCGCCGTGAAGTCCGGGAGGTATTCCGTGTTCCGACTGCCCGGGGACATAATTTGTTTGACGAGGGCAGCCTCTCGTTTCTGGACAACGTCGTCGACCGGAACGCGAATGCCGCGAGCTCTGTAACATCTGATCCGTTCAGGTCGAGACGTAGCTCTCGGTCATCAAGGATTCGCCCCGGGCCGTATCCTGAATGTGAACTCCCGTCAAGGCCGGATCCGATACGTGGGGCCCCAGCCTCTTTATCACGACGAAGTACTGTCGCATCAAGCACTCGCCCACTCCCGAGGCAAAGTATGAGCAATGGCTATTTTTTCTTCTTCTTTGGACTCTAAGAGATCTGTTCACCCATTTGTTCTATCTTCCTAAAACCCTGTTCGTCCCGCTCCGTAATTTAAGATCAATTAGATTTGATCACATATCTCTTCACTCCCTATATCATCCCTATAAACCCCTCATTCTTTGCCCATTCTGTTCATGCGTCGTGCATCTGTATTTCACTTTTGCATCGAACGAACGATTTTCATTTCAAGCCCCCTGCGTATCGCAGGGTTGGAAATGTATGGCGGGAGGTCCCAACTAGAATTCCTTGGGTTTGAGTCCCCTCCCGTTAAGCAATTGATTTGAAGCATGATTCCCAAACTCCTCCCCCCCTTCCCGGAGAAAAAAGCGCGGGCCGGAGGGCGGAAAAATAAATGCCACGAACCCGGATCGAACGGGTGACCTGTAGAACTTCAGTCTATCGCTCTCCCAGCTGAGCTATCGCGGCTTGCTGTATATTGATGTTTTCTAATTTATGAAACGGCGCGAGTTCGCCCGACTCCTTTTTCCCACTCCCTGATTATTCAAAACACGACACATACCAGTCCCTTCTCCAGCAGAGACAAGAAGTGTTTGGAATTCTGCACCACAACCTTGAACCTGACGAAATGTGGTTTGGGACACCATCCTACCATCCAGAAGGATCATGCAGCGCGTTCCATCCATCTCTGACTCCGAGAGGTGACCGATTTCTGTCGCTCGTTTCCCGTAGTCCTTAGATTTTGCAGCATCATCCCATATAAACGCTCCTGCCCGAGAAACGAACATCTGGTGGGGGTACTGGGTTCGATCCAATAGCTCTCACCGATCAAAAAGCGGCGTCCTACGGGGACCGGGATGAGGTCCAACGGATGAACAGGGCGAGAACGGGGTCGGCGCCGGAGGCCCGATAAACTACGAACGATTGAGGGGCCAAAAAAGACATTAACTAGACAGGTGCCGGTCGCCGAAATCATGAACTGACGTGGGGACAGGGTCGCCGGAGTGTCGAAGATGGGAGAGGAGATACGTGTCGAATGGGCAGTTCGGGAACTACCAAAAGGGCCGGGCTGAAGGTGGGATGGAGCTCAAGGGGTTGGATTACATAGACTGATTCTTCAGGGCACTTTGAACGAGGGTGGAGAGGAAACGAAGATTCTGGGTGATCGGCCCATCCCACGCATCCTCAAATGCTACGGTCATGAATGGAATTCTCTTCACCAAAGGACCCGCGCGACGCGCACCGTGACAAAATGGCTGTTGCATCTCCATTTGTGCTCAGACTCTTCCCCACAGCCCGCGTGCCACGCCTCTCTCTCGCAGCTACCTCGAGTTTCTACCATGGATGCAAATTCCCAACAACCAAAACGCCGGGATGCTACTCTCTCCTCGCTGAATGCGGCCGTTGAGGCCCTGAACCTCGCGGGGGGACGCTCGAGTATTGCGTCAGCCAAGGCGGTTTTTCGCACCGTCGCCGTTATCCTCACAACGATCAGAGTGGGTTTTTATTCACTTGGCTTGCGTTGGTCGGTTGGAGGCTTAAATGCACCCAGGACTCAATGGTCGACGAGGTAGATTACGTCGAACTCGGGCTAACTTGCGCTACTGTCTGTACTACCCTTGACCAAGGGTTGAACGGGAGGGATGAAGTTGGCAGTTCCGTGTACGAGGCGATCAACCGATTGACGACGTCAGTGAAACCAGCAGAGACGCATCCTGTGCATGACTTGCTCACCATGCTCCCGATCGCAGGACTGCGACGGAGATCCAGAGGGTTATCGAGCGGGGTAAACGAAATACGGTCTCTCGATTTTTCCGCACAAAGAACGATAAAGAGAGGATCACCGCATGGAGGTCGGACCTCAACAGGATTCTTGATACCTTCAGTGTACGTTGGTCCATTTCTGCTTGGGTGTCGCTAGTAACCGTTCACTTCCAGACCAGACTTGCAACGGATACGGATGTAGCCGTTTCTGACATTCATCATGAGGCTACAAACACCCACACCGCTGTTTCCAACGCTCATCACGATATTTCAAACGCCCATGCCGCCGCTTTCGACATCCGGAATGGTGTTGCGAACACCTGCGCCACCCTCTCTGACATTTATCGTAATACGTCGAGAAGCTATGGGGACACGAATGGTCTAAATTTGCCAGTAAGCAAGCTTTATACTTGCCTGTCGCCGAGCGGCCGCTTAACGTTGCCTAGACCCACGCTAGGTCAGCGACCACGACTACAGCTAAATCCACTATCTAATGTTTGTATCTAGTGTGCCCGGAGAATCACCACCACTACCGAGAAACACACCCGGAACCGTTTCCGATATTCGCCACGACGTCGTGAAAACCCGCGCCATGGTTTCCGAGGTCCATCGTGACGTTGTGGACACCCACACAATGGTTTCCAACATTTACCGTAACACGTTGAACAGCCAGGGAGGGGCTGATGACCAGCATCGGTCGGTGAGTGACATGTGCACCCTGTTCCGCGACCGGATGAATAACCGGTCGCCATTCCCTAGGCTCGAACCAGGTCAATGATCCCAACTACTAGTGAATTTCGTGTCTTATGCTCGCATCTAGTGTCCTAGGAGAACCCTCACCCCCGCCGCCGAGGATCTTTCTTGGACGTGAAGAATTGATCGAGAAGATCGTTGGTTTCGCGGAGGACCTCACCCCGATCGCCCTCATCGGTACTGGCGGGATTGGCAAGACGTCCATCGCTCTGACTGTCCTTCACCACGATCGCATCAAGCAACGGTTTGGCGAGAACCGTCGGTTCGTCCGATGCGACCAGTTCCCGGCAACACCCACTCATTTCCTTGCTCGGCTCTCCGAGGTGACCGGTGCGGGTGTCGAAAACCCTGAGGGCTTGATCCCCCTGCTTCCATTTCTATCTTCAAAGGAGATGGTCATAGTCCTCGACAACGCTGAATCTATTCTCGACCCAGAGGGAACAAACGCTCGGGAGATATATGCTATAGTGGAGGAACTGAGTCGATTGGAGACCATATTCCTTTGCATCACGTCCCGCATCACTACCATCCCTCCCGACTGCGAGACTCTCAGCATTCCGACATTGTCGATGGAGGCTGCGCACGACACGTTCTATCGCATCTACAGGCACGACGGGCGGTCCGATTCGGTCGACGGCATCCTGAAACGACTGGACTTCCATCCGCTTTCGATCACCCTCCTCGCGACGGTTGCACATCACAACCAGTGGGGCACAAGCCGACTTATGAGAGAATGGGAGAGTCGGCGGACGGATGTGCTGCAGACGGCCCATAACAAGAGCCTTGCTATCACGATTGAACTCTCACTTGCCTCCCCCATGTTTCAAGAACTTGGCCCTGACGCCCGAGGGCTTCTCGGAATCGTCGCCTTCTTCCCTCAAGGCGTCAGCGAGGACAACATTGACTGGCTATTTCCCACCATCCCGGACAGAACAAATATCTTCGATAAATTCCGCATTCTTTCTCTGGCATATCAAAGTAATGGATTTATCACGATGCTCTCACCACTCCGGGACCACCTCTGTCCTAAAGACCCGGAGTTGTCTCCACTCCTGTGTGAAACCAAGGAACGTTACTTCAGCCGGCTGTCAGTTACGATTGATCCTGGTATACCCGGGTTCGAGGAGGGGCGATGGATCGTGTCAGAGGATATGAACGTCGAGCACTTGCTCGATGTCTTCACATCCATTGATGCGGGGTCGGACGATATCTGGGGTACCTGCGCCGATTTTATGAGGCATCTCTATTGGCACAAGCA
>Ga0307513_10005862_pt1 | contig 16143 bp, 19 predicted proteins | sample 15_EM_MG_FD_202174 | JGI IMG/M metagenome (GOLD analysis project Ga0307513, IMG submission 202174) | Populus trichocarpa ectomycorrhiza microbial communities from riparian zone in the Pacific Northwest, United States - 15_EM | ecosystem: Host-associated > Plants > Roots > Unclassified | place... | reverse complement strand
AAGCTGAGCACAGATGGCACATCCAGCCTCTTCAAATTTGCTTGGATGGGTGTCATTACAAAAACCAGTGATTATTTTATGCAGAAGTCGATTTGAGGGTGGAGAAGGTGGAAAGCGATTGTTTTTCCCCCCTGAGAGAGAGAGAACGGGGCGGTATGTGGAATGCACACCACCCTGTTCATACAGTGGAGCTATGGAAGGGAGAGGGCGAACGAAAGGGGCCAAAATGGCCCCCCCTGCTCCTCGTCTCCTCACCCCTCCTCGTCTCCCCGCCCCTCTTCCTCCCTGTCTCCTCGCACGCCCCCTTTTATCTCTCTGCTCGCCTGTTTCCCCATTCGCTTTTTTCTTCGCCTCGGTGGTTGTTGGCGGTGATCGCGTACTGACGTGGCACGGGTGTGGGTGGGGACTCCACATGGGCGGTTGTTTGTCCAAGGTGGGTGACATTGGCATTGTCGATTGGGCGGCGTTCGGTTGCTGATGTGGCACGGGTGGGGAATACGTGGGGGGGTGGTTGTCGAGGGTGCTCGCATCACTGATTCGACGGCGTTTGCGTGGTGACGTGGCACGCATGTGGGTGGGGACGAAGTGGAGGCGGGGACGGGCCATATGCGTTCGGTTGGTGGTTGTCAAGTGGGTTGGGGGTGCTGACATGGCACCCGAATGAGCTGTGGATGGGGGTCAGGCGGTCGGAATCGTTGTGAGGTGGCTAGGGCTTACCTATCTGGGTGTAACGACGGTGACGTGGCACCGGGAGGGGGGTACAAGCACCAGAAAATGGCATTAGTGGGTCGCAGAGATCGTCGAGGGGGGGACGGGGGGGTCACTCACCTGGGGTCCGGGGGTTGCGTGCTGCTCACGTTCGTGCTCTCGATGGCTGGCATTGGCGTTCGACAACCTAAAAAAAGACCTATTCGTGAGCGAACATGAATAGGAGGGGGGTGGGAATGTACCTGGGGGCCGTAAATGGCGGTGGGTGGTGATGGGTGGTGGTGGTGGGGATGAGACGACAGGCGGGGGGTGATGGGAGGTGGTGGTGGAGAGGAAAGAAGCTGCGTGGCATCGTTTGAACCAATGACGCCTGATTTGGCAAGACGCAGGCCGCGTCCCGAAGATGGCAATATCAAGCATCAACATTGCCTGCTTGAAATGCTGTTGTGGTGCAGTTGGTTAGAGCACTGCCTAATCTATTTCTCTGGTCTTGGGTTCAATTCTTGCATGTTGCATTTTTTTTTTTCACTATATATGTAAATAATAACAGTTTAATAAATAATTACTGTTCAGATGAACTCCAGGTGGACTCCAGGTGGATTCTAGTGTGTTTCATGCATACATATTACTGTGTATCTGGCACCTGGAGTCCACTGACTCCGGTTGGTTCACCTGAACTTTAGCTGGAGTTCAGGTGGATTCCAGGTAAAATTGGTACCATGATTTGGCTGTGCCTCCATCAAAAAAAAAGGTACCTGGACTCCAGGTGGACTCTGGAAAATCACCTGGAGTCTGGTGGAGTCCAACCAAACTATGTGGGGCAGTGTAAAGACCTCCTCAGCTGCATTTTTCCCCTGGCGGCGAGCATTCCCTGTGGATCCTTATGATATTTAAACACATATACAATGGAATTAAACCCTTGTATGCCCAATTTTCCCAATCGTCCCATGAAGTTGCTTCTTCCTCCATCCTGCACCACCTTCTCACCATACTCTACGTGATTGTGTTTTGACAGTAAGCTGGATACTGCCTATTTGAATGTAAGCACTATTCATCATTTCGTGTATTGTCACTGACCAGCACTGCCTTTAGATGTAACCGTTAGCTAACTGTACACCTTCGTGAGTCGTTTCCCTATTGCTATCACAGGTGTCTAGCTGATTCCAGGCAAATCAAGATCTTGCCAACTCTTTTTACATTGCTATCGACCTGCCTTTACCACTGGCACCATGAAGCCCTCACCGCCATGTCAAGATCCCCCACAAGATTCAACTGTCAAGATTGCCACACCCTCCTCAGCCCGAAGGTTACAGTGAGCGATAGAAATGGTAACAAAGGGAAATCCTATATCTCTGTATGTTTTAATTACTTCCTGAGATGGCTAATGAATTATGATTTAGTGTTCTGGTAGCATAGAATCACCCCACCCCCAATTCACTTCATCCAGGATCCACAGCCATCTCCATTATTGCACACCCAGCAACTGTATTGTAGTATCGACCTACAGCTACCCCTGACAATTAAGACTAGTCAACTGGCCTTTGTTGGAGAAGTCCAAGGTCGATGCGCAGTATTTGGATGTGCAAAACGTCGCGTTAACATTAAATGTATCCAAGGGGCCTGCACAACTCACTGCCATGCCCTGGGAGGATGTTCAGTGAATCTCCACCAGCCAGAAGATGCCACGCCAATGCCCTCGAGCTCCCAGTCTTTTGAGCCCACTTACGCTTTGCCTCAGAGTCAACCTCCTCCCACAATCTTCCCCATGGCCACGCCTACATTCTTGCCCCTTCATACGACAACTTCTTTACCTCCAGTCCCAGTCTTTATCCCGACAGCCGGCTCCTCCGTCGATCAACAACAGCCACCTGTGTATCTACCACCACCACCTGTCGTGTATCCCATTGAAACACCTTCGATACCCCCTCATCCCTTTCCCTTTGCCCACACGAATTCTGGCCAAGCCACCTTCATCTATGAACCCCAGTGAAAAACCCGGAAAAGCAGATACAAATAGAACAAACCGGATCAATCTTCTGAACAACACATTAGACGTCATCGATCTGAATTGGAATCTGCGCTTGAAGTGATCCACAGTCATCGAACCAAATTCAACGCGCCGTGTTTCCTCCCCTCCTCGTCCCCTCGCATCTCCTCTCCCATGCCCTTGTGCGATTGTGAGAAGTACTGTATGCGCTACAGGAAAGAGCCAAAGAAAGTCGGTTTAACCACTTACTGGAAGCACAAGCCCTACCGAAAAGAGCATCAAGTCGGTTCCTATGCCACCTTTCGAGGTTTGGATGAGCGCAAAGGGGGATCTGGTGGTAAGAACGAAAGATGAGGCCAGGCTGGTCAGAGCAGTGCATTCCCGATATTTCAATCAGATTATTTACTCAACAACCTGTAGGCATTCCTCGGAGACCCGCTGTCGGCCACTCTGTTGACAATACCCTAGGCAATGTCAATGCAGGAGACGATTCTCATGAGCATCAATCACCACAGGAATCATTGGGCTCTTTAAATGTCCCGTCTCCAGCACCTGAACGTCCAAACAAAAGACGCTGCATAGCACACCCTGAAGATGAGCCATTCGAATTCAATGCCGTCGCTAGTGATGGTAACAACACTTCCCCCCCAAATTCCTATGGTAGTCCGATTCGAGATGGAGGTTTTGAGGGAATTACTACGACCAATAGCAACGATGAGGGATTTGGGGATGATGGGCTGAGAAATGAATATGATGTTCGTACTACAACAAATATCACAAACAGCTTCCCTGTATCAAAGATAATAAATAGGATGATGAACGTGAACCAGATCTTGGAAGTATTGAAGACCGCCCTCAATCTCCCATGCCCAGTGTGGATGATCCAAATGAAATGGCTTGCCAAGACGAAACCCCACTGGCAGAGGAGCCTGAGGAGGAAGTTGTCGTTACCCTTGAAGAGCTCAAGATTGCACAAGCCTTCATCAAGGCCATCCAGGATGCTTCCCTCGATAAGGATGACCTCGATCCTGCTGTTCGCAAAAATCTTAGGAACCCAATTCAAGAACCTCTCGATCTGGCCAAGGAGCTGGTGATTTTGACGTCTATCGAACTCTTCCTCGATACCACAACTGCCTCCCAGAATGTTTACGAGAACGTCTGTGCAACACTTACTCAGCACATGCAAAGGATAAATCCTGGCGTCGAGTTTGAGCTCCTCTCCCACTACCGCATGCAAGGAACAATCGCTGAACTCACGGGCATCTACTCTATGATGCATGATATGTGCCTAAATACATGTATTGCCTACATGGGCCCATTTTCTGATTTTGCTTCCTGTCCGAAATGTAAAGAACCACAGTACAAAATCACACCACCCGGAAGGGAACGACAGCCACAATGTCAATTCCATACCATACCACTTGGGCCTCAACTGCAAGCACTCTGGAGGAGCCCTGAGACAGCCAAGAAGATGCGCCATAGATCACAAGAAACGAAGAGGATTCTTGAGGAGCTTGAAAGAGATGGTAACCGCATCAAGGAATGGGAGGACATATATCATGGCACCGCTTACTTGGATGCCGTTTGCGCGGGAAACATCAAACACGACAATATGGTCTTACTCATGTCTATCAATGGAGCGCAACTCTATCAAAGTAAGCAGTCTGACTGCTGGATTTATATTTGGGTGATCTTGGATCTTGCGCTGGATGTGCGCTACAAGAAGGGACACGTCTTTCCTGGTGGACTTTATTCCTGGCCCCAACAAACCGAAACATCCTGATTCTTATATTTTTCTGGGTTTTCACCATGTCGCAGCATTGATGAAGGAAGGTTTGGGGATATGGGACGCTCCCGAGGATGTTGTGTTCCTCTCATATCCATTCCTCCATCTGGGCACTGCTGACGGTCCTGGAATGACATACCTCAATGGGCTTACAGGCCATTCTGGTGCCTTCAGATGCCGTTTCTATTGTGCGGTCAAGGGATGTAGAAAAGAAGGAGGAAACCACTATTACCCTGCTCTTCTCAAGCCAAATAATTATAATGTCCCTGGATGTGACCATGGCGATGTTGATGGCTCTCACCTCCCTTCCGCCAACATTGTCGAGTACCAAACTGCCCTCCGAAAAGTCCTCTCATCTCGAACGGCCGCTCAGCATAAAGAAAACAAGAAAGACACTGGGATAACAAAACCGAGCATTTTCAGTGGTTTTCCAACTGACCGCACTCTTGGCGTTCCTACATGTTTCGGCGCGGATTTGATGCATCTTATTTCACTTAATCTCACTGACCTTTTACTTGGACTTTGGTGTGGAACGATACAGCGCGATCCTTTGGATAAAGATGAGTGGGATTGGGTTGTCCTCACTGGCAATACTTGGAAGGAGCATGGTCGCCGAGTGGTGGAACTTCGTCCCTATCTCCCAGGATCATTTGATCGACCTCCTCGTAATCCTGCGGAAAAGATCTCAAGCAGTTACAAAGCCTGGGAGTATCTTACCTACATTTTTGGCGCTGGCCCGGCCCTGTTGATGGGCATATTGCCAGACAAGTACTGGCAGAATTACTGCAAGCTTGTTCGTGGTGTGCGACTTGTGCACCAGCGCTCTGTCACTGAAGAGCAACTAATTGAAGCACATAAACTTTTGGTGGAGTTCGTACAGGAATTCGAGGAGCTTTACTACCAGCGGAAAGCAACGCGGCTTCACTTCTGTCGACAAAGCATCCATGCTCTCCTCCATCTCGTCCCAGAAGTAATTCATCTTGGTCCTGGAGTCTATTACACACAATAGACCATGGAACGTACAATTGGGAATCTTGGAGAAGAAATCAAGCAGCCATCCCAGCCCTTCGCCAATCTCTCAGAACGTGGTTTATGTCACTGCCAAGTGAATGCCCTCAAGAGCATGCTTCCCCATCTTGAACCGGAACCAAAACTTCCTCGCGTATCTATTGACTTAGGAAATAACTATATTTTGCTGGGCGCTCTTGAGGAATATCAGTGTAGGGTTCCAGAACAAGATGCCGCAGCTATCTGAGAGCAATTCATTCATCTTGGTGAAAATGTAGACCCATATTGGCAACCATCGGTCCGTCAATGGGCCTGACTACACCTTCCCAACGGGCAAATCATGAGATCTGCGTGGAAGGAGAAAATGAAACCACTGAGCAAAGTCCGAATGGCTCATAATGTGATGGTAAGTTTGGTTTATTTAACTTTTTCGACTGGGTACCCATTCCATCTCTTAGTTGGAATGATAATGCAGACGATGTATATTTTGGAGAAGTTCAGTATTTCTTTCAGGAAGGTGAAACGATTACTCTCACTCTCACATCAGTGTATGGTTCTCCCAATCAAGAAATCCTGGAAAAATCCAGCAATGCGCTCTGGACTTGCGAGTATTCTGGACATGAGGGGCTTCAGGTATTTCCAGTGACCTGGATCAAAAGCTGCGTTGCTATGCCACCGCTAAATAAACCGGCCGACGAATGGTTTTTTGTATGCGAGAAGATGGGATTAGCAGTGGCTTCCATGGGTGGAAATGTTGAAGAGTTTAACGAGAATGGAGATGATGATATGTACTTGTAATCAAAAATAGAATTGTAATGAAATGGCGCATAACACTTTTTTCGTGTGACTGCCCTTCTTGCTCCCAACCTCCATCATGCCAAAGCACACTGACCGTCCCCTTACTCGTTCTTATAGCTGAGCCCATGGCTCCTTGGGGAGTGTGCAGCTACCCCCTTATTCACAACCTGCTCGGCGAACTTTATCTGCGGTATCTGAGCTGAGTGAGGAGGGTTTAATTGAGCTCGATGTACGTTTTCATTTGCTTTCCATTCACAAGATAACTAACAGACCTTTTCAAAGCCAAAAACAATGTTACTTGCAACAGCTATTGAAGACGAGCTTTTGAGAGCCAGAAATGTAGCATATACTCGGCTTCTCGATGCATACAACCATGCAAAACAGCAACATAAATTGAGTAAGAGTCGTCTTGTATTCCTAATATTGGAATATATGCTTACTATCCTGATCACAGTGAGTGCTACAAAAAGTTGAAGGCTTCCAACTGGCCCCCCATCTCAGTTTTATCCTCGCCTGTGATTCTAGCCCCAATTCCATTGCCAGTCACTGTGACGACAGACACCAATGCTACAGTCAACACAAAACAACAAAACTTCCCCCACATTCGCTTTTGGTTTAAACGGGACTATACGAAGTTCGTGCATGCCAAGAAGTCAAACGATGGTATTATGGAGCTGAACCAAGGTACAAAACCACGGGGTCGGGTTAGGCTATCGGAGAATGAGAATGTTATGAATGATTTTGTTGAGCTCAAGGATGGTTGATGGGAAAGTATTCGAGCTCGTTTTTGCGATGTTTTTGCTGAACAGAAGACAACGGTCGACCGCTTGCAGGAAACCATGCCAGAGAGTTGGGGCCAAGCTTCAGTCACATTCAAGAAGTTTCTTGTTAGGGAAGTGTACGAGCAGTTTCCATATATGCGCTGGTGCGACAATGATTGGAAAGTGCATTTCCTTGCCACCAGGGTGTATTTGAACTGGCTCAAGGCGCAAAAGGTGAAAGAGGCAAGGACAAAGGCTAAGGTCGAGAAGAAGGATAACTTTGGAGCTGGCGTGGTCGACCTAACAAGGGATAGTACCCCACCGGAGCAGCTGAAGGTCACCTCGGCGGTATCGCCAATCTCAAAGCATAAGGCTTCACCTGCTTTAGATGCCGATACTGTTGCGTCTGCCCAGAGATCATCGAAGAGGACTCGTGTTGAGCCCAGCCCCACCTCAACTTCTAGGTGTGTCGTTCCTGGCGCCTTATTGATATCTCTTACTGAATACTGCACAGAACTCATCCTCTCCCATCTTCATCTCCTCCAGCACCAATTCATTCAAACACGGCTACTGCATCTCCACCCAATGATGATTTTCCTGCCATAGGAGAACTGGCTGGCACTGTTCGTAAGAGCCCTCAGCATCGCACAGCCCCAGCCTCTGTGGCTTTGTCCCATCCTTGCCCTCGCCCTCGCGTTAAAACTCGTGCTGGTGCAAAGGCTGCATCTTCTGCACCACCATTGGTCCCACCACCAGTCGTCGCATCACCAATAGTTGCCGCACCACCAACAATCGTGCCACCAGCAATCGCACCTTCAGCCACTAGTAGCTACCACTGTATATTATATACTCCAGCCAAATGCCTGCACAGGCATTTGTTTCCTGCCAAGGGGTTCAAAGATATGAAATCCTGTGGCAACTTTATTAACATAGATCTCTATTATTTGCCATACTCTATTTCATTGCTGCCCTAGGATGATGTTTTAGCTATGTCATTGTTTCCCAAGAACTATGTTTAATCCATGTTATTGTTTTCCAGAGCTATATTTCATTGCTTCCCTAGAACTGTGTTATTGTTATTTTATTCCTTGCCAGGCTCCTATGTTATTGCTTTCCTTGGGCGATGTTTTAGCCATTTCATTCCTTGCCAGTGCTATATTTCATTGCCTGCCTAATATTTATTTTATTTTATTGTGGGACATGATTATGTAATATTTTTGATAGTTTAACAATTGCCTTTCCCATGTTCCTCCACTCATTCTCTTATCATATTATGGCCTCAAATTGAAACTTATGTAAAAGCAAGGCCCACACCCCCCACAAACAAGCACACCAAATATAGCACACAAATTTCAATTAAAAATTAATTATCTAACATAATCAAAAACATAATTACATATAATATTATTGCCATAAAATTAAAACATCGCCCTAGGGAAACAATGAAATATAGGCCTTAGGCACAATAAAGTATCCCACTTGGCAAACAATGAAATATAGCTCTGGAAAACAATAACATGGATTAAACATAGTTCTTGGGAAACAATAACATAGCTAAAACATTGTCCTAGGGCAGCAATGAAATAGAGTATGGCAAATAATAGAGATCTATGTTAATAAAGTTGCCACAGGATTTCATATCTTTGAACCCCTTGGCAGGAAACAAATGCCTGTGCAGGCATTTGGCTAGAGTATATCATATAAATGGTAGCTACCACTCCTTCAGCAGTTGCGCCACCAGCAAATACACCACCAGCGGTCACACCACCAACAATTCTGCCTCCTCCGGTGGCAATCGCATCTCCTACAGTCCCGCCACTGGCAGTCGCACCTCCAGCCGCTGCACCTCTGGCAATTGTTAATCCTTTGTATGAATATCTCATGTCCATGTCCTGCATTCGTTTTAAATATTTTACCCTCAGAAATTTGCTATTTGGGCCAGCTGTCGGCCCTTCCGCTCGTTTTGAATCCCTCGCAAAGTGAGATGCCACTGTCTTGAGATCTGGAAAGTCGACTACAGGTGTGCACCGTGCACTAGCATCAGCTTCTTTTCTCTACTATACTGAATATGTTCTCCAGTCTCTTCCACAGATTTCCATTCTGAAGCTTCGGCAAAAGTTCCTGTCACAGGGATGAAACGCGCAACAGTGAGTACTTCTGCAAAGTAGGTTAATTTCTTGCTTATTCTGCATTTAATATGATGAATTTCTCGTTTAGAAATCTCTGTTATCTTGAGTTTCTCCATGAGAATGAACCGATTACCTGTGCTGCATTCGACAAGTATTATAAAGGGCTCTCGAAGGCCGATATAAAGGTACGTTGATTACCTTTTCTTTCCGATGTATTCGCCAAATGTCACCTACTTTCCAGTTACTTACCCATATTTCAACAGAAATGGAACACCTTGAGCAAAACCTCGAAGTCAATGGGCGTTGATGAATAAGAGTACCAGTGAGAATACTGGTGGTTTGCCTTTTGGATTCCTTGCGGTTCGGGTCCGTTACTTACCTGTACCCCTCAGGCCCCAAAATTCTCAATCTTTGTCTTGACTCTCCCTGGCTTTGTTCTCACTCTTGCTAGTCTGGACTATATACCCTTCATCACATTCAAACGCAATCGAGCCTGCTCGACACGGTCTTATTTTCCTGCTCGCTTTTTTTGTTCGCAAACGACTCAAAGCTCGCCGCTCAGGCCCTTTATCTCGGTTCTACAACGTCTCCAGCAGAACCTTCGCATTCTTCTCTCTTGTCATGGTCTCCCACAGCTTGGTACTGGCGTTTCCTGTCCCTACAGACCTCTCATTATGCCACATCACTTTGCTCGCTTACTTGACTGGGCACTTTCCCTTAAAATGGTGTGTTTTCATGACATATTTCAGTACTACGCTGACTTGGCTTCGAGAAGTCCAATTTTGCTTCGATTTCTATGTGGTTTTCTGTGGTTTTATCTCACTCAATCACTTCGGTTCGACGTGCTTCGACCTCGTTGAATCAGCCTCCCTCAAATGCCCTCGATATGGTCTAATGTGGTTCGATAGCTATTTGTAACACTAGATTTGATATGTATTGATGCGGTTCGATGTACTCCAATAAATCATTCATTCAAATCGAGCTATCTTCACAATTTGGAACCCCATAAAACTGATTGAATCTGATTTTCTCCAGTTCGATCCGGTTGTCTGGGCTTTTCACTGGGTATGAACCCCCTTCCCAATCCTCGATTCGCCTCACAAATGCGGCCCATATTCACAGAACAATCAAAGCGCGAGCAGAAGTTACACGAAAATGCCCGCGTTGTGTGTCTCGCTGCGATCAAAAAAGTGAAGCACACTGTTACTGTCTGTGCCTGGCTCTCGGTAGGTTTTCCAAATTGATTTAGTATTGCCCATTATTCACCTGCTTGAAGGATGATGATGAGCCTGAGGAATTCATTCACCAGGGTGGATTTGTCTGGCACAACTTCTGTATATCAACATTGGTTCTCACCACTGCTGGCTTTCAAATGGGAAACAATCCTTGTACAACTGCTCACATCGCTCGTGGCAACAGTTTAAGGCCAATCATGTCATCGCCGTAGATATGACAACAGAGATCCTCATCAAAGATGTCAACGTGAAGACCTGCGCTCGACTCAGTGAGTACCTTACCAATGGCATGAAGGGTGTTACTCCACCAAATTTTCGGACCAACCTTTCTGGCAAGCGAGCGAGCGTTAAGGCTAAACTCGACCTTGAGTTTCTGGAGTCAAATCCATCCACCCCTCGCCCTTCAACAGCCTCTAAATCCAAACAAGCTCGTAAGGTATCTCGGCTACGCATTCCCAGTGTGCTGACCACCATATGACCACCATCTTCAAGTGCTCACGCAAACGTACGAACTACCCCTGTCGATCACTCTGGCTCATCAAACACTGTTAAAAAGCAGGAATGAATTGGAATGGGCCCTTTGTCGAGCATATAGAGGATTCCCTCTTGTTGGGTTGCAATCTGGAGTTTTCTTCCATGATCCATGCATTACAATCAGGATTGGTGCAGAGTTGTGAGGGAGGCCAAAGATTACGAGCTGAAACTGTATAGTAATGTAATTATTCTGCTTGACTATAGAAGCAAGTGTTGATGAACTGAATCCTTTATCTGTGCCATGATCCTTGAAGGCAACCAACATAGCCTTGTCATCAAGGATATATGCTGACCACACAAGCTCTTTGATGACTTTCCAGCACTCCTCGACCTCCTGTTCACTCAGAATGCAGCTTGAAGCAAGGAATTTGACTACGCTGATGGGTAGGAACTGAGGAACAATGTTAGGAAGGTGAGAAGACTTTTGGGCAAGCAGGATCTCATTTTTGAGTCTTGAGGCATATTGAATGAAACACAAGAGCTTGAGGATGCCGCGAACACCATCCTGATTTACGATAGCGTCAAGTAGGCCTTGCATTGGAAATCGCAATGTGTGAACGTCCGAGGGAAGCACTGTTAGTCTGTGACTGCGCTTCCTTGAGTATGTCCATACTTGGTAATTATTATGATTTCCACATTTTTATACTTGAACAGTTATAAAGGCCGGAAATGTATTTAGCATATACATAACACTTGAGTGTCATGAAGGAACATAATTATGTGAGGTGGAGAGTGAGGCGGATGAGGCGGAATTCTTATATCCAACTCGTTCTCCCTGAGAATTCAACATGGTCACATGCCGTCGGACTTCCAACCCACTTCCCTGCTACGCACAAACTGACTCCTGAGCCACCGAAAATCGTAAGAGTGACCCATTTTTTTCTTAAGCTTGTGTTCGCTTTCAATTTTCAGATGCTTCTTATCGCGTGCTAATGCAGATTTTGCTTTGAAGAGGTCAAACAGGGTTATCCATCTTCACTGCCAGTTGGGGTGAGGTATTCTATAACAACAGCATCAGCGCAAATCACTGGCCTGTGGGAGCAACCTAACAAATCAGGGGCATAACCTGCAGTATGGAGGGCTTTGTGGACCTCATAGGGGAGAAAGCAAGATTTGCCATATATGGTGTGGGCAAAAAAGGTTGAACATCGAGCATCGAAGGGATGGGAAAGATCGAGCTTTTGTTCCTTCTTAAAGGAATTCATGTATATTGGAAAAACCATACGAATATTGATCTGGGGCCTGTCTGAGGCGATATGAATTCTATAGTTAGATTAGAATATGTTGAATGTTGAATGGAACAGTGGAGTTGCTTACAGAGGAAGGTGTTGTACACTCGCGTGGAGCACAAAGAGCATTTTGGCCACCTTATTGCGATGTTCGTCAGATGCATAAGAAAATAAGGGTGAGTGTATCAATGGGAAGAAGGCCGACTGATATTCAGAGTACTTCCATGCCCATTGATATCCACTTGGTGTTAGTGGGCCATTGCTGCGCATGGCAAATATGAGTCCTTTTGGGTTTTGTATATATTTAAATAGTGTTTGGAAGTCTGGTCTTAGACCTGGAAAAAAACCATAACCAGACCAGACCAAGACTGCAAAGGTCCAGTTTTTTCATTGTTGAGATGTAAAGACCACAAAAAGACTGGTCCAAGTGAACTGGTCTTGACCAGTTAGGACCTCTATGTTGTAGCCCTTTAAATACCCTTTAAAACACATCTAAGAACATATTAATTGGTTCAAAATTGACAGAGATATGGTTGAATATGTAAAATACTGTTGAAAATAGTGGATGTACCAGACTTATTTTATAGAAACACCAAATCTTAATGTAAATTATTGTTTCTGGGCTCATTTTAAAGCTATGAAGGATGTTAACAAAGTTACCATTTTATAATTGGAAAATATTAGCTTAAAAACCGGTATAAACCAGTTAAAACTAGTGCAAACCAAAAACTGCTTTAAAGACCAGCTAAAACTGTGGTTTTTGGTTTTTTTATGGTCCGGTTCCAGTCTTTTTGACTTCTGGGACAAGGGTAGACCAGTTATGGTTACATTCACTGCTGGGGATCATCTCTGTATTCCAAGAAAACAGAGGTAGAAAACATGCAAAGTTTGTGTTTGCCTGGAAAACAGTTAGACTGTTTCCCACGCAAACAAAGAGAAAACATAATACAATTATTCCATCTGTTTTCACACAAAAATGGAAAACTGTTTGATTCTTTGTATTCTGCAAAAACAGACAAAAAATTCTCTGTATTCAGGGGAAACAATCAGAAAACATGTTGTCACCAAGCGCTTGGTGACAACATGTTTTCTGATTGTTTCCCCTGAATACAGAGAATTTTTTGTCTGTTTTTGCAGAATACAAAGAATCAAACAGGCTTTCTTTTTCGGATGCAAACAGATGGAATAATTATAATGTGTTTTCCCTTTGTTTGCGTGGGAAACAGTTTACATGTTTTCTGGGCAAACATAAACTTTACATGTATTCTAACCCTGTTTTCTTGGAATACAGAGACCATCCCCAGCAGTGATTTAAGGCCATGGGGCATCATAAAACTGGACCAGAACAGACCAGACTTTCAAACAGTATCTTTAAATATAATAATTCAAATATTTATGTTTTCTTCATAATAATAGCTTGTGAAATTTATGCAGATATAGCAAGTACAAGTATTTTCCCATTGCAAGTTTTCAATTTTTCATAGCTTGTAGTTGATAAATGACCATCCTCTATACTGTTGTTGCCTGTGGCTATACCATCATTATACCAAATAGTTCCATCTGCTGAAATTATTCTAGAGCAGAAATGATTATTGCCATGATATATAACACCTCTAAGAGAAAGTACTCTATATTCATCTTCAATCTTAATTTTGATCCTATGAGATGATGTAATATTTGTACAAGAATATTCCAAAACCAATATCTCTGGGGCTTCTTTATAATCAATTTGATGAGTGAGTTTATATGAACATTCATTGCATCTTTGTCTGCAAGGTACTTCTAGATTATCCAACCATTTTTGAGTTGAAGAAGCTTTACTTTTTTCTAGATTAAAGATATATCCAAGGTGATCAGCATATTCTCTACCTGAGTAATCACATTCAGTGCAATACACTTGAGAAATTGCATTTTCATTAGTAGATTGTAATAATGCAATTCCAAGGTCAGCCACACTAGCACTATTTCTACCAATGGGAAATTTATTAGGATCAAAATCATGTAAATCATTTCTCTAACATTTTCCAAAGAAACATTTCCTTCATAAACCTCTTGAAATCTGTAAGAGTATTTCCGAAATTATAACATATAAACAGGGGCATGATTATATAATCAGACCATAAGTTGAAAGTAGAAAAAATTCTAAATCTAACAGTACCAGAATTATGTCGATCTGAGCAATACTCATCAAGTTATGTGTGATGCATTGGCTATGCACTGGAGACTACAATGGCTTGGTCATGTGATTTCAAGTCATGCACCAGAACAGATATTCTGAATAAAAGACAGCAACGGCGGTATTTTAATTCCCTCTCTTGCAAGCACTTGCAATATGCCTTAGTATTATAATTCCTAGTATTATAATGCCTAATGACTTACCAGTTAAGAAAAAGAGGTAAATTAGTGGACATTTTCTGAAGACGTCAGTGAGACTACATAAACAATAGCCTGTATCCCAAAATGGCAGTAAAAAGTCCCACAATATGAGCAACTTCCCAGTCCTTTCAAGAACCTGTTAGTCTAGTGGTTTAACTTCCCATTAAAGGTGAGTTACGAGTCTAAATTTATTTTAGAACTTGTTTATATTGTGTCCGTGTCCCGCGAGATTTTTAAGATCCATGGCCGCCAACGTTGATTTTTTCCCACAGCTAGATCTTATAGGCCTTTCATTAAATTAGTCAATGAATAATAGCTGTATTTGAAATATTTAAATTTTTCCTAAGATTGGCCCAGAGGAAGAGGAGAAATGAAGGGAATACTATAGCTGCCCTCCAAGATCATTGATCAAAAAACTCAAAATTAAATTACTCAATGAATACTGGGCGGATTTACAAAGTGTAAATTTGTATTGAAAGTGGTATTCAATACCTTTCCAATGAACTTGAGAATGCTCAGATTGGCCTGTAGGAAGTGAAGATATGAAGTGATTAGTTGTACCCCTCCACATGAATGATTGATGAAAAACTCGGAATTGAATTACTCAACGAATAATGGACAGATTTACAAGGTCTAAATTTTTCTGCAGACTTCTAATGTATACCTTTCTAATTAATATAAAAAATTGCAGATTGGCCCAGAGGAAGTGAAGGAATGAAGTGATTAGTTCTGCCTCTTCTCCAGGATGATGGATCAAAAACTCGGACTTAAATTACTCAGCCAATACTGATCACATTTACAAGCTCTAACTTCGTCCTAGGAGCTGTAATAAATACCTTTCTAACGCATGTAAGAAGGCCAGGATTGGCCCACAGGAAGTGAAGAAATAAAGTGATTAGCTGTACCCCTCCCTAGGTCATTGTTCAAAAACTCAGAATTGAATTACTCCACCAATACTGGCCACATTCACTAGGTCTAAGTTTGTCATAAAAGTGGTAATTGATAGATTTCTAACGCATGTAAGAACGTCAAGATTAGCCCACAGGAAGTGAATAAATCAACTAATTAGTTGTACCCCTCCTTCTGCATCATTTGATCAAAAAGTCGAAATGGAATTACTCCACCAATACTGGCCACATTCACTAGGTCTAAGTTCGTTATAAAGGTGGTAATTGATAGCTTTCTAACGCATGTAAGAACGTCAACATTGGCCCACAGGAAGTGAATAAATCAACTGATTAGTTGTACCTCTCCTTCTGCATCATTTGATCAAAAAGTCGAAATGGAATTACTCAACCAATACTGGCCACATTTACAAGGTCTAAGTTTGTCCTAAGACTTCTAATTCATACCTTCCCAATGAATATAAGAACTCCAAGATTGGCCCACAGAAAATGAAGAAATCAACTAATTACTTGGACCTCTCCTTCTGCATTATTAATCACACATCTGGAATGCATTACTAGAACAACTAATGCATGCATTAATACAATACAACATTCCTCTTCAAACTGTAAATACATCTAAAATCATTTAATATGGACCACAATTGGTGAAGACAAAAACAATCAAATATTTTTTAAGATTCAATC
>Ga0307513_10005861_pt1 | contig 16144 bp, 14 predicted proteins | sample 15_EM_MG_FD_202174 | JGI IMG/M metagenome (GOLD analysis project Ga0307513, IMG submission 202174) | Populus trichocarpa ectomycorrhiza microbial communities from riparian zone in the Pacific Northwest, United States - 15_EM | ecosystem: Host-associated > Plants > Roots > Unclassified | place... | reverse complement strand
TGTCGGCGCGGCCGTAGACGTCAGACCAGCCCGTCGAAAGGCAGCACGTCGACCCATTCGCCGGCTTCGACCGGGCCACGATCCTGTGCCAGCACGATCAGCCCGTTGGCCAGGCTCATGCTGCGCAGGATGCCCGAGCCTTGTTCACCGGTGACGGCGACCTGCCAGCCACCATTGGCCGCCGGCGTAACGATGCCGCGCTGGTATTCGGTGCGCCCGGTGCGCTTGCGGATCGGTGCCGAGGCGGTCGCGCGCAGCATCGGCAAGGTCTCGGGCACGGCGCCCGACAGTTGCAGCAAGGCATCGCGAACCAGCGCGTAGAACGTCACCATCACCGCGACCGGGTTGCCCGGCAGGCCGAACAGCAGCGCGCCGCCCTGCAGCCGGCCGATCGCCATCGGCCGCCCCGGCCGCATCGCGATCTTCCAGAACAGCACTTCGCCGACCTTCGCGACCGTCGCCCGCGTGTGGTCGGCGTCGCCGACGCTGACCCCGCCCGAGGTCACCACCGCATCGCAAAGCGCGGCCTCGCGCAGGGTGGCTTCGAGCGCCAGCGGGTCGTCGCGCACGACGCCGAGGTCGACCGCTTCGACGCCCAGCCGCTGCAGCATCGCGGCGATCGTGTAGCGGTTGCTGTCGTAGACGCAGCCCGGCGGCAGCGCTTCGCCGACCGGCCGCAACTCGTCGCCGGTGCTGAAGTAGGCCACCCGCGGCCGGCGCCGCACAGTCACCTGCGCCTGGCCCAGCGATGCGAGCAGGCCGATGTCGGCCGGGCGCAGCCGGCGGCCGGCGGTCAGCGCGGTCTCGCCGGCGCTCAAGTCTTCGCCGCGGCGGCGCCGGTTGTCGCCGGGGCGCACGGCGCCGGCGGCAATGTCGACGGCGCCGTCGCGCAACTGCGCCAGTTCCTGCGGCACGACGGTGTCGTGGCCTTCGGGCATCACGGCGCCGGTCATGATGCGGACGCAGTGGCCCAGTGGCGGCGTGCCGTCGAAACGGTGGCCGGCGAGGGCGCCACCGGCGAGCGCCAGCCGGGTCGGCAGGCCGCTGGTCGCGAGGTCGCTGCCGCGCAGCGAGTAGCCATCCATCGCCGAGTTGTCGTGCGCCGGCACGTCGAACGGGCAGACGACGTCGCTTGCGAGCACGCGGCCCAAAGCGTTCGGCAGCGCCACCGTTTCGACGTCGACCAGCGGCCGCACCAGACGTGCGATGAAGTCCTTGGCCTGCGGCACCGGCAGCGCGTCGGGGTCGTAGCCGTCCAGGCAGGAGGCGATCTGCGCCAGGGTCTCAATCATCGTCAGGCGGCGTCGCGCAGGTCGGCGGCGGTGTTGAGGTTGGCGAACGCCGCTTCGTCGTCGAACGGCACTTCGACCGCGCCTTGCGCCAGCACCCAGCGCTCGACGCGCCGTTCGCCGGCCGCGAGGTCGCGTGCCAGCGCCTCGCGCAGCGATGTTCGCAACAGGCAGAACACCGGGTGCCGGCGCGCGCCGACCGCGATGGCCAGCGGCGCATCGCCGACCGCAGCGGCCAGCCGCGCGACTAGGTCGATGGGGAAACCCGGCGCATCGCAGGGCACTGCCGCGAGCCACGGCGTCCTGGCCTGCGTTAGCCCGGTCAGCAGGCCGGCGAGCGGCCCTTGCTGCCCTTCGATCGAATCCGCGTGCACCGGCACGCCGAAGCCGGCATAGACATCGAGGTGCCGGTTCGCGCTGATCATCGTGCGGCCGACCTGCGGCGCCAGCCGCTCGAGCGCGAGCATCGCCAACGGCCGGCTCCGATGGAGCTGCAGGCCCTTGTCCAGGCCGCCCATCCGGCTGCCGCGGCCGCCGGCCAGCACGATGCCGGTGATTGCTTCGCGCGCCGGCATGTCATCCGCCGATGTAGTGCATCTCCACCCGCCGCTCGCCGCTGCCGGCAGCAGCCGGCAAGGCGCTGCGCAGCTCGGAGTAACGATCGTCGCGCTCGCTCCAGATCAGGCCGATCGCGCCGGCGATCTGCTCGTCGCTGTAGCCGCCGCGCAGCAGCGCGCGCAGGTCGTGGCCGCGCGTCGCGAACAGGCACAGGAACAGCTTGCCTTCGGTCGACAGCCGGGTCCGGTTGCAGTCGCGGCAGAAGGCCTGGGTCACGCTGCTGATGACGCCGACTTCGCCGCCGCCGTCGCGGTAGCGCCAGCGCTGCGCGGTCTCGCCGGGCGCGCTGGGGGCCAGCGCTTCGAGCGGGAAGGCCGCATCCAGCCGCTGCACGACGTCGGCCGACGGCAGCACTTCGTCCATCCGCCAGCCGTTGCTGGCGCCGACATCCATGTACTCGATGAAGCGCAACACCACCGCCGGGCCGAAACGGTCGCGAACATGGCGCGCCAGCGGCACGATCTGGTCGTCGTTGGTGCCGCGCTTGACGACCATGTTGACCTTGATCGGTGCCAGCCCGACGCGCAAGGCCGCATCGATGCCGCGCAGCACGTCGGCGACGGGGTAGTCGACGTCGTTCATGCGCCGGAAGGTCGCGTCGTCGAGCGCGTCCAGGCTCACCGTCACGCGCTGCAGGCCGGCATCGCGCAGCGCCTGGGCCTTGCGTTCGAGCAGCGAGCCGTTGCTCGTCAAGGTGATGTCGAGCGGCTCGCCGCTCGGTGTGCGCAGCACGGCGAGCTGGCCGATCAGCACCTCGAGGTGCTTGCGCAGCAGCGGCTCGCCGCCGGTCAGGCGCAGTTTCTGCACGCCGTGGGCGACGAACAGGCGCGCGCTGCGGGTGATCTCTTCGAAGCTCAGCAGCGAGGTCTGCGGCAGGAACTTGTAGCTGTTGTCGAACACCGCCTTCGGCATACAGTAGCTGCAGCGGAAATTGCAGCGGTCGGTGACCGAGATGCGCAGGTCGCGCAGCGGGCGGCCGAGGCGGTCGGACAGCAGCCCGCTCGGCGCCACCGTCAGCGCCGGCACGCGCGGCAGCGCAGCCGCGTAGCGCAGGTCGGCCAGAGGAATGACGTTGTCGCCCATCCCGCGATTGTGCCGGGTCGGGCCGGCGGCCGCGCCCGGCCTACGGGCGCGGCGTGGTTTCTGCGGCCGGGCCCTGCGCCACCGACTCGGCACGGCGCGCGCCGTTGAAGCGCTTGGCCCAGTAGGCCTGGCCCATGTCTTCGATGCGCACGGCGCTGCCGGCGCTGGGCGAGTGGATGAATTTGCCGTCGCCGACATAGATGCCGACGTGCGAGAACGCGCGCCGCATCGTGTTGAAGAAGACCAGGTCGCCGGGCTCGAGTTCGTCGCGGTCGACCTTGCTGAGCGCCGCGTCGCGCGCCTGCTGTTCGGCGCGGTGCGGCAAAGCGAGGCCCAGGCTCATCTCGAACACGTGGCGGGTGAAGCCGCTGCAGTCGAAGCCGGCGTTGGCCGACGTGCCGCCGCGCCGGTAGGGCACGCCGAGGAAGTTCATCGCCGACAACACGAGGTCGGACGCCTGGTCGCGAACCTGGTGAACGAAGGCCCTGGCTTCGGCGGCGTGCAGCAGGCCCCTTTGCTGGATCAACTGCAGCATCGCGTCGCCTTGAGAATCGGGGGCCGCGGCGGCGGTGCCGGCGGCGGCAATCAGCACGCAGGCGCAGAAGGCGGGCAGCGAAGACAGGCGGATCCGCATCAAGCGCGGCAGGATAGGGGCGGCCCTCGGCAGTGTCAATGATCCTGGAAATTGCGGCGGCGGCGTATCACGCCCAGCGAGGCCAGGCCGCCCAGCAGCATCAGCCAGGTGCCGGGTTCGGGTACCGGCAGCGTGTCCGGGGGGGATTGGCCCGCGACGATGGCGCTGGCCCAATCGTTGAATTCCGCCGGGCTGCAGCTGGTGCAGGTGCCGTGCGACTCTGTAAAGCCGTTCACGATCACTGCGTATTCGCCGTTTTGGTCGTAGCTCACGATGCGGTCGATCGTCACCACGCCGTTGACGACTTCCGTAAAGCTCAGCAGCGTCGTCAAATTCTCCGGCTTTGGTATTTCGACTGGCCAACAGTCGTCGCACGCCGCGTTCCAAACGTCGAGATAGTCGTCGGCGGACGGCGGTGCGGGCCAAGTGCCGGATGGCGGCGGCGGCTCGTACGGGGGTGCCGGGTCCGGATTGCCGACAGAGGCCAAGGTCGGCGCCCCCACCAGCGACTGAAGCTGGTAGTTGATGCCGACGATGACCGAAAATGCAGCGCCATTGGCCACGGTACCGCCGAAGAGGCCGAGGTTGCGCAGGTCCGGCGTTGTAGACACCGCGGTGAAGGCGCCCGCGGTCAGGCTGACGGCGCCAAAGCTGCCGATCAGGCCACCGCCCATGTCCGGCAGATGCAAGGTGTAGTCGGTCCAGTCGGCACCACTGGCGTTGGTCACGGTCAGGTCGAGCGTGCCGAAGGTGCTGAACGCGCCACCACTGTCGAGCAAGGTGATGTCTTCGGCGCCGGTCGACAGGTGGGTGTAGCCCAGGCTGCTCTGCGCCGAGGCGCCGATGCAAACGCCCGCGACCAGTGCGCCGGCCAGGAGCGTGGGCCATCGACGCGCAAGTCTGGGCTCGGCTTGCCTCATCGACGCGGGACCGGCGCTGTGCACGTTGACGGCCGTGCCATCGGTTGAACAAGGGTTCATGGCCAATCTCCTCTGCGCTGTTCTCGCCCGCTCTTCACGGGCTGGTATGGCCGAAGGCTGGCAAGAATGGTTTGCCGCGTTGGCTCGCCCTTTCAGCGTAGTCTCTAAGTGCAGTCTTCGCAAGATCGATGGTGCGCACCGCCGCATGCGAAAATCCGCAGTGGCTGCGGCAGCGCGAATGTCCTGAATCTCGGGGCCTGCGGCGTCCAGCGGATGAACATCTCCCGCGCGCCGCGACAACGCTGCGCTGCCTTGCCTCCGATAGTGGGATCCCCGTGAAAACCCCGGTTCTTTTCGCGCTTCTGTTCGTCTGTACGCTGGCCCACGCCGAGCCGCGCCATCGCTGCGCCCCGGACGCCATCAAGCAGGCCAAGGCACTGCTGATCTTTCACACCGGCGCCGAGACGAACGTCGGCGTCGACGACACGGTCAAGGTGCTGGCGCCGCTGCGCAACCCGGTCAACCGGCGCCAGTCCTTCGACGTGATCGAGGTCCAGGGCTACGTGTACCGCGCCAACTATCAGATGCGCCTGATCTATGCCCGGGTGCCGGGCGCTTGTGTGCTGGTGGGCCAGGAGATCATCGAGCGCTCCAGTCTCTGAGACTCCCGGCCCGGGCACCCCGCGGCGCTCGGCGCCCGGCGTTTCACTGCAACGCGGCGATGTCTTTCTCGACGGCCGCCAGCGTCTTGGGATCGTCGGCCCTGCCGTTGACCTCCAGGCCCTTCCTGCTCTGGTACGCCGTCAGCGCGTCGATCGACTTCTTGCCGAACGCGCCATCGGTCGCGAGAGCCGGGCTCGCGCCCAGCCTGTTCAGCGCCCCCTGCAGCAGCGCGTTCTTCCACTGTTCCAGTTTGGCCATCCGGTCTTGCAGGCCGACATCGCCGCCATTGAGTTTTTTCGTCACGCCCGCCACGTTGTTGGCCTTGGCGGGCTCCAGGCATCCGCAGAGGATGAACATCGCAACGCCGCACTCAAGTGCGTTGTCGGGTTCGTTGACCAGCCCCGGGTTGTCGAGCAGCTTCAGGTTCACCTTGGTGCCGAGTTTTTCGTAGTTCGAGCGGCCGGTCACCTGCGCCAGGCCGCGGCCGATGTATTTCGACCCGTCGCTCGTTCCCGCGAGGTTGCCGTTGCGGCCGCCATAGACCTGGTCGATCAGCTTGGTCGGGAAGTTCGGGTCGTCGCCGCTGCGGCAGCCGACTTTGGCCAGGCAATCCGCGCCGCTGGTGAAGCGGCCGGGCCACACCTGCGCTGCGCGCTCCGGGCTGTAGCCGATGTTTTCCACCATCGACCGGCCGTTGCCGCATTCGTGGCTGAACTGCGCCATCGCATGGGCAACGAGTGCGTCGCTGGTCAGCCCGTACTTGGCAAAGACGGCGGGCGCGGCCTTGGCAACGCCTTCGAGCAGACGGGCATCGGGCCGGCGCGGCTGGTCGCTGTTCTGCGGCCACATCGTTTGCATCATCGTCAGTGTGAGCATCAGGTTCTCCATTCGTTGCGTTGGACAGGTCTTCGAACACGCTCCCCACGGTGCAGACTGTGTTCCGTTTCATGATTCCCGTCAGCATCAATTTGAGGGACGCTGCGACATCGCCCTTCAGCGATCGGTTTGGAACTGATGCGCCTGACGCAGCGCTTGGCGCGCCGCGAAACTCAGAACGGATAGTGCCGCGGCCCTGTCTGCACCGTGATCCAGCGCAGCTCGGTGAATTCACGCACGCCGGCCTGGCCGCCGAAGCGGCCCATGCCGCTGCCCTTGACGCCGCCGAAAGGCATCTGCGCCTCGTCGTGCACGGTCGGGCCGTTGACGTGGCAGATGCCCGATTCGATGCGCCGCGCAACATTCAGCGCACGCGCGATGTCGCGCCCGAAGACGGCTGCCGACAAGCCGTATTCGTTGTCGTTGGCGCAGGCGATCGCCGCTTCGACACCGTCGACGCGAACGATGCACTTCAGTGGGCCGAAGGTCTCTTCCGCATAGACCCGCATCTTCGCGGTCACGTGGTCGAGCAAGGTCGCCGGCATCAGCGTGCTGTCGGCCTTGCCGCCGCAGACGAGCCTGGCGCCCTTGGCCAATGCGTCGTCGATCAGCGCGTTGCAGTGTTCGACCGTGCCCATGCCGATCACCGAGCCCAGCACCACCGGCTCGGGCTTGCGCGGGTCGCCGAGCGGCAGGCTTTTCGCCTTCTTCGCGAAGCGGGCGACGAAGTCGTCGGCGATCTTCGTGTCGACGATGATCCGTTCGGTCGACATGCAGATCTGCCCCGAGTTGGCGAAGGCGCCGAAGGCAGCGGCGCTGACCGCATCGTCGAGATCGGCGTCGTCGAGCACGAGCAGCGGCGCCTTGCCGCCGAGTTCGAGCAGCACCGGCTTCAGGTACTTCGCGCAAGTCAAGGCAATGAGCTTGCCGACCCGTGTCGAGCCGGTGAAGTTGACCCGGCGCACCGCCGGGTGGGCGACGATCGCCTCGACCAGTTTGCCGGCATCGGCCGGCGCGTTGGTGATGTAGTTCAGCACCCCCGCGGGCAGGCCGGCATTCTGCAGCGCCTGCACGATCAACTGATGGGTTCGCGGGCAGTTCTCGCTGCCCTTCAGGACGACGGTGTTGCCGCAGGCCAATGGCGTGGCGATCGCGCGCACGCCCAGGATGACCGGCGCGTTCCACGGTGCGATGCCGAGCACCACGCCGGCCGGCTGGCGCATGCCCATCGCCAGCGAGCCGGGCACGTCGGACGGGATCACTTCGCCGGCGATCTGCGTCGTCAGCGACGCCGCCTCGCGCAGCATGCCGGCCGCCAGGTGCACGTTGAAGCCGGCCCACATCGCGGTCGCGCCGGTCTCGGCCGCCATCGCCTCGATGAAGTCGCCCGTTCTCGCTGCCAGCGTGTCGGCGGCCTTCAGCAGCAGCGTGCGGCGCTCGTTGGGGCCTGTCTGGCTCCAGCTTTTGAAGGCTTCGGCTGCAGCTTCCACGGCGGCCAATGCGTCGGCCACGCTGGCCGCCGGCGCGCGCGTGGCCAGGCTGCCGTCGAGCGGGTTGCGGCGCTCGAAGGTGGCGCCCTTTTCGGCCGAGACGGCAAGGCCGTTGATGAGCATCGAGAGGTCGGACACGGTGTTCTCCTTCGAGGATGAGGCCGCCGGGCCCAGGTAGGCACTGCGGATGACGCTGGAGCGTGCCAGCAGCACGGCAGGCCCGCTGGCGACCAGCCGCCCGCGTTCGAGCACGTAGCCGCGGTCGGCGACGGCCAGCGCCTTGCGCACGTTCTGCTCGACCATCAGCACGGTGGTGCCGGCGTCGGCGATCCGGCGCGCGATGGCGAGCATCTCGTCGACCCTCTTCGGCGCCAGGCCCAGCGACGGCTCATCCAGCATCAGCAGCCGCGGCGCGCTCATCAGCGCGCGCGCCATCGCCACCATCTGCTGCTCGCCGCCACTCATCGTGCCGGCGAGCTGATGGGCGCGTTCTGCCAGCTGGGGGAAGTCGACGAAGACCTGTTGCAGGCGCCGCGCCCGTTCGGCCGCCGGTACCAGCCAGCCGCCGAGTTCGAGGTTCTCGGTGACGCTCATCTGGGCGAAGAGCTGGCGGCCTTCGGGCACCAGCACCAGCCCGCGCCGGACGATCTCTGACGTCTTCGCATCGACGCCGATCTCGCAGCCGTCGAGCAGGACCCGCCCGCGGCGCGGGATCAGCCCGGCGACCGCTTTCAGCAAGGTCGTCTTGCCGGCGCCGTTCGGGCCGAGGATCACGGTCAGCCCGGGCCGCGCTTCGAGCGACAGTTCGCGCAGCACCAGGAAGGCGCCGTAGCCGGCCGACAGGCCTTCGATCTTCAGATGGGCCAGAGCAGTGGCGAGGTCGTTGTTCATCAAGCCGCCTCGGCCATTTCGTCGCCGAGGTAGGCCTCGACCACCTCGGCGTTGCGCACGACCTCCGACGGCAGGCCGTCGGCGATCTTGCGGCCCTGGTGCAGCACGATCACGCGCTCGACATGGCGCATCAGCGTCGTCACCGCGTGTTCGATCCAGATCACCGTGAGCTCGAGCTCGTCGCGCAGGCGGCGGATCAGCTGGGCCATCGCCTCGACCTCGTTCTCGGTCAGGCCGGCGGCGACCTCGTCGAGCAGCAGCAGCTTCGGCCGGGTCGCCAGCGCCATGCCGATCTCCAGCAGGCGCTGCTGCGACGGCGTGATCGCCGCCGCCGGCAGCGCGCGCTGCGCCGCCAGGCCGATCAGCTGCAGGATGCTCGCTTCGTCCTTCAACAGCCCGGTTGCCGGGCGCCTGCGGCCGGCGAACTGCAGGCCGAAGTCGATGTTCGCGCCGACGCTCAACTCGGCGAACACGCGCGGGGTCTGGAAGGTGCGCGCGATGCCCTGCTGCGCGTAGCGGTGCGGCCGGGCGCCGGTGAGGCGGCGGCCCGACGCGAACAGCTCGCCGGACGTCGGCACCACGACGCCCGACAGCGCGTTGAAGAAGGTCGTCTTGCCGGCGCCGTTCGGGCCGATGATGCCGACCAGCTCGGCCGGCGCGAAGGCCGCGCTGACCGCATCCACCGCGGTCAGCCCGCCGAAGCGGACGGTGAGCTCGCGCGCTTCGAGCAGCGGGTGGCCGTTCATCGCTTGCGCCACCCGCCGATGGCCGGCCAACGCAGCGACGCCAGCCCGCCCGGCAGGTACAGCACGCAGACGATCAGCAGCAGGCCGAGCGCCATCATGTAGACCTGCGGCAACTGCAGCCGCAGGGTCTCGGCGAGCAGGCTGAAGACGACCGCCGCGATCAGCGGGCCCCACAGCGTGGCGGCACCGCCGATCAACGCGATCAGCACGGTCTGGAAGCCGATGAACGGGTTGAAGACGGTGGCCGGGTCGATGTAGGTCCAGCGCACGCTCATCACCGCGCCCACCGCGCCGGCGAAGGCGGCGGTCAGCGCGAAGCCGCCGACCTTGACCAGCCGCGTGTTGACGCCCAGCGTCTGCGCGCGCTGCTCGTCCGCGCCGATGCCAGCCATCGCCAGGCCGAAGCGGCTGCGCCGCAGCGCGATCGAGACCAGTACCGCGGTGACCGCCAGCACCAGCATCGTCAGGTACACCGTATCGCGCTCGGGCACCACGCTCAGCACGCGGCCGACGGTGCCGGTGACCTGCTTTTCCCAGTAGCTGATCGCATGCCGGATCAGCTCGGTCATGCCGAAGGTCAGCACCGCGAAGTAGGTGCCGCGCAGGTGCAGCACGGCCAGCCCCATCACCACCGCGACGCTGGCGGCTATTGCCCCGCCCAGCGCGATGGCGGCCAGCCATGGCAGCTGGCCGAGCACCAGCGCGCCGGTGTAGGCGCCGATGCCGAAGAACGCCGAAGTCGCCAGCGACAGGTAGCGCGTGCTGCCGCAGAAGAGGCTCCAGCTCGACGACAAGGTGGCGTACATCAGGCAGCTCAAGCCCAGCGAGACGACGAACTCGCTGCCGTAGTGCGGCAGGGCGAGCGCCCAGCCGGCCAATCCGAACAGCACCACGAGATCACGTTTCATCGGCGCGCGAACAAGCCGTTCGGCCGCCACAGCAGCACGGCGATGAAGATGCCGTACGACAGCAGCGACTTCAGCGACGGGTTCGTGAAGTGCATGCCGACGCCTTCGATGACGCCCAGAGCCAGCCCGCCGGCGAGCGCCCCGCCCATGCTGCCGAAGCCGCCGAGCGTGATGACGATCAGCGCCGTCACCGTGTACGGCTCGCCCATCGACGGCGAGATCGTGTAGGTCATCGACAGCAGGCAGCCGGCAACGCCCGACAGGCCGAGGCCGACGCCGAACATCAGTGGATGCAGCCGCTCGGTGTCGATGCCGACGAGCTGGGCGCCGGTCGGCGACTGCATCAGCGCGCGCACGCCCTTGCCGTACAGCGTCTTGCGCAGCACGACGATCAGCGCCGCGCTGATGGCCAGCGCCAGCACGAACAGCAGCAGCTTGTTGGCGGCGAACTGGGCGCCGCCGCCGGGGCCGGGGATGACGACCGGGTCGGCCATGAAGTCGTAGCCGCGCAGCTCGCCGCCCCACACGGACTGGGCGAAGTTCTGCACCAGGAACATCAGCCCGAAGCTGGCCATCAGCCCGCGCGCCTCGAACACATCCAGGTTCGGCGACGTGCGCGTAAGCCGGCGGAATACGAGCCGGTGGATCACGAGGCCCAGGCCCATCAGCAGCCCGAACGACACCGGCAGCATCAGCAGCGGCGAGATGCCGAACGTCGAGTGCGCGGCCCAGGTGAAGAAGGCGCCGAGCATCAGGAACTCGCCATGCGCGATGTTGAGCACGCGCATCAGCCCGTACTGCAGGTTCAGCCCGAGGGCGACCAGCGCGTAGATGCCGCCGGTGATGAGGCCGGAGGCGATCAGCTCGAGCCAGCCGCCGACGCTCATCAAGCGCTCATCAAGTCCAGGCGGGCTTGGCCGGCACCAGCGGCGCGGTCGCGATCGCTTTTGGCCAGACGACCTCGAACTCGCCTTTCTGCCACTGGCTCACGCTGCCCGGCGTGCCGATGTTTTCGCTGCCGGTGAACTTGATCTTGCCTAGGATCGTGTTGTGTTCGGTGCCGGCCACGTAGTCGCGGATCGCCTTCCGGTCCAGGCCGTGTTTGGCGACCGCGTTGGTGATGATCTCCAGCCCCGCCCAGCAGGCGCCGCTGGCCCAGCGGTCGGGCTCCTTCTGGGCGCCGAACTTCTTCACGTGGGCGTCGAAGTAGGCCTTCGCGCCGGGGCTGGTCTTCGCATTCCACGAGCCCATGCCGAGCACGCCTTCGGCGCCGGCGCCCATCACGTTGCGGTAGAGCTGGAACGCGGTGCCGACCGAGCCGTAGAAGAACTTCGGGTTGAAACCGATTTCCTTGCTCTGCTTGCTGGCCAGGATGGTGTCGGGCGGGTAGGTCAGGCCGATGAAGGCGTCGGGCGCCTTGTCCTTCATCGAACGCAGCACCGGCGACAGGTCCTTGACGCCGAACGGGTAGCTCTTGTCCTCGACGATGCTGAGGCCGCTGCCCTGCACCGCGACCTTCAGCGCGGCGTAGTTCTCGAGCCCGAACAGGTCGTCGACGTAGATCACCGCCAGGCTGCGCGCGCCGCTGGCCTTGAGCATGTCGACCAGCGCCTCCATCATCGGCTTCGGCTGCTGCAGCAGCAGGAAGAAGTACGGCAGCTTCAGCTCGATCAGCCGCCGGCTCAGCGCGGTCGGCGCCAGGAACGGGTAGCCGAAGCGGTTGGCCAGCGGCGCGACCGCGAAGTTGGCGTTGCTGCCCCAGGGCGGCAGGACCAGGTCGACCTTGTCGCTGCCCATCAGCTTTTCGTAGGTCCGCACGCAGGTCTCGATGTCGCTGCGGTCGTCGGAGCTGACCAGCTCGATCGGCCGCTTCGTGCCTTTCACGTTCAGGCCGCCGGCGGCGTTGAGCTGCTCGGCCCAGAGCAGGTAGTTCGGCTCCTGGCTGACCTGGGCGCCGGTGGTCCACGGGCCTGTTCGCGACATCGCATAGCCGACGCGCACTGGGCCTGCCTGCGCTCGCAGCAGGCTTGGGAAGGCCAGCGCCGCGGGGGCCGCGGCCGCGGCCTGGACGACGCGGCGGCGGGTCAGCCCGGCGGGCGGGGTGCGACGAAGGGTCATGGTTGCAGTCTCCGGGTTGGCCGAGGAATGCCGGCTCGAACGGTCGGCTGGGCGCATTCTCGGCTGCGGCCCCAGCCGTCGCTTGCCGGCCTATGCAGTAACGCTTGCCGATCCGTGCACGGCTAACCCGGGCTTTCCCGCAGCCGCGGGCAGGCCCGCTTGAGCCGGGCGCCGGCAGCCGATACGCTTGCGAGCATCGACTCCAAGGTTTCCACGATGGGCAGCACCGCCAGCGCGATGAGCACCGAACAGGTCGCGCCGGCCGAGCGCGCCGGCTTCTGGGCCGACTGCATCAACCGCCTGTTCTGCGGGCTGAAGTCCGACCTCTACGGCGATGCCCAGTTCGACGGCCGCATGGCCACCTTGCGCGCCGGCGACGTGGTGCTGACGCGGCTGGAAGCCAACCGCCACCGCGTCTTTCGCTCGTCCGCGCAGGTTCGCGCGTCCGAGCGCGGCTACCTGAAGATCGTCGCCCCGTACGTCGGCTGCGCCGGCGTGCAGCAGAACGGCCGCGAGGCCTGGGTCACGCCCGACCAGTGGAGCATCTACGACACCACCGACAGCTACGCGGTCGCCAACCCGGTTCGCGTCGAACACCTGATCGTGATGCTGCCGAAGGAGCGCCTGGCCGAACGCGGCCTGGTGCTCGACCCGCTGATGGCACGCCGCCTGGGCGGCAGCGGCGGCGTCGCCCGGCTGGCGCTGGACACCATGCGCTCGGCCTACCGCGAACTGCCCGGCATGTCGGACGGCGCGGCGAACGCGGTCGGCGACGCGATCACGCAGTTCGTCCATCTCGCGATGCTCGACCTGGCCGGGATCGGCAACGCCACGACCCAGCGCGAGGCCCTGCGCGAACGCATCAAGCAGCATGTGGCCGAGCACCTCGGCGACCCGGCCTTGTCGGTCGACAGCATCGCGCACGCGCTGAACTGCAGCCGGCGCCACCTGTACAACGCATTCTCCGAAGAGCCCGACGGCGTGGCCGGCTACATCCTGCACCGGCGCATCCAGGCCTGCCGGCGCAGCTTCGATGAGCCGGCCAACGGGCAGCGCTCGATCACCGAAATCGCGTTCGGCTTCGGCTTCTCTAACATGGCGCACTTCAGCCGCGTGTTCCGCAGCCACCTGGGCGTGCCGCCCAGCGACTACCGGCGCGGCGCCAGCGGACTTTCAGCCTGATGACAACCTACGCCGCAACCTACGCCGACTTCCACCGCCGATCGCTCGAAGACCGCGACTCTTTCTGGTCCGAGCAGGCGGCGCTGATCGACTGGCAGCGGCCCTTCGATCAAGTCTGCGACTACAGCCGGCCGCCGTTCGCGCGCTGGTTCGTCGGCGGCACGACCAACCTGTGCCACAACGCGGTCGACCGCCACCTGGCCGCGCGCCCCGAACAGAACGCGCTGATCTGGGTTTCCACCGAGACCGGGCAAGAGCGGATCTACAGCTTTCGCGAGCTGCACGCGGAGGTGCAGCGTCTGGCGGCCACGCTGCTGAGCCTGGGCGTCGGCAAGGGCGACCGGGTGCTGATCTACATGCCGATGATCCCCGAGGCCGCATTCGCGATGCTCGCCTGCGTGCGCATCGGCGCGTTGCACTCGGTGGTCTTCGGCGGCTTCGCGAGCACCAGCCTGGCCAGCCGCATCGACGATGCCGAGCCGGCCGTGGTCATCAGCGCCGATGCCGGCAGCCGCGGCGGCAAGCTCATCGCTTACAAGCCATTGCTCGACGAAGCGATCCGGCTGGCCGTGCACAAGCCGGCCAAGGTGCTGATGGTCGACCGCGGATTGGCAGCGTTCGAATCCGTCGCCGGCCGCGACGAAGACTACGCGGCCTGGCGCGAACGGCATCTCGACACGCCCGTGCCCTGCGAGTGGGTCGAGTCCACCCACCCGAGCTACACGCTGTACACCAGCGGCACGACCGGCAAGCCGAAAGGCGTGCAGCGCGACACCGGCGGCTACGCGGTCGCCCTCGCCGCGAGCATGAAGCACATCTTCTGCGGCCAGCCCGGCGAAACCTATTTCTCGACCAGCGACATCGGCTGGGTCGTCGGCCACAGCTACATCGTCTATGGCCCGCTGATCGCCGGCATGGCGACGATCATGTACGAAGGCCTGCCGACACGGGGAATGGACGGGCGCCCCGACGCGGCGATCTGGTGGAGCCTGGTCGAGAAGTACCAGGTGACCGCGATGTTCAGCGCGCCGACGGCGATCCGGGTGCTGAAGAAGCACGACCCGGCGGCCCTGAGCCGGCACGACCTGTCGTCGCTGCGCGCGCTGTTCCTCGCTGGCGAGCCGCTCGACGAGCCGACCGCGAGCTGGATCGCCGGCGCCCTGAACAAGCCCGTCATCGACAACTACTGGCAGACCGAAACCGGCTGGCCGATCCTGGCCATCGCCAACGGCGTCGAGCCGGCGCAAGCCAAGTTCGGCAGCCCGGGCGTCGCGATGGCCGGCTTCGACGTCAAGCTGATCGACGAAGTGAGTGGACAAGAACTCACCGGCGCCGGCCAGAAAGGCGTGGTCGTCATCGAAGGCCCGCTGCCGCCGGGCTGCATGCAGACCGTCTGGCGCGACGACCGGCGTTTCGTCGACACCTACTGGAGCACGATCCCCGGCCGCCTTCTCTACAACACCTTCGACTGGGGCATTCGCGACGAAGACGGCTACTTCTTCATTCTCGGCCGCACCGACGACGTGATCAACGTGGCCGGGCACCGCCTCGGCACGCGCGAGATCGAAGAGAGCATCAGCAGCCACCCGAGTGTCGCCGAGGTCGCCGTCGTCGGCGTCGCCGACGCGCTGAAAGGCCAGGTCGCGATGGCCTTCGTCGTGCTGAAGGACCCGGCGCTGGCGGCCGAGCCGGCGGATGCGCTGAAGCTCGAAGGCGAGGTGATGAAACTCGTCGACAGCCAGCTCGGCGGCCTGGCGCGGCCGGCGCGGGTGCGCTTCGTGCTGGCGCTGCCGAAGACGCGCTCGGGCAAGCTGTTGCGGCGCGCGATCCAGGCGGTCTGCGAGCAGCGCGACCCGGGCGACCTGACGACGATCGAAGACCCGAGCGCATTGCAGCAGATCCGCGAGCTGTTCGACGCGGCCTGACCCACGCAAACGGCCATTCGTCGCACGAGACCGCACCGCGCCGCCGGCTCGTCTAGCATCGCTGGCTTCGATTCAGCGACGCCCCGGGGCGAACCCGGGCCACAGCCATGCAAGCCGTCACCAAGCCCTGGCGCGCGATCGCGCTCGTCATCCTCTGCCTGGGCACCGCCGCCTGGGCGCAGACCAAGCCGCGGATCGAAAAGGCGGCCGACCTGCCGCGCTTCACCTACAAGATCGATGGCCCGCTCGACGAACTGGTGCGCTCGGCCGAACGCTTCGCGCCGCTGGCAGCCGCCATCCGCCGCGACACCGAGAGCGTGCTGAACGGCTACGAGATCCCCGACAAGGCGACCCGCCGCGGCCTGCTGAACCAGCTCGCGATCCTCGACTTCCTCGACGGCCGCTACGACGCGGCACTGGCCCGCGCCGAGGAGATCCGCACCCTGCAGGACAAGCCCGCCGACCAGTTGCTGTCGGGGCTGCGCCTGCGCGTGATGGCCGCTGCCGCGAAGGCCAACGGCCGCGACAACGACGCCTACCGGCGCGCGGTCGCCGATGGCCTGGCGCGCGAGCTCGCGCCGCTGCCGTTCGCGGTGATCGCCAACGACATTCGCGAGCTGAAGGCGAGTGCCGAATCGATCGGCGAAGGGCTGATCCTCGGCCGCGTGCGCGAAGTCATGCAGCCGATCGCCAGCCGGACCGGCGAGCTGAGTTCGGAGTTCGCGCCGGGGCTGGTCGGCACGCGCTACACGCTGCTCGCGACACTGCCGCTGAAGCAGACCTTCGTCGATTCGTTCAGCA
>Ga0307513_10005860_pt1 | contig 16147 bp, 18 predicted proteins | sample 15_EM_MG_FD_202174 | JGI IMG/M metagenome (GOLD analysis project Ga0307513, IMG submission 202174) | Populus trichocarpa ectomycorrhiza microbial communities from riparian zone in the Pacific Northwest, United States - 15_EM | ecosystem: Host-associated > Plants > Roots > Unclassified | place... | reverse complement strand
CGGCCAGGCCCGCGAGGCTGCTGGAGCCGGTCAGGTCGAGGATCCAGACGCCCGCCACCAGCGACATCGCCGTGCTGCCGAAGCCGGCGACCACCGAGATGGCCACAAATAGGAACGCATTCCGTCGCACGCCCCATCCTCAAGAGTTGAGCGTTATCGGGTCAATGACTCTCAGCCGATGTCAATTTTTCGTTGACACCGGATCGCCCGGCGAGGCTGCGAAACTGACGCAGCACAGCGGATTCAAGGAGTGACGCGAATGACCGCGATAGTCGGCCTGGTGCATTCGGGATCGGTCTACATCGGAGGGGACAGCGCCGGGGTCTCCGGCATGAGCCTGACGGTGCGGGCCGACGCCAAGGTGTTCCGCAAGAACCGCTACCTCTTCGGCTTCACCACCTCGTTCCGGATGGGCCAGCTGATCCGGTACTCGATGAAGCTCCCCAAGCCCACCGGCAACCTAGACGCCTTCATGTCGACGGCGTTCATCGACGCGCTGCGCGACTGTCTCAAGACCGGCGGCTGGGCCTCGAAGGAGAACGACCGCGAGGAGGGCGGCACGTTCCTGGTCGGGGTGAAGGGCCGGCTCTTCGCCGTGTACGACGACTATCAGGTGGCCAAGTCGGCCGACGGTTTCGCCGCCGTCGGCTGCGGGGACGAGATCGCTCTCGGCGCGCTCTTCGCCACCGCCAACGCCGGCCTGTCCCCGCGGCGCCGGGTCAAGCGCGCGCTGGCCGCCGCCGAACGGTTCAGCGCGGGCGTCCGGGGGCCGTTCGTCTGCGTCAAGAGCCGCTAGCTCAAGCTTTGCGGGCCAGCCCGCCGTACACGGCGACCTGCGCGTCGCTCGGAGCCTCGCCGGCATCCGGGTCGGGGCGCCAGGCGGGCAGCACCTGCACACCCGGCTCGATCAGGTCGAGACCGGTGAAGAAGCGCTCGATGTCCGGGCGGGACCGCACCCGCATGGTGACGCCGCTGCGCCGGTAGATCTCCGTGACGCCCGCCCACGCGGCCGGGTCGAAGTCGCCGGTGAGGTGGGACAGCGCCAGATAGCTGCCGGTGGGCAGCGCGTCGAGCAGCCGGCGGACGATGCCGTACGGATCGTCGTCGGCACCGACGAAGTGCATGATCGCGAACAGCAGCAGGCCGACCGGCTCGCCGAGGTCGAGGGTTTCGCGCAGCCGCGGCGACGCCAGGACGGCGTCGGCATCGCGCAGGTCGGCCTCGAGATATTCGGTCCGGCCCCGCGGGTCGCCGGCCAGCAACTCCCGCGCGAGCGTACGCACCATCGGATCGTTGTCGATGTAGACGACCCGGGCCCGCGGCGCCACCGCCTGGGCGACCTGGTGGACGTTGGGCGGGGTCGGGATGCCGGTGCCGATGTCGAGGAACTGCCGGATGCCTGCCTCGCCAACGAGATAGCGGACCACCCGGCGCAGGAAGGCCCTGTTCTCGCGGGGCGGGATCCGGCCGTGCGGGTTGCCCCGCAGACCCTGCTCGGCGGCCGCCCGGTCGGCCGGAAAATTGTGCGTGCCGCCGAGCAGGTAGTCGTAGACCCGCGCCGGATGTGGCCGGTCGGTGTGCAGGTCGTACTCGGTCATCGCGCCCGCCCTCGGGGTTGGCCGTGCTGACGCGGTCATCGTAGTCGACTGTGGAGCGTCCCAAAGCCGGGCGAACGGCTCACTGCGCGCGGGCGAAAATCGATCGCAGGTGCCGGCCGTTGACGAGGGCGATGACGCCGATCAGCAGCAGGCCGCAGACACCCTGTTCGATCTTCATCCAGACCGGGAACGTGCCGGGTAACGCGACGATGACCACGACGGCCAGCACCATGACGGCCGAGACGATCCGCAGCCGGAGGAAGGCACGACCGGAGCCGCGCGCCGCCCGGGCGGCGAAGGTGGTCATGAGCAGCGCGCTGGCCGTGACGATCGTGCCGCGGATCCAGACGGCCGGGTTCACGACCGTGGCGTCGTCGCGCAGCAGGATGACGGCCGCGAGGGTGAGCACGCTGATCGCCAGATAGCAGCCGACGAGCAGCCGCACCCGGCCGAACGCCAGCCGGCTGCGCGGATCGTCCAGGCTCGGGTTGTGCAGGACTGACTTGGGCATTACGGCCTCTCTTTCAGCGGTTGGATCGCTGTCTTTTCAGCAGGTGGATCGCTGCCTTTCAGCAGTTGGATCGCTGCTGGAAGCGTGCGCCGGGCGGGCGTCGCGGCTCATCGGCGCCGGGTTGGAAGTTCGGCGCGCCGCCGGCCCGGACCGGGGGTCGAGCCGCCTCCACCCGTGGTTGGTCCACCCTGGGTTAGATGCCGCCCGGCCTCGGCCGCCGTAGTGTTCGTCGGGTGAGCACGGGGCCCGGGACAACGCCGACGCTCGCCTCGCTGAACGCTTCGCGGTTGCAGCATGAGGCGACGCTGCGCTGGCTGCGGCTCCTGATGCCGTTCGTGCTGATCGTGGTGGTCTGGGCCGCCTGGCACGCCCAGCCGCGCCCGGGCACCAGCGGTCGCGGCCTGGCGGTCCTGCTCACCCTGGGCGGCTTCGTGCTCGGCGGATCGGGCGTGCTGGCCACGTTCCGGCGCCCCGGCGTCGTGCACATCGCCTCGGTTGCCGTCCTGCTCGCCACCTCGGCCGGGCTGATGTGGCTGCAGCCGGACGGGGCGGCCATCGCCGGGATCTTCGTGGGGCTGTCGCAGCTCGCCCCCACCTTGCGCGGCCACCGCTCGGTCCCGTCGATCCTGGTCGCGCTCGTCTTCCTGGCCGTGGTGGTGGCCACCGCCAGCCACGGCTCGATCGCCTCCGCGCTGCTCAACGCCATCACGCTCAGCGCGTTCTACGGCATGTTCTTCCTGGCCATCCGGCTCGGCGAGGCCAACCGGCTGGCCGAGAGCCTGCTGGTCGAGCTGGACCGGAGCCGGGCGGCGGAGGCCCGCTCGGCCGGGCTGGCCGAGCGGCAGCGCCTCGCCCGCGAGATGCACGACGTTCTCGCGCATTCCCTGTCCGGGCTGATGTTGCAGCTCGAGGGCGCCCGAATGCTGGCCGCCGAGGATCCGGCCGACCCACGGCTCCGCGAGGCCGTCAACCGGGCCCATCACCTGGGCAAGAGCGGTCTGCAGGAGGCCCGCCGGGCGATCGGGATGCTCCGCGACGACGAGTTGCCGGGGGCCGAGCGCCTGGCCGGGCTGGCCGAGCGGTTCGAGCAGGACCAGGAGATCCCCTGCCGCCTCACCGTCTCGGGCGAGGCGCACCAGCTCGATTCCGAGGCGCGCCTGGCGCTCTATCGGGTCGCCCAGGAGGCCCTGACCAACATCACAAAGCACGCCCATCCCGAACGGGTAGAGCTGCACCTCGCCTACGCGCCGGCCGGCACCCGGCTCACGGTCGAGGACTTCACAACCGCGGAGCGCACCCACCCCGCCGCGGCGAACGAGACGGGCGAAAGCGGCGGCTACGGCCTCACCGGCATGCGCGAACGGGCCGAGTTGCTCGGCGGCACGCTCACCGCACGGACGACCGAGTGCGGCTTCCGCGTCGAGCTGGACGTGCCCACATGAGCGCGCCGATCCGCGTTCTCATCGCCGACGACCAGCGGGTCGTCCGCGAGGGTCTGACGATGGTGCTCGGCCTGCTGCCCGGCGTCGACGTCGTGGGCGCCGCGGCGGACGGCAACGAGGCGGTCGCGCTCGCCACGGAGCTGCACCCCGACATCGTGCTGATGGACCTGCGAATGCCGCACTGCGACGGCGTCGAGGCCACCCGCCGGCTACGCGAACGCGAACCCGACGCCAAGGTCGTCGTGCTCACCACCTACTCCGACGACCGCTCGGTGCTCGACGCGCTCCGCGCCGGCGCACGCGGCTATCTCACCAAGGACGCGGGCGGCGCGGAAATCCACGAAGCCCTACGCCAGGTCATCGACGACCGAGCCGTGCTCGACCCGGCCGTGCAGCACCACCTCATCGACGCGATCACCACTCCCCCAGCCCGGTCGCCCGGCGAGCTGACGCCCCGAGAGGCCGAGGTGCTGTCCCTGATCGCCGGCGGCCTGTCCAACAGCGAGATCGCCGGCCGCCTGGTAATCAGCGAGGCAACGGTCAAGAGCCACATAAACCACCTGCTAGCCAAAATCAACGCCCGAGACCGAGCCCAGGCAGTGGCCTACGCCTACCGCAACGGCCTCGCCTGAGCACCACCCGGTGCCCAGCCTGCAACAGCCCGAGAGGAACGCCCGACCGGCACAGAACCCCCACCCACAACCGCCAGCGACGAAAGCCCGACATCAACCCGGCGCGACGCCCAACCCAGGGACAGAGCGCGCCCGACCCGCAGCGACGAACAACCCAGCAGGCCGACTGTCATTTGCCAATGAAGTCTGTCCGTGTGACAACGAACTTTGTCTCTGGCGCGCCGCCGCAGGCATGCGGTCCGCAACCCGAACGGGGCGCCGTTCGGCAAGGCTGTTGCGGCTGGTCGCGGCTTCATGGGCGTCGTATCTCAGCCGGGAGGGTGAAGCCGTCCGGCCAGACGGTGGTGTCGTCGGCCATCGCGTCGCGGAGGTCCGCGCCGGTGAGGTCGGCACCGGACAGGTCGGTGCCGCGCAGGTCGGCCTCGACCAGGCTCGCCCGAGCCAGGCGGGCACCGGCCAGCGTGGAGTGCCGCAGGGAGGCGCGGGTGAGGTTTTGGTCTTCCAGGTCGGCCTCCCGCAGATCCACGTGCTCCAGCATCGACACCGCTTCGCCTTCGATCATCTGGCGGCGGCCGAGCACCCCCAACGCGGCGCCCACGTCGTCGGGGAGGCCGCCCTGCAGGCGGGCCCGGGCGGCGGCGAGTTCCTCCTCGGACCGGACCGGCGGCCAGGGCGCGTGCTGCCGGACGAATGCGGTGATCAGAGCGTGGACGTGGCCGCGGTAGCGCGGGGAGAGCTCGGCGAGCTGTTCGAGGGCATACATCCCACCGTGGCGCACCGACATCCGCTCGCTGGCGATCTGCTCGATGGCCCGGGTGAACAGGTCGATGAGTTGGCCGTCGCGGTTGGCTTGCACCTGGCGGACGGTCACGGTCGCGCCGAGAGCGACGCCGCCGAGCGCCAGCAGCCCGCCGAGGGCCGGAAGCAGCGATGCCCTTACGTCGTTCTCCGCCCGCAGATGTTCGGCGGCGCTCAGCGCCGCGCCCGAACCGACGATCCACCGAGGTCCGAGGACCACGCCCAGCGCAAGCAGAACAACCAACACCACCCCGGCAACGACTGCCGCGGCTACCAGGCGACTGCGCACCCAACCTCCCGCCGCTCAACTGGCTGGACCCTGCGCACGGGGCCCTGACCGGCCGTCCAACCACGGACTCGCCCAGCCTGAGTCACTTGGGACTACCAAACCATGCTGGCCTTCTTCCTCCTCAACGCGCCACCCCGCACGGTCCCGACCGCACCGCGGCGACAACCGCCGAACAGGAAATCTGCCCATCTGCATTCAAGCCGAGCCTCAACCGGCCGGACAAACTTCGATGACATAAACCCCCACCGGCACAAGTTCGCTGGCACCGAGAAACAGCACCCGACACAGCACATAGCCCCACTGGCTCTGCTCGCGAGTTGTGGACACCAGCGGCTCGTGTTTTGACTCCATTTATCGGTTCGGCCGTTGATCAATCTCCGCGAGTTTTGACCGCACTTCCGTCCGCTGTCGCGGGTTGGTCGGGATCGGCGGCGGTTTGCAGGCGCAGTCGGGGAGCGCGAGCATGTCGATCAGCCGGCCAAGGCCGCCGGTGACACCGTGGACGCGCAGAACTGCATCGAGTTCGCGGTGGACACCGGGCTGGCGCTGCCGAACCGGCGAACGGTGGCCGGGTCGAGCTCGGCGTCGGAGCCGGTGCGCAGTCGTTGACCTGCCGGCGCAGGTGCAGCGGCAGGCCCCGCACCCGCCCGGCGTCGACGCGCATCGTGGTGAAGTGGCCGTAGTTGTAGAGCGCCAGCCGGGCCGGCTCGTCGGCCGTCACGCTCCTGCCGTCGAGTTCCATCCTGGTTTGACGGCGCGGGTCGCGAAGTAGCCGGGCAGCCAGCCCGCGGTGGCGTCCGAGTGGTGCGGTGCCTCCTCGAACCCGGTGATGACGAAGCCCGCGGCGAGCTGGCCGCCGAGCTGCTCGGCCATGCTGTGGCTGTACTCCAGCGGCGCGTCCGCGCCGAAGAGCCGCTCGCGTTCCTCGGCCGGTACGTGCGTGAGGTCGCTGTACGGCAGCTTGTGCGCGACCACCAGCTCGCCGCGCTGGTCCAGCGCCTCGTGGTCGAACAGGTAGACGTCCGGGTTGAGGAAGCCGCACAGCAGCGCCCCGCCCGGTCGCAGCACCCGGAAGGACTCCCGCCACAGCGGGGCGAGCTCGGGGATGAACAGGTTCGAGACCGGGTTGAAGACGAGGTCGAACGAGGAGTCGGCGAAACGCGGACAGGTCGCGCATGTCGCCGAGCATCGTGCGCAGCGGCAGGTTGTCCCGCTGGGCGACCAGTTCGTCCTGCTCGAGCTGGCGCGGCGAGTTGTCCAGCACGGTGACCCGGGCCCCGGCCGCGGCGAGCGTCGGCCCCTGCTGGCCGCCGCCGGAGGCCAGGCACAGCACGTCCGCGTCGGCCAGGTCGGCGGGCAACCAGCGGCGGTCTACGGGTTGGTAGCCGATGAGCACGACCGACCAGTCACCGGCGCGCGCCCTGGCGACCGTCTCCGCGGAGATCGGCCGCGACCACTCGTTGCCCTGGTCGACCTGCCGGTCCCAGGCCACGCGGTTGTGCGCCACTGGATCAACACTCATCCGCCCACGCTATCCCGTGCCCCGGCCGTGCCCGTGCGGGCGCCCTGATCACGATCCTCAGTCGGCGACGGGGATCAGTTGGGTCGACGACGGGTCGGGGCCGGGGTCCGGTCGAGCTGGCGGCGGGTCAGCTCGGCCTGCTCGCGCTGGAGCTGGATGAGCCGGGCCAGCCACGAGCTGAGAAAGATCAGCGCGCCGCCGATCGTCAGCCCGAGCCCCGAGCGGCATGAGGAAACCGCCCGCGATCGTGCGGACTTACTGCAGCCGCTGCTCGGATCGCATCGTTCATCTCTCCTCCCACACAGCGGTGTGGTGGCAAATCTCGCGGACACGAAATTTGCCGACGATCAAGCGGTGTCGGAAACGCCGTTGAACCGGTGTCGACAGTCACGGAGATAACCACCCACCCACGCCCGCCAGCGAAAGCCCGAGATCAACCCGGCCTCCGACATGCAGCGCCGACGCAGGGACCGGAAGCCCAACCAACAACCGCCAGCGAAGTACGACCGGCAATCGCTCCCGGCACCCCGACGCACAGGACCCTCGACGTAGGGGGACGGAGAGGCGGGCCCACGGGCGGTCGGCGAAGGGCGGTCGACGATCAGGTTGGTGCGGCGGTGCGCAGGGCTCGGTGCAGGGTGGAGAGGGCGGTTCGTAGTGGTCGGGGCAGTTCGGTTGGGGCGGACGTTCGGACGTCTGTTACGGCCTGGGCGGCCAGGCTGAACAGGGCACCCGGGGCGGCGTCGGCGGCGATCGCCAGGGTGCGGCGGGCCAGGGCGGCGCGGACGAATCGGGCGTCCCAGACGCGGTCCGCCTCGATGTGGCGGTGCAGGTCGAGGACCGCTTTGCGTACGGCTACCAGGCTTTCGGCGTACGCCGCATCGTGGTTGTCTCGTCGCACTGCCGAGATCGACCGCAGTCGCTGGCGGCGCTGCTCGGCGGCCTGGCGGCTGGCCAGGCCGAGCGCCGCGGCGATCTCGGCCCAGGTCGCGCCGGCGTGCCGGGCCCGGTCGATCAGGTCGAGCTCGCGCTGGTCGAGGTCGGACCGCACGGCCCGGAGCGAGGTCAGGTCGGCGAGCGCGTCCATGCCCGGACCCTAGTCAATGCTTCGTTGACAGCACCACCGCTGCGATGCCGTCGAGGACGCGGGACAGGCCCCAGGCGAACGAGTCGGGGCCGCCCCCGTCGAAGATGCCTGCCGCCGAGGCCGCGGCCAGCCACGGGAAGCGGTCCGGGCGGACGAAGCGGGCGAGCAGGTCGCCGTACTCGTGCTGGGCTCCGATCGGGTCGGCTCCCTCGCCCGCGGCGCCGCGCAACAGGATCGCGGCGATCTGGGCCTCGCCGCGCACGTAGTTGAGGACGGTCAGCACCGACTCGACGCGGTCGCGTTCGTTCAGTGTCGTGCTCGCGAAGCAGGACAGGCCGCGGTCGAGCCAGGCGAGTTGGCCCGGCTCGAGCGGCGGGCGACCGGTGGCGACCTGCAAGATCCACGGGTGGGCGAAGTAGACCCCGCGCAGCGCGTGCGCCCACGCTTCCAGGGCGGCGCGCCAGTCGGCGGCGGGCAACTCGGGCGGCGGGCCGGGCGCGGCGTCCGTCATGAAGATGAGCAGTTCGTCCTTGTTGGACACGTACCGGTACAGCGACATCGGCGCGCTGCCGAGTCGTTCGGCGAGGCGGGCCATCGAGAGCGCGGCGATGCCGTCGGCGTCGGCGATCGCGATGGCCGACGCGACGATCCGCTCGAGGCTGAGGGCCTGCGTGCGCCGGCCCGCTGCGTCCTCACCCCAAAGCACCCGCAGCGTACGGGGGATCTCGGTGGTCACCCCGACATCCTACGGTCGGCACTTTCCCGGCTGGCGCGTATGGCATACGCTTGTGCGTATGACGTACGCGAAATGGTGGCGCCGGCCCTGGATCTTTCCGTTCGGCGCCCTCGTGGTGATCTTCCTGGCCTTCGAGTTGCCGCCCTATCTCAGCTTCGACCCGGTGCGGTCGCGGGTGCCGCAGCCGGCGTCGCTGGGCGTGGCTCACTATTGGACGCTCGTGCCGCACGTGCTGTTCGGCGGCGTCGCGCTGAGCACGGCGGTGCTCCAGGTCTGGCCGTGGTTCCGTCGCCGGTTCCCGGTCGCGCATCGGCGGATCGGCCGGGTCTACGTCTTCGGCGGGGTGCTGCCGGCCGGCCTGGCCGCGCTCGTGATCGGGTCGTTCACGCCGTATGGGCCGGTGACCCGGGCCAGCGACGTGATCCTCGCGGTGCTGTGGCTGGCCTGCACGGTCACCGGCTGGCGGATGGCCCGCGCCCGGCGGTACGCGGACCACCGGCGCTGGATGATCCGCAGCTTCACCCTGACCGCATCGATCATCACGAACCGGATCTGGGGCGCGGCCCTGGGCATCGCGCTGGCGCCACAGATCGACACGACCTTCCACGGGGATGTCGACTTGTTCAGCTGGGTCGTGTCGTCGTTCGCGGCCTGGATGGGCTGGACCATCCCGCTGATCATCTGCGAGTGGTGGCTGGAGCGGGACCGGTCCCCGAGCCGCCGACGGGCGGTGGCGGCCCGGCGCGCGGCCGACCTGCCAGAGCGCCGCCGCGCGGCGGACGTGTCAGCGGGAAGTGACACGGCAGACGCGCCTACTGGCCACGACGTGGAGCGGCCGGGCGAGCACGTGCCGACCGGGCGATCCACCGCAACCGAAACGGCCGTCAGCTAAGCGGGTTGCAGGGGTTCTGTCCATAACTGCTGGGGCAGTCGCATTGGACTCGGCATCCGCGGCGATCCGCCATCGCCGGCAAGTCGTTCCTCTGCAAGGCGGTTGTGAAGATCATCGAGAGGAAGAGCTGGCACCGTTCAGTCGCCGCAGTCCTCGGCTGACCCGAAATAACCGGAATATCAGGATCATGCCCTGGCCTGCGGGCCCTTGATCCCGGAACTACAGGAAAGTGGCCCTTTTTGCGCTCTCGGAGCCCGATCTTCTTGGTCGATGGCGCCCCGTGCGACAAGGTTGGACAAATTCGGCATGAGGGCAGCGTTCCGCAGCCGGCGAGCCGCCGCGTTCTTCGTTCGGGCGGGCGGCGACGCTTCATGCCGACGCGGCCACCGCACTCAAGGAGCCGCGGGTGTTGGGAACAAGAGTTCGAAGGATCCGCCGAGCCCCGGCGCCGTTTGGTGTGAGACGGCCGGCGGGCCCGCCCCCGTGCCAGCCCGCCGGCCGCCGTCCTAGGAGGATGCCCGTTCCGGATAAATCGCCTTTATCTGGAACGGCACTCGCCAATTGATCGATCGCGGTCAGGTTTCGCCCGCCGGGAGCCCGCCGGGAGCCCGCCGGGAGCGCGCCGGGAGGCGAAACCTGACCAAACGTTCATCGGTGCAACCTTGGGGCCGGAGTTGACTGACGAATCCCTATGCCAGCGCCGCCCAGCTCGGCGCGGCCGGGCTCCAGCGCAACGGCATCCGGGCCTCCGCGGGCGTCCGGTCGCCCTTGCGCCCGTTGCAGCGCCCGCACGCCGCGACCGTGTTCTCCCAGGTGTTGCCGCCGCCGCGGGAGCGGGGCAGGACGTGGTCGATAGTGGACGCGGGCTTGCCGCAATAGCCGCAGCGGTGGCCGTCGCGGGCGAGCACGCCGGGCCGCGACCACGCCGGGCCACGGCTGTGCCGCCAGCGGGTGACGACGTAGCTGACCAGGCGCACGACGGTCGGGATCGGGTAGACGCCGATGCGCGCGTCGGGCCGGGCCTCGTGTACGACCGCGACCTCGCGGAACAGCATCCGGATGGCGTGCCGGAGGCTGACCCGGTGCAGCGGCCCGCAGTCGGCGTTGAGAACGAGTACCAGAGTCATCACGGATCACCTCCCGTTGTCGGCGCGCCGGGCAGCCGTCAAAAGATTGCCCGCATGGGACAAGACGGTAGAACTGGCGCACACGCAGCGACAACCGATTAAGGATCACCGGGCTCGGGTGCGGACAGTCCGCGCCGGACCGCGACGGCGAGCTGGACCAGGCCCGCGACGCCCAGCACCAGCCAGGCCCCGGCCGCCACGGTCAGCAGCGGGCCGACGACCAGCCCGGCGACCGCCACGATCACCCGGGTCGGCCGCTCCCCCACGGTCACGACTCCGATCCCGCGCAGGCCGGCGGCGGTCGCGCGGGCCCGCACGTACTCGTGCAACCAGCTCACCGCCCCGGCCGCGACCACCAGCCAGCCCGGCGCCCCGGCCAGCCAGAACGCGACCAGCCAGGCCAGCTCGCCGAGCCGGTCGGCCACGGAGTCGAGGACGAAGCCCAGCTTGGTCACCTTGCCGGAGACGACGGCGACCGCCCCGTCCAGAGCGTCGGCGAAGCTCGCCAGCAGCACCAGCAAACCGCCGAGCGGCGGCCCGGCCGGGCCCAGCGGCACGACCGCCGGCACCGCCGCGCACAGCAGCAGGCCGATCCCGGTCACGGCCGCCGGGCCGATGCCCAGCCGGGCCAGCAGCGACCCGGCCCGGTACGCCAGCTTGACCCAGGCTCGCACCAGCGGCGACGCCCGCCGCGGGTCGAAGCCGCCGTGCAGCGCGGACCATGCAGCCGCGAACTGCGCCCAGGTCACCTATGCGGAGACGGGGGACGCCAGGTGCTGCCACACCTCACGGGTCGCGGTCGAACGGTTGAGCGTGATGAAGTGGATGCCCGGCACGCCCTCGTCGAGCAGCCGCTGGCACATCTCGCCGCACAGCTCGATGCCCAGCTCTCGGACGGCCGCCTCGTCGCCGGCGATCCGCTCGAACCGGGCCAGCAACGCGGGCGGGAACGGCGCTCCGGACAACTGCGTGGACCGCTCGATGGTCGCCATCTTTGTCACCGGCATCACCCCGGGCACGATCGGCGTGTCACAGCCGGCCACCGCGACCCGGTCCCGGAGCCGCAGATAGTCGTCGGCGTCGAAAAACATCTGGGTGATCGCGAAGTCGGCGCCGGCCCGGCACTTGCGGATGAAGTTGCGGGTGTCCGACTCCACGTCGATCGAGCGGGGATGCTTGTACGGAAAAGCCGCCACACCCACGCTGAAGTCGCCCATCTCGCGGATCAGCCGGACCAGGTCCTCGGCGTAGCGCACCCCGTCGGGATGTGGCACCCACTCGCCCATCGGATCGCCCGGCGGGTCGCCGCGGACCGCGAGCACGTTGCGGATGCCGGCGCCGGCGAGCCGCCCGACCACGTTGCGGATCTCGGCCACCGAGTGGTTGACCGCCGTCAGGTGTGCCATCGGCAGCAGCGTGGTCTCGGTGGCCACCCGCTCGGTCACCGCGACCGTGGTGTCCCGGGTCGTGCCGCCCGCGCCGTAGGTGATCGACACGAACGACGGCTGCAGCGACTCCAGCTCGCGGATCGCCTGCCAGAGCAGCCGTTCGCCGGCGTGCGTCTTGGGCGGGAAGAACTCGAACGAGAACGTGGGCGCGGCACCACGGATCAGCTCACCGATCGACGGTGAGGCGGGGAGCCGCGAAGGAAGACCGAGAGCCACGTCGGATGACTCTACCGGCTGACCCCGGTGCGCCCTGCCCCCTGCCGTCCGGGAGGCGGCAAAGGGGTCGGATAGCGTCGGGGGGTGACCACGTCTTCCCCGCTCGACCGGGCCGGCCTGCGTCCCCGCGTCGACAAGGCGCTCGGCGCGTTTCTCGCCGCCCGGCGATTACAACTGCTCGCGATCGATCCGGCCCTCGAGGAGATCTGCGACACGGTCGAGACGTTCGTGCTCGGCGGCGGCAAGCGGCTGCGGCCGGCGTTCGCCTACTGGGGCTATCGCGGCGCGGGCGGCATCGACAACGAGCAAGTGGTCGCGGCCGTGTCGGCGCTGGAGTTGGTGCAGGCCAGCGCGCTGATCCACGACGATCTGATGGACCGTTCCGACACCCGGCGCGGCGAGCCGTCCGTGCATCGCCGCTTCGAGACCCGGCACAGCAGCGCGGGCTGGCGCGGCGACGCGGCGGCATTCGGGGACGGGGCCGCCGTACTGCTGGGTGATCTGGTTTTGGTCTGGTCCGACGAACTGCTGCACACCTCGGGGGTCGAGCTCGCCGATCTGGCCCGGGCCCGGACGGTCTTCGACGAGATGCGTACGGAGGTCACGGTCGGCCAGTATCTGGACGTGCTCACCCAGGCCACCGGGGACACGTCGGTGGAGCGCGCCGGCAAGGTGGCCCGGTACAAGTCGGCCAAATACACCATCGAGCGACCCCTGCTGCTCGGTGCGGCCCTGGCCGGCGCCTCGAGCGAGCTGTCCGCCTCGTACTCGGGCTTCGGCCTGCCGCTGGGCGAGGCGTTCCAGATGCGCGACGACGTGCTGGGCGTCTTCGGCGACCCGGCGCAGACCGGCAAGCCCGCCGGCGACGACCTGCGCGAGGGTAAACGCACCTATCTCGTGGCGGCCGCGTTCGCCGCCCTGGACGACGTCTCCCGTGCGGAGCTGGACGCGGGCCTGGGCGACCGGTCGCTGGACGACGCCGGCGTGGCCCGGCTGCGCGCGCTGATCCAGGCCAGCGGCGCCCGGGACCGGATCGAGGAACGGATCAGCACGCTCACCGCATCGGCGCTCGCGGCCCTGGAAGCGGCGGAGATCGAGCCCGAGGCCCGGTCGGTGCTGCACGCCCTAGCGGACGCCGCCACCCGCCGAGCCGGCTGAGCGCCGGTCGCGCAGCCGCCGCAACAAGGCACTGCCCTCGCCCGCCGCCGGGCCACGCTGGACGCCGCGCCGGCCCAGGAAGATCCAGATCGACAGCGTGCACAGCACCATGGCGAAGCCGAAGAAGAGGTCCTCCACCGGCGCGTAGACGACCCGCAGGCCGAGGATCGCCGCCGGGTCGTAGCGCACGATCTGGCGGCCGGTCAGGATGCCGTTCGACAGCAATTGAAAGGCGAGCACGATCGGGTACGCCGCCCAGAACACCAGCCTCGTCACCAGCCGGGTGCGCAGCACGACGAGATCCACGACCAGCGCGCCGGCCAGGGAAAGCAGGGTCGCCGCCGTGTAGGTCATTCGTCGCCCGCGGGCCGGCGCAGGACGGCCCGGGTCGCCTCGAAGCCGAGGATCGCGCAGACCGGGACCACGACGAAGAACAGCACCTCGTCCAGCGGCAGGCCGCCCGGGAACACCACCCCGGTCGTCTGCGCCTTGTCGAACGTCCAGTGCCCGGCCGCGATCGCACCCAGGTCCCAGAGAGCGAAGACGAGCACGACCGGCAGCACGGTCAGCAGCAGCCGGCGCCAGCGGCGCAGCACGTTGACCTTGAGCACCGGCTCCAGCCACAGGGCGGACGCGAGGCACCCGGCGAGCACCGACACGTACGCCAGGTGTCTCATCTCTGGCTCAGAAGCCGAGCGCCTGCGCCCGGCGCTTCACCTCGCGGGCCCGGTCGCCACCCAGGCCGACGGCGCCGCAGCCGTCCAAGGTCGGATCCGGCGCATAGAGCCACCGGAGCGCCTCTTCGTCGTTGTACCCAGCGTCGTCGAGGAGCGTGAGCACGCCGGGGAGGTGCTTGAGCACAGTGCTGTTGGCCACGAGCTCGGCCGGCACCACGCGGATGCCGTCACGCTTCACGGCGAGCAGTGTCCGGTCACGAATCATCTGGTGCACCTTGCTGATCGAGATGCCCAGCTTCTCCGCGACGTCGGGCAAGTTGATCCACTCGGCCGGGCCCTCGCCCACGGTTACGGAATCGGTCACCCCTCCAGCCTGCCAGAAAGCCCACCCGGCGCCGGGAACCCCCCGGCCCGAACCAGAAACGGAGACCTGACCCGATGAATCCGTGGCGGAGAACCCGCAACGAGTTGGCCGGAGCCTGGCGATCGGTGCAGTACGACCTCGGCCGGCGGTCCGACGCCGAGGACGCCTATCCGGTGGCGGACGTCACATCGACCGGAATGTGCACCTTCGGCGGAGACCTAGCTATCGGATCAATCGGATCCGGCGCCCCGATCAACGCCACCCAGCGGCCGCCGCGGCGGATGGTCGCCGTCGGCGCGTTCGGCGTACTCGCGGTGGCGGGCGCCGCGGGCAGCTACTTCGCCGTGGTGAACGGGCTGGGATCGCTGTTCGCCGAGGAGCCGGCCGGCGCGGAGCCGTACCCGCTGGCCGCGGCCGCCCCACCGCCGGCCGAGGCGGCCTCGACCGCCGGGCTGGGCCGTGGCACCGCCCGCCCCGCCGGACCGCCCCCGCCGCCCGCGATCCTGGTCCTGCCCACGACGGCCGCCAGCACCGGGACCACGGCCGCGCCGGCGCACGCCCCGGCGCGGAACAATGTCGCGCAGCCCCGGCGGACCGCCACGCCCGCCGCCCCGGCGACGCCCGAATGCGACTGCGTGACGCCGCCCATTCCGACCCCGACCGCGCCGGCGCCCACCCCTACGCCGAGCCCGAGCACCTCCCCGAGCGACTCGGCTGAGCCGGGCGACACCGAGCAGGGCGGCCCGGCCGAGTCGGCGGCGCCGAGCGAGAGCGGCGACGGATTCGTCCACTCGTGGCGCGGCCGGGGATACTGAATCATCTTTTGTCAGCACAGTTGCGCTCGGCTCAACGCCCAGCTCAGATCGCATGGACTTACCCGTTCGGTCTCAGCTGTGACATCCTGGACCACCGCCACCCGAAGGACACATACACTTCACGCCGATGGACACCATGGCCGCCGACACGTTGATCGGCACGACGATTGACGGGCGATACCGGATTACCGGGCGAGTCGCCCGGGGTGGCATGGCGACCGTGTACACGGCGGTGGACGAACGGCTCGAGCGTACGGTCGCGCTGAAGATCATTCACCCGTCGCAGGCGACCAACGTCCATTTCGTCGACCGGTTCACCGACGAGGCCAAGACGATCGCCCGGCTGACCCACCCCAACGTGGTGGCGGTCTACGACCAGGGCCGCCACCAGGGCCTGCCCTACCTGGTGATGGAGTACGTGCAGGGCCGCACGCTGCGTGACCTGCTCACCCAGCGCCGCCGGCTGAACCCGGTGGAGGCGCTGTCCATCCTCGAGCAGATGCTCGCCGCGATCGCCGCCGCGCACCGGGCCGGCCTGGTGCACCGCGACGTGAAGCCGGAGAACGTCCTGGTCGCCGAGGCGCCCAGCGGCGGCATCGCCAACCTGGTCGACAGCGTGGCCAAGGTGGCCGACTTCGGGCTGGCCCGCGCGGTCGAGGCCAGCAGCGCCGACGACTCCGGCCAGCTGATGGCCACGGTGGCGTATGTGGCGCCCGAGCTGGTCACCGACGGGCACGCGGATGCCCGCACCGACGTCTACTCGGCCGGCATCGTGCTGTTCGAGATGCTCACCGGCCGGGTCCCGTACGACGGGGACGAGCCGGTCGAGGTGGCC
>Ga0307513_10005859_pt1 | contig 16147 bp, 24 predicted proteins | sample 15_EM_MG_FD_202174 | JGI IMG/M metagenome (GOLD analysis project Ga0307513, IMG submission 202174) | Populus trichocarpa ectomycorrhiza microbial communities from riparian zone in the Pacific Northwest, United States - 15_EM | ecosystem: Host-associated > Plants > Roots > Unclassified | place... | reverse complement strand
CCTCCTGGAGGGCCGTCCAGGGACCTCCTCAAATCGTTCCAACGCTCATTTTCCCGTCCCTCCGCGAGTTCTACGTCGGCGACCAAGAGGCCCTACCGTGGTTGCAACTCCTCTCACCGCGCCAAAATGGCACCCCCCAGAACGGTTCCACATCGGCGATAACGGACGCAAGCACCAGAAAAACACCCAAATCCCTCGACTTCCCTGCGAACATGGTTGTTGGTTCAACCTGGTTGTCCTCCGTCGTCAAGTTCCGGAATTTGGTTACGCTGCACGTGCGCACCCGCTGCCTTTACTCCGCGGAAAGTTGTACCTTCCACTTCACGGATGACGATATGGAGAACCTTGCCTCTGCGCTACCTCGCTTGAGTAGCCTACGGCTCGGAATGCCTTGTCGCGGCGAGTCCTGCAACACCACGGTCGCCTCCCTCATGTCGGTGTCCGTCCATTGTCTGGACCTTGAAGTCCTGGAGACTCACTTTAGCACCCAAACGATTGTCGGGGACATCCGACGCCTGCTTGACGAAGACACTAGACGTGACAAGACCAAGTGCAAGCTCCAGGAGTTGTTGGTCGGGTCCTTGCCACTTGAAGTACGCGAAGAGGATATCGAAACTATCGCGATGGGGTTTGAGAGTGTTTTCCCACACTTGAAGAACATCGTGGGTGACGATGATCATTGGAAACAAGTGAAACCTAGGCTGGGAATTGACGGAGAAGCTGTTGACACCGTGGCTGCCATGCCTTTTCTATGATCCTTTCCCTTGGTCCCATCGTATGCCGTTACCTCACTTGGTGTATATTACATGCAGAAGAATTTTATGCGACAGCGTACCCCATTGCATTTTCACGCAACCGGCGAGGCCCATCGCTAGCCCATCCTCACCTGCAGAAAAAGTGCTGCGAACTCTCGGGCCTCTCGCCGAGGAGCCGATCTGAAGCACGTTACCAGAGCAAATGCGTTTCAATTGCATTCTTCGTCGCTCGATGCAGTTGCAAGAACAGGGAAGAAAACTCCCAACCACGTCAATACAAAAAAGCGCCCACCAGCTACTGGAAAACGCCACCCAATTCAACGACATACGATCCGAGCGCACCGAACGTTCCTTTCAAACAACATGTGAGCCTCTTTATCATTGATGTTCTTAGGTGTAATGGTGACGGCGGACTGAATGCTGGAGGTTTTAGAACCCTGAAGGCCCAATGACCTATGCCTTATGGGCCAGACGGACCAGATTCCGACTCAGCCGCATGATCATGCAAAACGGGTTTATACATGGTGAGATGGGAGTTGGACGGGGTCATTCGTACTTGTGTGTATTGTTTACCACGGGAGGGTTATCGATATCGTTGTCGAGAGACCATTCCGCTAAGTTTACGCCGGGATTTTCTGATCTCAGAACCTCTAGTCCTGCTAAAGCGGTTTAACCACTGTCTGCCTGACGTCACGGAGAAGGCTTCCAGTAGCGAAATACCGGGCTGGCGTGGGGGGGCGGTTTTTTGTATCCACCTATCTTCTTTTCTTTGGTATCGTTTTAGACCGTTCTACTTTTTCGCATCGGGTGACGAATTTCGTTGTAATGCGCTAAACGAATCTACCGTGTTCCCACCTGGATTGATTTGCCAGGAGTTGACATCGGAGTCTTAAATCGCCGGTGAACTAGCGTTAATGTCACTGTCATCCAGAACAGGTTCGCAGGGGATTAGGAACTCCTGGATCTCTTCCTTCATCCTCTCCCGGCCCATGAGCTTCGCCTGGGTCCACACGGGTAATGGTACCATCACACCGCTCTCGGCCGTCGGGACGCTCTTGCTGCTCCGACTCGTCAGGGTCCCCTGGCAAGAGTAACAAAGAAACGGTATAAGAGACATCGAGGGTGGGTCTTGCGCCGGCTGTACGGAGGCCGCTTCTGTCAACGACCGTATGGATATTTGCGACTTCCATCTATCCAAACCGCCTTGTACGGACCTACGTCGATCAGCCTCAGATACAAAAGGGAGCGTGGGCATTGTAGATGTACCTTTGGCATATCGAGCAGGTACCTGCGGGTTCATCCTTCGACACCAACTTGGCGCAGGTCCGCGTAATTGTTGACACTGTAGAGGGGTAATCCTTCTCCAATCCCAGTATAAACTCTAAATCGCAACTGATGAATAAACGGCACACGAATATATGCGCCCTAACTTGACGTACCTTTGGTGAGTCCACCTATACTCTGTCTGCCACCTGGCCACTTCTCCTTCCCGAGGACTTTCAACCCTCTCCACCACGCATACGTCCCACATTCCTTCACGCCGACATCTCTTAGCGGCCGAACCAACCTGACAGCCCTTTCCTTCCCATCCGCCGACGTTGACGGTGGTGTCCAATCCTCTTGAGATTCCTCTCGGACGTTATATCCACCGCCCTGGGAAATCCCCGAGATGAGTGAAATCGCCAGCGATGTCAAAGATGTCCCCAGCAATACGTGAGATGAACTCGTTGACCGAGCGATGTGGAGAAGTAGCACCCGAATAAGAGTTTGGACACTTGAGTGAACAGCGGTTTGGGTTGGCAGTGACCGGAAGTATGCTTGGAGCGATTCGACCGGAGTAGAAGAGGAGTCATCTGAGAGTTTGAATGCGAGACCTACAAGCGAGGTTATCAAAACCAGAGCAGTGGTGGTGTGCTTCCAGAACGCACCTGGATCGAGCTGGGCCATAAAGTCCGACCCCGCCAATGACCCGCAATCCATCGTCTTCCACCACCGTTTGTCAAATGCGTTTGAAAGGCGGATGGGTACAAACCCGAAGATGGGGTACGACTCTTGAATAAACCGTGCCACCTCTGCGGTTCTGTCCAGCATCTACTCCGTCCAACCCTCAGCCAACACAAGAGTGCGAAATAGGCAAGGACCAAGCACACCTCGGGGTAAACCTCGCTCATTTCAACATAACACACAGTGACCTTTCTCCAAATCCCATCGTTCCTAGGATTATTCCCCTTCTTCTCGTCCACCTCCTCGGAAGAATAGTAACACCTCCTTACGAGGTCGAGTAGGACCGTCGAGCCCAATCCACCAGAGTACCCGATCGTTAGGTTACCCCACGGTTTGAGCACGGCTTTCTTCTGTCCGGAGACGTTTATGAATGGCTCGAGCCCCTTCTTGAATTTGTGCTTCACGAAAGGGTCGAAACATGACCTGAACCGAACGAGGAGGGGGAAAGTGTCGGTGATGGGGGACAGTTTCAAAGGTGAGCGAAGAACTCAACTTGCAATATACGACGTGTCTAATGACGATATTCCCTGCATTCTCCTTACACTTCACGCACACGTTGGATCTATCATATTTTGGCTTCTCTGTTTGCAGAAACGAGTCAACGCCCCACCACAGAGAGAAGAAAAGGAAGAAGTCTGACCCACTTGTCATCAACACAGACTCTCCCTGTGCACCCTGGATCTCCGCAGCTGTACTGCAAGACATGGTTGATGATAAAAGACCCTGGTGTGCAGAACGGAGGCGCGCAAGTAGATGGTCCCGCGAGAAAGACGGGTGAGTCAAAATCCTCTCGGGCCGGAGTTATCCGGCCAAGGCGCCAAAAGATAGATCATGTCCGAAGGGACAAGATAAATAAGCTCTGTTAAGGACAGTGCATATATGTAATGACTGTGGGATATTAGACCGAACGGAGAGGTGTAGTGACGTATCGTACAATAGATCTATGGTCTAAAAACACAAGAATAGACGTCTCGGATTCGAAGATTCAGATATGGCGAATATACGAGGTGGAGAAGATGAAAGGTATGTGTAACGGCGGTAATAAGAATGATAAAGCTACAGGATATAATAACATAGAAGGGCAGGGGGGGTGTTAGGCGGAAAAAGGCAACAAAACTCCAGGGGAATCGGTAAAAGGTAGTCATAAAACAAGTCATGGCATCATGTACGTTGAAAATCATCAGAGGAGCTAATCACATCAAGAAATGGTCAAGGGGAAGAGAACAGAAGCGAAAGAAACCCAAACAAGACACCAAGAGAACTATCGTGGCCTTAAGCGGTCCTATTTGGAGCCATTTCGGGCAGGACGAGCCTCACCATATTCACGATCCTCACATCAGGACGTCGCTGCTTGATCTCGTACAGCGCTCTAGCGGTCTCTCGAAATTCTCCAGACGAAAGCCACAATTTCAACGTCCTCAATGTAGGTCCCAATACCGGATTCGAGGTTGTTGGACACTGATCAACACTGGGAGGTTGCATCCCAATGCTCAAAGCGCTGATCAACTTGCGGTCGACCGATTTCAATTCCAACTCCTCCAAGTTGGTCACCCGCGGCAGAAACTCTGAGAATGCGGCAGAGTTCAGATGAACACCGTTGATTGCGAGGGTTCGTAGACGCGAGGGGAAGCCGTATGTCTCTTCGCCGGGACGAGGAGGTGATGAGGAACTAGGAGCGATCAGAGGGGGACAAAGGGAGGGAGGGATAGGGCGAGTCTCGCTCATCTCCGTGAGGACGCCCAAAATTGGGGTGGAATCATGGGTAGGGAGATCGAATGTGGCGGATTCGAGGGCGCCAAGTAAGCTTGGGGCTATGTCCTCGAGGGAAAGTTCCTCCACAACCGGAATCCGGAACACTTCCAACAACTCGGCGGCGTCATCTGCGTTCCACCACCCCAGCGTCAGCTTCTTGAGATGAGACATGATGATGGGAGCGCCCTTGATTTCTTCGAATCCATGCGAACAGGAGGGGGAAAGGGCGACAAGGGAGAGGGAACCCAACTCTGGGGAGGCGTCGAGGATCTGACGGAGCTCCTGAAGCGTGGGGGAAACGCCGTGTGACTGGTGCCGCAAGTCGAGGGAGAGGAGATCTTTGAACCCGCTGCAGGAGTAGTCGATGTGAACTCCAGAAAGGACGACGTGTCGCAACTTTGGAAGGTGAGCATGGCCGCCGAACAGTTCGATGGGGACGGAGAAGTCGGGTGTGGTGCCGGGGAGTCCTGCGTAAGCGTTACACCGGTTCAGCGAAAGCGTCTCCAATGCCGGTAAGGAGGGGAACATGGTTGAGTAGGCGAGGAAGGTCTGCATTGGCTCCCAGTTATCCGTGAAGACTGACAAACTCCTCCACCGAGGGTGGGAAGGGCCAAGCCACTCCATAATCTCAACCACGTCGACCGATTTAACCGCATGCTGATCTTCGTCAACCTCCCAGGCCCACTCCGGATCGCGAATATCGATGTGTACATCAACCGGTCGGTGCTTGGAGCGTGCAAGAGCAACTTTCGCTCGAGCGATCTGCTTGGCTGCGAATGGGAAGGTAACCACGATGAACGTCCAGAAGAGGCTGGTGTTGATGACGATGGCTCGCCAACGCGATGAAACGTGGGACAGGATATCGGGAACGCCGAGTCGGGATTCTTCGGAGACGAACGTGGCGGCGACGAAGATCTCTGTTAGGACCTCGGTTGGAAGGGAATGAATGGTGGTCCGCGTCTTGTGAATCCTCGTCGTCCTCGCCTTGACGGGGCGTCGCCTGAGCATTGTCGGCGCCGGGTTGTGACGATGGGTGTTGGTGATATTACGGAGCAGCATTGCTGGGAGATGGTCAAGGCGAGGCTCAAATAGAGGGTTGAAGGGAAAGGAATACCAGATGTGATAGATGAGAGGGTGTGTACTGAATTCGAACAGAACGTGGCCGATGGGGTGCACTCGTGACCCGTGAAGCACCCTCAGTCAGAGAGGCGGCAAGGGCAGTCACCGGCGGACAGGGCCCTGTCCTAAATACTTACGGAGATGAGGGTTTCAGTGTTTCGGAGATCGCAAGATGAAGGCACTCCTTCGATCGCGTCACGGGCGGACCGACCGTGAACCTTTCCCGAGTCTTGGCCGTTCCTGGAAGAAGGAGGGTGGGACATGGGTCCAATATTCTGGGTGCATTTCGTTGGCAACAGACCGTCGGGTTGTCGTCCGACGGCGTATGCCTGCCGCATTTGCTGTGTAACCCACCCTGTCGTGATTGGGGAATGAATGGCAGAAGCCAATAGCCCACCAAAGGGAGGAAGAGAGGCTTTCATGGCGGCGGACATAGGTACCGCAAGAATTGATAGAGGGGAGCAGACCGCTTCTTGATTCACGACGCGTCGGGTGCCAATAGAAGAGAAGCGCGGTGTTGCGACCCACGCGAGTTTCCTCCGCCTTTGTCTAAAAACGGCCGGTTGTGGGCGTCGAGCATCGCCGCCGGGTATTGGATATGGACGGTCGCCCCTGCCGGAAAGGGCCTACCGGGTGCACGCAGCAAGCGCGTTCGGGGGACTGAACAAAGGCCCATTCGTCCATTCCGCAATGTCAACCTTCGATTGTCCGGACCGTAAATACAATACCCCAGAGCTCACAAGACCTCGCGGGAGGATTGGCGAAAAGTGCTCACCGCCACTGACGTGCGGAATGGTCCCGGAGCGAGAACGACATCGCTCACCGGCAAAAGCTTCCGCCTCTCCTCTGACGACAGTGCTTTCCGGTTCTAGAGATCATCGACTCTGCGTCACTGCGATGTATGCATCTGTATGCATCCCAAGGAGGTTGATCGTCAGCATCAGCTCTCTTTAGTTTCTTTGGGGAGAGTGACCAGCTGGGAAACAACGATTGATCGCAGCATCGCCACCGGAAGTGCGTACCGGTCACATGCACACCGACTCGCCCTTTTCTTTGATCATCCCCTCTCCACATTGGAAAGGTGGACTGAGACACCGGACCATATTTATACCAGCCATGAGACGTCCTGGTCGTAAGACAACCTGCCTTGCGTTTCGCGCCATGGCCTCCCTCACCATCCTCACAATCTTCCTCCTCTACATCTGCTTCTCCGGCGTCACCGCGCTTCCCTTCTTCCTGAAGGAGCCAGACTTCAGTCAATACATTAAGACCACCACACTCGACATCCCATCTGTAGACCGACCCACCCGCATCCTCTTCGTCGGAGACATCCACGGCCAATTCGACGACCTCCAAAACCTCCTTCGCAAGGCCAACTACGACCCCTCTGCGGGGGACATCCTTGTGCACACCGGTGACATCATTACCAGGGGCGCCCCCGACGGATCCAAGAAGGTCCTGGATTGGCTAGCGGAACATCATGTATATGGCGTCCGCGGGAACAATGATCAAGCGGTAATAGATTGGAAGGGCTGGCGAGATTGGATCTCGTCAACCCCTGCCGGAAGGACCTGGCTGCGCTCATTGGACCGGGAGTGGGAGAGGGACAACGGCAAAGCCTCCGCTAGGGGTCTTAATCCTGACAGTTGGGTCAAGGAACGTCGGAAGAACGCTCCAAGAAAGTTCAGGGCCTGGTGGCGGCGGGTGCCCGATGACTGGAAAATGTTCCGCGAACATTACCTCACTGCCGCGTGAGCCTTCATTCATTCCCGTGGACTCATGCGCAGGACCGCTCATTTCCTTTCCGCAGCTCTTTGGAGAAACACCAATACGATTATCTTCTCTCACTTCCGCTCGTCCTTCATATCCCTTCCATCCACACTTTCACCGCTCATGCCGGTCTTCTCGCTTCGGACATTTCCCGTTCCGCAACCGACCGAAGACAGCCCCTTGCGCACTTCCCCACTCCTCCAAGATCATTGAGCCCGACCCTAAATGAAACTACACTACGTTTATGGCAGGAGGAGGCCATTCTTCATGATATCCCTCAAAACGATGAACCATGGATCGTGTTGAACATGCGGTCAATTATGAAGGATAAGACTATCACCCGGTGAGACTTGACTTTCTCGCCCTCGCGATGATCTTGCCCTTGCTCATCAGACACGCAGCAGGAATTATCATGGTGCCCCCTGGACAAAAGGCTACAACCAGATGATGGACCGCTGTGTTGGCTACAATGCCGATTTCGCTTCGGACCTCATGGCGAAGGGCCTCCCATGCATGCCTGCCAACATCGTTTACGGACATTCTGCCGCGCGTGGCCTAGATATTAATCGGTGGTCATTCGGGCTCGATACCGGATGTGTAAGTCCCATCCTTCCCCCTCAAATGTATTCGCGGTCATTAATACTCATTTGCGCAGGCTTACGGTCGGACATTAACGGCATTGGTACTGGACCTTCCTCGTCACCACGCTCCCTCGATAGAACAAGAGGAAGAGGAAGACGACATGGAAGAGATCGCTTTCCAGGATCCTGTCGACGAAAGCCAGGAAGTCCTCGCTCCGTCACGAAAGGATAAGATCAAGTTTGGCGACAATGGGAATCTAATCAAAGCTTCCATCGTCGACGTGGACTGCTCAATTTAATCTGTCATCCCATCGCATTGCATCTGCATGGCCAGCTGGTCACAGACTATCCCTCTTGTATCCTCGTCATTGTTCTGCTTTCGTATTTCATTTTGTTATACCCTATTCAACCACAATAACTATCTCCATCCTAATCTCTCGTCATACCATTTCCTATCTTGTTCCGTTTGTAGGATTAGCTGTCTTAGTACCCACGCTACGTCACCCTGTATCTTCTTCGAGGTATATATCTTGGAATCAGCAATCTAAGAACTACCAAACATAGCTGCGCGAATCAGGGGCAAGGTCCAGCAGCGGAGGGGGGGTCCAGGCGTCTGGTCGACGGTCACCGTGACCCACATGTTTGTTCGTGCTTCCACCCCGCGGAAATCACAATCGCCTTTCTCCTGTCGATTCTCGCGTCACTTACGACATTCTCTGCTGTTTTTTTTTCGTCCTCGCGTAAAAGCCAATCCGAAAACGGAGGTTGCGGACCCCCGTTGTCTTGGTGTTTCTCCGGCCGTTACATACTTGGGCCATGTACGCGTTTCAAAGGTGTTGACTGGTTTCGTCACTCGCCAGTGCTCGGGTTCAATCCCCTACCCGAACCTATTGACTCTGGGGAACGCTCGGGGCTTGATCAGCGCTGCCATTGCTGCCCTCCCATTTGTACCCCGCGCGCATCATCGGATCATTAGATATCTAAGACGTCTATTGTCGGTCTCTGTTGGTCCACGTCACCTCTGAAGCCCCCATCTGACGTCTCGAAAGTCGAGACCATGCAGGATCTTCTGTCTTCTGTCATCGGTTTCCTGTTTTGCCTCTACCACCTCAAAAGCTTCTTAGACTTCATCTGGTTCTACTTCCTCCGTCCGACCGATGGATACAAAAAGTACCTCACAGGTACCGGTCCTCGCTCTTATGCACTGATCACGGGTGCGACGGACGGTATCGGGAAAGCTCTCGCGAGGGAGCTGTACGATAAGGGGTTCAGCTTGATCATCCATGGGAGGAACGAGGAGAAGATCCTTTCCGTGGTTGATGAGTTGAGGGACTCTTCTCCCTCTGGTGGTGATGTCAGATATTTTGTGGCAGACGCTAATCGACATGACGTCGATTTCGAGGGGATCGCGAAGAGGTTTGAAGGGTTGGATATAACTTTGATGGTGAATAACGTCGGCGGGGTTAGGATTCGTCTTGAGAGGTACATACTTGCTCCTCCCCCACGCACACAATTGATTCCTGAAAGATTTGCTTCCGTGTGAGCTGACGAATACATTTGTTCTCCAAGGTTCGATGAATGGACCGAGGAAGAACACCTAGAACTGGTCCGATGCAACGCGATATTCCCGACCCTCCTCACACGAGCGTTTTTATCTTCTCTCCGGGACACGGCTCGCACGCGTCCGGTGCTCGTAGCGTTCATGGGCTCGACCAGCGACGAAACGGCGATGCCGCGAATCCCTCTCTACATAGCCTCCAAAACGTACATTCGCCAACTCGCTCCTAGCCTCCACGCGGATGAGCGATTTGATGTCACGGACGATCGCAGTGACGACAGGGCGATCTCTTTCGTGCACGTCCATGTTGGGCCGGTCCGTTCGGGTTTGATCGTTGCTCCCGTGAACTTCTGGAGACCGAGTTCGGAGGTGTACGTGAAGAAGCTTGTTGGGACGTTTGGGTGTGGGAGACGATATGTCGTTCCGTATATCGGTCACGCGATCGCGCTTAAGATGCATAGGACCTGGCCGAAGTGGTATGTTGATAGAGCGACTCAGAAGAACGCTCGAGCACATTTGGAGAGGGAAGGGCTCGGTGTGGCAGGTTTGAAAAAGTAGTAGTAGAGATCGATGGATCAGGTTTTGTCATCATCGGACTGGAATGGGTTCAAGGTGCTCACTTATCAGGAGAATACAGAGTAGTCCAGGCAGTCCTAGAATGATATATGACCTTGATACGGGGGATTCGTGAAAGGAGTTCCGGGAAACTGAATACATAAGTATCAGCTGCATGATTCGCCGATTCGTTCGGTCTATGGGGCACTCATTCAGCACATCTGATGGACTCTCCGAGCCTCTCACCACCCGTCCTCGCAAACAGCACTAAAACTCCACCGTGTAGTCACTGAGTTTGGAAGTATACGCGTCACAGGTTTCGACTTTTCCGACCCACAGTTTCGGGTCATCCGGTAGGGGGACAAGCTTCGAGTCCGATGACCAGCTCTTGATCGTCGTTTGGAGGGGCTGGGAAGATGGTCGTGTGACTCCCATAATTATCCGTAAAAAGAGACGTAGGTAAGTGAGGGGCACGGGAGGAGTCCTGGGGGTTTAACCTCGTAACGAAAATCACAGACGGCCCTCCGGCTACGACGAGCCTCCGTCATGGTAGTGCAAGAAACGAGCGAAGGCCTTTCAACGGATACTCTAGTCAGAATATCTTCGAGCCCACGACCCCCCGACTGGAAGTAGTTTCCCAAGGTAAATCGAGTTGGCACACGAGCGCTGTGCGCCAGTGGAAATTACACCCCCGCCGTGCCCATTGGCGTGAAAGAGGAGTTGGGTTGGCTCACCCCGCTTTGGCAGGTGGATGACACGCAGGAAGTAGCAAAAAAAACAGCTGTGGATGAGGTTGGAAGGAGACCGGTCGTGGATTGAGACAGAGGAGCGCAGGATTACCCGACGGGTCGTGGAATGTTTTGTTCCACAAGCGCCGCTACGCATTTCGCGGATGTCATTTGATGGCTCCACTCCACAGATATCCCCTGTTCACATTGCACTCCCGGGTCGAACGAGGTCGCGTTTGACGGTACACATAGAACGCCTTGGCCGACAGGCGTCGTTCAAAACAACGCCGTCTTTGCCGGTCACCCTCCTAGAGAATACTCTGCCCTTGCCTTGGTTGCTGGCGTCTCCCCATCTCTTCACTCCGAGTCGACTTCACGCAGCCGTTACAATTATTTCGTGCGCGCTGTGAACTCCTCTAGGATTTCCCCCTCTTTCAACGACTCTACCATTCGTGGGGTTGTTGGCGGCATTTCACGCAAGACCAATTGTCTACCGGAGATTGATGACTTCAGCGTCGGGGCGTGCTTTATTCCCTTGCGTTTGGAAACGGCCGCTTACGAAGAGATCGGTTTTGGGGTCATCAGTAGATGTGCACTGGGGAGTTGGTCGCCCTGCAGATGATGACCAACGTTCTCAACCGTCTGAGGTTCCAGAAGGTTGACCTCGCCAGAGTAGGTCAGAGAATGCGAGTCACGTGTCTACCAATGCTTACATTCCATAGTTGTCAGAGAATCTCAAGATGTTCTGGGGTATCATCGAGAGCTGCCATCTATCCACCCAGGAGAAGCAGGCATCACGATCCGAGTTCCTGTTGCTGCTGCTCCTACCCCGCTGCCGCCAGCACCGAGCACGCCCCGATCAAGGGTCACGAAATCTCAGCGGTCATAATTTCCGGAACCCGGGGAACCCGGCCAATGAGGGCCCCTTCTCAAAATCCATCATGCAAGGATCTCGTTGGCGATAGACCTATACTTTCTAGAGTGAAATCCCCGGTGACCCCGGTCCGGAGTTCAGCACTGCTCCTGGGGAGGGTGGAGAACTCCCCCTGGGGAACTCGGCACTGCTCTCGGTAAGCGCACCACATCCGGGACTCGTCTCGTGTTTCATCGATCATCGGTGGGGGAGTACTCGGTAGTTTCAACCTCGGTGTTATCAAGACCTACCCCTTGAAAAGCTGGTGTCTCGGATCTCAACGTGTGGGCAAAGTTCTTCTCGGAACCACCATGGAGCCGGCCAAACGCTTGGGCTCCGAGGCTGAGGCAAGGCTTGGACGGAGCCTCAGGCCTCAGTCATTGTCCTCCACGCCCAGCGTTCGTGCATTACGCTACCATCTACCTCTGGTTGCTCCGGCCGTATGGTAATTCGGATTAATATCCGAGTCGCCTTTGCTAATAAAATACGCAGTGACATCCCAAACTGCGCCAAACCCCGAGGTCGTCCAGGAGGCTGTCAGGAAATTCGAGGTGCGCGTCTAAGAGATGTCCACCGATATCGCGGTCAACAGAGTCTACGCCAGGACCCTCAAGCTTTGGAACATTGCCCAGTACCAACCGGGATCAGCCAGTCGAATCACCCTCCTGGGACCAGACTAAGCTTAGGGCGACTCCTCAAACCCACGATCATCGCGTGTTTTCTCACTTCCCGTGTCCCCAGGTTCCCGATCTTTGACGACAAGGCTCCTCACCCCCATCCGCGGGCCGGTTGAGGTGTTCTGACCAGTTACCACTACTTGTGCCGGATTCACGAAGTTTGCATCCTCGGAACGGGTCCCGAACCCGGCGCCCCCACACGCAGTGCCGCCACACTCACGCCTACACAACGGGCCGGCAAAACCGACCAAAATCTGTTGAGAAACAGGTTTCTTTGCCGTGGAAATATCGGGTTTTTGTGTCTTTGTACAGATCTGATCGTTCCAATTGGCCCACACCATGAAACGCCACCCAGCGGTGTAGAAATCCAGGAGTGGGGACGAGAAGGTGGATCCACATCACCGGCACATTCGCCGTTCCCGTGGGCTGAAGGAGACCACATGATCGGCCCAGTGGGGAAGGTGCTGAGAACCGAGCGGTAATAAGTAAACGGACAGGTCGCGGAGGAAGTGGAATCAAAGATGGAAGGTTCCCAACACCCGTGGGTGTATCAGGTGATCTCGGTTGGTTCGTTACTTCCATCTACGTCCATTCGCACTATCTCAGCTCCCTCGTCGCCGGTTTTACCACCTTCAACCTCTTTGTATGACTGGTGATAACACCACAAGGGGTGTAAGTCTTTCTGACGACGGTGAGGAGGACGAAGTCATCTACGAAGACGGCGTGGTACCATCGTCTTCAGCGGTTATGCTTATAAGCCCTCTGACGGCTCCTCGCCAAGTCCTCGCCAGTCCCCGACACCACAATACACCAGAGCGCGTCAACCCTGGTGCGCTTCCTCACCGGTACTGGCCAGATAAGAAACGGAAGTGACATCCCCCATTCATGTGTCTGGGAGTCAACCTGGGCAGGACGAGATTTTGCGCTTTTGTAGCCTGGCAGTTAATCTCCGGAAACCGGAAATGTACAGAGAAATTACGGGTCGGGAACGTGGTTTCTTCATGCTGGAGCTCCAATTCTATCTGAGCAAGGTTTGCGGTCTTCCCTGAAGCCGTCGGGTAATAGCCATGCGTCCCGACACTGGCCCAGGACTACGCGTCGTTTAGACTCTGGCGACAAAATTATAATCCGAAGGACGGCGAAGATCTGCGGAACCTTACGATAAGGTGGTTGACGCCATCGAGGAGGTCTTTGGAGACTCGAAGCCTGTCGTGTGGCAGCTGGAGTACGAGTTGAGTAATGGCCCAGAAACTCGTCCGACCGGTAATGGGCCCTCATGACCATAAGCCGCCCCCGCTGATCGTTCGTTCCGAAGTTTTGGCGGTAGCACGTAATATCTCCCCCCCCTTTCGAATGGTTCTGTGACCCGCAAACAATGCACACTGTTCGCTGGGGATGCTCAGGGGGGACCCCGTGTTCTGACAGTCAAAATATGCGCTTTGGCTTCTTCCATTGAGCAGTCGCGGAAGTCGTTACCGGCGTCCGGTGACTACGTGATAAAGGTGAGTGGGGGACGTCCAACTGAGGTCATGAGCTTAGCCAATGAGAGCAGGTTTCCATCCACCTCTTATCTCGAAAGAATTGATTCAAACTTGGGCATAAAATTCAACGGAAAAATACTTCATGGTGTCGCGGTGTATATTTCGATGTATGTCCAGAGGTCGCGACATCATCAGGTTACAAGCAAATACAAAGGTACAAAAGTATAGCCTACTTGTTGTTACGACGCCGGGTCAGTAGATGTGTCAACATCGTGTCAGTAAACGATAGGTACAAAATGAATGAAAGGCACTCTTCTCCAGAGCGGTAATTGTGTTGCTTAAATGGGCAACCGAGAAAAGGAACGTAGGAATGTCTTTGTTTCGAGTGAGGAAATGATAATGACCGGGATCCTCGTGGGGTGCACGAAGGACTCAAACGAGTTTCGCGAGGCTTATCTCGTTCTTGTCAACATTGTGCGAAAAGTACACATTCTTAAGGAATACGTCTCCGACACTACGGTAGCATTAGCCACACCGAGACGGAGAGAAGGAAAGAAGCGACTTACAGCCATTCAGTGGGGCCACCGATTTCTCCAGGAGTGATACCAGAAAGGCAGTCTCCCGTGAGATCGCTAGGATCAACCGGGGCGAACAACAAATCGATGGGATTGATGTCGAAAGCGCGACCCGCGAACGTAAGAGAAACGACCGCAGTGTTGGTGCATGGGATAATGTAGCCGCCCTGGCCGTCACTCTTCGATCCGGGGATCTTGGCATGGACGGCCTTGGCGTCCGTGCCAGGAGCGACAACGAGGGTGGTACCGGTGTCAAGGATGGCAGTGCGGCCCTGGAGTCCGAGGTCCTTGCCACCAACGGACGCCGTGAAATCACCCTCCCAAAAACCGTCCTGGTTGACGTTCTTGAAGGTGACGAGGGTGTTAGGGTCGAACTTGGACTCGTCAAGGCCTCCGAACGTGATCTCGCCGTCATTGAGACCGTCGGAGACTCGGGAAATCTTGTAGGACGTGATGGCCTCACTGATCAACCCTTGCTGCGCGAGGGACTCCACGGGGGTCGCGACACGTTGGTTGGAAAGGCTTGACTGGGCTAGACCCATGAGACCATCGAACTTGGTGGAATTGTCGGAGAAGTCTACAGATTCCACAAGAGCGACGCCGAAGGTGTGTGTATTCAAAGCCAGACCAGCGAGGTTAACGCTGTCGGAGATGATATGCCCCTGGACTTCACCGGTGCCGTATGTAACCTGGAAAGGCTTTCCAGAATCCTTGAAGGAGCTCGAAGATTGCTTGCCGAGAAAGACGTGATTGCCCTGGACAGTAAAACAATGTTAGAACAAATCATAATCGGGCGAACTAAGACGCTTACACAATCGCCACCGGCTTGCGATTTACATCCCTCCCCACCGATCCAGAAGTCAGAAGAGCCACTGTCCATGAGGATGGAAAAGTCACGCGCAGGTGTGCCAACCTGGACGGTGGCAACATAGCCGACGTCGTTGGCTCTATCAGGGGCATCAATTGAAGGAACCGTAAATGTGATGAGATAAGGTTAGCCTACTCGACATCAAGTCCGATGGAATTAGCTGTGGCAGGCTTATTGGCTTTCGTGAGATCGCCAGCGTTTGCAGCATCAAGTGCGGCCTTGGGAAAACCATCCTGGGGTGATGCCGCAAGGACCTCGCTGTAGCAAATTGGGAGGGCCGTTCAGATCGAACAATTGCGGACAGGATTAAGCGCTCACCTGTCAATCTCTTCGCCTTGGACCAGCCTGTTCGCGCCTTTGATGCTGGGAGCCTTGACGCCACTACGATTGTATCTCTTTTCGTATTTTGGGAACTTGGCCGAGTTTAAGCGCCTCAACAACCGTTTTTCCAGTTCGGTATCAGAAGGACCTTCACGGCCGGTCATCCGCGCGTGACGACGGTGGCTGCGGTTGATATGTTGCTGCAAAAGCTGGGGGGCGTGATCGATACCGAAATTCCTTCCACATACACCCAGGGTGGAATTACTCACGACGGAGGGGTGAACATCGGACGGCTGTGGCAAGCGCTTCAACGGCAGCGTCACGATACCAGGTGATCGCTTAACTGGGAAAGCTTCCACTTGAGTGAGAGCAAGGAGGGTGGTGAGAAGGAAAGAGAAAGACAACGAGAGCTGCATCGTGACGGAGGAAGGATCGCAGGTATTCCACTGGGGAGGGGTATGTGCAAGGAAAGAGAGAAAGACCGCTGGTC
>Ga0307513_10005858_pt1 | contig 16149 bp, 18 predicted proteins | sample 15_EM_MG_FD_202174 | JGI IMG/M metagenome (GOLD analysis project Ga0307513, IMG submission 202174) | Populus trichocarpa ectomycorrhiza microbial communities from riparian zone in the Pacific Northwest, United States - 15_EM | ecosystem: Host-associated > Plants > Roots > Unclassified | place... | reverse complement strand
GCCCGGCGGCCACCGCGTTGCTGCAACACCCGCTGGGGGTCGGCGTGCTGCCGGACGGTTCGGTCCTGGTGGCCGACACCTACAACGGCGCGGTACGCCGCTACGACCCGACGACGAGGATGGTGACCACCGTCGCGGAGCACCTGGCGGAGCCCAGCGACATCCTGGTCACCGCGGGCGGTGACGTGATCGTGGTCGAGTCGGCGGCCCACCGGCTGACCCGCCTGGCCCCGGGCGTGGTCTCGATGATCGAGGGCGAACGCCACCGGGTGGAACGCCCGCCGTCCCGGCTGTCCGCGGGCGAGGTCACCCTGGACATCGTCTTCACGCCGCCGCCGGGCCAGAAGCTCGACGAGACCTTCGGCCCGTCGACCCGCCTACAGGTCTCCGCCTCCCCGGCCGACCTGCTGCTCGACGGCGCGGGCAGCAGCACCGAGCTGTCCCGCCGGCTGCTGATCAACCCGGCGATCGACAAGGGCGTCCTGCAAGTGGTGGCCCAAGCGGCCACCTGCGACGCCGACGTCGAACACGCCGCCTGCCACCTGACCAGGCAGGACTGGGGTGTCCCGGTGGTCGTCGAGCAGGACGCGCCGACCCGCCTGGCGCTGGTCCTCCGCGGTCTCGACGCCGACTGACCCGCCCCCAGGCGGCTAAGCAAACGGCTTCAGCGTCAAGCCGGCCGACCGCAGTGCGGCGCGGACGCGTCCGGCCAGGTTCACCGCGCCGGGGGTGTCGCCGTGCACGCAGATCGACGACACCGCGTTCGGCACCAGCGTCCCGTCGACGGCCACCACGGTGCCCTCGACGGCCATCCGCACCGCCCGCTCGACGACCGCGGTCGGCTCGTGCACCAGCGCGTCGGGCGACGACCGGGGGACCAGCGTTCCGTCGGCCCGGTAGCCGCGATCGGCGAACCCTTCCCCGATCGCGGTCAGCCCGGCGGCTTCCGCGGCGACGGCCAGCACCGACTCCGGCTGGCACAGGATCGGCAGCCCGGCGTCATAGTCCGCGACCGCGTTGACCACCGCCGACGCTTGCCCCTGCTGCACGGCCGCGGTGTTGTAGAGAGCCCCGTGCGGCTTCACATAGCGGACCCGGGTGCCGGCGATCCGGCAGAACGCCTCGAGGGCCCCGATCTGGTACAGGATGTCGTCGCGCAGTTCGTCGAGGTCGTAGTCGATCCGGCGGCGCCCGAAGCCGGCCAGATCCCGGTAACCGACCTGGGCGCCGATCGCGACGCCGCGCTCGGCGGCGAGCCGGCACACCCGGCGCATCAGGCCCGGGTCGCCGGCGTGGAAGCCGCACGCCACGTTCGCCGACGTGACGACGGCGAGCAGGGCGTCGTCGTCGCCCAGCCGCCAGGCCCCGAACCCCTCGCCGAGGTCGGCGTTCAGATCAATCGTGCTCACAGACCGAACCGTAGTCTCGGTGAAGCGCCCCAAAGGTCCGCGACGTCGCAGAGATCCTCGCCATCGAAGGTTGTCGGAATTTCAACGTACGACGGCTCCGGAGCGACCTCGGCGGCCGGTGGATCCACCCGGCGAGCTCCGCGGAGACGCCGTCCAGCAGGATGGTCCGAAAGTGCCACAGCTCGGTACGCCAGGATTCCACCTCTTCGCCGTCGCGAAACTCGAGCGGCAGCGCCGAGACACCCACCCGCCGTACTCTCATGAAATCAGTCTCGGCGAGAGGTGCCCGGATGCGACGTGAGCGGCTTCACTACTGGTCAGTAACCTACGGTGCCGTAACCTTGGTGCCGTGACGACCTCAGCAGCCCCGTTCCGGATGAAACCGGCCGACGTCGGCAAACCGCGGCTGCGCGGCCGGCTCCACCAGTACGCGTTCTTCGTCGCGCTCGTCTGTGGCATCGTGCTCTGTTCGATCGCCGCGAGCCGGCCGGGCCTCAGCCCGTTCCTGAGCTGCCTCGTCTACAGCCTCACGGTGTGCGGCCTGTTCGGCATCAGCGCGCTCTATCACCGGCGCAACTGGTCCGAACGCGGCTACCAGGTCATGAAGCGCCTGGACCACTCGATGATCTTCATCTTCATCGCGGGCACCTACACGCCGTTCTGCGTGCTGCTGCTCAGCGCGGGCAAGGCGACGCTGTTCCTGAGCCTGATCTGGGCGGGCGCCCTGGGCGGGGTCGCGCTCAAGACGATCTGGCCGCACCTGCCCCGCTGGGTCGGCGCGCCCCTCTATCTGGCGCTGGGCTGGGGCGCGGTGGCGATCCTGCCCGAGGTGCTGAGCCACGGCGGGGTGGCCGCCCTGGTGCTGATCGCCACCGGCGGGGTCATCTACAGCGTCGGTGCGATCTTCTACGCGCTGCGCCGGCCGAACCCGTGGCCGACCGTCTTCGGCCACCACGAGTTCTTCCACGCCTGCACGCTGGTGGCCGCGCTCTGCCACCACATCGCGATCTACTTCGCCCTGTACGCCTGACCCCTGTACGCCTGACCCTTGGCGCGGCGCCGGCCGGTGCTCAGTAGCCGGGCGGCGGAGGCGGCGGGTCGTCCCGCCGGGTCTCGCGATACTCGTTCACATAGGTGCCGTCGCTGCGCAGCACGGGTCGCTGTGTGCTGCTCACCGTGGTGGCGCGCCGGCGGCTGTTCCAGAACCAGAGGGTGATGATCAGCCCGGCCAGGCCGGCCAGCATGAGTACGTAGCCGACGATGTTGATGTCGAGCCCGCTGATGTGTGCGTTGACGGCGAACGCCAGGATCGCCCCCAGCGCGAGGAGAAAGATACTTCCGCCGATGCCCATCGGGGTCCTCCTTGGTTTGTCGCCGTGGCAAAGGTTCACGGCGATACTTCGATAGGCGTGTTACCCCGGCTACCGAAACCTCAATCAGGCAAGCTGAACCCATGACTGCACGGACTCTCGTTCTGCTGCGCCACGCCCGGGCCGAGACGCCCGGCGAGCGACCCGACATCGAGCGTCGGCTGACCGCTGTGGGCGAGAGCGACGCGGATGCCGCCGGGTCCTGGCTGGCCGACGAGGGGCTGCGGCCGGGCCTGGTGATCTGCTCACCGGCGGCCCGGACCCGGCAGACCTGGCACGGCGTGGCGGTGGCGCTGGCGCAGGCCAACCCCGATACCGGGGCGCCCGAGGTGCACTACGAGAACGGCCTTTACGACGGCGGGCGGACGGAGGTCATCGACCTGCTGCGCGCGGTGCCCGACGAGACGAGGGTGGTCCTGGTCGTGGGCCACAACCCGACGATGTCCGACGTGTCGATCCTGCTCCGCCCGTACCACGCGGACGGCGGCTTCGACACGTTGAAGACGTCGGGCCTGGCCGTACACCGGGCCGAGGGCTCGTGGTCGCAGGTCGAGCCGGGCTGGATGCCGCTGATCGAGCGGCACACCGCGCGCGGCTGAACGTAGGCACGACAAAGGCCGGCGGACGTCCTTGTCCGCCGGCCTCGGCCGTTTCAGGAGAGTGGGGAAAAGCTCTAGAACGCGTCCTCGGACAGGTCCATGATGTCCAGCGTCGTGTTCTCGATCACCCGGCGGTCGGCGCCGACCCGGGGGAGCACCTCGCGGACGAAGAACCGGGCCGCCGCGACCTTGCCCTCGTAGAACTTCTGGTCCGCCGGGGTGAGCTCGCGGCCGAGCGCCTGGAGAGCCACCTCGGCCTGGCGCAGCAGCAGCCACCCGAGGATGACGTCACCGAGAGCCAGCAGCACGCGGCGGGAGGTCAGGCCCACCTTGTACAGCTCTCGGGCCTCGCCCGCCTGCACTGCCTGCAGCCAGCCCATCTCCACGCCCAGGATGGCCTGCAACTCGCCGAGCGCCTTGCCGAGCGACGCCCGCTCCACCTTGAGCTGACCGTTGCCGGCCTCGCTCTCGATGAACTCCTGCATCTCGGTCGCCACGACGGACAGTGCCTGGCCCTGGTCCTTCACGATCTTGCGGAAGATCAGGTCGAGGCTCTGGATCGCCGTGGTGCCCTCGTACAGGGTGTCGATCTTGGCGTCCCGGACGTACTGCTCCAGCGGGTAGTCCTGCAGGAAGCCGGAGCCGCCGAAGGTCTGCAGCGACTCGTGCCCGAGCAACTCGTACGCCCGCTCCGAGCCGACGCCCTTGACCAGCGGGAGCAGCAGATCGTTGACCCGGCTGGCCGCCTTCTCCGCCTCGGTGTCGCCGGCCGCCTGGGCGATGTACACCTTGTCCTGGTAAGTCGCCGTGTAGATGACCAGCGCGCGCAGGCCCTCGGCATACGACTTCTGCAGCATCAGCGAGCGGCGTACGTCAGGGTGGTGGGTGATCGTGACGCGCGGTGCGGCCTTGTCCGAGTTCTGCACCAGGTCGGCGCCCTGGACGCGGTTCTTCGCGTACTCGAGCGCGTTCAAGTAGCCGGTCGACAGGGTCGCGATCGCCTTCGTGCCGACCATCATCCGGGCGTACTCAATGATCATGAACATCTGCCGGATGCCCTGGTGCACCTCGCCGAGCAGCCAGCCCTTGGCCGGGGTGCCGTGCTCGCCGAAGGTCATCTCGCAGGTGTTCGAGACCTTGAGGCCCATCTTGTGCTCGACGTTGGTGGCGTAGACGCCGTTGCGCTCGCCGAGCTCGCCGGTCTCCTCGTCGAAGTGGTACTTCGGCACGATGAAGAGCGACAGGCCCTTGGTGCCGGGGCCGCCGACGCCCTCGACGCCGACCGGGCGCGCGAGCACGTAGTGGATGATGTTGTCGGCCAGGTCATGCTCGCCCGAGGTGATGAACCGCTTCACGCCCTCGATGTGCCACGAGCCGTCCGCCTGCGGAATCGCCCGGGTGCGCCCGGCGCCGACGTCCGAACCCGCATCGGGCTCGGTGAGCACCATCGTGGCGCCCCACTGCTTGTTGACGAAGAGCTCGGCCCACTTCTGCTGCTGCTCGGTGCCCTCCAGCTTCAGCACGTGTGCGAAGGAGGGGCCGTTCGAGTACATCCAGATCGGCGCGTTCGCCCCGAGCACCTGCTCGGCGATCGCCCACCACAGGGCCCGCGGCGCGAGCGTGCCACCGAGCGAGCTGGGCAGGTCGAGCCGCCAGAACTCGGACGCCATGAACTGGGCATACGACTTCTTGAAGGCCTCCGGCAGCGGCGCCGTGTTGGTCGCCGGGTCGAACCTCGGCGGATTGCGGTCGGCCTCGGTGTAGCTTGCCGCGAGATCCTCGCGGGCCAGGCGGTTGACCTCGGTGAGAACGTCGCGGGCGGTATCCACGTCGATCTCGCCGAACGGCGCTTGGCCGAATGCGCGCTCGGCCCCGAACACCTCGAAGAGGTTGAACTCGAGGTCGCGCAGGTTGCTCTTGTAGTGAGTCATGGTGCTTGGCCCCTTGCTCTCCCGGACAGACAGTCTCCCGGACGCGAGTTACCCGTCAGTAACACCCACTGTATTACCCGTCGGTAGAGGTCGACAACCCGTCAGGCGATCTGTGATCAAAGCCCAAGCTGAGGGGTCTGTCCGGCTGATCTCCGCTCAGGCAACTCCGTTTGGGTAGCAACCGGGGCAACCGTTCGGTCATTTGCAAGTTCCCACGCCGTACGCGTCGTATCGACGGCCCTGCCGCCTCGTTGCTCCGGATGTACGGCCCGACAGCAAGCGTGCCGAGACCGGGGAGGTCATTATGTTCGCCACGATCAAGGGCTTGATTCCGGAGCCGCGCCAGGCAGACCAGCCACGTCACTACATCGGCCGGCACCGGCAGCCCGAGACGATCACCGCACGAGCAACCGTGACTGTGATCCCGGGCACAGTCCCGGTCTCGGTGGTCCCAGGGGAGCCGAAGAGCGAGCCGGTGGTCGAGCTGCCCGCGGTCGGTTAGCTGCCCGCCGCACCGACCTCCCAGCTCGGCACGGCCACGGACGTACCCTCGTCGGGGCCGGCGTACTCGAGCAGCACCAGCGCGATGTCGTCATCGAGCTGCCCGTGCACCCAGTCCACCAGGGCAGTCTCGAGCGAGGCCAGGCCGTCGCCGACGGTGCCGTGGCCGAGCAGCCGCCAGGCCCGGTCGGCCGTCGGGAAGAACTCGCCCTCCCGCCGGGCCTCGCCCAGGCCGTCGGTGAAGAGCAGCAGCCGGTCGCCCGGCTCCAGCCGCTCCACGCGCGGGCGGGCCACCGGCATGAAGCCCAGCGGCGGCGCCGGGGCCGGCGGCTCGAGGGTGATCACTTGGCCGCGGCGCAGCAGCAGCGGCGCGGGATGTCCACAGTTGACGATGGTCAGGGTGCCGCCGCGCTCCTCGACCAGGGCCGCGGTCACGAAGTCCTCGTCACCGACGCTGCGCGCCACCGCCCGGTCCAGGTCCGCCACGATCGCGCGCAGGTCCGCCCGCTCGTACGCGACGTGCCGGTAGGACCCCAGCACGATGCTGGCCAGGCGAACCGCGTCGAGGCCCTTGCCGCGCACGTCGCCGATGATGATCCGCACGCCGTACGGAGTGTCCAGGGCCTCGTAGAGGTCGCCGCCGATGTCGGCGGCGACCGAGGCCGAAATGTACCGGCCCGCCACCGCGAGCGACCCCACCTGCGGCCCGATCGGGCGCAACACGGCCTGCTGGGCGACCGCCGCGAGGCGCAGCAGCTCGGCGATGCGGTCGTTCTGCCGCTGTCGGATCCTCGACACGGCCGCGGCGATGCCGGTGGCCAGCATGATGCCGACCACGTTGACCATGCCGACCACAACGATGTGCCCGTCGGCGCTGGCGAAGGTCATCCCGACGATCGTGGCCAGCACGCCGACCGCTAGCACCGTCTGCCAGTACGCGAAGACGGCGGCCAGGAACGGCACCGCGACGAACAGCCCGACGTAGTTGGCGTGCGTGTCGTCGGAGAACTCCACCGCCGACACGGCAGCGAGCAGCACAAGGGCCGCGCCGAGGCCGGCGCGGGATCCGGGGCTGAGCGAGCGACGGCCCGCCGGGAAAATGGGCATGGGTACCGCGAATAGCATGCCTGATCGACGCGAGCGACTGCATCAACTTGACCCGTAGTCTGAGTAGGTTCTGACCGCGCGGTACAACTGGGAAACCGGTCGGCGACGGCCGGTCAACGCGCCGGTGACAGGATGTCGATGTGGCTTTCGACCTGCGCGACCGCCTTCTCGACGGTTTCCGGTGGACGGACCCGGGTCCGGGAAGTGATTTCGTCGTCAGTGACCGTTCGGGGTGGTGGCGCGACCCGTCGGTGATTGGCGGCATCGGGTCGGCCCTGGGCGAATTGTTTTCCGAGATGTCACCAACTGTTGTCGTCTCGCCGGAGGTGACCGGGTTCCTGCTTGGACCGCTCGTGGCGAGCGCGCTCGGCGTCGGCTTTGTGGAGGCCTATCGCGAGGGCGCCCGGCGACCCATCGCAGAGGCGATGACCTGGGCCGACGTGCCGGCCGACCACCGCGGCGACCGGCAGCGCCTGGGCGTACGGACCCGCCTGCTGGGCCCGGCGGACCGGGTGCTCGTGGTCGACGACTGGGCGGCCACCGGTGCACAGGCCCGCGCGCTGCAGACCCTGGTCAGGACGCTGGGCGCCACGCCGGTCGGCACCGCGGTGATCGTGGCCGACTGCCCGGTCGAGGTCGCCGCCGAGTTGACCATCCGGGGCCTGCTGACCGGCGCGGATCTGAGTGAGTTGCCGGTCGCTCCTGAGTAGCGCTACTCAGTGGCTTTCGCGTTCGGGTCACAACGATGGTCGCCATGACGAAGTTCTTCTGCGGCAACTGGGTCACCCGGGCATATCTGCTGGCGGTGCTGGTCATGAGCGCGGGCACGGTGCTCGCGGGACGGCCGGCCTGCATCGTGCTGATCGCCCTGACCTCGCCGGTCGCGGTGATCTTCGCGCCGATCTTCCTGCTCGGTGACGGCTGGCAGACCGTCCCGATGCTGTGGCTGAGCGTGCTGGCCGGCCTGCTGCTGAACACCTTGCTGATCAACACGATCGTCGGCGCGGTGGAAAACGCGGTGGAAAGTCGGTCGACTCCACCGGGTCGGCGGGAAAAGGTATGGCGTGCGTAACTTCCTCAGCAGCGACGACCTGATCGATCCCGTCCGGGCCGCGTTCGGCTCGGACCGCCGGCCGCGGTCGGTGACCCGGCTGGAGGGCGGCACCACAAAGGGTGTGTACCGGGTCATGCTGGACGACGGCACGACGACGCTGGCGTACCGGTGGCATCCGGACGAAAACTTCTGGCCGGCTCAGACGGTGCTCAACGTCGGACCGTTCGTCGCGGACGCGGGGCGGGCGTCGTTCGTGGAGCGGAACAAACTGTTGACCGGGCTCGGCGTACGCGTGCCGAAATTGTGCTATGCGCCGGAGTCCGGGGACCTTGCCCTGGTCGAGGACCTGCCGGGCGGCACGCTGGAGGCGCTGCTCGAGCGCGACCCGGCCGCGGGCCATGCGGCAATGGAGCGCCTGGCGTCAATGCTGCGAATCATGCACAGCCACACCGTTCCCGGCCCGCCGTCCGAGGGTTTCATCACCGAGCGCGGCCGCCGGTCGTTGGTCGAGGCCGCGGCGCGCGTTCCGCGCATCGCGGCGGTTCAAGACCGGCTCGAGTACGAGTTGAGCGCCCGCGCCGCAGCCGTCACGCCCCGCCCGGCGAACGGCCTGATCCACGGCGAGATCGGCCCCGACCACGTGCTGATCGACGAGGCCGGCGAGCCGGCGCTGATCGACATCGAGGCGACGATGCACTTCGACGTCGAATGGGAGCACGCGTTCCTGGAGTTGCGCTTCGGCCCGCTGTATCCGATGTTGCGCACGGTGCCGCTCGACCCGGCCCGGATGCAGCTGAGCCGGCTGGTGCAGTATCTGTCGCTGGTCGCCGGCCCGTTGCTGCTGCTGGACGGCGACTTCCCACGCCGCGACTTCATGCAGGAGATCGCGGCGTGGAACACCGAGCGGGTGCTGGCTTGCCTCGCTTAGCTCGGGCGCTTCCAGTCGGCAAGGAGGCCGCGGGTCGGCTTCCAGCCCGTCGCCTGATAGGCCGCGAGACCCTTCTTGACGTACGGGTCGTCAGCGATCAGCTCGAGCGCCTCGGCCTCGGTGTCGACGTCGAACAGGATCACGCCACCGTTCGGCGGATCCTGCCGCCCGGCGGTGATGACGAGCCCGCGCTCCTCAAGCCCGGCCAGAAACGCCATGTGCTCGTCCCGGGCGCCGTCAACCTCGTCGAGCGGCCGCAGATACTTGGAGATCATCAGGTACACGGTGTGTTTCCTCTCACCGGCCGGTAGGACCCCACGATCGTACGATCACGTTATGGACGAATTCGGGCGCTACGGAGTGTGGGTTCCGGCGGGTCTCTGGCCCACGTCCCACCAGGAAATCGCATCGGCCGCCGCCGAACTGGAATCGCTCGGCTACGGCTCGGTCTGGTTGGGCGGCAGCCCGCCGGACGACCTGGCCCTGCCCGAGGCGATCCTGGCAGCGACATCCCGCCTGATCGTCGGCACCAGCATCATCGACATCTGGATCAGCAACCCGGTCGAGCTGGCGGCCAGCCACACCCGCGTCCGAGCCGCCCACCCGGGCCGGTTCTACCTGGGCCTCGGCTCCGGCCACGCCCCGCGAGTCGAGGCAATGGGCCAGCGATACGTCCGCCCCCTGTCCAAGCTCCGCGGCTTCCTGGACGAGCTCACCGCCGCACCGCCGGCCGAACGCATGATCGCCGCCCTCGGCCCCAAGGCCCTGGAAACGGCCCGCGACAAAACGGCAGGCGCACTGCCCTACCTGGTGCCACCGACCCACACGGCCGACGCCCGAGCCATCCTCGGCCCCGACAAACTCTTGATCCCCGAACAAAAGATCGCGCTAACCGCCGACGAGACGACCGCGCGGGCGATCGGCCGGCACCGCATCGCCACCTACCTAACCCTGCCGAACTACCTGAACAACCTGCGCCGCTACGGCCTAACTGACGAAGACTTCGCCGGCGAGGGCAGCGACCGCTGGGTAGACACCCTGGTGACCTGGGGCGACGACAAGAAGATCAAGCAAGGAGTAGACGCCCACCTCAAAGCAGGCGCCGACCACGTCGCGGTCCAGGTCCTAACCGAGCCAGGCAAGCAAGGCCTCCCTCGCCCAGAATGGCGAAAAACCGCCGAAATCCTAATGAGCTAGCCGGAAGGGCAGCCAGAAAGAAGCTAGGCGCCGCAGGCACTGATGCCTCTACCTCACGCCGCCAGTACGCTCTCGCGACTAGCCGTTGCGTTTGCTTCGAATGTTGCAGATAATGCGACTACAGTGGGGGTGGTGGCAGTGGCAACGGTGGCAGTCAGCCCGGTCAGCCCGGACGAGGATTCGATCGCGGTCGCCGCGGCGGCTCTGCCCCGCGTGCAGGAATATCTCCGTCGGCATACGGAGGGGCCCGCCGTGGTCCGCGTGGTCGACGGCGAGGACGGCGAACAGTTGGTGGTGCCGCGCGGTGCCGTGGAGCTGCTAGCGCGGGTGTTGGCCCACATGGCCAACGGGCACAGCGTCTCGGTGGTGCCGGCTCATGCCGAGCTGACCACCCAGCAGGCGGCGGAACTCTTGAACGTTTCGAGGCCCTACCTGATCGGCCTGCTGGAGGCGGGCGAGATCGAGTACCGAAAGGTCGGTACTCACCGCAGGGTGCTCGCAGGCTCGGTCTTGGGCTACCGGCACCGAGACGACCTGCGACGACGCGCCGCCGCCGCCGAGCTGGCCGAGCTTGCGCAGGACATGGATCTGAGTTGACCCATGGCCTTCGTTGTCGTCTACGACGCAAGCGTCCTCTATCCGAGCACTCTGCGTGATCTCTTGATCCGGATCGCCCAGTCGGGTCTCGCGCAGGCTAAGTGGACCGACCACATTCTTGACGAGATGTTCGGTGCTCTGCGGAGGCAGCGACCGGATCTCGACAATTCGCGACTCGACCGAACTCGGGAGTTGATGGGGCGCGCGGTTCGCGACTGGAAAATCACGGACTACGAGGTTCTCATCGACTCCCTCAAGCTGCCAGACCCTGACGACCGACACGTACTGGCCGCTGCGATCAAGGCGAAGGCGCAGGTCATCGTGACCGTGAACCTCCGCCATTTCCCGGCCGAGGCATTGCGTCCATGGGAGATCGATCCCAAGTCACCTGACGAGTTCGTCCGAGACCAGATCAGCCTTGACCGCAGCGTCATCTACGCCGCCGTCCAGCAGATAGCCGACTCATGGCGGAACCCACCCGGAAGCGTCGACGACGTACTTGACCGCCTTGAACGGTCCGGCCTAGCAATCAGCGTGGCCGAACTCCGCATCGGCAGCTAACCGCCCGTCGCCGACGTCGCACACGGGTCCCCGATGGCCATCCCCGAATGCCTAGCCGTCAACAACACCACGGCGACCTGAGAGCTCGGGACTTTTGGATCCCCCGAGAGTGTCCGCACCGCTGCAGCGGTGCGGGTCTGGGCCTCGGGCGTTCTGAAAATCCCCGGGGTGCCCACCACACCGTGGTGTCTGGGGCTCGGCCCCCAGGCAGAAATGCGAAGTCCCCAGGTCCGCGCATTCCGCGGACAGAGGGACCCGGGACTGAGCGGGTGACGGGAATCGAATCCGCACTGCTAGTTCGGGAACCGCACAAGATCACCTGATTGCCCCGGCGACGTGCAGGTCGCAGCGCCAGCTGGCTGGCCACGACCTGCGGCGCACCGGCAATACCCTCGCCCACGGGCACCGAGCGGAGCGTGGCCCTCCCTGCGCCTGCCCGAAGCAAGGCGTGGTCATACGGCACATTTTCGTGGCAAACAGCTGAGCCGGGCTGACCCCTCGTTCGGCAGCGTCGGCCCGGGCGCGGGCGAGCGCGCTGGTCGTGGTGGCTGTTGCTCGGGCGTGGCCACTACGACACGAATCGGGTGCGGCGTCGGCGGGCGATCAGGTAGCCCGCCGCGCCGAGCAGCAGGAGCCCTGCGCCTGCGCCGGCCAGCGTGGCGCTCTGCGCGCCGGTGACCGGCAGGCCTCCGCCCGTGCCGCCGTCGCCGGACGTACCTGCGGTCGGGCTTGTTGTTGGGCTCGCGGTTGGCTCTGTGGTTGGGCTCGTGGTCGCGGCCGGGGAGCTTTGCGTGGGGCTCGGTGTCGGTGTGATTAGCTCGGTGTAGGCGAAGTTCAGGGCGTTCGGCTTGGCGGGCAGTGGCAGCGAGGCCGGCTCCAGCGTCAACCCGGCCTCGGTGCCGCGGACGGCTGTGCTGCCCTGGCCGGCGAAGCCATCGGCCAGCGCCTGCACGCCGCCCCGCTCGTCGGCCCAATCCTTGCTTGCCCAGCGGAACATGATTGAGCCCACCTTGTCGGGCCGCGCGTTGTCGATGGCCCGCACGATGTCACCGTGCAGAGCCAGGGTGGCGTCGGCCCCCAGCGAGGTGTCGAACTCACACCAGGCCTCGTCGGCGTTGCTGTTGACGGCATACCAGCAGTTGTCGTATCGGGTGGCGAAGTCGAGGTCGTCGAGCACGCGGAGCTCGACGACTAGCCCGTCGACTGTGGCGTCGCCGATGTTGGTGACGCCCAGCTTGGCGGGCACCACCTCGCCCGGCTTGACCGGATAACGCAGGTTGTTGCCGGTCTGTGGATTTTGCTCGGTCACGGCGGCGAGCTCGGCGGTGTCGGCGGCGGCCGCCGAGGCAATGCCCGGCAAGCCGCCAATCGTCCCGGCAAAAACCGCAAAACCCACTGCGAAACGGCCATACGTACGCATCATCGTGCAATCCCCCGTGGCAGTCATCGATGTCCGCAGACAACATACCGATCACCGCCGGTGAATGTTTGCCCCTGTGGATGGCGGGCTGTTGTGAGCCTGGCTACGCCTGAGCGGACCGGTCATCGCCGCTTCGCGAGACGGAACCGACCGTGGCGTCCCACGCGGCCACCGGGTCCAACGGCAGGCCCGCTAGCTCGCGCACCTCGCCGTTGGGCAAGGTCACCTGGTACGGGTCGCTGTGCACGTTGCCGAACCAGTAGTCGCGGCCGACCCGCCCGACGCGGCGATATTCGGGGCCGGGCGTACGGATCTCCAGCCCGTCTCTCGCCTGGACGACGTGCAGACCCGAGGCGGTCCACGCGGCAGCCGCCCGTTCCGCGCCTGGGTGATAGGGCGCCAGGAGTTCCGTGACGCGTTCCGTCGTGAGCGTGGCTGCGCGCCAGGTCGGCGGGTGATCCTCCAGCACTTCGAGGATCTTGACTGCGGCGGCGGGCACGCGGTGCCCCTCGATCCACCACGAGCCGCGATCGACCTCGGCGCCGGCCCGCCCGTGCTGACTCATCACGAACACCTGCCCGATCTCGAACGAGATGTCGGCTGCGTCGAACCGGCGCAGCAGGCGCACTCGGGCCTCGGTCCACCAGTCGCGTTCGGCCAGGTGGCCGGGGCGGGCTCGGGCATAGAACACACTGCCGGGCAGCCGCGACCAGTGCCCGCCGGCGGCGGTGTACCCGAGCCGGTCAAGCCCGGAGTCAAGTCGATCGGCGCTGACGTCGGCCTCGCCGACGACCAGGTCGCCGGGCTGCTCACGCACCACCAGCCGGAGACCCGTGCCGGCCGGTTCGGCCGTGACGGTGTGCCGGGTGTCCGCGGGCGCGGCCGGGGATCGCCACGATCCGTCCGTCCAGGGGTGCCATGCACCCCGAACTTGGTAGCCGAGCCGATGGGCGGCCAGATCGGGCCGACCGAGCGCAACCACCAGGTCCAAGTCATGGCGCCCGTCGGTAGCCCCGAATGTTGTGGAGCGGCCGGGCAGGGGCGTTTCGGTGGCGTGGTGTGCCGCCGGGTGGTTGGGCGTTGGCGTTTCGGTGTTTGGGGGCGGTGTGGGGTGGTTGGGCGGGGTTTCGGTCGGCTGGTGTGGTGGGCTGAGGCTGGCCGATTGCCGTTGGGTGGCGCGGTGTGGCGGGGCGGGTTCGGCTAGCGGCCGTTCGATGGCGGCGAGACCCGTCGGTGGCGGTTGGGTGGCGTCGCGCGGGGTTGGGCCGGCTAGCGGCGAGTGGGTGCCGCGGGGCGGGGCAAAGCCGGCCAATGGGGTGTCGCGTCGCGTGGAGATGCCCGCCAGCGGTGTTTCGAGGGCGTCGCGTGGCGCAGTGACGGTTGCTAGTGGCGGTTGGGTGGCGTTCCCTGCGGCTAGGAGCGTTTCGGTGGGTACATGGGGCACCGAAAGGGTTGCCAGCCGTTTGTCGGTGCCGGATTCCAGGACCGCTACCACGTCTTTGCCGTCGCGGTTGCGCCAGACCGCCACTGTTGCGGGCAGTTGAGCGGCCCAGGCCGGCCATCCGGTAGGCGGAACACCCACCCCGGTTGCCGGCCGGGCACGACCGGTCGCCGGGCGGACGCGGCCGCCTAGGTTGCGGTCGGCCACGCTGTACGGCTCGTGGGTGTCGGCCATTCGAGCCCGGACTGCGGCTTTGCGGGCGTGGTCGTCGCGGGTCATGCGTCCTCACTCCCGGCGGATCCCACGTCTCCGCCGAATGAAGACCTGACCGGCGGACACTGACGATCACACGCGAGGCTGAGCCCCTTGACCCGAGCGGCCGGACGACGTGGGCGTCACAGCCAAGGCACGCGCCGGCGTGATCGGCGCTGCCCGAAAGACTAGCCGCGCTGGGTGACCCGTGGGGGTGCCATGGGTCACTAAACGCCCAGGAAACTCGTGCGGCCGATCCGCGTACGAAATCTTGGTTTAGGTTGTCGGCCAAGTCCGCCAGTTGTGCGAGCTGCGGCTCGGGGTCGGGCCGCGTTGGCCCTGGTAGCGAGAGCCGTAGACGGCCGAGCCGTAGGGGTGCTCGGCGGGGCTGGACAGGCGGAAGATGCAGAGCTGGCCGATCTTCATGCCCGGCCAGAGCTTGATCGGCAAGTTGGCCACATTGGACAGCTCGAGGGTCACGTGGCCGGAGAAGCCGGGGTCGATGAAGCCGGCCGTGGAGTGGGTCAGCAGGCCGAGGCGGCCGAGGCTGCTCTTGCCCTCGAGGCGGCCCGCCAGCTGGTCGCCCAGCGTGATCACCTCGAGCGTGGACGCCAGCACGAACTCGCCCGGGTGCAGCACGAACGCCTCGCCGTCGACGACCTCGACCTGGGCGGTCAGGTCGTCCTGCTGCTCGGCGGGATCGATGTGCGTGTATAGATGGTTGTTGAAAACCCGGAAAAACCGGTCCAGCCGTACGTCGATGCTGGACGGCTGCATCAGCGCCGGCTCGAACGGCTCCAGGGCGAGGTCGCCCGCCTTGATCTCGGAGACCAGGTCACGGTCGGAGAGCAGCATCGCAACACTGTACCGAGCTGCTCCGATGTGCATGTTCAGTGGTCGCCTCGTACATATGTTCGATATGATGAGCCCATGGCTTCCTGGTCCGAATTCGTCGCCGCCGAGCCCGCGCTCGCGTCGAGCATCCGTGCACTTCTGCAGCAGTACGGCCCCGGCATGGGCTACCTGGCGACCGTGCGCCCCGACGGCGGCCCCCGCCTGCATCCGGTCTCCCCGGTGATCACCGACGAGGGCCTCTACTGCTTCGTCGTCGACTCTCCCAAACGCCGCGACCTGGAACGGGACGGCCGATACGCACTGCACTCCTACCCGCCGGAGGAGAGCGACGACGAGGCGTATGTCGCCGGGATCGCCGTGCCGGTCCGCGACGTCACCGTGATCGCCCGGCTGGCCGACGCGCTGAACGCGTCGCCGGCGGTGGACTGGCGACTGTTCGAGCTGACGGTGGACACCGCGATGCTCCGCCGCCACGGGCCGGCCGGGGCGCTGCCGCTGGCAATCACTCCACGGGTCGCACCAGTCACCCAAACGTGGCAAGCGCCGGCGACGAGGTTATCGCGGCCGTTGGCAGTGGCGGGGTGAGCGAAGGGCGGCAATCGGGTACAGTGGGGCCGCTGCGGGTGTAGTTCAATGGCAGAACATCAGCTTCCCAAGCTGACAGTGCGGGTTCGATTCCCGTCACCCGCTCGGAGCCGAGGAGTCCCTGTCCGCAAACAGCGCGGACTAGGGGCTCCTCGCATTCCACCCTGGGGGGCGACCCCCAGACCCCCACGTTGCGGTGGTCGCTCTGGGGGAGCTGGAATCGGCTGCGGGCCATTAACTTGCCATTAGCTCGCGCCGGCGGCCAAGGCCGGGCCCGATTGGGTAGAGAGCCAGGTCGACGGGGGGTGGGGGGCTTCTCGGCCCTCTCTGTAGCGATTGTTC
>Ga0307513_10005857_pt1 | contig 16149 bp, 10 predicted proteins | sample 15_EM_MG_FD_202174 | JGI IMG/M metagenome (GOLD analysis project Ga0307513, IMG submission 202174) | Populus trichocarpa ectomycorrhiza microbial communities from riparian zone in the Pacific Northwest, United States - 15_EM | ecosystem: Host-associated > Plants > Roots > Unclassified | place... | reverse complement strand
ACAGTCCTGCGGTGTTTACAAAAGACGGACGCCGTGCCTGGCCGTCCTTACCCACCCTGCCCGGGACGGACGGGACTATAGGACGCCAGGGCCCTGGCGTCCGGACGGGACGGTTGGGAACACTGGCGAGGATCGGGCTGTCCATCCCCTGTTGCTCTGTTACGGAGATCCAGGAGTGGGGAAAACACACCTGAGGTGTGTAAAAGTAGCTCCGTTCAAATACTGGAAACTTGTAAAACTAACTTGAGCGTGGAAACATAAGCTCTCTTGTAATAGACAAGCTGTGTGCCGTGTCTGATAGGGACAGTGTGGTCGTGGCCTGCGTATACTGCGACTTCCATGCGCATAAAGAACAATCGGCGGCTAGCCTCTTAGCATCTCTTCTGAGGCAGCTTGTCGCAGGGGTGGAACCTATCCCGGGGGAAATAAAGAAGGCCTTTGACAGGGCGAAGAGCGAGGTGGACGGTCGGGCACACCAACTACCGGAAATCTGTGCGATGCTCATCAAGTCTCTGTTGTCACTGCCACGAGGATTTATCTGTATTGATGCATTAGATGAGTTTCCAGCAAAACATCGACCTGATCTTTGGAAATCTTTACAGCACATTATCGATGGGTGTCCGAACGTTCGCCTATTCATTACAGGGAGGCCGCACATTCGAGAGGAAGCGAAGAAATATCTCCCCGGGTATCCGAATCTACCCCCTGTACAACCCACCAAGGAGGATATTGGGGGATATCTTGCCATGAGATTGAAAAAGGACCCTGATCCGTATTTAATGGATAAGCGATTGGAGGCCGATATTCTTAGAATCATTCCTGACAAAGTTTCGGGGGCGTATGTAAAATCCATAAATAGTGAATTCAAAGTTACCAACTAACATGGATATCTAGATTCCTTCTTGTTTCCCTGGTTATGGATGCAGTTCTGGCAGAAAGGACAAAATATCACAGAAGAAAAACCCTTCTCAAAATGACCAACGGCATTGGTTTAGGTGATGCATACAGGGGAACATTGGATCGCATAAGAGAGCAGGGAAGGGATAGGGAGAAGCTAGGGATGGGGGTGCTGATGTGGGTTTCATGTTGTGAGCGGCCGTTAAAAGTAGACGAGCTCCGCCACGCATTGGGTGTGGAAGTAGGAACCACAGACCTCGATGACGAGAATTTTCCGGCAATACAGACCTTGATGAGCTGCACTCTGGGACTTGCCACAATAGATGAGCCCGCATCGACAGTCCGGCTCGTGCATTCCACTCTTCACGAACATCTCGAAGCACATCCCGACTTTTTCACCACCCCCCACTCGGTGATGGCCGAAATATGCCTCACTTATTTGAACTTTCAGTCTGTCTGCGAGCTTTCAACCACCCTCCATACCATACCATCAACAATGCCGTTTCTCCATTATGCTTCGTGTTCCTGGGGGTTCCATGCTAGGAAAGAGGTCACAGAAAGTGTGAAACGTCTTGCCTCACAAGTTCTTGAGAGAGATGCGAACCACATATCCGCCAATATTCTCCTTCATGAGGAGAGTGTCGATTTCATGTCCTGGTGGGATCGTAGCCTTGGAAGTCATCCCGATCTCGCCGGATTCACTGGACTACACTGCATAGCATACATGGGGGTTACGGAAATAGCGATTGACATGTTGGATATGGAGAGATGGGACCTGAACGTCCGCGATTCCAATGGCGCAACGCCACTAATATGGGCTGCTAAATATGGGAAACGGGAGCTCGCAGAGCTGCTTCTTGCGCAGAGCGCTGTTGATCCCACATTATCAAACGATCAGGGCCTAACACCACTTGCACATGCTGCGAAGTCTGGGCATGATGGCATTGTGGAGCTACTCCTAGGGCGAGGGGATGTCGATCCCGATTCCTCGGATAAGAATCATCGGACACCACTATCACATGCTGCCAGATTTGGACACGAAGGAGTGGTGAAACGGCTCGTAGAGTGCGGGGGTGTCAATCCTGATTCGGCTGATAAGAGCGGCCGGACACCACTATCACATGCCACCGGGTCTGGACATGAGGGCGTGGTGAAGATACTCCTTAAGCGAGGGGACGTCAATCCCGATTCGTCGTGTCAACCTAGCCGGACACCATTATCGTTTACTACTAGATCTGGGCATGTGGACTTTGCGAATAGAGCCCTGGGGCGATGGGATGTCAGTCCCAATTGGCTGGACGGGGGTGGCCGGACACCACTATCGTATGCTGCCGGATCTGGACATGAGAGCATTGTAAAGATGCTTCTTGAGCGAGGGGATGTCGACCCCAATTCGTTAGACGCGTATGGCTGGGCTCCGCTATCATTTGCCGTTGAATCTGGTTCGGTTGGCGTTGTGAAACTCCTTTTAGGGCGAGATAGTGTCACCCCCGATTTGTCGGATAGGAATTTCCGGACACCTCTATCATACGCAGCCGAACTCGGTCATGAGGGTATTGTGGAGCTGCTCCAGAGGCAAGGGGATGTCGATTCCGATTCCTCGGATAAGAGTTATCGGACACCACTATCATACGCCGCCAGGTTTGGACATGAGGGCGTGGTGAGACTACTCCTGGGGCGATGGGCTGTCAATCCCGATTCGCCTAATAACAGCCACCGGACACCACTATCATATGCTGCCGGGTCTGGACATGAGGGTGTGGTGAATATACTCTTTGAACGGGAGGATGTCGATCCCGATCTGTCGGATACATATGGCCGGACACCACTATCGTTTGCTGCGGAATCTGGATATGTTGGGATTGTGAAACTCCTTTCAGAGAGAGAGGGTGTCAACCCTGATTCGTTAGATGGGAATTTCCGGACACCACTATCGTATGCTGCTAGTTCTGGATATGAGGGCGTGGTGAAACTACTCCTAGAGCGATGGGCTGTCAATCCCGATTCGCCTGATAATAGCCACCGGACACCACTATCATATGCTGCCGAGTCGGGACATGAGGGCGTGGTGAATATACTCTTTAGGCGAGAGGATGTCGATCCCGATCGGTCGGATACATATGGCCGGACACCACTATCGTTTGCTGCTGAATCCGGATCTGTTGGCATTGTGAAACTCCTGCCAGAGCGGGAGGGTGTCGATCCCGCTTCGTCCTATGATCGTGGATACGCACCCTTCTCGCGCGCTGGCTAGTATAGCAATACAGATGCGACGAGTCTGTTATCAGAAATAAGGTCCCCCGTTCACGAAATATCGCAAACCGGTGGCCTGACACCGGAAACATCTGAAACCAGTGGCCTAGCACTGGAAGCATTTGAGACTAGTCGCCTGACACCGGAAGCATCTGATACCAGCAGCCTAGCACCGGAATCATCTGGCCCTACTCTGAGTGCTCAGGAAGAAATGGAAACAGGTCCAGTATCAGAAGTAGGAAGGGTCTTACCCGACATAAGAGCCCAGATCACCGAAGCCTTTTCTCCCTCCCCCTCCGAAGCGTCTCCCCTAGGCCATGAAGCACCACGCCATGAAGCACCACGTCCACAATCCCTTCTCGCGCCCATCCCCACACCTGACGTTACCCGCGACTCTGCCATCCTGAACCATTCTAGGCCATTGAAACTCTTCAGAGCAATCCACCGGCCTTCTCGTCGTTTTAAGCGTAAGCTTTTCCCTTCATCCTACTAATCGAGAGCGCCTACCACTCTTACCGAAGACACTGTCGGACTTTGCCACACTATCGCCACATCTGCGTACATACCTACCTCATGAACCCACCCGTCTGCACTTCTACCGTCTCCACCAAAATAGCATTCACGTGCATTCCGTAAAAGTCGGTTTCGGGCCTGTAGTGTATCGAATTTTCCCCTCTTAGGTTTTCCGGCCAAGGTCTGGGCTCCAGATGATTGCAATTGGAAGGGGAATACATGCGAGAAAGCATTTTCCGCGGGTAACTTCTCATTCGTGTAGCCCCCTGCGCTCCATCTTCCGTCCCGTCGTCTTTTAGCTGCGTAGAGATACCTATCGAATTAATTCACGCTAGGTTTCTATGTATCATAGTGCCTCCCTCACCTCGCCTTTCCTTTCCTTTCCTTTCCTTTTTGTTCCCCTTTGGCATACGGTTGTATCAGTATTGTTTTGCTTCTATTTCCTCCCTGTCCTGATATAAAAAAACACAATAGGGTTCTTCACACACGATTACATGTTAGATCTAGGGCGTTTTTTCGGGGCGATTGTTTATCAGTGGCGTGTCATATGTATCGGTTTCAGTTTAATCTATATGTGGAAAATTTATTGTGATGACATTTGAGCTTGAGTACTGTTCTGTACATAACATAAAGTAGCACTAGCAATTACTATCCCTTGTGGTGTTAGCGCCGAATTTCCTTACATGAGGCTATAAAAAAAACTTTTTTCGCTCTTTCTGTGAAATTTCAACCCAGCGATATCAGAAGAAACTGACCCCCCCCCCCATTTTACACCAAAAACGGGCCTTGTCACCTTATAAAATCACACCCAGTTGCATTGCAAAAAAATATTAAAATTCCTCAGAGCCCTTGGACCTGTCTAGATATTATCTTTTCTATTTGACAAGCTCTGTTAGCTAATACCCATAGTGCAATACCGGGTATCGTGGTGGTGGCCAGGGGGTACCTTAAATTTTGTATGTGTCCCATACAAAAGATACATTGCAACAACTTGAACCTCCAACGACAATCCTAAGTCCTCAACCCCAGTGGGAGAATGGGAAAATTCTCATAATTTTTACTTAGGAAGTTTTAACAACTGCCTACACTATAGCTTAGTTTTATTAAATCTGTACTGCTTTGGAATAGGTTATGAATGTCTAAAATCAGCCATTTTTGGTGCAAAACTGGGGGGGGGGTCAGTTTCTTTTGTCGCCAAGATCGTACAGCACCATTCGGAGTCCTGTAATAGCATTCCACCCTCCCGGGGTTGAATCTGGCAACCGCAGAAACCCGATAATTTTCCAGGTGTTTCCTTACCACGATGGGGAAACTCGACTCCATCAAAACTGTAAAGGATATTAAATTTTGTAATTGCTGCTCTGAGCCCAGCGGGGTCTCAGGGCTTTCAGGTTGGTGTGGCACAGCACTCCATAGGAGTGGTCGATTTTAGCAATTCGTGGGATTTGCCTTTTGGTATTTTGGTATTGATAAACCGGCAGACAATGTTCGGGAGCCGTATTGCCAGACAACTAAGGAATAATATATCTCGGAGGAATGGAGATAGCTAATTGCCAGCATATTCGGCCCGGCTCATTAAAAATCGGAAAACATAGCCCTATCTCCATAGATGTCCAAGTGAGAAATAAGTGTCGCGCGGAGATAGGCGACGATAGAACGATAGAATTTATGTGTAACTTGGGCACGGTGTACTGTGCGACGAGTATAAAAATATTCCTTCCACCACTTGCACTTTCTACTCTTAACCTAGCTAAGGGTAAAGACACCCGTACATGTGAAACACAGATAACAGGTCCGGATTCTCCCGTGGGTCATCACACCGATCTTTGCACCCCTCCCGCATACCCTCATTCCTCCGTATATTCCTGTGATAACAGCAGAGAGACATGTCGGTATATTATATCCCTTAAACTGCGAAGCGATCTATTGTCTCTCCGGAAGAATCTCCAATGCTCCTGAACTCATCATTGTAACAATAGAGTTTTATAGGGTTGGAAGAAACATTTTTCTGATTTCGCTGAGTCCCGAGAAAGACAGGGTGGCGAGCATAGTTCTGTCTGGTGATTTATGCGCAGGTTTTTTTTGGATTTGAACGTGAAAAGGATTGGATGCGGTGGTGGCAGAAGGCGCTCTGGTTGCCGGGCACTTGAGACTTGATCCGGCCCTTTTTTTACCCGAGCGCAAGTACACGAGTACTTGTGCCGTACAGGAGTATCAGTTACTCGAGTGGTGGGGGGTGCATGGGGAAAAAAGCAACTTCTATTTGCTAACGGTGGTACAAGTGCGAGTACTGAAAACACAATAACCGGGCAACAGTATCTACTGGGGCTCTGCGAAACAGGAGAAGTACGGGCCAAAAAAAAATTCACAATCAAGAAATCCCCCCAGAAAACCCCCCAGAAGAGAGAAAAATCTCACCGCAAGAAAGCCCAATCTTGCAGGTTGTCCGTCTAACTAGGTACAGGACAAATTTTCCTTCCTTAACCCACAGTTAAATAGTTCCTGTTTTCTGCTGTGTTCCCTCTTCGCTGTCGTGGTCCTGGGGAGAAGTGCGAGAGGAGCGAAAGATCGTAACTTACATAGAACCCCCCTCTCTGCCAAGGCTAGGCAACAGCGACCCCTGCAGAAACATAACATCTCCCCAAGCCAAGATCATGAAGCGCTATTTATTGTGTCTAGGTTATTTACAGATAAGCAAAAAAAACTGCAAGTTAGGAAAGCCAAATTTCATCCGCAACAGTACTCGCGTGCTCGAGGAGTAGTTGAGCCTCAAAGCCTCACCTTCTTCCACCTTCTCCCACCTTCGTTTAAATAGGATCTGAACAATGGCTTTTGCTCTCTTACTTATGATCCACGAACTCCACCGCTACCAGGGACCAGAACAAGTGGAAGGACAAGATGGGTTCTGCAGTACATTATAACAGGGTCATTAATACGAATGATTTGTTTCACGCATCAATGCAAATATTGGGCTGGATTGAGGAGTAGTTCATGATATCGTGGTTGACATCAGGAGGGTTGCTATGGAAATGACTTGTGGATGACGGGCAACTATTGGTTATCAATCTTCGCGAATCTTTAGGGCCAGTTTACCGATAGACGGCCGTCTAGCAGCTTGAGACAGTGCCGACCATTAGGGCAGTTTGATAATTGGAGGTGTATGGAGGTGTACGGGCAGTCAGATGGTGTTTACCTACTGTAGCGTCACGGTTTAACTGTCTAGCAAGACGGATTTAGGAGGGTAGGAAATTGAGTAAACACTTTTGCACCGTTTATCGGAGTGTGATTCCGGTTAAGACACCACTGTCTTGTTTCATCGACCGAATTTTAGGACTACGCAGTTATCAAGCGGGCCCTTGATACAATTGTATCCTGCGACCCCCAAATGGCCGAAATCCGAGGATTCTATCCACCACGGCCGGCAATTTGGAATAACAGGACAGGTTTTGGTATTAAAAAATCGAGAACACTAGGGCTCATGTTAGGCACTAAGGTACAGTACTGTTGGGAACCTCGAGATCCTACTCGGCTTGCTCTCCTAAAAGTTCCTTTGTTCGGATAGCCTCTTGGAATGCAGTGGTTTGTGTCTTCGGAAATGCGGTTTGGCTTCGGGTATGTAGTCTGGCTTCCGGGAAACCATTTCGAACGCAGGAATGCGCGAGAATTTTGGAACGATGCATCTGGAGGAAGAAAGCGGGGACGTTGTGGGGGAAGCGTGAAGAGCTGGAAGCCCGGAGGCCATGTGCAGTGGTAATTTGTCTTTCCTTTGTTAGCACGCGAGTGAAGAAGTGAAAGGGGAGCCATACGGCAGCATGGGCATGTATGAACGATAGGAGGAATTTGTGGTTGATATATACTCCTGTCTTTGCCGTTAGTTGTTGCTGAGGCAGTTTTTTTGGGTGAGGTGACTTCCCCGCTCAGGAGTTGTGCGATCGCATTCGTGTGAGAAATCCTGGCGTTTGTAAGTCCCCGTTTTGTTTCCTCATCACCGTTGGTCCACGTCCGAAAAGTACAGTATTATACCAGCACCCATAGAATTGGCGTTAGGGACGGCTGAAGATGGCTGTAAGGTAACCTAACTGGAACTTCCCATCTTAAAATATTTTTAATCTCCTCATCACACCCGGTCGCTCAGCTCCTTGGCGTCCCCCTGTACTTGAGTTTCGCGCCAGATTCCCGATTGTGGAATTACAGAGTTTTTACTACACGCATACAGCACGAATGACAGAATCCCCGTAGCAAATCATGAGAGTGGAGGAACCTGTCAATTTAAAGTTTAGTATTGTTGCTGGGAATTAACGGGGTGAGGGTGGCTCCCTCCTCTGAGCTGTGCACATATCTTTGCCTGGTGAGGGAGTTCCCCTAATTGACTCTCAGGGCTAGGGCTTTCTCGACCGCTCAGAGAACAGTGCCTTCTCCAGAACCTGCACCAAGAGTTAGACAGACTTTCTCCTTCACCGAAAATCGGTTCACTATCCTGCTTATTTACCGTACAAGCACATGTGCGAACAGCCTTTGCTTGGCTGTTGTCATGCATACCTAATCTCGACCAACCAGATCATAGGTCGGAGCAACTTTTGTGCACTCTCTGGGGGTCGGCTGAGTGCTCAAGTTACAGGCTTCAGCTGGGCTGGCTTGGGGGGGAGGGACAACTCAGCAAGAAAAAGGAAATTTAATCCGCTGCCCCAAATACAGTCTACGGCTAGTGTTTGAAAACCCCCGTTTTTTCGCTCTCGCCGCCTTCCCCCAAAGCCTAACAAAGAGTGGTTTCATCCCCTGTAATCCGCGAACAGCACCGCTACCACTACCACCACCGCTGACGACAAGAAGAGCCACAGGCGAGACAAAATGGGTTCTGCAGTACCCCGAATCCCCACCGTTACTATAAACAGGAACATTGGTAATGTGACGGACAGCTATAAGAATGTGTGGAACAACTGCGAGATATCGGTATCGGACGAAACGCGCAAAATTTTGCAGTGGTTATCCCCTATGGCACCATGGGAAAGGCATCAGGTTGTGCGTGAGGGCCGGGTGGATGGAGTGGGGGACTGGCTTCTCCAAACGAACGAGTTTGAGCAATGGCATACGAGAGAGGATCGGGCTGTCCATCCGCTGTTATTCTGTTACGGGGGCCCAGGAGTGGGGAAGACATACCTGAGGTGTGTAAAAGTAGCTCCGTTCAAACTCTTGCAACTTGTAAATCTAACTTGAGCGCGGAAACAAAAGCTCTCTTGTGATAGACAAACTGTGCGACACGTCTGATGCGGACAGTGTGGTCGTGGCCTGCGTATACTGCGACTTCCGTGAGCATGAACAATCGGCCACTGGTCTGCTGGCATCTCTTTTGAGGCAACTTGTCGCAGGGGTGGAACCAATACCGAGGGCGATAAAGGAGGCCTTTGACAAAGCGAAGAGCCAGATGGACGGTCGGGCACTCCGGCTGCATGAAATCTGCGCGATCATCAAGTCTATCTCATCGTTGCGGCGGGGATTTATCTGCATTGATGCTTTAGATGAGTTCCCCGGAAAATATCGACCTGATCTTTGGGACTCTTTAAAGTACATTATCGAGGAGTGCTCGAACGTTCGCCTATTCATTACAGGGAGGCCCCACATTCGCGAGGAAGCCGAGAGATATCTCTCCGGATATCCCGATATACCCTTTATACAACCTACCAAAGAGGATATTAAGGGATATCTTGTCATGAGATTGAGAAAAGACCTTAATCCATACGCAATGGATAAGGGATTGGAGGCCGATATTCTTACTGTTATTCCAAACAAGATTTCTGGGGCGTATGTAAAATCGCTAAACAGTGTATCCAAGGTTACCAGCTAACATGGATATATAGATTTCTCCTCGTTTCCCTGGCTATGGATGCAGTTCTGACAGGAGTGACCAAAAGCCGGAGAAGAAAAACCCTCCTCCAGATGACCAACGGCATTGGTTTAGATGATGCATACAGCAAAACATTGGGCCGCATAAGAGAGCAGGGAAGGGATAGGGAGAAGTTAGGAATGGATGTGCTGATGTGGGTTACATGTTCTGAACGGCCGTTAAAAGTTGAAGAGCTCTGCCATGCATTGGGGGTGGAAGTAGGAACCACAGACCTCGACGGCGATAATGTTCCGGCAATCCAGACCTTGATGAGCTGCACACTAGGACTTGTCACAGTAGATGGGCCCGCATCAACAGTCCGGCTCGTGCATTTCACTCTTCAGGAGTATCTTGCAGCACATCCCGATTTGTTCACCACTCCTCACTCGATGATGGCCGAAATATGCCTCACTTATTTGAACTTCCAGTCCGTCTGCGAGCTTTCACCCACTCAACATACTATCCCATCGACAATGTCGTTTCTCCATTATGCTTCGTGTTCCTGGGGGTTCCATGCTAGGAAAGAGGTTACAGAAGGCGTGAAATGTCTTGCCTTACAAGTTCTTGAGCTTGATGCCTACCACATATCCGCCGATATTCTCCTGCATGAGGAGAGTGTCGATTTCATGTCCTGGTGGGATCGTAGCATTGGCAGTCATCCTGATCTCAATGGATTCACTGGATTACACTGCATAGCATACATGGGAATTACGGAAATTGCGATTGACATGTTGGATATGGAAGGATGGGACTTGAACGGGCGCGATTCTAATGGTCGAACGCCATTAATATGGGCTGCTAAATATGGCAATTGCGAGCTCGCAGAGCTGCTTCTTGCTCAGGGCGGTGTCGATCCCACATTCTCAGACAACCAGGGCCTAACGCCACTTACACATGCTGCGAGGTCTGGGCATGAGGGCATTGTGGAGCTACTCCTAGGGCGAGTAGATGTTAATGCCGATCCGCCGGATGCATCTGGCCGGACCCCACTATCGCATGCTGCCGGGTCTGGACATGAGGGTGTGGTGAAGATACTCCTTGAGCGAGAGGATGTCAATCCTGACTCGTCGCGGAAACCTGATGAGACACCGTTGTCTCTTGCTGCCAGATCTGGACATGAGGACTTTGTGAACAGAGCCTTGGGGCGATGGGATGTTAGTCCTGATTCGTTGGGTTGGGACGGTCGGACGCCGCTATCTTATGCTGCTGGATCAGGACATGAGGGCATTGTGAAGCTATTTCTTGAGCGAGTAGACGTTAATCCTGATACGCCGGACGCATCTGGCCGGACACCACTATCATTTGCTGCTGAATCCGGATCTGTTGGCGTTGTGAAGCTCCTTTTAGTGCAAGAGAATGTCAACCCCGATTTCTCAGATAAAAATTGCCGGACACCACTATCGTATGTAGCCGAATTTGGATATGAGGGCATTGTGAACCTACTTCTTGAGCGAGGGGATGTCAATCCCGATCCGCCGGATAAATCTGGCCGGACGCCGCTATCATTTGCTGCTGAATCTGGATTTGTTGGCGTTGTGAAACTCCTTTTAGCGCGAGAGAATGTCAGCCCCGATTTGTCAGATAAGAATTGCCGGACACCACTATTGTATGCAGCCGAATCAGGCCATGAGGGAATTTCCAGGATACTCCTGGAGAGCGGACATGTCAATCCCAATTCTTTGGGGAAATATGGCCATACAGCACTCTCACGCGCAGTCATATCTGGATACGAAGGCGTGGTGATGATATTTCTGGAGAGAGATGTCAATACCAATTTGGCAGATGAGGATGGCAGGACCCCACTCTCACACGCTGCCCGATCTGGACTTGAGGGCATGGTAAGACTACTTCTAGAGATTGGACATGCCGATCCCGATTTGACGGATTGGTATGGCCGGACAGCACTCTCACACGCTGCCGAATCTGGACATGAAGGCGTTGTCAAGATATTCCTGGAGAGAGGGCATGTCGATCCCGATTCGCTGGATAACTATAGTAGGACACCACTCTCACACGCTGCCGAATCTGGACATGAGGGTATTGTGAAGTTACTCCTAGAGCGAGGAGATGTCAACCCCGATTTGACGGATGATTATCACCAGACAGCACTCTCACGCGCTGCCAAATCTGGACATGAGGGAGTTGTCAAGATATTTCTGGAGAGAGGACATGTCAATCTCGATTCGGCGGATTTATATGGCCTGACAGCACTCTCACACGCTGTCCGATCTGGATATGAGAGCATGGTGAGACTCCTTCTAGAGATAGGACACGCCAATCCCAATTTGAAGGATAAGGGTGGCAGGACACCACTCTCGCACGCTGTCCGATCTGGACATGAGGGCATGGTAAGACTGCTTTTGGAGACAGGACACCTCAATACCGATTTGGCGGATGAGTATGGCAGGACGCCTCTCTCACATGCTGCCGAATTGGGACATGAGGGTGTAGTGAGACTACTTCTGGGGACAGGACACGCCAATCCCCGTTTGGTGGATGAGGATGGCAGGACACCACTCTCGCACTCTGCCAGACGTGGACATCAAGGTGTGGTGATGATATTCCTGGGGAGAGGCGATGCCAATCCCGATTCGGCGGATAAACGTGGCAAGACAGCACTCTCAAAAGCCGCCAGATCTGGACATGAGGGCGTGGTGAAGATGCTCCTGGAGCGAAGAGATGTCAACCCCGATTCGGCGGATGGGGATGGCAGGACACCACTCTCACACGCTGCCGAATATGGAGGTGAGGATATTGTGAAGTCACTCCCTGAGCGAGGAGGTGTCAGCCCCGATTCGGTGGATGGGGATCGCAGGACACCACCCTCACACGCTGCCGAAGATGGAAGTGAGGGTATTGTGAAGCTACTCCTTGAGCGAGGAGATGTCAACCCCGATTCGGTGGATGGGGCTGGCAGGACACCACTCTCACACGCTGCCGAATATGGACGTGAGGGTATTGTAAAGTTACTCCTAGAGCGAGGAGATGTCAACCTCGATTCGGTGGATGGGGCTGGCAGGACACCACTCTCACACGCTGCCCAATATGGACATAGCGGCGTGGTGAGGATGCTGCTGGAGCGAGGGGATGTCGATCCCGATTCGTCAGGCCAATACAGCTGGACACCGCTTGCATATGCAGCCTCATATGGACACGAGGATGTGGTGATGATATTACTACAGAGAGAGGATGTTAATTCCGATTCACCCGATTCGTATGGCCGCACACCCTTATCATATGCTGCAGGATCCGGGCGTGAGGGCATCGTGAGACTACTTCTCCAGATGAGGCCTGTCAATCCCGATTCGGAGGATAGGAGCGGCAGGACACCACTCTCACACGCTGCCGAATATGGATATGAGGGCGTTGTGAAGCTACTCTTAGAGCAAGGGGATGTCAACCCCCACTCGTCGGATCATCGTGGCCACACGCCCTTCTGGCACGCTGGCCTCCTCTGCTATACTGGTGTTCAGAGGCTGCTATCAGAACCAAGGCCATTTAGTCACAAATCACAAACCGGCGGCCTGGTACCGAAAATATCAGACCCCACTCCAAGTGCTCAGGAAGGACTAGATTCAGGGCCGATACCAGAACCAGAAGAGACTATTCCCCACAGAAGACCCCGGATCACGGAAGTCATCCCCCCCTCTCTCTTCGGTGGGTCGACATGAAACACAGCCTTCACCATCCGTTCACGAGCCCACTCCCCACATCCGACGCTACCCGCGACTCTACCACCTTGGACCCTTCACGGACAGTGACACCATTTAGAGCGATCCGCCGGAATTCTCGTCGTTTTAAACGCAAGCTTTCTCCTTCCTCCTAATGCTTGAGAGCATCTACCCTCCCTATTGAAAACGCTACCGGACTTTGCCCCACAATTACCACGTCCGCATACATACCTACCTCATGAACCCAACCCTTTGCACTGCCACCGTCACCTCTGCTAAATATCAAATTTTCCCCTCATATGTTGTCCGGCAAGGACCAGGGCTCTAGGTGATTGCAACTGGAAGGGGGATCCATGCGGAAGGGCATTTTCCGCTGGTCACTTCCCGCTCGTAGAGATGGAATTTTCCTTACTTCACCTCTTTCTCCTTTCCTTTCCTTTCCTTTCCTCTCTGTTCTCAGGCGTACTGTCATATAGGTATTGTATTGTTTTTCTTTCCCTTTTTGCTTTATTCTTTATAAAAAAAAAGATATGAGGGTTCTTTACATGCTATTACAGGTCAAATCCAGGGTGTTTTTTTTCGAGGCGTTTGTTTACCACTGGCGTGTTATATGTATCTGTTTCTATTAAATTTTAATCTGTGCATTATGCAAAATTTATTGCGATGACATTTGAGCTCGAGCACTGCGCATACGATAAAGTGGCAATAGCAATTATTATCCCCTGCAGTGTTCATAGCGCCGAATTTCTTTACTTCGAGCTATTGAAACTAGCTTTACACTTTCCTCGAAATGTCAATCGAGTGATATCAAAGGCATTCCATGTTAAGCAACCATACAGTCATTTTTCACTCAACAGGAGCACTAAATTTAATATGAGAGTGATCTCACTGGTAGTCTGTCGATATCCGCATTCCACCTCTCCGGGGCTAAATCTAGCAATCAAAGAAATTCGATAATTTTCACGGTGTGTCCTTGCCACCGCGGGGAAGCTCCGCTCTATCAAAACTGCAGGGGATATCAAATTTTTAATTGCTGCTGCGAGCCTGCCAGCTGGGGGCTATGGAATTTTGTGCTGCCATGGCAACAGCACTCGACGGGAGTCGTCGTTTTTGGCAATCGGCGAGATTTTCCTTCCGGTATTTTCGAACCGGCAGTCACCGTCCCGGAGCGACATCGCTAGACAACTAAGGAATAATATTCCGGAGGAATGGAGATAGCTAATTGCGAGCGCATTTGAGCATGGTCAATAAAAATCGCAAAATATGGCCCCGTCTTCATAGATGTCCAAGAGAGAAACAAGGGTCGCACAACAGTAGACGACAGAGTGAGAGAATTCATGTGGAACTTGTGCACTGTGTAAGAACAATATAAAAATGTACCATCTACTACTTGCACTTCGTTCGTTCGCTTACATTCTACTCTAAACTAAAATAACGCTAAAGACAGGTGTATAAGTAAATGCACTGGCAATTAACACGTCCTGAATCTTCCATTGATCACCACACTTATCTTGTTGGAAGTCTTTGATACTGTTTGGCATGCTCAGCCTACATGCAGCCTATCCCGATATCGTTCGGATCAAACCCCCGGATATGCGCTGGGGATCGGTGCGGTTCCGGAGGATGCGACTTTGGATGAGTCGGATGCGGGAAAGAGTCTAATGCACAGCAAGTTTTCTCCGTGATTTTTGTCTTTCCTTTGCCAGCCTGAGAGTTTTACGGAAGGGAAAGTGGGATATGCGTGGAAGAGAGTGGAACTGTATCGCGATCGATAGAAGGATAGAAGGATAGGAGGATGAGTTTGCCGGTTTATATATACTCTTGTCTTTACCGCTGTTTAGTTAGAGCCAGCGTTATAAATGTGAACTTGCGCGAGTAGTTGAATGAGAGGGAGTTCCTCTCTCTAAGTCGTGCGCCGGCGATCTCTCCTTTGTGTGGCCCTAACTCTTAGCCTTTCATTCCATGGCCGCCGTTTGGCCGCTCGCATTGGAAACCATGACATACTGCTCGGCATACGCGCAGGATACTTCCACGGTTGTTCGGACAGCTTCTAGGAAAGTGCTTGTTTTTTCCGGCTTCGGAAGTGCGTTTTTGGCTTCGGGCATGTGTTTGGGCTTTTCGGGAACGCATTCCGAATACCGGAATGCGCGAGAGTTCCGGAACCATGCAGCCGGCGGGAAAGGCTTGGGAAAAAGCGGGAACAATGCAGGGCCAGCATGAAAGAGATGGAAAGCCCGGAAACTATGGGCCAGAGGATTTTGTTTCCCTTTGTTAGTTCGGGGGTGTGAACAAGGGGAAGGTGAGACTTACATGGAATAGCATGGGCATGGCCGGTGGCTCGTGAAGGGATAGGATGTTGTTAAGGTTGATAAATACTCCTGTTATTGCGATTAGATAGTGATAGTGGTAGTTGAAGCGGATTCCCCCCCTCCTGAGTGCGCAACAGTTTTGTGTGTAAACCTTTGGTGTTTCGTTTGCCTGTCGCCGTCGATCTACGTCTAAAGGTTTGGCCGTTCGTTTGTCCGCAGTTCAGCCGTCGCCGTTTCTTATATCTCTGCATTTCCCCACATGCCCTTTTCCTCCGTACACTCTTGTGATAATAAAGGAATGACATGTCGGTATAATCTATTCCCTAAACTGCTAAGCGATCTATCGCGCTCTCCTGAACCACCGATATCTGTAATGCACCGGAACGCAACCCTCTAACGATAGAGAGCTTTATGGGGTTAGCAGAATATTTTTCCGATTGCTGACCAGAGAAAGATACTCGTGGATCCGCGCCAAGAATTGGCACCCGTTTTGGAATAGCAATAGAGGTCGCTTAGTAACCCGACACCTGTCTTGGCAGCTCCCCACCCCCTCACGGCTACCACTATTAAGAAAACACCAACTCCATTCCTAAAGTCCCACAATACTCCAAAAAACACATTAAGA
>Ga0307513_10005856_pt1 | contig 16153 bp, 16 predicted proteins | sample 15_EM_MG_FD_202174 | JGI IMG/M metagenome (GOLD analysis project Ga0307513, IMG submission 202174) | Populus trichocarpa ectomycorrhiza microbial communities from riparian zone in the Pacific Northwest, United States - 15_EM | ecosystem: Host-associated > Plants > Roots > Unclassified | place... | reverse complement strand
TGAGCTTGATCGGAGTTTAAATCACCCATCAACCGCATCACGGTTGAAATTCGTTCGTCTTCCAGCCATCCCACCACCACTAACCTTCACCGTCGCCACCTTGATTCGCTGCCAACTCCACGCAACCATATGGAAGCGAGCCCCTCCCCTCTCTTGAGGGATGTGGGCTCCAATCAAACTACTTCAACTCACTTAAAAATACGGACCCGCTGCATATGCCCCTCCCCTTTCCAGAGGGATGTGGGCGGCTCAAGCTCGCTCGACGAAGGATTTAGGGAGAGGGAAACACAAGGGGGGACCCAGTGTGTGGGAGGTCCGTCTAGTGCATCCCAACAACGAACCACGATGAACGTCGTGGTTCGTTTTCCCTTCCTTCTTTCCATCCCACTGACATCTCCGCATGCGAACGCCTCTCCTCTTGAAGGGATGTGCGCCTATCTTGGTGGATACAGGTATTTTGGAAGTGCAGGAGTCAACCAAATGACCTGAAGATCCACGACGATCAACACCATTCCAGCAGAAGAGGAGGGAGGAAGTACACGAGGGTGAGAACAGTCCGTTCTCGCTTGACGAAGGATTTGGGGAGGGAAGAATACAAGGGGGGACCCAGGAAGTGGGAGACCCGTGAAGTGCGTCATGAAACGCGAGCCACAACGTTTGTCGTGGTTCGTTTTCGACCATCCCCTTCCTCCACTAATGACATCTAAACCCCCACACAGCACCCACAACCGGCCCTGCCACCGCCACCCCTATACCATGTAAACAACTCCGCAAGTCTCAACCGCAACACAATTAACCCCGACAATGACGATACCCCACTCGACAATGCTAGCCAATAATGATATGGCCACAATGACAATTCCACCCAGCAACGACGAGAATACAACCCACAACGATGGGACAGCGAGAATATGGCGCAGCAACAACAACACAACCCACGATGATGGAATAGCCATGACGACGACAAGATGGCCCAACCACGAGGACAATGAACGCGAAGCCAGCCACACATCCATCCGACAAGCCAACCTCAAGAGGCTGAACCACACAAGGGCGTATCGACACCGGCTTCCAATATTTCAGGCCCAACCCCCATGTGTTGAAACAAACCACGGCATAATGACGCCGGTGAAGGACGCTATGTGTACCCCCATCGACGACAGGTACCGCCCAACAACCAACACGTACAGCTCACCGAAAACACATACCACCCAGAAATGATGCATCCAGCCATCGACGACACATATGGCTCATCAACACGCACAACCCATCAATGATGAGGACCAAGATGTCGACAATGCGACTACCTCGACGATGACGACGACGACGAGATGTAGTGGCTCGAGGGGGAATTGAGATGGCATCGAGGCGAGGTCAAGAGGTGTTGAGGAAGGATGATAAGACTGGGTAAGGATGTCAATGCGATCTATGCAACAATGGAGCAGAGCCATGGCTCTGCTCTGCTCTTTCATTTTTGTTGTACTGTGCCTAGACACAAACCCGAGGAAGGACAGCCTCTCTCATAGAAATTTGATTTATTTATTCTAAGTTCTAACCTGCCTATAGTATCAAATTGAATAAAATACAATGAAGGCATGAAGAATTATGCATATATAAACAATTGTTATCTAAGATAAGATAAAGTTGATTCCCAAAATAGGAACGACATCTGAACGCATCCATCGCCATCCACCCATTCCCCCCCTCCCAGATGCACAGAAAAGGGTATAATATGTTTATATACATTATAAATACTTAAATGTAAAAGCTCCAGTGCAAAGAACCATGCCCAACAAGCCCAGCAGCAAAACCGAGCCCGAGCAAAGCCCACCTGGCACCACCTGCCTAATTTGGAAGGCCAGACTTCTGGGACACATTGTCAAACGATTTAGCGCTCGCTCCTGCTCCCCCTGGGGCACCAAAACATCCCAGATGGGTGTAACTAACCCTGCCCTAGCTTTTGACTTTTAGCCCCAAGCACGTGATGGTTGATCGTTATCTAATCATCCCAATTTCGCGAACCATTGGTGGTTCATCTCAAGTTCATCTGTTCAGTTGATGGGCCATGGACACAATGGCAAGGTAATAGCATGTAAATTAGGCAGAAATATACCACTACATTCTTGCAGAAACTCTCCCAAACGTCCACTTGAAATCCCCCATCTCAACGCAGACGTCTCTATCCAAATATGACATTCCCAAATGCGGAATCGCCACCTCCTATGGCAACCGAGGATCGTGCAAGATCGGTTGGGTCCTTCGAGCATGATTTCAAAACAGCCGGCTATGTGCTCTGCTGGGAAAATACACACGAGATGGAAGTCTGGTTGCAGAAGGAAGAGGACAAGAATACCATCGAGTTTATCAAAAAAGATTTCATGTGTCCATCATCGAAGGAAATAGGGAAATTATGGAGCACAAAACAGATCTATATCTGTGCTCATGGCCACAGCAGTGGAAAAAGCAAATACAAGAAGAAGCATGACTGGGATAGAGCTGTACCAGTGAAGAAAATGGGGTGTCCATGCCGTTTGACAGTCAAGACTTACCCATACACCAGAAAACTGCTTGGGAAATATCTCAATGAGCACTCTCATGAGATGGGGAATATCAACACGCACTTTGTGCGACTGCACAAGGAGACTAGAGATGAAATTGAACGCCTCCTTCGTCTCGGAGTTGAGCCACGCAAAGTTGTATGTAATCTCAGATATTTCTCGATGGCAGGAACATTGACAGTATATTTTTAGCTTGAGCAAGTCCAGGGAAAGATATATACGGAAGAGAATCTCAGCAGCCTTCAAGAAGAAGGTGCTCGGCGAAGCGAATTTTGTACTCGATCCAATGTTTGACGAATTGAAAAGATGATTGAAGAGGAAACTGTGCGGTTAGCAACTCAAGACGGTGCATCAGTCCTGAAATGGGTGGAAACCTTGCGTGCACACAATCATTACGTCAAAATCAAGACCAGCTCAGATAACCCACCCCCTGGTTCCGGTCTTGATAAAAGCACTTTCGCATTGATTATTCAGACAAGATATCAGCGTGAGTGTTGGGTTAAGCACGGAGGCCGTTTTACTGGTATTGACGCGACCCACAACACGACACACTACGAGAATATGAGTCTCTTCACACTATTGGTTCGAGATCAGTGGGGACATGGGATGCTGGCTGCTTGGATGGTTTCATCCAATGGAACGGAAGACACCATCGGCTTCTTTCTACAATCAATTCGGGTGCAAAATCCTACAGTCATCCCCAAATACTTCATGTCCGATAAGGATCACGCCCAGATGAATGCCATAAAGAGGCGATACCCAGAATCCGCCATCCTCCTGTGCTGGTGGCATGTTCTTCATGCATGGCAACAACATTTCGTCATCACTGTGCACCCAGAGGTTTGGGACCTCCTCAAGAAATGGGTTCGGATGACGGATCGAGCTGCATTTTGGCAGCAATGGGAACGGATCAAAAGCTTGGCACCGGAAAGTGTCGTTGAATATCTCCAGATGTACTGGATGGGAGACGAGAACATCAAGCTCTGGTCAGCTATCTACAGGGCCGATCAAAATGTATTCCAGCTTTGCGATACAAATATGCTGGTTGAAGCATGGCATCACCTACTCAAAGGCACATTTATGCAAGGGAAGCGGAACCAGCGTCTTGATCATCTTATTCATATTCTTGTGGATCAAGCCATTCCCCACTTTATTCATAAACACTGGCGACAAGAATTTGGATTTGAAGGTGCAGATTTGGAAGTCAAAAAACGTCTCAAGATTGAAGAATGCGCGAAATCTATCAAATCTGAACAGATTAAATCTGTGGTTGAGGAACCCGACGTCTATCAAGTACAATCAGGATCAAATCCTGATGTGTTTTACCGTGTCGATCTCGATGCATATGACTGCTCCTGCCTATCCTTCCCAGCTATCTGCTTTTGCAAGCATATTTGTGCGGTTCAGAACAAATTTCCGGAGATTTACAAGGTCCTTCCAACATCGTTACTCGCAATCCACTCCCATGATACATTTGAACCCAATGGAAATACCTCAGACATTGGTTCATACCCACCACCCGACTCAGAGATACAGCCTCAACGCTTGGATGAGACGACCACCCTAATCCAGAAGCTTTCATCCCTGACAATTTATCTCCAAGCCAACCCATCATGCGGCTCTGAATCTCTCACAGATCTACACCGCCATGTCGACGTCCTTTTTGCAGAACTGCAAACACAGAATCTGATTCTCCCAACTGCGAAGAAGGTTGCACCAAACCAAAATACGTGGACCGAAATGGCGGCAGTGATGAATGTAGCCGTGAAAAGTAAGAGGAAAAAAAATACAGACCAATATGGTGGAGGGGAACACTCTGGTAAAAAGGCGCGTCCCGATGCATGAGTACCACTGTGAGTTTTTATATTTTCTAGATTACAGTAAAGAGAAGGCATCATTCTGATTTATTGGAAGAAATCTTACCGAGGACTTGGGCAACATCAATCCAACGGCACTGCCTTCTGCCAATTTCCTGCCACTTACAACGCCCATGAATACCAGCCTCGAAGTCCCTGCTCCGAAACCTCTTTCAACAATCTCAAATACGGGCCACAACATCCCAGCAAATGAACCTCCCAATTTCGCACCAGCCCCACTTCAAGTTGTCCATGCCACTCACCCGGAAAACTTCAACCCTGCCACCACTGACATCTCAGATGTCAAATCCCTTCAAAAATTGAAGCGGAAACAGCTATGCAAGCTTTGCTTCCATCACCGAGTAAGTGCTGGTGGCACCAACGAGGCAATTATTTCACGCCTTATTCAGCAGTGTAAGATACCACCTTTTTTTAATCCCTCTACTACTTAGTATTACGGTATTACTACTTGATTTCTGACATTAGAACAACTGTACAACTTTAATTAATCAATGTATTGTGACTTTTGTAACCCATTCGAAGCTGAACTGGCTTGCATGGCCTTCACATGGCCCACGGAAATTGCGAACTCGTTCAATTTTGGTTGCTTTACATAACCATCAAATGTCACGTGTTTGGGGCTAAAAGTCGCCAACTCCCTGCCCTACCCAAATATGAAATTTCCCACCCCAATATCCCCCCCAACGTGAGCAACAGCGAGCACAACCACCCATCTGCCACATCTGGCATTGTTGTCATCTATTTACTAGTGTCCCCTACCCCCTACTCAGCAGCCCCACCCTACCACACACCCTGCCCTCCCATCCAGCACCCTCGGCATATCAACCATCCTACCCGCTCACCTAAAGAACCCTATTACTAATCCTAACCATCACCGGCATCATGGCAGGATGGCTTTTTTTGGCTGGTGGGGTTTTGCCCATATGGATGTATGAAGTGACTTGGGTATAACCCCAGTATTGATACATGAGAGTGGTATATACAGGTGCCTTGAGGTGATTAAGCAGCAGTACCACACCTACAGCCAAGGCTATGGCAAAGTGTCACATAGTGGCTACCACATCATCGACCTAGTCTGCTTCTTCATTAAGGCTGGCCTCATTGAAGGCAAAACACCCGACCGCGTGGACATTGTGAGCAGCTTTGTCTTACCGTCAGGGTTCTTCTGCACATCGCAGGAACCAGACTACCAGCGCTTGTTTGGGGCTGACGCATACAAGAACGTCTGCCCCTTAGACGAGGAGGCACTCGTCAGCCGCATAGGTGACTATGGCGAGCTTGACGCCTGCGCCCAGGTGATGTTCTACCAGGGCAACGATGCCGTGATGCTGTCACAAATAAGCTTGTCCAGCTCTGGTTACTGCCTGCGATCATCGCTCCTTCCCAATGCCGACCAGTACAAAGGAAATGGGAGAGTCAAACACAAGTCATACGAGATCAAGAGCGGTCCCTTCCAGACCATCTACATCAAGTCTCATACGGTCAAAGACAACGGCAACCTTTGCAAGCCTGGCCACTATGACGTCGGCACCAACAACCACTTCCAGATGACCGTCTTCCACAACAACGAGCTGACCAGCCACCCACAACCATTGGAGGTCCTACACCTTGCCCAGCTCGCCGACGCCCTGGGTTACGACCACACAAAGCTCTACACTGAACAGGCCAAACAGGCGATGATCCTCAAGCTGGTCCACTTTGTCCAAGGGAAACTGCCCCTCGAGGCGCTCATGTCCAACATCGACGACCAGCGCATGATGGTGGAGATCATGAGTGCCATGTATGCATCGCATCTTCAGGGTCGCCAGGAAGAAAACCCGATTGCACAGATAGCACTTTCGATTGCTGATCACTGGAGGTAATACTACTATAGTATTATTAGTTATTAGGTTATTAGCCCAATGACTAGTGGCCCATGAGAGCAGATCGCAGACCGCTTCAATCAATGGCAGTTAGACTTCACATTCGGTCATCAGCTCATGTGGGGCGTGCTCCTCACCCATTTGCCACCAAACTCTCAGCGCTTTTAGAGTGCATAACATTGATAATGTATGTTGCACATGGTCCAAATGCCATCTCTACCTGCACCATGGTACGTGAATACTGTGTTGCTACCCTGATTCACATGATGCATAACTCACACCTAAACTGTTAAAGAAAATGCATGAGACATCCTATGAGGCCTGGGCTCCCGTCAACATATCTGTTCATCACCCTGAATGCAAGCAATGGAATTGGGGCTACAACTGCAAAAGGCATCAAGGACGCCCTTGATCGGTCTTTGGGATACCACACCATCCCACTTCTTCTGCCAGATGATCACTGTCCCACGATTTGTGCCCCAACTAGAAACTGACGACGTCAGCCTTCCACTTGCATTAAGATATCCAGAAATGAATAATTTACATATAGTGCCAGGGAAGAAAACAACCCCCAACCAATGCCTCATTAGAATTTAGGAATATCATAGTGTTTGCCCTTTCAGACGTTAGGATTTGAGGAATCAGAGAAAGGGCATCGACATACAATTGTATATCCAGGTGGAACCACAAGGACTGATTCATTAATTTACATATGGAGGAAGAGAAGGGGAGAAAGTTCAAAGAATGCACCTGTTGGAAATCGGCACGTGACTCCATCAAGCACCCTTATCGACACTCTTCCTTGCTTCTTTTACAGCGTATCTTTGGGACATCATCCTTCACTTCTTTGATACATTAACGGACATCTCGGGGTTAAGCCCCTATTTTCTTTTCTTTTATATAGCCTTGTTTCGCCTTTTCGTACCTCAGCCTTTCATTCTTCACGCTGAGGTACAGTTTCCTTTTGTTCTCTTTGACTGTATGCTTATTATTTCATTCCTAGACTCGTCTGTGCTTCGTCTAGGTATACTAATATATCAGCCTTTCATTCTTCACGCTGAGACTCGTCTGTGCTTCGTCTAGGATTTTAACAGCACCAAAAAATGACAAGAGAGGCAGCAAGGATCACCAACTGTGGTATGGGGATTAACAAAACTAAAACTTCCAGTACACACTCAGAGTGCACTAACAATCAGAAGTAGCATGGGACTTCGGAGCAACAGTAGTGGAGGACTTATCACTCCCCCAGGTAATCCTTGTGGAGTCCACATGGATTCATGGACTCCATGGATGTTCCACGGATTCCATGGACTTTTTTTTGGCAGTGGAGACACCCAAATTTGGTTTTTTCAGTCCATGGACTGTCCACAGACAATCCACATAATACCATGATTTTTTTAATTTTCATGGAATCCATGCGGATAGTCCACGGACTCCACACGGATTGAGTCCTTGGATTCCATGGACCATTCCACATGGATTCTATGGAATCTTTAGGGATTTAATTAGAATACTAATGAAAGTAATCAAATATAATCTAATACCCTTATATTATATATAAGGAGTGAAAAAAAAAAATGCAGCACTCCAGAATTGAACCCAGGACCAGAGGACACAGAAAATCAGATGCTTAAAGCCACTGAGCCATGGCAGAATTTACAGGTAAGCAATTGATGGCCTATTGAGGACATCTCGCGGCTCGCGGGCCGATACCTGCCAAATCCGGTTGGTCGTGGCTGGCTGTCACGTCACCAGCTCTTTCTCCAACCACCACCACCGCCCGTCGTCAACCACCACCACCCACGACCACCGTCGACCACCACCGCTGCCAACGACCGCAACCAACCACGGGCGCCCACCAGCGCCCACCATCGACGATACAGGGATGATGACCCCCACCACCCACTGTCAAGGACGACGGCCCACCGTCGACGACGACGACGACGAAACAGTAGCAAGGTACGTACCCCGAACCAACCCACCCAAGCCGACTGACAACCACAAACCACAGAGCGCAGGTGCCACGTCACCGAGGTTGACGAGCGCCAGCGGGACCAAGCGACCACCACCGGGAACGACACGACCTGACAAACGCGGGGACGACATGACGAACGCAGGGACGACGCGACGAGCACAGGGAGGCCGACACGACATGACCAAGGCGGGGACGGACGACACGACCGAGGCGGGGACGGACGGACGACACAACCAAGGCGGGGACGGACGGACGACACGACCAAGGCGGGGACAGACGGACGACACGACCAAGGCGGGTCGAACGCCCGGACGACACGACCAGCGCCCAACGACCAGCGCGCACGACATAACAAACGCCCGGATGACACGACGAAAGCCCGGATGACACGACGAAGGCGGGACGACGCGACGAAGGCGCGCACGACACGACACGACGCGGGGACGACACAGCGACAACCCACCGCCGTCGCCACCATCCGCCCAACCCGGGAACGCGCCACGTCAAGCACCCCGAATCCCGCAGAGCGCAGATGACACGGCGGAAACGCAGGCGCCGAAACCCGGGGGATGGGATGACACGACCAAGGTGGGCAGCGAGTGGGTAAACGACAGGGCTGACAGGTTAACGACAGCGCGAGCAGGCTAACAACGACGCCAGCGAGCTAACAACGACGCCAGCGGGCTAACGACACCGCCGCCGGGTTAACGACAGCGCGAGCGGGCTGATGACAGCGCCACCAGCTTCACCGGCAGGTTAACGACAGCGGTGGCGGGTTAACAAGGATAACAATGATCCAGGTAATCCCTGCCCCCCCTTCCCCTCCCACTCCTCTTCCCCACACCTTCCCCTTGTCCCACACCTCTATGCCCCTGTATAATATACCATATGTATTTTATTTCTGTATCTTTTGTACTTTGAATATATATATCTATAAATCAAATTTTATAACTCTGAAGTATTATGCTATTTGGAATCCATGGACTCCAGTTTATTCCATGGAGTCCATGGACTGAATAAACTTGGAATATTTATTTTGTATTTTATACCAAAGTCCAAAAGTCCATGGACTCAATTTAGCTTTTTGTAAAGTTTGCGGATTTTATACAAAGTCCATGGAGTCCACATGTTAATCCTTGGATTCCATGTATCCCATGGACTCCACAAGGATTGCCTGGGGGACTGAGAAGTACACTGCTTGACAGTGTGTCAGGGTGCTCTTCTCCTAGCAGATGCTTGCTCTTCTCCATCACCAACATCTCAAGTGCCTCTGCCTCTTTCCATTTGCCCTGGTTTCTGTATGTGGCTGCAAGATTTTCCATGCTTATCAGTGTGTGAGGGTGCTCTTCTCCCAGCAGATGCTTTCTCTTTTCCATCACAAACATGTCAAGTGCCTCTACCTCTTTCCATTTGCCTTGCTTCCAGTATGTGGCTGCAAGATTTTCCATGCTTATCAGTGTGTAAGGGTGCTCTTCTCCCAGTAGATGCTTTCTCTTTTCCATCACAAACATATCAAGTGCCTCTGCCTCTTTCCATTTGCCCTGGTTCCGGTATGTAATTGCAAGATTTGCCATGCTTGATAGTGTGTGAGGATGCTCTTTTCCCAGCAGATGCTTTCTTTTTTCCATCACCAATATCTGAAGTGCCTCTGCCTTTTTCCATTTGCCCTGCTTTCTGTATGTGGCTGCAAGATTTGCCATGCTTGACAGTGTGTCAGGGTGCTCTTTTCCCAGCAGATCCTTTCTCTTTTCCATCACCAACATGTCAAGTGCCTCTGCCTCTTTCCATTTGCCCTGGTTTCTATATGTGATTGCAAGATTTGCCATGCTTGACAGTGTATCAGGGTGCTCTTCTCCCAGCAGATGCTTTCTCTTTTCCATTACCAACATCTGAAGTGCCTCTGCCTTTTTCCATTTGCCCTGCTTCCTGTATGTGGCTGCAAGATTTGCCATGCTTGACAGTGTGTTAGGGTGCTCTTCTTCCAGCAGATGTCTCTTTTCCATCACCAACACCTCAAGTGCCTCTGCCTCTTTCCATTTGCCCTGGTTCCTGTATGTGGCTGCAAGATTTGCCATGCTTGACAGTGTGTCAGGGTGCTCTTCTCCTAGCAGATGCTTGCTCTTCTCCATCACCAACATCTCAAGTGCCTCTGCCTCTTTCCATTTGCCATGGTTCCTGTATGTGACTGCAAGATTTGCAATACTTGACAGTGTGTCAGGGTGCTCTTCTCCCAGCAGATGCTTTCTTTTTTCCATCACCAACATGTCAAGTGCCTCTGCTTCTTTCCATTTGCCTTGCTTCCAGTATGTGGTTGCAAGATTTGCCATGCTTGACAGTGCATCAGAGTGCTCTTCTCCCAGCAGATGCTTTCTCTTTTCCATTACCAACACCTGAAGTGCCTCTGCTTCTTTCCATTTGCCCTGCTTCCTGTATGTGGCTGCAAGATTTGCCATGCTTGATAGTGTCTTAGGGTGCTCTTCTCCCAGCAGATGCTTGCTTTTCTCCATTACCAACACCTCAAGTGCCTCTGCTCTCTTCCATTGGCCCTGTTCAGTGTAAACAAGTGCTATATTTTGTGCAACTAATAAACCAATCTCTTCAAGCTGGACTGAACCTCTACAGCTGGTGATATGCTGTAAGACTCTACGTCGATATTTATGGTCTTCACTCTTGAATTGCCATGTAATTGATAAGGCAATAATACTAAGCAACCATTTCTGCATATTATATCTGTCTGGTCCAAGTGCTGAGATACACCAGTGCTGCACCAGTGGATGCATACTGTAGGACTGATTTTTGGAATCAAACTCAAGAAGGGAATATGATCTAATTTCTCCTATAACTTGCTGAAATACCAAAGAATTCCAGGTTGAATCCTGTTTTCCAAAATGGATAAGTAATTTAGTCACTTGTATTTGTAAATTTGAATCATCCAGTTGCTCTGTAGATAAGGATGCTCTTTCAAATATATCTTCTATGATCTCCTCATGATGCAGCATAGAGCAAAGTTGTAATAGAATCCTTGCAGATGATCCAAGTTGGTCATAACTCAACTTCCATGTCATATAGACAGCCAATCCATATTGATCCTGTCCCTGTACCTCTTTAATCTGCAACAGCTGATCACGATGCATTTGATACAGCTTCAGATAGCTTTCAAGTGAAGAGCAGCGATGAATGAAACTTGCAGCTTGAGAGACAGCCAATGCAAAATAATGGAGCTCCTATATTCTCTATTAGCTTGAGAGTAATTATCAAACAAATTATAAAATGCACCTTTACAATGAGTTCTGCCAGTTTCTCATTCTCATCTTTCTTTTCTGACCGAGACATTGACAAGAGTAAATATTTTGCATCTTCAGGATCCATGCCTGTGACCTTGGCATCTCCATCCTCACCTGCATGAATGCTCAAATGTGGATTACGTGTTGTAACCAAGATATTTCCAAATCTACAGGCTGGAAAAAATGCAGCAAGATTTAACTGCACATCATCAGCATTGTCAAAGAAAAGCAGCCAATTTTGTCTATGTTGGCTTGCAAGCCAGCACAGACATGCATCCACTGACTCCTCAATATGGGTTGGAATAATAGTCATAAGATCAGCTTTGAGGGTCTGTTGGTTGGTAGCATCAATGTAAAAAACATCAGAAAAACTGAAATTTATATAACCATAACTGATTCAGAAATTATTCTTGAAATGTTTAAGTAAAAGCATACCATTTGTTGGCTTGGGAGTCTTCTAAAAATTTGAAAGCAATTTGGCTTTTTCCTGAACCTCCCAGGCCATGTAACACAAAAACACATTGAGATTTGTGACCAGAGTCAAAAAATTGACACATTTTATCAAGAATTGCCTTTCGTCCTATGAAGTGTGGTACTGGTAATGGACAGATTTTGTGGTTTTTTGCATGACCAGAAAGAAGCTGTTGAGGCCTAGGAGAAACTGCAGAAATGGTATCATTTAGAGATTAATTCAATTTGCACAAGAAAATTTTCCATACTAAGTTGTTCAACTGTGACCTGAGTTCTTGGGAATTTGATAGCATTTACCACCAAGGCAAGCATCTCATCCACCTTCTTTCTCTTCATATATTGCATAGTATGAGCCTCCACATTGGCCAATTTTTCCTGTTCAGAAAACCCTATTCCTTGCATCCCTTGTTCAACATTTAGTCGAAAATAAGTATTTGACAAGTTAGCAAAGAGACGCTGCATATCTTCATGTGTCGCCTCGCAGTCAGTCAAAATTGCCTCGAGTGCCTCGATGACTTCCGTTGGTAACACCTGTAAAAATCCGGGTTTCTTGACGCTGGTGATTCCAGTATGCCCAGTACCAATGCTCACTAGACATCCAATTGGACGAGCCCTAAACAAAGTATAGGCTTCATCCAGTACTACTCTACTGGGATTATTTCTTCCCAGCCCACCATCGATAAAAGGTTGCTCCCTGCCAATCTCGATATGTTTAAAAAATGTGGGCGCTGCAGATGTCGCCCGGGCGGCTTCCCAAATCTTGCAACCTGAATGTGTTTCGCGTGATGGATAGGTCCTGAAAAGGACCGGAATATTCGCATTCATATTGAGGGCGTTCCTGGCACAAACAAAGCTAACGAGGTTCCTCAGGATAAAATCCAAATGCGGAAAGGGGTATAGAATGGACTCACGTTCGACAGGCTGAGGTGTCGCTGATTAGCAACAAAGGTTCATCGGGATCGCCGGTTACATCTCCCACCGCAGATTTAATAACTTCTTCTAACTTTGTCGCTTTGAACCTCCCATCGCCACGCCAATGGTTCGAGGCAGAGAAGACTTGCTTCACTAGATCGTCGTAATAATTAATCGCGGTGTCCACATCCATCCGAAGACGTCCAAGCATTAGAGCAATTATTCTGTACGAATTAAAACGCCCTGTGAATATCGCGTCAATGAGAAATATTCGATAACGCTCACCCCCCGGTACCAGTGCCACCGATAAGGTCGAAAACATCGCATGGCTTCGGGAGGCTGGTGAGTGGTGGGCGACCATCACTTTCACGCTTCGTGTTCTCCTCAAGCATCAGCCTGTGCATAACTTCTTTGATCATGAGCAGCTCAGAAAATCCGCGAATGCCGCCTCCATCTGCGGCTAGTTAGCAATAGGTATCATGCAGAGTGTAAACAATGGGACTTTTTACCTAGTGAAAGTAGCTTCAACGGTGGTTCTCCTGCAGACGACGACATGGTTAAGATAAGAGAATAGGTGCCTGGCGATACCACAGCCTTCGGCTTGCTATCCGTAAAGTTTCACACGGGAGGTAAACCCCAGCAAAGTTTGTCATTAAAATAGATTTGTATCTAAAGGGAACAAGTACCTCGGAACAATTGGTAGGAGGCACCCAGAGGGACGGAGTCGAATCGAGAATGTGTCGAATCTACTACCATCCCTCCACGCCGTCGCCCGCCTACAATCCAAGTCTCTAGTCGCATCTCCGATGGTCTTAGTTTATAGGCACGTTCGTCAATCTTCATGCTTCATTCATTGATTGCTAGTCGAGGGCTTTAGCAGCCGTCGATGAGGAAACGTCAACAACTTCCTTCGTGAATAAGGATTTTACCGCGTACCCAATCTGTTACTCGAATCCCTGTTTCTTCATCTCACCGTCCGCAGTAATTGGAAGTCACGTCGCTTTATCGCTGACCCATCTTCCTTGTCAACGCAGGACATTTGAAACTAGAGCACAAGGCAGGTTAGTATGGTTATAAACCAAATGAGACTAACCTTGTCCCACAGGAAATATCGAAACCCAAGAAGCAAGGTACATTCGTCGAGAAGATGCAGGGAGAAGGGCAGCAGGTAAAACCAAAGTTGAGACCAACCAACCGTGGGGGTCCCTTGTAATAAGTAAACGCACAAAAATCCACAGACTCTCGCTGATATGTAGAAAATCTGGGCTGACCAAACGGGGAATTAGTAACCTGTGAATTTTATGTCAGATCGCCAGGTCCTACTAGATGGTAAGAGGGCATACCTACAAATGATTGCTGAATTTAAATGTTTCTGACTCCCAAAGGCATCGATAGCACCTATAAATCCGGAAAATGAGGCCTAGGATATTCATGAAGCACAAAAACTCACCTCCATGATGATATCCGGGAGAATGAATATGCAGAGATCAACAAACATTGGATATGGCGTAGCCGAGCCGTAGGTGAAACTAAACCGGCATCGTGCCCCAATACTTATAAATCATGCCTTGCAGTTTGGTTGCGATAGGAAAATGTCAATCAACATTGGGTCAGAACTAAATCATGTGTGGTTCAGAGCAGGAGAGTGTGGGAATTTGGAAACGCGACAATCAACTGCGATCATGTCCTCGGAGGATGAGGTGACGATGGGAGTATCCTCATTCAACGGATGTCAAGCTCTTACTTACCGATTTACCAAGATGTTATGTAAATAAATAATTAGATCACACCGTCCAACCGATCGTCAACGATCACACAAGTATATTTACCAAGTAGAATCTACGACCACTGGCAATAACACCATGCAAGGCCAAAGTTAAATTCCAGAGCGTTGCAGGGTTGTTAGATCTACATCCAAGTGGATATGAACATAAAGTAATACCAACGATTACTTATCCCCTTACATTAGATAACCAACACGTCGTCAAACCAATGTTGAAACGGCCCTCTCTCCAAAAATCCGAACACAGGGACGACATACATACCATAACCAAAGCCGCGATGCTACAACGTTGAGATGGTTCGGAACGACTTCCGGCGGGGTCCTGAGCAGACGATGCACTGCAAGTAAAAGTTCGGATTCGAGGTGCTGCATGAAAATGAAATGAATTTAATGAACATCAGGGACCAGAGGGCGAGAAGACCCAACACTGTCGATCTTCGAGTTTTCATGGCATGAACATCAGGGACCCGACACTGGCCATCTTCAAATTTTCATAGGAATCTATGTAAAACACTCTCGAGCTTCTAATCACGGCTCGGTTGAGTAAAGACTTTTCATTAAAATAAATAAATCGATCGCACCCACCGCCCAAACGATCATTATACATGTACAGTAGATTCAACTAGAATCGACATTAACAATGACACCATGCAAGGCCGAAGGCCGAATTCCAAAACGCTGCCGATCCACATTTAAGTATGAGCATGAAATGAAGTAATAACTAACCCATAGGTATCTCCTTACAAACACGTCGTTAAACCAACGCTGAACTTCGACGTCACGATTTTCCAACGCCCGGTACATAGCATCGAATCAACTGCGCAAGTCAGAAAGGGCCCTATCCGAATATTCCGAACACAAGAACAATATACATACTTAACGCCTCAATGCAGCGACGTTGGGATGGCTCGGAACGAATTCCGGGGTCTTGAGTAGACGATGTACTGCAAGTAAAAATCTGAGGCAAAATCTGAGTTATGAAATAAATTTAAAAAGCATCAGGGACACGAGAACGAGAGTACCTGCTCACCCAACACTGTCGATCGTCAAGTTTTCATGGGATCTAAAACACCCCTCATGATCGACGCGACTGGGTTAAAAGACATTCATTTACCCGCACTGAAGGAAGACGTGATGAGGCAACAAGCAAGTAAGCCGCGCAAAAACCCACGATCTTATCATCAAGGTCAGGTACCGAAAGAATGAACGCGAGGGAGAAGACGATGGAATGGGCCGAGGTGCCCTGAGCTGGTCGCTGGCTCGGGGAAGCAGGTAGGAATGCTGATGATGGTCTAACGACGTACAGCAGGGTATACCAACAACGACACCCAACACACTCAGGCACATGACGATGTGTCGCTGATCTCCCATCAAATTGCATGCCGGAGGTTGCCATTGGGCTATTTTTGACACTCCGAAGTATCTGCCGAA
>Ga0307513_10005855_pt1 | contig 16155 bp, 18 predicted proteins | sample 15_EM_MG_FD_202174 | JGI IMG/M metagenome (GOLD analysis project Ga0307513, IMG submission 202174) | Populus trichocarpa ectomycorrhiza microbial communities from riparian zone in the Pacific Northwest, United States - 15_EM | ecosystem: Host-associated > Plants > Roots > Unclassified | place... | reverse complement strand
GACAGCCGACTTTACCCAACCTCCCGCCGGCCATTTGCCTGATCAAATGGCCACTATCTTGAACGTATCGGAATCTATGATCAAGGACGGAATTCCGCAGGTTATATCATCTTCCGACACAGCCTCCCATCTTCACAACAAACCCGGCCCTGGCGATCGTGAAGATCACGAACCTCGGACCGAAACGCCCTTCCGCTTTGCTCTCGTCACCGACCTTCTTGTACATGCGGTTGGGTGGATGCCGATTTGCTTCGCTTTATGGCGCCGAGCCTTCCACTCGAGGCCATCCTACCGTTCGTTTCTTTGCATGGCAAGGAAGGTCGCTGCATCTCCCCGAGGGCACATTGAGCACATGAGGAATCAGAAGGACACTCAGGTATCTTCCTACGAGGACATCCTATCGAAAGGCACGTGCTTCGGCATGTCTCGCCAATGTTTGGATTTAACGTACTCCACAGAAAGTAGCACCCACGAACACCCTCACACACATGTAGAGTCTTCTATCCGGGAGTGGACATCTGAAGACGACTACGAGACAGAAGTAACTGGCCTCACCGAACCGGGCGCCATTACCCTCATTCTCCATGACTTTGTGGCTGGATTTGAAGGGGCTCGCTCACTCAGAATTCTGTTGGGCCCTTCGTCTTACTCTGAGAACTCGCTACCATGTTGCAGACTCATATCATGTCCCCCTAGCCCCACCAAAGACTCTGAGCTTGGAACTTCGGGAACTCTGGATCTCTACTCTGCCAGCGGCGATCGGCATATCCTCCTTGCGGTTTTACAGTCCAGGAATTTTACGAACACAGAGGATTCACAAGTGCAAAGACCACCCGATCATTCTTTCCCCACTTCACAAGAGAACTCGTTAATCCACCCCCAGAGACAACTTACCTCCGAAGAAGACTCTTCAACAGTCACTTGTCGCGAGCTAGTTCTTCACTCACGGTACCCGAGAGCCTGGGAAATTGACGACCTCGTGGCTGCTTGGAGGTGTTTTGTCCGGTCGCGCGGAGGGAAGAGGTGGCTGACTTACGGGATAATCGGTATCGCTGTGCTATTGGAAACGGCCTTGGAGAACTTCTAGCGTCCAGTCCCCAAAGACGCAGTTAATTTATCGGCCTCCTCCCTACAAAGTTGTACTGCACACGACTATCTGACATTCAATTTGATTCCAACAGTTAACTCCATTCCGTGATAATCTATTCGTTTTGTTTCCTTCAGACAACGCAGAACGACTCCGGGTCTGGCACGGTGAACCAATAGAAGGAATCCACCCTATGACACAACTATCCAGGTATATGGCTACTCCTCATCAACAGGGCGGAAAATCATCGCCATTCGGGCGAAGCACTCGAGGTAGTCCTCAACCTGTCCATTTTGACCTTGACCGCAAGAGAAAGGCCACCCATGGCGGAACTGTTCTCCACCCCCGCGCTTCCTCCAGCTCCACAACATCCGTAACACCTCTTCCCACCGCCAATGGCGCTTCAACACCGGATGAGGGTTGATGAGCCAACCTGCCTCGGTGGAGCCGGGTGGAACAACCCACGGGGTCTGGCGCCCGGCATACCAATCGGCGAATGACCCAATATGTGACTGGGTTCGGATGCGGTGCTCGGCGACGTAATCGAATAGCACCTGGGCGAAGTTCGGGAACACGTAGTATAAAGCGGAGCTCGGGTCCCCTAATCCGTCGAAGTTTGCATTGTTGTTGAGAAAATATCCGGGGACGACCAACGGGGGAGGCCCTCCATAATTTGCAACAAAGAAAAGTGGGTGACGAAATAGATTGTTCGTCGATTCCGGGCGTAGGGGTCGAGAAGGATGGTTCATGCAACAATGCATGAAAAACCAAAAATGCACGGAGGAAATAAAGTATTTCCTGTAGTGGTCTTTGTAATATTGCCTCCACAGTTCGGCCTGGTTATGGGGAAATACCTGGGTTCGTGCCACCGGTAAATGTGACGGGACTAGAAGGGCCACAGGGATAAATCTCACCCAATTGTAATAGTCTTCAATGTCCCGCTGGGGGGCATTTTTCAGGTATTCCTCGTACTTGGGGGTCTCTTCGGTCAGCCATCCGCCCTCGAACCGTAGCCCCCATGCGTCCGGGGTGATTTTGAGCACCGCGTACGACAGCCAAAGTCGGTAGGAGTCGCGAGTCTGCTCTACCCAATCATAAGGCCCGAGTTTTAGCGTTAAAGCTATCTTCTTGTACCCTTGGTGACCGAACAACTGGAAAGTTGGCCATGAGTGGAACCGCCAGGTCAGAGAAATACAGCCTTGACCGACCTGTTCAATGTAAAGTTCTAGGAGCTGCGTGGGTGCAAAGCGAGGGTTCGATATGTCGGTCATTTTCGTTTAAGCTAGGGGTGCTTCGAGATGAACGCGAATCCATCCCCTTTTATAATCTGTGTACGACACGGGAATCGAGAGAGTGGCAAAGGCCCATGCCTCACGCCGTTGGAGGGAGGGCCAGACTTGGGTACCGTATCCCATGGCCAGTACCAGGGCTCTTTCTGAACACAGAACCCAGCGGAGCCAGATGAAACGGCACCAAGGGAGACGATGCGCAGCTGTCAAAGGCCCCCCCCCAGTTCGATCGGATTATCATGACCAAAGGGCTATCCGGGTTCAGAAACTCGGTATTGATTCGGCCGTGCAACGAAGGCCTTACGTGGGCCTTTCCAGTACATTTCAGCCGTTAAGTGTGAGAAACGTCAACAGGCCGCAACGAGGTGTGGGGCCTTTTCCATTGCGGTAGGAAGGCCAGGAATGCGCACGACCAGGAGATATGAGGCCCGTAGGACCATGGGTTCCCTCGAGGCCCCGCTATATTGGGAGTGGCTGAGAGAAGGCCTCGAAATATCGCCGTGACGGACCCCGGGTCCGCTCGGGATTAGCCGACTCGAGTTCAACCATTCCTTCGATGTCCGGACCCCATGACCCTGGTGCAGAGAGGTCTTGTATTTGAGATTAAAAGCGAGCCGCTGACCGTGACGGAGTACATACACCCTCATTCCGACCTTTGTGGTTAGGGCCGCATCGGCGACCACAGCCAATGACCCAGGAAGCCCGTCCATTTTGGGGACCATACTGTGGTCTGCAGGTAAGTAGAGACGGTTAGTGGCATTCAGACCGACGCTGGCGTCTAATTTCTCATCCATAGACTGTTCAGATTCAGCAACGCTGATGATCGTACCCCAGGAAGGGGGTTGGACCGCCCGGAACGATAGCTTACCGGACTGAACTATTTGAGGGGGGTTTATCACGTTTAGGGGGTTCTATCCCTCGACCTCGGGAACCACCTTCCTGGATTTACTACGAATGCTGCGATAGAGGTATAACCTCGAGGAATCGCGCGCCCACCTCCACAATTCCGGCAATCAACTTAACCACCCACCCTTGAACCCGGACCACAACTTACCTACACGACATGCTTTGGTGCACCCCCCCCCAATTCCGTTCCTGTAGTCGAATGGAGTTTCTGTCACCTTACTGATGCTCCTGGTCACCCCAATACCTCCACCCCGATCTTCACCCCCTTATCTATCAGGAACTCACTCCCCGTGGAACATGAGGCTCGCTGGCCCTGGAAATTCCTTGCACATCCTGGCGGGTTTTTGCCTGTCGGGGACAAGGTAAGGGAGACTTCCACTGTTTCGTTGACAGCGTGTATCCGCAGGAGTGCGCACAAGGAGTAACGGGCCTACCCGACGATGAGAAGTGGTTCAACCCAGGGAATCCAGAGGTCCGAGAGTCTTCTGCTCCACGGTCATGCTCGTTCGCAGCGTCGATCTACCATCAGCTTCAGTCAGAACGGGTCGTCTCGTCATGGGAGGCGCGGTATAAATAACATCCACCACAGCAAGTTTCGGTGATGCACCGGGTGGACATGTCATAGTGGTCGACCAAGTGTTTCGGCTCATCGTAGATGATTATTTACGTCAACCATGTTGAGCACCCGGAATAGATGATGCAACTCTTCTTGGTTTGTTCGGTCTATGTTGGCCCTGGCTGGAGTCATTGGAATGACTCTCCGGTTACTCTAAGTGGGAAGCCCTACATACGTACATGCACCAGTAGGGTAAAATTACCGATTTTTACCACGTGAAGTCATCCAGACCGGTATACCGACCTCTATTCACGGTCGCAGGGCTGCCCAATCGAAAGTGAGTCGGATGCCTTGCCAGTAAGCGCAGTCGGGGTGGGATCTGGGGATGGTGCGCAAAGCTCAAAGTACGAACGCCAGAGGGTGTACCAAATAAACTCACGCTGGCACGTCGTAGTCCGGTTGAACGCGGATTGAGGATGGGAGATCGCACAACTGTCCTCATAGGACGGTTCGGTGGCGTAGTTGGTTATCGCATCTGTCTAACACACAGAAGGCCCCCGGTTCGAGCCCGGGCCGAATCATTTTTTCTTCCATCTATCACTGGCAGGACCAAAGATTTTGATCGATGATGGGATTCGAAACTGACGCAGATGACTTGACTCGGCCAAAGACATGGCTCAGATTCCAACCCCATCCACCGTTGTTGACGCCGTTACCTCCACACTCGCGGCGGCGACCCTTGCCACGTAGGCCCGCATCATCCTGCAATTCGTTCCCGGAATTGATCTGGCATTTCAATTATCTACAGAACGGAAACAAATCCCGGCACCTCACAGAGCACTACCCACGAGCAAGTCGTAACACCTTGGGACGTGCAAGGCTCCGTGACCGAGGATGGCAAACAGTCCGCAATTGACTACGATAAGCTTATCGTCCAGTTCGGTACGAAGAGGATCGACGATGCGCTACTGGAGAGGTTCGAAAAAGTGACTGGGCATAAGCCCCATCCGCTGATTCGTCGTGGGATGTTTTTCTCTCATCGGTGAGTAGTGCTTTAGTTTCGTTTGTGTATTTCTAATGGTGCCCGCCGTCAGCGAGTTCAACGTCATCCTTGACCGGTATGAGCAGGGGAAACCGTTCTTCCTCTACACGGGACGTGGACCAAGCAGCGACAGCATGCACCTCGGGCATCTTATACCCTTCATGTTCACAAAGTTCGTCTTGTTCCTGCTAAACAAGGACTTATCCTCACGGAAGTCACTGGGTAGATGGTTGCAGGACGTGTTCGACGTTCCCCTTGTTATCCAGTTAACGGGTATGTCCATAATCTCTCCCTCGCGTTCTATCGCAAATTGATGAACTCTAGATGACGAGAAATTCCTCTTCAAGCACCAACTCAAAGTTGACCAAACATACGCTTTCGCAAAGCAGAATGCCAAGGATATCATTGCCGTCGGTTTCAAATTGGAGAAGACGTTCATTTTCAGCAACTACGACTACGTTGGCGGAGAATTCTACAAGAACATTTCCAAGATTTCCCGTCAAATCACCGTCTCCCAAGCCAAGGCAACCTTCGGTTTTAATGACTCGTAAGTGGAGACGCCCCAGCGTCTGAGTCTAATGAAGGTTTGCTCACCCCTTCCCCCAGCGATAACATTGGGAAAATCCACTTCGCCGCTATACAGGCTGCTCCTTCATTCTCCAACTCCTTCCCTCAAATATTCGGCTCCGTATCGAACGTACCCTGTCTCATCCCATGCGCGATCGACCAGGACCCATACTTCCGTCTGACAAGAGACGTGGCCGCAAAACTCAAATACCCTAAACCGGCTTTGATTCACTCCAAGTTCTTCCCCGCCCTTCAAGGTCCTCAGACGAAAATGAGTGCCTCGGACGCGAATTCGAGTATCTTCATGACGGATACCCTGAATCAGATTAAGAACAAGATTAATAAACATGGGTTCAGTGGCGGACAGGAGACAGAGGAGGAGCATAGAAGGTTGGGTGGCAACCCAGATGTGGACGTCAGTTATCAGTATTTGACGTTCATGTTGGACGATGATGAGGAGCTGGCGAAGATGTACAATGTGGGTGTTGGTGTTAATTCTGGTCCCGACTTACGATTTACCGGTCACATCGATCACAGGATTATAAGGCTGGAACACTTTTGACCGGTAAACTCAAGGCTCGTTGCATTCAGGTCTTGCAGGAACTCGTCAAAGGATTCCAAGAGGTCCGTACCTACACTCCTCCGGATGGAATCATCTGATCAAATTATCTGCAGCGGAGATCCGAGATCACCGACACAGAGGTCGCGGCGTTCATGGACGCCTCAAGGAAGATTGACCCTACAGTTCCGAGACCTCTTCAGCCTTCAGCTGCACCTGAGTGAATGACCTACGTAGGACTTTACCGGGTTTATTCTCTTCCCATACTGAAATGCAGATGTATTGGATGTGAACGGTGATTGCGGTTGGTACTCTCTACAATTCTAGATCTATAATCACACTCCGGTAACGCAACACGCAAACCGAACTGACTGTCAGAGTGTTTTCCAAGGCGGTGCGGTTACGAGCCACGAAAGCCAACGCGGGTGCCAACGGCGCCACTGATGAGGGCGGCTTGCGGATGGCAAACTATTGTCTTCTTTATCACAATGTCTCACACGAGCACCGATGGACTGGACACTCTCGAGGGTGATCAAGAGATGTCTACCATATCGTCTGATCTGAGCCCCACCACACTGGAATCCAGGTCAGCTTGCAAGAGATTGTAAGTACTTTGAATAATGGGAGATACCACAGACTCAGTCAGCGCTTTGAAGCGCCTCTGGTATCTAAAGCCGGCTCCAAGCGTATCGAAGCTCGTACAATCACGGCCGAGTATTTTTTCTCATCTGAGTTGTTCTGCGGGCACCGAGTTTAGACGGAACGGATGGCCCTTGTGCGCACCGATTTACTCAACGATACGCTACACAAATCTTTGGGGGAGTGCTCCGAAGGGCTTCCATGGACCGAGCGTTTCAATGGAGTGCACTCATGAAAAAGTGCCCTGGTGGAATCGCTCCAGCGGAAGCGGATGGAGTATGCGAAAATCCCTGAAGCACATTGGTTGCACATAATTACATAGAATCCGACTTGAGATTTTCCTGATGCGCCGGACCTATGCTCCTCACCAAGAAACACTCATCGAGTCGCTTTCGAACTAGCGTTCCCAGAATCCTCATTTGAGTCGTCAGTTTACAGGGACGACAGAACATTCTAGCGTTCAAGACTGGACAACAAATCCTGCTGGACTTGGTCATAGATGGCCTGAGGGGTATATTTTATAAATACGAGAAACAGTGTTGTTCGCGGTAATCCCTGACCGGGGTGGAGAGATATTCTTATTATGGGCAACCCCCTGGTATTGGAATGCGTTCTAAACAAGTTTCAAAGGAGGTGCAACAAAATTTACTCTCCATCATCACCTTACTATATCGTACGTATATGGAAGAAGGGATATAGCGCCAGAGCCGAATGTACAATGAGAAAGGAGAACGTTGTGAGGGAGGGGGGGCGATGGGGAGACGAACGAGGGGTCACAGAGCAGATGGGTGGTTGTGAGGTTATCAGTCCACGTGACCAAAGGAATCATGGATGAAGGGCATGTAGAGGTCATGTTCGGCGTCGACGTTACCACTGTAATCGCCGTTTATGGTGTTCATGTTGTTGAGGTCCATCGCTATGAAGCTACCGGCAGCTTCAACTCGAACCTTCCGACAGTCCTGTCCTTCCTCTGAACAAACGGTAAGATATTTAACTAGGGGCGTTGGGTAGAACAGACAAAAACACTGACGATGTCGGTTGAGCGCGTCCATCCTCTGGAATGCCTTGCCACAACTTTCACATTTATGGGGCCGGTAATTGAAATGAAATTGCTCGTGGCGATTGCAATCATGAGCCTTGGCAAACCTTTTCCCACAGCCAGGTAACTTGCACTGGAATGGCTTCTCTTCGTTGTGTGAACGCATGTGGCCTGAAATGGTAGGTCACGTCAGCACTATTTCACATGGGCAGCTGTAGAACGCGCCTTTCAAATTGAAGTGTCTGGTGAAGGTACTTCCGCATCCGGGGACGGGACAAGCAAAGTTTGCATCTGTCTTCCTTCGCCTCTCGCTATCCAGCGCCGTAACGGTGGTCGTGACGTCAGGTTTGCTAACCATGGGTGCGATGTTTATAGGGTTAATCCCGTGGACGGACTTCCCACTCAGAGACGGTCCCTCGCCTAATAGATTGCCCCCAGAGTTGAGTTGCTGGTTAAGCTCCCCGATACCGCCCGGTGGTGTACTATATGAGGAAGTTCGGTACGCGTCCCGTACCACGCCAGAAGAAACCGAAAGGGGAGAGGGTTGCGAACGAGATTCGTTCTCTTGGTCTGGAAGGGTGATGGGGGGGTTGGAACCCTGACTAGAGGGGATGGAGAAACTGAAATCAACGGTGCACTCAGAGACACCGCCCTCCACCCTTTCGTCCACTCTGGGAGAAAGTGGCCCCAACGAATTTGGTAACCTCCAAACTCTGAAGAATGTCTTCAGCACTCGGACGGTTGTTCGACGGAGACGCCCAACACTGTTCTAACACCTTCCACAGATCCTGTGTGAACCTTGCCCCTCGACGAGGATGCCCACCGTCCAATACCTTCACGAAAACAGTTAGGTCCGAGTCTTCGTGGAACGGCAGGTTCCCGCTGACAATTTCATATATGACCATTCCAAGAGCATAACAATCCGAACATTTTGTTGGGCGACTGTCCTTTAACCCGAAACGCTGCGGAGCAATGAGCTCCGGGCTCATCCACCGGGCAGTGCCACCTTGTGTGCACGAGCTCGAGGACAAAAGATTTGCAGGGTCCGAAATGATTGTGAGCAGACCGAAGTCTGCTAGGCGGGCACGGGAAGTTTGGTCAATCAACACATTGGCCTTGTAAACTCAGTAAGACAAGAGAGAGGGATCAATCGTCAAAACGCACCCCTTTGAGATCTCCGTGCACCATTCCCTGGCTATGGACGTAGATCAAGCCACTAGCAACATCTTCCAACTTGATAAATAATCCGAGAGTTAGTGGGGACAGCGATACCCTCAATGAAGACCTTACCAGCTCCAGCCGATTTGCATCTGGGTGTGCCTTCACAAAGTCATTAATGTTTCCGTTCGCCATCCAGTCTGATATCATCGCAAACTGATTTTCGGACATCGTAACCCCTACCAGCGGTAAGATATTCGGATGCCGGAGGGTCTTCCACGTCGTAACCTCCTTGCAGAACCTCTACATTGAACATTGTCAGTGCTCACGCTGATGGAAAGAGAGCACAATGAGTAACTCACGCCAACGATCTTCTACAAGTCACTATTCGAGTATGTCCTTATGACCTTCACGGCAACGTCCTGACCGCAATGCTCCCCTTTCCACACGTCAGCATACCCGCCCCTGAACAACGCAGCGCTGGTTCGGTCATAATGGACGGGGATCTTCAAGGTTCTCGGAAGAAGTGCGTGGTGGCCACATGTCCTGTACAACAACCTGAGACATTTCTTTCCGGTTGGTGATGAAAGATCGGGCCTATCCAGTGCCTGGTCAACAGAGCGTGTTAATATTGAGTACTCACAATATGAGCGAATGTAGAACATACTTCGTCTATAACATCTACGAAGGTCTGTACGTCATCCGCAGAGAGGCAGCGGATCATTTCACTCGCATCCTTACTTGTGAGGATAACCTCGATTAAGGAGGAGAGTTCATGCGGAGCGAACTCGCGTCGGATTAAACGCCCGCAGGCTGAGGTATTTGGGTTGAAGGAGGAAGGGTCGGGAGGAATCGGTATTCCGTACAATATGGTGAAGGTGGGGCTCAAGCGTACCTTCGGATCCAGAGGTTGTGGCGGTTTCGTGGGGGTGGGGATCAACGGGCGCCACAAGAGGGGCACATTCACCCATGGTGGGATATTCATCGAGGAGTGAGCACGATACGTTGAGAGAACTGAGCACCTCTCGGATCTCCAGCTTGCACCCCGCAATCTTGCTCTTATTATATTCAATGAGTGACATGCTTGCCCCCCTCCTGAGGGTCCGCTCGATTTCCCATATAACCCTGGAGTTGTTTGTGGGGAAGTAGACGGGACCAAGACTAGATCAACATACCTTCCCAAATCCTCGAGCCCCGTCCGCACAGGTTCACTGAGATCATCCGGGTCCTTTCCGTGGATTACGGTCTTCAGCACTTCACACACATTGAAACAGTATTCGGACAGTTCCACGGAATCTTTGTTGTTGGCCATTTTGTCCTAGTTGGGCCACGGTTGAGAACCGACGGATAGACGGAGAATAGGAGCACCAACCCGGACCAGAACCAATATAGCGCTAACAGTTCTGAAGACCTGTATTGCGGGGGACGCCCCAATTGTGTTCTTATCCAGGAGCTCGATTCTGTCATCGATGAGCGACACTCCCCCCCTGCGTGCACGTGTTGCCATTATCACCAGCTTGCCGTGGGGAATGCTGCAGTGGTGCTAGTAGGGTGGTGGAAGTTGAGTTCAGAGGGTAGGGGCGGTTAGGCAGGAGGGTTGTTGCGCCACCAGTTGTACATAGGGCGCTACGGAAATGGCCACCGTCCGGCTCTCATTGAACGTTGACGAGCACTTGGCACATGAACTGCGTTTCAGCAAGAAAGGCAGATACGACTAGCAGCAACAGTGACAAAGCAGAGGATGAAAAACCCAAAAACACAAGAGCATTTGCTGGGCGCTTCACTGACTTCACCCCCGCAGGGTTTACATCACACTCAGCCGGATGAGTCGTGGAAGGAACCGAGTGGCGAGACACGGACCACTCTACAGAGACGAGCCACAAGACCCACAGTTGGACGATGGTCTCTACACCCTCCAGAATATGCATATGTATGGGGTGTGTTCGGGCATCTTGTATATTTATGTATCGACAGCAACGACGATAAAGAAAGTACGATGAGCCCCAGCGATAACATGGGAAAAACTCACCTCGCCGCCATACAAGCTGTTTCTTCATTAATCATTCTCCAATTCTCTCCCTCAAATATTCGGCTCCGTCTCGAACATACCCTGTCTCATCCCATGCGCGATCGACCAGGACCCATGGCCATACTTCCGTCTGACAAGAGACGTGGCCGCAAAACTCAAATACCCGGCCAATCACGAGAGTGTGCCCAATTTTGACTCCCTCCGCCGCAGTCTCACACCAATTGGACGAGCCTGCCCCGGGAGTACGTCAGACGCACAGATAAAGTGGAGGGCGTCGCTGACTTCCCGGAGGTATTTCCATTACGGGCAACTCCTGGTGTTTGTAATGTGTTCCAAATAAGTCCCTGATGTCCTAAGTCCCCACGGAAAGTTACCCAATAGCTATCCAGACGTACGGGAACCTCGTCTGAAAGGATGTGCGACAAAGTCCACTCTCCATCATCCTCCTAAATCGTACGTAGTATAGGGAAGAAGAGATATAACGTCAAAGTCGAATGCACAGCGAGAAAGCAGAAGGTAGTAAGGGAAGAGAGCAATGGCGAGATGAACGAGGGGTCACAGAACAGATAGACGGTTGAGAGGTTATCGGTATGCGCGACCAAAGAAATCGTGATCAAAAGCGTGGGGCTTGACGTGCAGAGCAGAATATGCATAGCGTATCGGTGGTGTCGTCAACTCATCGTTTGGTCGGGTCGTTACATCACGAAGTTCATCCAGTCATCAAATCTGGCTCTGCCACCACGGTAATCGTCATTGATGGTGTTCGTGTCGAGATCCATTGCCATGAGGCTACCAGATCCTGTCAAATTTGCAGAGCTGAGCCCAGTGGAATTGATCATGCCATTGGCTTGAGCTTCATCTCGAGCCTTCTGACAGTCCTGTCCCCCCTCTGAACGTACTGTAAGATATTTAGCTAAAGGATGTTGGGTAGGATAGACAAAAACACTGACGATGCCGATTGAGTGCGTCCATCCTCTGGAATGACTTGCCGCAACCTTCACATTTATGGGGCCGGTAATTGAAATGAAGCTGTTCGTGGCGCTTGCAGTCGTGAGCCATAGCAAACCCTTTCTCACAGCCGGGCCACTTGCACTGGAATGGCTTCTCTTCGTTGTGTGAACGCATGTGACCTGAAATGGTGGGTCACGTCAGCACCATTTCATATAGGCGACCGTGGAACGCACCTTTCAAGTTGAAGTGTCTGGTGAAGGTACTTCCGCATCCGGGGACGGGACAAGCAAAGTTTGCATCTGTATTCCTTCGCCTTTCGCTAGCCTCCGCAGTAGTGGTGGCTGCGACGTTGGATTTGCTGCCCATGGCTGTGGTATTGACCCCGTGGGCGGGCTTTTCCTCGTCCAATAGATTGCCGCCAGACTCGGATTGCTGAAAAGGTTGCTGAAGAAACCCCCAGAAACCGCCCGGTGGTATACCATATGAGGAAGCTCCGTATGTCGGCATGGAGGTAGGTCTGCCCCGTCCCACGCCAAAAGAAGCCGGAATGCTCTGCGGGGCGGGAATGAGCGACAGGGGATCGTAGCCGAGAAGTGGGGAAGGCTTTGTGCTGGGGTAGGGACTGGCACGGGAGCTGCCGGGTGCACTGTGCAGTCCCATTCCACTAATGCTACGATCCTTAGAACCGCTCGAGCTCCTCCTGTGGTGATCCCGAATGCTGGGAACAACATCGGCGGCAGGATGTAGGAACTGTTGCTTCACAGTATTGAAGTTACCCGCCGTCGCGCGAGCGATGGATTCTGAATGGGCGGATGGTGGATAAGATATCTCGTCCCCGGACCCGGAATACTGATATACGGAAATCCTTCCGATATCTGATCGGAGCTTTTGTAAACTGGTTGCACCCAGGGCCATGTCAGGGCTCAGGAACTGGGAGTCCGCCTGCGATTTGCCAGAGAAGGGATAATGGTCCAACAAGCCCGGTTGCGGGGAGGAATTGGAGAATCCAGGCTGGTAAAGGTCGGTAGGGAACGAGATTTGACCCTGAGGCTGTGGGCTAGTGGAGGGGAGGACGTCGGTTGGACCGACGCTGGTCCTATTGTCAGAGGACGAAGGGTCCAGGGAACCGACATCCCATGTAGGTGATCTGGTCGACGTATCAGACTTGCTACGATTCCGTGGTTGTGGAGAAACAAGGTAATGGTCAAGGACGTTTGATTGCGAGTTAGTGAAATCAGAATTGATCCGGGTATCGAATGAGATATTCTGAGGAACTGTTTCTGTGTTCCAAGTTGGAGGGGCTGATGCTATGGAAAAGGTTAGAATCACTGACATGACGGAGGCGAAGGGGAGGGAAAGTAAAAGGTACTTTCTGCTTTGTTGGTCTCGTGGACGAGCTTGCCGCTCGAAGGAGGGCCTACGTCTGATAGATTGCCCTCAGAGTTGGGTTGTCGGCTGGGCTTTGGGGGTATACCATATGGGGAAGCTCCACGGTAGCGGGCGGGATCAGAGCCTTGGACAGGAGGGAGGAGAGGTGATGGTGGAAGTAAAGGGGAGATGGGAGAAGAGGATCGCGAGCGAGATCTGTTCTCTTGGTCTGAAAGGGTGATGGGGGGGTCGGAACCCTGATCAGAGGGGATGGAGAAACCGGAATCAATAGTGCACTCAGAAACATCGTCCTCCATTCTTTCATCTGCTCCAGGAGGTGGCTCCGACAGATTTGGCAACCTCTCCAAACTCTGAAGAATGTCTTCAGCACTTGGACGGTTGTTCGACGGAGACGCCCAACACTGTTTCAACACCTTCCACAGGTCCTGTGTGAACCTTGCCCCTCGACGAGGACACCCACCGTCCAATACCTTCACGAAAACAGTTAGGTCCGAGTCTTCGTGGAACGGCAGGTTCCCGCTGACGGTTTCATATATGACCATTCCAAGAGCATAACAATCCGAACATTTTGTTGGGCGACTGTCCTTTAACCCGAACCGCTGCGGAGCAATGAGTTCCGGGCTCATCCATCGAGCCGTCCCGCCTTGTGTGCACGAACTCGAAAACAAAAGATTTGCAGGGTCCGAGATGATTGTGAGTAGACCGAAGTCTGCTAGGCGGGCGTGACAAGTTTGGTCAATCAGCACATTGGCCTTGACAGATAAACCCAGTAAGACAGGAGAGTGGGATTGGTCGTCAAAAACGCACCCCTTTGAGATCACCGTGAACCATCCCCTGGCTATGGATGTAGATCAAGCCACTAGCAACACCTTCCAGCTTGATACCCGGTCCAACCGTTAGTGAAGGTAGCAATATTCTTGGCGAAGAACTTACCAACTCCAACCGATTTGCATCCGGGTGTGCCTTCACAAAGTCGTTGATGTTTCCATTCGCCATCCAATCTGATATCATCGCAAACTGATTTTCGGACATCGTCACCCCTATCAGCGGCAACACATTCGGATGCCGGAGGGTCTTCCACGTCATAACCTCCTTGCAGAACCTCTACATTCAAGGTTACCAGCGTTCATGCAGATGAAAAGAGAGCACAATGAGCAACTCACGCCAACGATCTTCTGCAGGTCACTGTTCGAGTATGTCCTTATGACCTTCACAGCAACGTTCTGACCACAATGTTCCCCTTTCCACACGTCAGCATATCCACCCCTGAACAATGCAGCGCCGGTTCGGTCATAATGGACGGGGATATTCAAGGTTCTCGGAAGAAGCGCGTGGTGGCCGCATGTCCTGTACAACAGCTTGAGACATTTCTTTCCGGTCGGTGGCGGAAGATCGGGCCTATCCAGTGCCTGGTCAGCAGAATGTGTTAGCGTCATCTGCTCACAATATGGGCGGACGTAGGACATGCCTCGTCTATCACATCTATGAAGGCCTGCACGTCGTCCGCAGGGAGGCAACTAATCACGTCACTCACATCCTTACTTGTGAGCATAAGCTCGATCAAAGAACAAAGTTCATGCGGAGCGAACTCGCGTCTGATTAAACGTCCGCAGGCTGAGGTGCCGTGGTTGGGTGGGAGAGGTTCGGGAAGCAGTCAGTATTCTGTACAAGATGGCGAAGGTGGGGCTCAAGCGTACCCTCGGATCCGGAGGTTGTGGCGGTGTCGTGGGGGCGAGGATAAACGGGCGCTAAGAGAAGGGCACGTTCATTTCCACCGAGGAGCGAGTTGAGTATCTCTTGGATCTTCAGCTTGTACCCCGCAATCTTGCCCTTGTTATATTCAATGAGTGATGTGCTCGTCCCCCTCCTGAGAGTCCGTTCGATTTCTTGTATAACCCTGGAGTCACTTGTCGGGGGTAGTGAACAGAGCCAAGGCTAGATCAACGCACCTTCCCAAATCCTCGAGTGCCATCCTCACAGGTTCACTGAGATCATCCTCCTTCTTTCCGTGGATTGCGGTCTTTAGCACTTCACACACATCGAAACAGTATTCAGAAAGCTCCACATCTTTGATGTTCATTGTCTCGTCCTGTTTGGGCCACCGTTAAGACCGAGAACTAATGTATGAACGGAGAACGCGAGCACGAACCCGAACCCGAACTAGGATAGAGCTGACAGTTCTGAAGACCTGCATCGCTGGGGAGGCTTCGATTGTGGCGCTCCTGTTCAGGAGCTCGATTCTGTCATCGAGGAGCAACTTCACTTCCCCCCTGCGTGTACGCGTTGCCATTATCACCGGCGTGGTGTGGGAGGTGTTAGCAGGGTAGTGGAAGTCGAGTTCAGAGGGTGCAGACAGTTGGCTAGGGTGGTTGCACGTGTCCTGCACAGGTTGTACATAAGGCACTACATAGAACTCTTTGGAAATGGCCACCGTTCGGCTCTCGACGTTAGCGCTTGACACATGAACTGGGTTTCAGCCAGGTTATAGAAGGGGAGATGTGATAGCAATAACGACAAAAACGCAAGACCATTCACCGGGCGCTTCTGGGACGAACCAAGTGACAAGACCATGATTGAACCACTTCACAACCACAAGACCCCCGGTTGGACAAGGGTCTCTACACCCTCCAGAATACGCATATGGATGGGGTGTGTTCGGGCATCTTGTATATTTATGTCTCGACAGCAACGACGATAAAAAAAAGTACGACAAGGCGAGACGGGGACGAACGCCAGCGTCAACGTTGAGGATCAAGGAGAGGATGGAGATACGCAAAACCCAGGACAAGGCTACCTTTTCACGACGACGTAGAAGAGAACTCCAACGTACTCAAATATTCGTCCACCTTGGACTTCGATTCCGCACCACCCCCACCTCGTGTTCCACCCGCTTTCCTCGGAGAAGCGGCAGCAGCAACCTCTGGTTCCGAAACGAGCAAAAGGA
>Ga0307513_10005854_pt1 | contig 16156 bp, 8 predicted proteins | sample 15_EM_MG_FD_202174 | JGI IMG/M metagenome (GOLD analysis project Ga0307513, IMG submission 202174) | Populus trichocarpa ectomycorrhiza microbial communities from riparian zone in the Pacific Northwest, United States - 15_EM | ecosystem: Host-associated > Plants > Roots > Unclassified | place... | reverse complement strand
GAAAGTATATAGGAACAAAAGGAATAATAAAGAAAGTGTAAAGAAAACAAAAGGTTGTACTCGGCTTGAGAATAATATAGAAGCTTAGAAGAAGCATTTGAGAGGAGAAAGAAACCTTATACCAACAATTTGTGTTCGCATATGGTTTATTGCTCCTCTTAAATATGGTTTCTTTCTCCTTTCAAATGTTTCTTTAAGCTTTCATACTCATCACTGGTTGAAGCCTACTGCGCGTTCTTTCATTATTCATTTTGTTCCTTTCCGGTCACTCCTTTGATAGTCTTTGTTTTTCCTTGCTGAGGGAATGCGGTGGTAATGGCGGGACTCAACTGCTGTACTATATAGTTGAGCTGTGTCTTTCATATTATTTGAGGGATAAGCGTTGTTACAATAGGAGATCGTGACTACTTTCTATTATCACCTACCTCAACGGTAACTTTATGACTCGACCTGAAATGCTCCCGATATCACCGAGTTGACATATCTAGCGAGGTACGAAGCTGCTCTTTTAGTTTGCATCTTAGCGTGACTTAGGGAAACTATTAACACTGCAAGTGATAATCCTGCCTTAGATGAACCAAATTGTTTCAATATATAATCGGAACTCGGACTGTTGCAATATGCGCTCGGAACTCAGACGAAGAAGTGAGGCTGGGCTTGTCTAACTAAGGACATACTGTAATAATATGAGAGATGGCTTTTACACGGAAATTCTGTATGCCAAGCTATGTATTAGTGTGGGGCTTACAGTCCGCCAAAAACATTGTGCGACTGCTAAAACTACTCTATGAAATCATCCTACCGGTAGACTAGAGTGAGAAAGCGCAGGTGGGGTATGTGAGTGAGGAATGAATTAGTTCTACCCTGCATTGTACGGCTTTGCTATTGATCTCGGGCCTCTTTCAAGAACCTAAATGGAGTCTGGGCGCGACTGAGCGGAGCTGTTAAGGGTCTTTACAGCTATCTGAAAAGACGATTAATTGTTAAGCGATATTAACCCAGCTCTAATACGGGTGCAAACCAATGGTTGCAGTGCCCAATAAAGCCTGAACAGAGAGTAGACTTATGTGTTCGGCCATAGAACGATGAAAATTTCGCATCCCGTCCGCTCTGCGGTAAACAAGCATCGTATCGTCCGGTTAGTACTACAGTGGGTGACCATGTGGGAATCCCGGATGCTGAACTCTTTTGTCCTTTTTTTCCTTCCTTATTCCCTTTTCATATGTTGGGGGGATTGTCTGGAAGATGGGCTCTCAACTATGATACACTTTTTTTCCCTCCACTGCTGCACTAGTTCACTTCTGACAGGAAACATTCACCTAGGTGATTAGATATTACCCTCCGGTTGAGCGAAGGCGTTGGTTAGGGCACTATCGGGAGCGGTGATATAATCTGGTGTTAAGTGAACTCCTCTTAGATTGGCCGACTATGGTGCCTTGAGTGTTACAAGGGGTGGTTTTTCGATAATTGTGTCGGATCTCTGGGCCTGCTCTTTGTGAGGTCCAAGGCCTCTCCACGATCTCGCCTATTTCCTATACTTCACTATTAAGTCTCTCAACTTCCCACCGAGGATTTTACCATAATAGCTGCGGTCCGAGGCCTGGGAGCTCGAAGATATGTTGGAATTGAGAACTCCAGGGAGGCCCTTTTTGAACTCTAGATGAAGAGCTGACGATCCTTAAGCCTTGGTCAACCAACCTAGTGGGATCGTATCATGTCTTGGGTAGAAGGCGAGTAGTTACCAAAGCCTAGTCTTATGTACAGTACAACAAGGCGAAAATCCAACTCTCAGAAATCTATGCATATGGTTTATTCTGATTTATCGCAACCCCTCCTACCAACTACCGGCTATTGAACCAAGAAATATAGTTATAAAGAATAACGTGATATCGTAGCAGACAACCCCTCTCAACCCAATCACCCCGTCTTCTTAATCCACCCATTCATAGTGACAATCAACCTAACTAACTCCCAATCCCCACCCTCACCAACATAATCACAAACCACAACACCCGTGCTACCATCGCCGTGTTCCTTCCCGGCGACATGATCGATAGCCAAATGCCTCTTCGTTTCAACATTAACTTTTTCGGCAACATTCTCAGGCCAACACCCCACCTTCCAGAAGTTACTTGCAGACAAAAAGTTTACAAACAATTGCTTGGTGGTATTTGGGTCTAAGGGTTTCGCTGAACGCTCCAAGTGCTCTTTAACGTAAGTGACCTTCCTATTTATGGTAGCGGGCTCAAGCACCTCGCAAAAGTCCTGAACACGACATGTACGAGAGGGTGTATGCGAATCCGGGGTGTTATAATCCCAGTGCTCGGCGTTGATGCCGAATTGCTGCATATCACCTGGTAACGTGAATCTGCGAAAGAGGATCGCTTTACCACGGACTTGGCCGAGGGTCGGTATGTTGTCTTCCAAGTACCATCTTGAAGCTTCTTTGTCGATGTATCCCTCCTTCAACACCTTCGCAAACTTGGCGTCGTCGGCGTCACCGCGGCCTTCCCGCTTTAGCGAAATGACGATGCACTCATGCGGATTACCATCCAGGAACGAGTACGCAGCTTTGAGGACCTCGTTCAGGTTCTTGAATCCTGTTAGAGAGATTGGGAAGGCCCCGTGGACGAGGGTTAGCGTGTTTGGGCCGTCGACCTGGCACCTAACGTCGAAGAAGCGGATTCCGTTTTCCAATTGTTGCTTTGGGCCAACGGCCTGGCAGCGAACGGATGGGAGCGCGGTGTAGCTCGTTGGTGTATTATGCGTGCCCGGAATGGAGATCAGGCTCAGCGGGGTCTCATCCTTCAGCCGCTCCATCCATCCGCCCAGCGCGGCGCTGGACAGGAGGGCGAGGTGACTATGGTTCCGGTGAAATACCGCATTAAACTTATGCTCCGTTCCAGGACTCAGACAGTGCACAGCCGGGGTGTGGGAATTTAGGTCTGCGCGGAATTTAGCCTCGCCAACCGTGAAGGCCAATCGCACGACCTCGTCCTTGTTGATCTTGATTTCTGTCTGCATGATCCCAAACGCCGGTAGGCATATCGATATATCCTCTTCAGAGAAGGCTTGGGCATTCTCCGCGATCACCTTGGAGGATGGTCCAGCTGGCGGGTGTATGGGGAGGGTCTTCGCGACAAAGGATGTGAAGTTGTGAGTTAGATTTCCGATGTTGGTTATGTTCTTGATCGTCACGGGCTGGGGCCCTGGCGCCTTGGGTTGCGGGAAGCGCGACACGCGGGTTACGGTTATTTCTGTTGAGGATAAGTTCCGGATCGTGAGGTTTTCGTGCGCCATTGCGGTGGTTGTGCTAAGTGGGGTACCTAGGTTTCAATTCGGTGAGGCTAAGGGGGAGAACGAAAGGGATGAAGTTAGGGTGAGGTGCGTGTGGCGCGTCTGATTGGGTAGACTGGTTGGTTTCCGCCTACGGGTACTGCGGGAGCTCCCGGAATCCCACTACCGGATTATCTATTGAAACGCCTTCCCCCGTTTGGCCTACTCGAGTACGGTAGGTTTAGTTTGGCAGGTTAATAGAATTGCGAGTGCCAGCTAATGAGATCCAACACGGGTAGTGAGTTGATTTTATGCTGTGTTAAGAAAATGTTAATCTTTCTCAGGAGTTGTTATCTCCTAGCCCAGAAGTTATAGGGCTGGCGGGGATTTCAACAGTTTTTATGGTATTTTATCCGAATAAGGAATCATTTAACGTCAGTAATCGAGTACGAGTGCTGCATTATTCTAAGACCCGGCATCCGCATAGTGTTTGGAATGGAGATTGTTGTTAGAATATGACCATGCCGCAACCGTTTTCTCTGCATATGTAATATTTGGCTTTGGGATGGAATGGTATATTTCATATTTCAGGCGAGATTGAAATATTTTACAATATATATCATACCTGAAATTTCCCATAGTTTTAGATCTTTCGCTGGAGCTTGGAATATAAACCTTAAGTCACTAATATTGCACTCTTCCGGCATCACAAGTCTACTCATAGAGACAATTGAGCGACGCATTTTATCAGATTGGAGCCATCTCATTATTTGAGCTTGGGTGTAGCGTGAACTAGCCATAGAGAAAAGGCTTGACTGGGGGAGTCCAGATTTCAGATCTCGTTCTTTAACTTAGAGCCTCACCTCGAAATGCTCTTCCTCTACTAGAGAGGTGGGTTTCCCGCCGTATGGAAGGCAAATCCTATCGTAATTCATTATATGTAACTTAACTTACCCCCCTTTAGAGCGCCCAAGGAAGGCCCTCCCAAAATCCTCACAAATTCAAATAATTACCACTTCTATGCCTGGCACTAGGGAATGCCTAAATTATTTTGGGGTCTAATTTAGGGGTATGTGAACTATCTAATAAGATGGAGCGCCTTTTTAGTTCTTCGAATGATTGATGCTCCAGCTGCTATCTCCACCTTGTGATTCAACCCAATGAGTTATGCGCAATACACTGCCATGGACTGGTGGAGCTTTTGCAAGACGGTATTAATAAACCCTCCCATGCCCACTGCATTTCTAGCTTAGATCTCTACAGAGGAACTCCCTACCATAGATTTGCTAAGCGTTATGGTGCTATTTATGAATAATTCTGATGGCAAGAGTGGTGGTATCTGAACGAGATCGCAAAGAATGAATCATATCCCCCCTGATATTCCTTAGGAAAATCGAAAACAGGCTGTCATTTCGATATGGTTGTTGGGGGGAGTAGTGGAGTATTTCTATATGCCAGTAGAAATCATGGGTGTCCAAGGGACTGATTATCTTATCAGATGCACTCTATCGATCACCATTCCCCTCGCACAAAATTTTGGGCCTTCTGAATAACCTGGAACTTGATAGGGATAAATTGGGTAGGCCGGCGCTCATTCGGACTAGGGTAGGCTGACTTTCACTTCCAACCTTAGTAAACATACTATGATATAAGGCTCTCAGAGGTCACAACTCACGAGTTACTAATGAGATTTGCCTCCCGGGGGTTCGTTGCAGCTGGAATGTTTTTGATACCGGAGCCGTGAGTCTTACGGGTAAGGGGGTGTGGGGGGAATCCGCCGGACATGGAAGGTTTCATGATATTGTCCCCTCAAACACTCGGAGCCTTTTCCATAGCGGGAATCGCGGATGGAGGGATGGAGAGAGCCTAGGGTGAGTTAGTAGTAAGCTCAATTTTACATTGTGAACCGGCTGCGGAGGACTGGTCGATCGTAGATTTTCTTGTTTCGTAAAAACTTTGATGGTATATATATATATATATATATATATAATCAAAGGAATCATATCTTGTGACCAATACAATCAGTCGTGAACAGTTGCAGACACGGCAACTAAATCACATTATTACGTAGGATATTACTTTATCTGACGCATCCTAGGGTACGCAAGTGTGCTCACGGAGCTCGCGGAGGCCTTCGTAATCTGCCTCCTCTTGATTCTGGATCCAGGACAAGTAGAGGATTTGTGGTGAGAAGTGTTTTTAGTGCCCTTATGATACATGGAAAATACATAAACTAAGGGAATGACGATGGGTGAGGAAGGTGACTACTATTACTATGATTGGGCTGATTGAATTCCTCTCTTCCATCCCTTCGTCTCCCGGTGTTCCCCGAGAAAACTCTGAAACTCTCTTCCTCTATTCTTCTATCCAGCTCCTGCAGCCTGCATACACCCTCGTTCCCGTCTCCAGCCGGCTACCCCTACATCAGCCTTTGAGAGGGCACAAGTCTGTGACAGCTTTCCTATCCTCTACTATTGAATACCGGAAACCTGAGACGAGGGCGCCGGGCTATAAGACTGGGTGATACCTCATGATTCGAAATCACCGTGTGGGCAGTATTTAAAACCCGACGAGTTCTAATCAATTCCCCATGTCGATATGCCAACCTCCCCCCTTCTCCCCTTTCATTGACCTAACCAACTGCCATTTTGAGCCCCCTTACAATAAAGAACATTCACGCCCAATCACTCGATTAAGCAAAGATGGTTCTGAAACACGGAATGCACAAACACCTATTAATGGGTGTACCCAGAAGCACCGCATAGTGACCCATCTACCGCTACAACAAAACTAGTGTGCAGGTAGGTGATGCCAGCCTGCGCGACACGGGTTACCGTGGCCGAGCAATCAGAGATTGGACGAGCCGATCGTAACGTAACATGGCATGATTCTAGCCGTGGTCAGAACTCCGAAGGAAGCAAGCACTAGTCCTATGTTAACCCCTTGACTCGCCTCGCCGCTTCTATGCCTCGCAATATGTAGTGAGACAAGGTGTTTCGAGATGTAGCCGGCACAGAAAAATATGGGCGATACTCACTCCCGCCTCTGCCGCCATCGCCTCTTTACCAACACCGCACCAAGAGAGATTTTTCTCCCTTTCTACCCATCTCATTCCTGCGAGTTCAACTAGTCGAGGGATGGAACTTGCCAGTTATTCCCTATATCCCTTATCCTCCTTCTTCTCGCTTCTCAAGTTCTAATAATAACGTATTACAGTAACACAATGCAGTAGCTGAAAACTTATTACACCTTAGTTTTATATATATACAAGTTCGTTATCCCGTGACGCTGCCTGCTGGAACTAACCGGGCGGGTGCTAAGCTGTGCTGGGTAGTCTTCTCTAGGTGATGATGCCACTGTTTTCTTGCCCGTTTGCGTGCCCTATGGGTCTAGGGTAGCATTTGTGGCCGCTCCAGTGGGAGCCACGCATGAAGCTCCTATCATATCCTATACACGCCTCCTTCACTGTCACTACTTACGTTTAGTAGATATGATAAGGTTTGATTTGGAATGCGTTTGTTTTTCCCGCCGTGCCAGCAAGGAGGGAGGGGGGAACCAAGGCATCTTATCACATTACTTGTAAAGCTTGTATTATTATGCTGTTAGTAGAGGGATCACCGAAGACCTGCCTAATCCGAGCCAATCCAACCCTAGCATTATAGCTAGAGTGGTGTTTGGGAAATGGCCGAAGGGGAAAGAGAGGAGACGGGACACCTCCTGCGTTGTTCATATCCTAGCTAACGATCACACCACAGAGCATGACATCCTCCACTCCCTCATTTTCCTCCGCGCATTGCATTGGGGGGGGGGCATTTAAGAAGTTCTAGAAGGATGGATGGAATGACCCTTGCATGTCTGATCAGGTCAGGTCAGGTCAGAACTTTTTTCTTCTTTTCCTTCCTCTCTTGTAACTTTACACATTAACGAGTATGAGACTAGAAACAGGCTACCATAGCTGACTCCCTTCGATTTCTTGGCTGCTTGCTGCCACAAGGCAAGTCGACTCAAGATATCATGTCGTGTTGTGTTTTCGGGCTCCTAGTTGGTCCATGTGCTGCTTACTTCGCGTCCGAGAGGAATATCCTGGATGGCCTGGGCCTTCCTTACCAGATGTCCTACCTACGTGGCTATTATTTACATGAGACCAGCCAGCTAGATTCCATGACATTGTCATGAGCGTTCTTTTTTATTCTTGTTATTCTAGAAGAATTTATTTTCCTCCTCCCCGGCAGTCGAAATGGGGAATCACATCAAGAGCCTTGACGCACAGTAATATGTACAGTAATATGTACTCTACGGTGAGGGGTGGGGAAAGAAAAGGGGAGGGGGCGCTTTGTTTGTTTGTTTGTTTCAAAACAATTACCCGCGGGAACACAGTACAGGCAAGCGGACAAACGAAAATTTAATGGAAAAAAATGAATGAAAAAAGAAAAAGTAAGCTCGCTCTCTCACACCATACAGGCATTTTTTTAATTTTATTTTATTTTAGCCTTTCTTCCTTTCTCAATATTCCCACACCGTATTATTTTTTTCTGCACAACCGGAAAAAAAAGAAAGAAAGAAAAAAAAGTTAACGAACAGCTTGTGAAAAGCCATCTAGATGCCAAAACATCATTGTTTGTTGGACCTTACTGTCGCTGGCTTGTGCTTTTCTAAAAAACCCCAGCACGAATCCAGGTGAGGTTGGTCGGTAGTACTGCACAATATCCAAGCTTCGTCCCTTCTGCCGCAGTGGCACGGAAAGATGGAAGGGTTGTACAGAGGAGGGGAGAAAGTATGCTACAAAGTTTGGCAGGGGTGAGGTGACACGGGAAGAAAGAAAGAAGGCAGAAAGGAAGGAAGAAAGGAAGGAAAGAAGGAAGGAATGCCGGCCGTCGAACCTTGCTACACCACTATACCCCAGCCCAAGTGAGATTATAGTAGCTTGGAGAGAAATAGAAACGCGCTTTGAAGGGGGTTGGTCAAGTGTGGTGGCGGTTTAGCACATTAGACAGAGCAATTACCGAAAGACAGGAAACGAAAAAGGTCATTCGTATAGTAAATACTGTGTACTAGTACTATACTCCCCTCCTCGTTTCGCTGAACATGTGTTTACACCACATTATACCACACCTGCCAAATTACACGAAAACTTGGTGTCTACCGAAAAGGGCTTCAACTTGCGATAACTTCCTTTCTTTGCCTTTTACCATAATACTTGATCTTCAGGTAGTCTGAGGTACTGTACATGCGGAGGTGGAAACGCGCCTAACAACCGGAGAACCCCGCTCGAGGGAAACCTACCACCCAAATACCCTACCGGGCCATGAGGAAACACTACGATATTAACAAACACTCGTAAACTAGCCCAATGCAGGTTCCGTATTCACTCTTGCCGGAGCAATCGTCAGTCTGAGTTTAAATACTCCCTAGTCCAGTCGCTTGTCCCAAGCAAGAAGCACTATACTGGTACGGTACTGTATCGGAAAACAGGGATCCACATAATATATTGCAAAAGATCAGCGCGTATCTGAGCGCCCACGCAAATCCTCAGCCCTTGTTTTCGGATACTTCTTGCCTTGGGCACGCGCAAGGCGAAAGGGTATACCCCAATAATTGTAACTTCCCTGCCAGCAAGCGGTAAACTTGAGAGTAGAGTAGAATCATACTACCGTCCATCGGTATTGTAGAGAAAATCCGATCTGGGAGGAGGGGTTCGGCACTCGCACCTCTCTCTCACTCCCTCCTTCTTCTTTCCGCCTTTCCGCCCTTTTTTTCCTCTGGGTACGGTACTGTGGCTGTTGCTTTCGCTAATATATATCGATATATACAGTAGTACGGTAGCGGTAGTAGTGTTTTTTTTTTCTTTTTTCTCGTTAAATCCGTAGCTACCGTTTCAAGCGCACGCTAATATAAGGTAGACACTTTCCGGGGCACAAACCGTTGGATTCGGGAGATGTCTTGTGGTGATTGTATGGTAGTAGTGCTGGTAGAGATTAACATATCCCGTATTCACACTGTATTGCAGGGGACACTTAGTGATCCTCCGTCCGTGTGCGTACTCTATTGCCTAGCGCCACTCGGGGCTAGAACTCGTGATAGCTAAAGCGCACTTCTGCATCGGTCATGGCTTGTGGGTGGGTAAGAATAGGTGAGCTGAAGATGAAACGGGGGGAATGAAAGGAAGCGAGTTGGTTAAGAAGGGCTAGCATGATGTTCGGTCTGAATCCCATATCTCAAGGGCACCATAAGTTAATTGATAACTTTCTTTCCATAGACGTTTGGAACCGATTTCCATGTTCTACTGGCTCTATCTCTGCACTGAAAGGGAAATGTTGAAAAGGATTGAGTTGGTCGAGTATGGTGGGTGAGCATTTGAAAATATGTTCTATCGAATTGGTAAGCACTCCACAAAATCTCTAGTGATCACTCCGAGTATAAAAATGAATTCGAAAAAGAAAAGAAAAGAAAAGAAAACCAATTCTAATGATGATATTGCAACCCTCTATAAATCTGGTCCCAAGACCCAACGGCCCGTTATTAGGCAGCCGATGTCACAGAAGTTTATGGGCTGGACCTGGACTTTACCATTTGTGAAGTGCATATTATATCGAAGATTCACAACTAATAGCCGGAGAGTGAGATTTGGGTCTCCCACACACCCAACCTTCAAATCATTATATCTCGCCAAAAAGTTAATTTTTCCCAAGGACCCCCCCCCCCCAATTATATCTTCCGAACCTCTAGATTACCTCCTTTCGCAGAGAGGAAGAAGCTAAATTAAATGTTCTCGTTGTTGAGGAGCTGAGGAGCCTTAGTAGTTTGAAATTGAACACCCCTTCGGGGTAAAAAGTGCTCCCGTTAGATAAAAACTTTTACCAACCATACCCATTTCTGCATGCCCCATGCTAGGCAACCTCCCTTCTCCCCTCTTCCTCCAACGGCCTAATGCTGTCCTTTTTGCACTTCGCACTGGGGGTTCACCGGGGGGGGGGGGGGTGCTGCCGCCTAATATCTTGCCCGCAGGGGGAACTCGCGGTAGTAGTAGAGGCCCCTGGGATAATGAATTGATCGATCGATTGATGCTCCTGTGACGGTACGGTATTCTCCTACGCTGCGGTACTTCCGGTACTACGCGCACGATCGTGTCCAACAAGGTAGTCTGCGGTAAGTTCCGTGCACTCTACTTATACTGCGCGCATTGATTGAAACACTCGATATTTGCTCCCTCGCCTGCCGGCACACTAACAGCGTGAAACGGCTCCTTGATTCCCAAAAGATCTGTGCAGCATTACTATGCTGTATGATAACGCCCCTCGTTTCTGCGAGTAAGCTCGTTTACGGTAATCGCTTAGCCCGCTGCGGTTCCGTGCCGCATTGCCTTCCCCCAGGCGGAGAAAGAAAAATATAGGGCGGCCGAAAATTTGATGCTCGCATCACGATGGTAATCGCATTTCCCCGGATCGACTCGGGCGTGCCGATTTGATTTATCATTACATTTATTAATTTATCTCGTTATTATTGTCCCCGAGCGCTACGGGGAGTAACTCTGCTGGGGGCGATGAGATTTTCCGGCACTGTGGGGGTCGTGTGGTCGTCCAAGTTAGCTAACCCACGAAAAAGAAGAGGATGATCACAGAGTTTTTCGAGATTACTGTTGGTTTCAAGTGATCTCACAGGTACCCGAGTACAGTACACACATGTGAGCACAGATGATAAGTGAGATGCAGCAATGTGGACTATAGTATCAATGATCGTAGCGGCCGGATTGGAAGTGGGGGGTTCCACAACCACACTCACCGCCACCACAAGCCCCCATCTCACTGCATCGCAGAATTTATCATACAGGCTCGGCTGGGGAAAGCAAGGAGATTTTAAGACAGCTCGTCCCGAAGCCCGCCCCCCTCCCCCAAATTCCCGCCGGGTAGGTTATGTATTTCTGCTTACACACAGTATGCATCGCCTAATCAATACGCCGACAGTACCCTACACAGAAAAATATTCCTTCCGGGAGGTCTCATGCGGTGTGTAATACAATCCCATCCGCGGTTCCTGTCGAGAGCTCCTCCCAGTATGGAAGCGGGATCCCCGGACGGAAGTCCCCCGAGAGGTCTGTTACTCATCAATGCTCGCTACCCTATCTCTCGGGGCGGAAGCTGTAAGGCCTCGGGGGGAAGCGGTACCGTACAAGTGCATGCAGTAGTGGGGCGGGGTGGGGTGGAGGCAACGGAGGATAGGAGTTGTGAAAAAGGTTCTGGAATAATGATAGATTAACACTTCTCCTGCTCATAATCACCAGTATCATCACCACCATTTCAGTAGCCTCGCCACGAAAAAACCCAACGATCCCTGAACATATTCAGGGTTGGACGCAAGGCGAGTTTTTGTCAATTTATAGCTTCAAAGAGAGCAATCTAAAGTCAGCGGAGCCGCAGCAACCCCGCCCCCCATTACCCCGCAGAGCTTGTGTTTGCGCGCTACAGTCGATACAGTACAAAGCGACGACACCTCCAACGACCATAGTATAGCATGTCTTCCAATAAGAAGAAGATCCTGTTACTTGGGGAGATCGAGCAGTAGGTTCAAACCTTAACTCCAGTTCCATTTTTTTCATTTTTCCATCTCTCTCGCACGTGCGAAGAAAAAGGCCAAGAGAAGAAAAAAGTGAAGGGAGAAGAAGAAAAAAAAGCGAGGGAAGGTAAGTTACATAGAACTGACCAGGCGAGATTAGTGCACACTCGGAATGGAGTTCGCTAGACGATATCGCCGAGGTCATCGTTCCCAAGGCACGCGATAGAGCGGAATTTATAGAGGAAAGCAAATCAGGTGCATTCGATGGCGTCTTTGGTGCCTATCGAACCTTTGCCTCGGAAGCCATAACAGGCCGAATAGACGAGGAGCTTGCGAGCGCCTTGCCAAAGAGTCTGAAGTTCCTCTGTCACAACGGTAAATATTGATCACTTTTTTTTTTTCCTTTTTCCCCCTTCCTCCCGGCCGATGGCCTGCCAAGAAAATGAGATTATCACTATCACCAGGAACATTAACATGAACAAAACGGAAAAAAAAAGGTGCCGGTTACGACCAGATCGATCCAGAAGCCTGCACACGGCACGACATCCGAGTGTCAAACACCCCGACAGCTGTCGACGACGCAACGGCGGACGTAAACGTCTTCTTGATAATCGGGGCTCTACGTAACTTCAACCAGGGCATGGTCCAGCTGCGCGAGGGCAATTGGCTCGAGGGTATCCCTCTGGGACACGACCCGGAAGGGAAGACCTTGGGCGTTCTGGGACTCGGCGGGATAGGTCGTGCGCTGAAGAAGCGGACAGACGCCTTCGACATGAAGGTTATCTATCACAATCGGACACGCTTATCCCCAGTTCTGGAGAACGGGGCAGAATACGTCGGCTTCGATGACCTCCTTTCCAGGTCGGATGTCATCAGTTTGAACCTCCCCTTGAACGTACGTAATCCCTCCTCCATCCCCTCCCCCCCCAAGACAGACCCAGATCCATTGGTATGGGCCGTGGTACCGTATAAGGCTTCTGGCCACCTCGAAAATGGCTAACATACCGAGGACGTAACCCAAAAAAATCACAATCCAGTCTGCAACAAGACACATAATCTCAACCAAAGAATTCTCAAAGATGAAGGACGGCGTAGTGATCGTGAACACAGCCCGCGGCGCAGTGATGGATGAGGACGCGCTCGTGCAAGCACTTGCGAGTGGAAAAGTGCGCAGCTGCGGGCTCGACGTGTTCGAGGATGAGCCAAAAGTTCATCCGGGCCTTTTGTCCAACCCCAGCGTTATGCTGATCCCACATATGGGAACTCATTGCTATGAGGTACGCTATTGCCCCTCGTGCAGGCACCGGAAGTAGAGGGAAACTGATGGACTGGAAATAGACCCGAACAGCGATGGAATGCTGGGCGATTGATAACCTGCGCTCTGCGATGTCCATTGGGAAGTTGAAGTCTCCAATACCTGAACAGGCTAGTATGTGAGATACCTAAGTTAAGGAGATACAATACGTTCGTACATTCAGAATTACATACATAGATACATACAAGCTAAACCTCATTCATATATCTATTTATCCCACTCTCCACAAGTCACAATATCCCATCTCCGGGTCCAAACCTCGAGAGTCTCAAACCAAAGTGGCGGAGCCATAGCCAACCGAGCGGTGATGTGTACCAACGATATAAATAGACCAGAACTACTGTATAGAACTTTTTTGTTTTTCCTTTCTTTTTTCTTTCCCTTCCTCACCCTTCACCATATCGGTAGAATAAACCCTGCCCACTTACCCTAAGGTTCGGTAAAGTACGGCACTATATTTACAGTATAGTGCCCTAACGTGCGGTAGATGATCGGCGAAACGGTTAGTTGGACATATGATATGATACATTACAAGTAGGCCGGATATGATAGGATTAGGTTTTACGCCATAAGTTATTTAAAAGGGAAGCACGGAGGAGAGGGAGAGGAGATAGGTCTTGTTTCTCGGTTACTGATACGGTGGTGTTGTTTGTACTATGCTGGGGTGGCAGAGCATTGGTAGGGGGGGGGGGGGTCATCACAGGATGATATGACATGGAGCGTGATAGTCGTAGATTTCTGGATGTGGATGGCTACTAGTGCATCCTACCATACCGTACTATAACCCTTCTTACCTTTTTTCTCTCTTCTCCCCCGATTTGCACTATACTACCTGTACTTTTATCATGGCAGTAAGTAGAGTATTGTATTAGTATTCAGAGAATCCCCACCTCTTATAGTACCATCAAACGCATATCTCCCCATGCATAGTAATATAAACACTAACCTCCAAGCCCACACTCTTCAGAACCCCATCCGACCACTTTATAAAAGAACTGTAATGAAAAGAAGAGAAAAAACACAGCACGATACCATAACCAACAGTCAATGATTCCGAACTCTTGTATTTATATCATAGCATTGTAGAGGTAAGTACAATAGGTAGGTCAGTTCTTCAGTTAGTTTGCTACCCACAGGGTTACATGGCACCACAATACCGTAGTAAGACTGCCCCCCAGAGCATCGTACCATAGTGTACTGTACATCCACACCTAGCGAATCTTCCTTCCTTCCTTCCTTCCTTCTCTAGACGAACACCGCGCTGTGCGGTGCGGGTAGGTAGATTCAAGTGCTCTGAAACTCGGACGTTTTATTTATTGCGAGTTACCTTCAAGCAAACTTTGACAAGCAAACAAGCAAACTTTGGCAAACAAGCAAACAAACAAACAAAACAGCCCCGAAAGCTATTATGTACAGCCCAGTACAATCCAGCCCAACATACCGGTACCACTATTATTACCATCCCTCACAGACCAACTGTACTATGATACAAAAATCCATACTCCAGTACCAACCCCCCCCCCTACACAAACACACAAACAAGAAACCAAGGCAAAAATAAAAAATAAAGAAATAAAGAAACCATTCCACCTTGTCAAACCCTGTATCCACTTTCTAGCAGGCAATCAGACTATAGTCGAGCAGATTTGTCGTTGTAAACTCACCTTCTCTAAGAGTGCTAGGGCCTGTTTGGATACAACGGTTCCGTTCCGTTCCCCCCCCATACAAATGACCCTTTTTCTTTCTTCCGTTTCAAAACGGAGACAAGGTCATTTTCACAGCAGAAAACGGTCACCCCCAACGGAACGGAACCGTTGCAGCCAAACAGGCTCTCAGGAGGTGGCAGGTAGGGTTGAACGAGTTGAGGTACTACAGGTATGTTACCTCTCAACTGAGTGCAGGATACTCGCCTATTTATAGACCTGGTGAGCGTTCAGCGAGGCATCAACCCTCAGCAAGGCTTGGCATAGCTTGACACCAAATTTCGACATTCATCAAACCAAACTGCTAACAAATCCTTGCCAAGCCTCGCCTCGCTGAACGCTCACCCGGTCTATGATACTACCTCTGCGGCCCGTTGAAATGTACGGTTACTCGTAATTGAACGACGTTTGTGAACACGACTGCTATTGCATGACATCCAGATCCGTGCGAAAAGGTTCAATTTTGCTTGTATGCTATCGTAAACCTTGGTTGTATTGTTTATGTCAACTACATAATATTATCTGGATTGTGTGCCGTAAAAACTGGAATAATTGGACCTCGCGCTATAATAGTATGTTGACTTAAGATAATGTCTCGCCAAGGTTCATCATACTACATTTGTTTAAAATTTTCCTCTTTCTAATCACTTCGCCACTTCGAATCACCGTAGTAATATCAAGAGCTACTGTATAGGTAATGCTAGCCGGGAGTCAACAGGTTCAGAATGGCAAATACATAAGCCGGTAGTAGTCCCCTCCCACTTATGATAGCTTCCGCTAGATGAGAAATGTCTTCTTCTTCTTCTTCTTCTCAGGCTATCTTCGAACAAGCTACTTGGAGAGAAATTGGGAGTACGGAACCAAAAACGGCATTAGCTCGTCCTAATACCCGAAAGAAAAGCCAATGATGCAGTTTTAAAATGGTGGAACTTGTATCATAGGTTTCTCCCTCATCGTATCCCTATATTATAATATTCAATTTCTATCAATTTGATTGCCAGATTTCACACAAGGATGTGGTATATACAAATGGATCCAATTCAGGCCTTGGAAGAAAGGATTCGATGAAAAACACACATCTGTGTGCAACAACTTCTTTCATAGAAGGCAAAAAGAAATCGCAAAAAAGTCCAAGGGTCACAACCCCCGCATGTCAAACTATTCTCACATACTATATAAGAGACTCCTCCAGTCTTTCACTCTTGGAAGCTCAAGAGGGCAGGCAGGCACAGGTTAGTTAGTTGGGTCCATACAAGTATGGTGGGGGGGGGGGGGGGGGAACATAAAAACCCCCAAAAAAAAAAAACAAAAA
>Ga0307513_10005853_pt1 | contig 16157 bp, 8 predicted proteins | sample 15_EM_MG_FD_202174 | JGI IMG/M metagenome (GOLD analysis project Ga0307513, IMG submission 202174) | Populus trichocarpa ectomycorrhiza microbial communities from riparian zone in the Pacific Northwest, United States - 15_EM | ecosystem: Host-associated > Plants > Roots > Unclassified | place... | reverse complement strand
CATTAATTTCGTTTGTATTAATGCAAGTTTAACTAAATTTTTATAATATGAACATTATTTTTATTTCATTTTTTTATTAGTGATGCATTTATTTTTAATATTAATTTATGTTGGTTATATATATTCTACAAATTTTAAAAAATCTATAAATAATTAATTAAACAAATTAAAATTCATAAATAAAAAATTAATTTAATAAAAATAATATATTCAGCAACGGAAAATCCGTTGTTGATTTCGTGAATCAGCAAATTCATTGCTGACAATCAGCAACGGATTATCCGTTGCTGAAATCAATAACGACAAATCTGCATCAGATTTTGTCCGTTGCTGATTCCGTTGCTAAATTGTTTTAGCAACGGATTTTAGTATTATCTGCAACAGAATAATCCGTTGCTAATTAATACATTTTTTAGGAGTGACGGTATTCATAGGAGGCGTGAAAAGAGAATGAAAAGAAAGATATACAGAGAATGTACAAATCCATCCCAAAACTATAATGGTGGTAATGATTTAATCCTTCAAGAAAATAATTTATTTGATTAAGTTCGAAAAGTATCCTAACAGTTTCGACTTACAATTAGGCCTTCCTGATATATAAAGGTGGGGATGTAAACCAAAACCACTCGCAAAAATTGAGATAACCCGAACCTAATATAATCCAAATTTCCTTTGTTGAATTGGATCAAACCACTATTTTAATTACATATTTTATACTCTTAGAGTGCCATTTCGAGGAATGAACCGAAACTTCAAAAATTAACTGTCTGCTCACATGTGTACGTATTACTGTTTACAGGAGAAATAAGGTTGAATACTCACACAACACTGCCAGCAACACTCCCTATATTATTGGAGAGAAAGGTATTCCGAAGGCAACAAACTCAAACCAACTAGGTTACCACATTAAAACTATGACAATGAAAGATTAAATTATTGGATCCGGTGTAAATTTTTCTAAATAATTCTACAGACAATTTTTATATAGGAGGCCAATTTATTGCTTAATGAATTACTGGATCTCTCATAATTAAGCTCATAAGTTGTTGTTTTAAGTAATTTTGTTATTTTCCTCGGAGTTTTTGGATTTATTATTTTTATTTCATTAATGTTTTTGGATTTTAAGTTGTTTTCCAGTGGAAATAGGTTTTTCTAATCTATTTAAAGATCTTGTAAACCTCTTAAGAAGACAATCACTATATACTTAATTTTTCATAGAATGAAATTATAAATTCAGAATTCACATTTATTGTCGCACGTGCCTGCACGGCATCGATGATAATTTTCATTCGTTTGTTTGTTGGTTCTTAGGAGTCACCACCTAGTATTTAGTTCAGAGTCACTAGGAAACCCGAGTGCACTGGTCTAGTTAGAGATTCATGGGTAAGGAACTGGTTGTGGCTAGGGAAAGTATTAGCACCCCTAGCACATCCTACCTGAGGTAAGCTGCTTTGTGGTTTGATGCGGTTTAAAGGTTTTGCAATTGTCTTGTTAACAACCTTTTTATTTAATATCAAAAACATGTCTTACGTATAAGTACATGATTCTAGACATTAAAAGAAAACAAAATATTTTTTGGCATTTTTTGAAATATTGGCCTAGTTCTTGTGACTTTAATAAACTTGTTATTAAAGTAAAAAATACATGCAAAGACATATTTTTTTGAAATTTTCTATGTTGTATGAAACTACAATGTGATTTGTTTTATTTTAATTTTGAGATACTTAGTTGTATGCATGAAAATAAAGCATTTTTTTTAGATATATATTTTTGTAACATTTCTTAGAACATTGAGTATTTTAATATAAGATTTGCATTTTTATAATGTAAAAATTCAAAGCACAAAATAAATAAATATATAAAAAAACAATAAATTATTTTTTTTAGGGCTGGGTCCAGCTCAGCCTGATCAGGCTGGGCTAGATCCAGCGGCCTAGCCCGGTCACTAGCCAAACTAGTGACTCGGCTGGCAAGCAGAGCCATGCGTAGCGCGAGCGTCCACAATAAAGGGGTAATTAAAATTCAAGCTGCACAGTGTCTATGTAATTATAAATGGAAGGGGAGGGAGTGAAAAGCTTACCTGATCCACAGGCGTTGCTGGGTGAAGCCTTTCCTGAGCTTGTCGCTGGAATTCTGGGAAGAAGCTAGGATGCCACTCCCTGCGTTTGGCTTCCCTTCCGTTCTGTCTTCTCTTTTTTGTTTCCCTTTTTCGTGTCCGTCTCTTTTTCTCGTGCCTCCCCCCTTTTTCTTCCCCTGGAATGCTTTGCTTTGTTTCTGGTGCAGTGGCTGCTGAAGATGGAGGTTTAGAGGTGCTACTGCAGAAGAAGTCGAGGGCGTGCCTTTTGTTTTTCGCTTATGTTCATTCGTCCCCCCTTCATTCCCCTCTAGTTTTTTTTTTTCAGTTCTTCTCCTTCTCCCCCTTTGTTTCTTTTCTCCTGTTTTTTTTTTTGTTTTCCTCCCTAATCTCCTCTCTGTGATCTCTCTTTTCTCCTTCTCTGCTTCCCCCTTTTCCCCTCCTTTGGTTCGTGGCCTTTCCCTGGATTTTATGAGGCCAGAGGATGCCATACAGTGGTAACGACAGGCATGCATCATGGGGGCCAGGGATAATAGCCGTGAGACGTGCCCTATGATTGAAACGGCTCCACTGCCTTTACTACTGAAACAACTCCACTGCCTTTACTGTTGAAACGGCTTATGAAGAAGACAATGAATAGTATTTCTGAAACGGCACCGTTTTCCAATTCAAAATGGATATTTTCGATTTGGTCATTAGAGTTTTGCAATTTTATAATCAAGCCACCAGGTATATTGTAACTGGATCTCTCGATTTTAGCGCAATTTACCAGACAGTCCTTGGTTTTGAATTTATATGATTTGACCCTCAATTGATAAATAAACTTTTAATTTCTTCAATTTAGCCCATGATTTGGTCAATTTCAGCCCCTTTATTTATGCGTCTTTTCCGGTTTGGTCCTTGGTTTTGGACTGTTTTAATCAAGTTCCTAATTGACCATCAAACTTCAATAATTATGCAATTAAACCCCTGATTTGACCAAATCAAACTCTTTAAAATTGTAATTTGACCCTACAACTTTAATTTCTTCCAATAAAAGCCTAAATTAACTTCAAAATCAATTTTTCTTGCAATCAAACCCTCTAAAAATTGAATTAAACCTTCGATAAAATTTAATTGAGTCCATAAACATCTGATTTTTTTATATTTTTTTCTCAAATGAAATTTTCTTTATCAACAGGGTTCTCATCAGTCAACGATATACTGTGAAATTTTAATTTTTGCATTTTTAAACCTCCTCATCCAATTTTTAGTCATTTTCTGGGCGCTCCGACATCTTTTCTCACTGCTACATATTTTTTTTATTTTCTTTTTGAATTTTTTTCGATTTGTTTTTGTATTTTCTTCTTTTTTTGTGGGGATCTAAAAATGAATAACAACATTTATAATTTTTTTTACTCATTAAAATTTCCATGTTTTTCTTGCTATTGTTACCTTATTTGCTTCCACATCAATCTCTTTCTAATTTCATATTGAATTTAACCAAACATCCTAACAAAAATAAATAAATCAAACTCACAATAGTGGCTCATTGGTTCAGAGAGGTGAGAAAAAAAGCTTGTGAGATGATGGTTCCGGGGCTCTTTGAAATTGTATTTTTTTTAAAAAAATAAGAAATTCTTTTTTTATAAAATTAATTTTTTTATATTTTTAAATTATTTTGATGTATTAATGTTAAAAAAAAATTTTTAAAAATAAAAAAAATAATATTTTAATATATTTTAAAAAAAATATTTAAAAAAATAACCACTACAAAACGTATAAACACCTAATTAATAATTCTCTTTCCCTGTCAGAATCCATGGTCCTATTTCAACTGATCGTTGTGCCGTGCTCACTACGTGTCTGTGTAGGGTTAATCTATCAACTATCTACGTTGACGGCGGCTTCAACATGAAGGAGGAGGAGGAAAAGAAAATTGTTGGCATTATGACCGATGGGGTTAGTAACGGCTTCTATGCTGTTGACCCGTTCTTTTTGAAATGGACGGTGCATGATATGGCCAATGTGGCTAAGCATCATTGGCTTCCGTGCTTTTTTAGATTTGGGTTGTTGTTTTTCATGGCCGTGGAGTACACGCTCCCCATGGTGCCAGCATCATCGCCTCCGTTTGACTTGGGATTTGTTGCCACGCGCTGCCTTCACGGATTGCTGTCCTCGTGGCCGGAGCTCAACACTTTACTCGCTACTGTTAGAGCGTATTTGACAGTGTGGTTGCGGGTACTTTTCAAATAACTTTTCGTGCCAAAATGCATGCCAATGATGTTTTTTCATTTTTTAAAAATCATTTTTGACATCAGCACATCAAAACGATCCAAAATATACAAATCATATTAAATTTTAGTAAAAAAAAAAAATTTCAAAATTTTTGGGAACGCAGCCGCAGCCGCGTTCCCAAACGTAGCCTTAATACGGTATGCCATCATTGCATGTAAAACTTGTAATCAATGGGGATTAATGTGTTTCTGGTATTCTTTTCCCTGGGTCAGATTTGTGAGGGATGCGTTCGTGGTATTTAGCCATGGTTGATTTTGATTTTTTTTTAAGATTTGATAATTAATTTGTAAGCATATGCGCCTTCTTTTTTTAGCAAGAAGGGCATCCCAGGTTGAATTTTGCTTTAGAAGTTAATATGTGGTTGTAGGCGTAGGTAGCTTATCTGTGGATATAATTGCAGCGGATTGCGGGTATAGTTTTAAAATCCGACCCAGTCATTGATCCGGTTAAGTGATTGGATCACGGGTCAGATAGGTTGACCCGGATCAAAAAACAAAAAAACCTATAAAAAAAAAACAGATGGTGCTGTCCTAGTGGGCTAGTTCTCTAACGTCTCTCTCACTGAAAATGCCAGCCTGTGAGTGGCTTTCATCACTTCAAGAACTCGCCATGTCAACCTAGGTGAAGTTACCATAAGGGCCTAAAGCTCCTCCTCTTGTTCCAGTCCTTCCCCCTTTTGTTAAATTGTTATTAGCTACATAGTTGGGGGCTATTATTAAGATTTAGCCAGCAATATCATTCACTCTTGTCAGAAGTAGAGTTCTTTGGAATTCTTTCTTCGTTCTTGAGGCCAACAAATAAACTCCAAAGACAAACCAGAACCTACCTAAAAAATTCACTTAAAAGATAACCACAAGACCCTACAAGATAATGCAAGAATCTTTAGCTGAACCAGAACCAGGAGATGAAGTGGTGAAACTCAAGTTCTTCCTCAGTTATGGCACTCTCTAAGCTTCCTCTCTCCATTATCTTCTTCTTGTTGTACACTTCGCTTTTTACAATATCACAAGGTAATTGACAAAACCCCCACTTGTTTATCCACTTTTTCAAGAAACTAAGAACAACCCTTTTGTGGTTCTCATGTTTTTATGTTAAATTTGCAGCTTTATCATCGAAAATAGCAGTGGCGCAAAATCAAGCACAAAACGACGTCGTTTAACGTCTATTAGTATATAAAAAAAAGACTGGCTCTCAGGCGGGTTTGACCGGGTGGCCTGGGTCCCGGGTCGACTGGGTTTCACCGGGCCAACTTCCAAGCGGGTTTTTGCCTTCACCCGGACCGGTTCCATGCCCGGGTCGGCCGGGTCGACCCGCCGGGCCGGTTTGGGTTTTAAAACTCTGATTGCGGGATTGAGAGTATGGTTGCGGTTACTTTTCAAAGTGTTTTTTACTCAAAAAAAATATATCAATAATATTTTTTTTTATTTTTTTAAAATTATATTTGAGATCAACACATTAAAATGATTTGAAAACATTAAAAATATATTAATTTAAAAACAAAAATTTAAAAATTTTAAAAAACATTTTTGAAATGCAATGACAAAGCAAGAAGTTGTGAACCTGCACCCAGAAGTTGTGGACCGAGTTCTGTATTATAAAAAAAGAACAAATAAACCATTACCAGTCCTAGCTGAAAGAGCTAAATTCATTCGTATGGTAGGGCTGCAAAATTGGATCCAGAACTGTTACCAGCAGAATTTTTGAATTTCATAAGAGTCTTTGATGTTTCATACTTGGATGCAAGATTCTTCGTCTCCATATTCCCCCATGCATAATCATCTTTTGATTATTTGCCAAAAAGGTTCAATATCGTGATAGTCTATAAAATATGTTCTTGAAACTGTAAATATATTTTTATAGATAATTCATATAGATAAGTTTAGCATACAACAACCTACTATATATCTGGACTATTGAAGTGTATTTGTGACAAATGCATATGTAATACTAATTGAAAACAGAAACATTACAAGCATGAAATCTCAATCGACAACAGTTGAATATTAAAGGTTTTGTAATGAGTTCAAGACCAAAAAAAAGAGCTAAAATTGTCTTGTGAAGCTTATTATTATTATTATTTTTGTAGGCCATTGACAGTTCTTGAAGAAATTAAGGAAGTGGAGATATTGTTGAGAAGAAATTATTGATAATAGAAGTCTGAAAAGAGCTAAAATTTTCTTATCTCTTGTGCCATATCTTCCACAAGATCAAATCAACGTTCAGAACACATGACTTCCCGAGTCTACGAAGAAAAAATCAAAGAATTTAGACAAGTTGGATGTACATCCCGTTCTACAAGCTTGAAGAAAATCAATAACAAATAGACTAATGAAAATAATTGCGGAGACTAAGGTCAAGCGGAACAAGTCTGAAAAGATGACAAATATCCTTGACTCCCAAGCCACCGTCTTCACACTAGCTAAATCAATGTCTATCATTTTCTATGAGTAGACATGATGCGAAACTATTTATTATATTGCTAATTTTGAGGTTTTGAAAAAAGCTTGTAACTTTACCTAACAAAAACCTTTTCTTGAAGAACTAAAATTATATGCAATTGATCATTCATACTCTATACCTATAACGATACACGAATGAGAAGTATAAATCACAATGAAGTTGATCAATCATTTGAAGAATTTGCAAGTTCAATTAAAAACTTTGTATGAGAATTACTCAACTATACAAAGAGAAATAAGCACACAATATATGATAACTTCTAGTTAAAATCCATCAACCTCAAAATAATATTAACAATTGGTTTATATAGTAGAAAGCTAACTCTAATTTAACATAATAGACCCAAATTTGATAAATAGACCTTAACACATTAAAAGCCCAAAATAACCAAAATAATAAAATAAAATCTACCCAAATAACCCTTAATGTCGCAGGCTCTGTAACAAACTAAAAGATAAATAAATAATAACTCAACTAATTAAAACAAACACGAAGTCAAATTTCATAATTGTTGGCAGAATTGAAGCCCAACATCAAACAAATGGTTTTTCTTTATTTTGATGAATTAGAAGGTCTATTATATGTCACTGAAAATGTGATTGTCTACTTTCAATACAACTAGAATCACATCCAAATGCATTATGTTGCTCTAGTTATGACCAAAAAAGTAGTGAAAGGTTAAAACTGGCAGATTTGAATCTTCTTATTCCAATCTTTCTATAATATCTTGGAACTCCTCAACAAGTGAAAATGAATCAAATTAATCAATGCCTGTTCTTCATTCATTAATATCCTTTCAAAGTCCACCTTAGCCCATGTATATTAAAGAAGTTCATTAATTGCATCCTTAAACCTTTTGCTTTAAGTCTCATGACTAGATCTAATGAAACCTCTAATGGATTTCTTGGTGTTAAAGCTAGGATCACACCATTCCCTCTCTCCTCGAAAGAATTTGCTCTCGAATCATCACATAAGTCAAACAAACAAACAAAGATCAGATACATTAAATGTAGTATTAATACTATACTCCCCTCGTAATTTCACTTTGTAGGCGTTATCATTGATCTTTTTAAGAATTTGGAATGGTTTGTTTGCTCTTGGCATCAACTTATATCTCCTTTGAACAACATCTCTCTTTTCTCATATGCACCAAAATTTAATCTCCTGGTTCTAATACCATCTTTAATTTTTCTTTCCTTTATTGGCTTTAAATGCATATTGCTTATTTTTCTTCTTAATATGTTGTTGTACCTTGGTATGTAAATATTTGACAACATGTGCTTTTCTACTACCATCAAAACTAACTCTTTCATCAACAGGTAAAGACAATAAATTCAATGGAGTTCAAGGATTACATCCATATATAATTTCAAAAGAAGAAAACTTTGTTGTAAAATGCACACTCCTATTATATGCATACTCAATGAATGACAAAAATCTTCCCAATTTTTAAGATTCTTTTGGATAATAGTTATCAACAATTAAGTTAAAGTTCTATTTACTATCTTTGTTTTTCTATCTGTCTGTGGATGACAAGTAGTAGAAAATAACAATTTAGTTCCTAACTTACCCCATAATACTTCCTAAAATTAGCTTAGAAATTTAACATCTTTATCAGACACAATGCTCATTAGAACACAATGTAACTAGACTATTTCCCTAAAAAAAGATTCATTATATTTGTTGCATCGTCGATTTTATGACTTGATATGAAATGTACCACCTTAGAAAACATATATACAACAACAAATATTGAATCTCTAACCTTTTTGGACCTAGGTAACCCTATAACAAAATACATGGATATATCAACCCAAGGTTTTTTAGGTACTGGTAAAGGTATATACAAACCATAAGGCATGACTTTAGACTTGGTTTTCTTACATGTTATGCATCTATCACATATTCTTTGAACATCCCTTTTCATGTTAGGCCAGTAAAAAAACACATGTAACATATCCAAAGTTTTAGCTACCCTTAAAATATCTCATTAAGCCTATCTTTAAGCACATATAAGCTTCACTCACAAGCGATTCACGCAAAGAACATTTAGGCATACACAATATCCTATCTTTAAATAATAATTCATCATGCATAAAATACTTATCAAAAGCTAGATGCTCACAATTATCCATATGAACAAGAAGTATAAATCATAATGAAGTTGATCAATACTTCAAATAGTTTGCAAGTTCAATAAAAAACCTAATATGAGAATCATTCAACCAAACAAAGAGAAATAAGCACACAATATGCAACAATTTGTAGATAAAACTCATCAACCTCAAAATAAAGTTAATAATTGGTTTATATAGTATAAAGCTAACCCTAATTTAACTTGATAGACCCAAACTTGATAAATAATACTTAACGCATTAAAAACCTAAAATAATAAAAAAAAACCCACTCAAATAACCCTTAAATGTCGCAGGCCCTATAAAAACTAAAAGATAAATAAATAATAGCCCAACTAATTAAAACAAGCCCATAATCAAATTTCATAATTTGTTGGTAGAATTAAAACTCAATCTCGGATGAATGGTCTCCATTGTCTTAATGAACTAGAATGTCTACCATATGTCATGAGAAAGCTGTGAATGTCTACTTTTCACTGCAACTAAAATCTTATCAAAATTTATTATGTAGCTCCAATTATGGCCAAAACAGTAGTTAAAGGTCAAAACTGACAAATTTGAATCTTTTTATTCTAATATTTTTGTAATGTCTGGAAGTTCCCTTACAAGCCCTTCTTGAACATGAATCAAATTAATCAATGCTTCTTTTTTTTTATTCTTTTATATCTTCTCAAAGTCCATCTTAGCCGATGTATCTTAAAAAAGTCCATTAACCGTCTCTTTGAACCTCTTTGCTTTTAGTCATGTGTGACTAGATCCAATAGAACATCTAATGGATTTTATAGTGTTGAAGTTAGGATCGCATCAAGACATAATCTTTGTTATTTCTTTAAGACTATCTTTTTCTTTGCATTTAATATCATAAAAGAGAGATAAAAAGAATGTTTAAAATCAAAATTTTCTTTCATAATCTACGTAATTTTTTTATAATCATAATAGATAAAGCCTAGAAAATGTAAAAATAACCCAAAAGGTAAACCGGAGAATACATTAGCAAAACAACAAGAACCAAGAAAAAAAAACCTTGGAAAACATAAAGAATCAGATGATACCATAGAGATTTATTTGTAAACCTCCCCAAAAATAGCTTTAATAACGTCAACAAAACTTGTCTTTGACTTTTTAGCTTATAGAAGTAGACATTTTAAGGAACAACAACAAACATTATAGAGATTTATCATCACGAAAATCTAGTTGAAGCCAACTACATCAAAACTATTCAATGAATGTATTAATCCATCCTTTTTATTATCAAAACATTATAAAATCTAGTTTTCTATAATCTATTTGAAGCTACAATATCACATCCAAGCCACAAACTTACAGATTCTTAAAACTCTTTTTTTTTTTTTGCAAGTTGGTTTGCCATATGATTTGTTTCCCTCCTAGTATTTGTGAAATTTATAATACTGAAAGCATTTGAAAATTTAGAAGTCAAGATGAACAATTCTTGGTAATACCATGGTTTATTACCTAGGGAAAACATACAATATACCATATTTGCAGAGTCAGATTCAACCATTGTACTTTTTCCAAACATATTTTCTCTTGAAAAGGTTAGTTCTAACATTTTCACCATAGTTATAAGTTCAGCTTCATTGGAATCTCTAATCCTAACAGGTATAAAGAATACGCATATCAACTTTTCATTGTAATCTCTTAAAAACTCCACCAATACTAGCCATACCATGTTTGTCTAGTGGTGAACCATCAACATTCCATTTGATAATGTAGACTTTGGAGCAGACCATATAATATGAGGTATAATTATTTTGACATTCATTCATTTAATAACTCATCAGCAAAAATTAATTGATCTAATACACATTATAAGAAGTCATGATATAATGCCTTGATCTATACACAAAATCTTGTTAAAATCAAGAGAAAAGATGACTTATAATTTCTAAGAATCCATGTAGACCAAGATATGGAAAAGAACAACATTGACCATGCCTTTCTTTGAAACTCCTCATGGACGAGAAACTTGATTCCTAGGGCAGCACCAGGAAAGCCCCCATCATTTTATGAAATTTAACCAAATGCTCCAGTGACAGGAAAGCTTTACCATCAAAGTGTAGGACTTTAAGATGTATAAAGCACTTGTTAAGAATGAAGTTAATAAACCAATAAATTTTTTTTAAATAGATCGTAATGGAGAATATAACTTACAAGAATTTGCATATTTTTTATGAGACCCATGGAATCAAGAGGCAACTTATCGTGACTTACATGCCTCAATAAAATGGTATTTATGAAAGAAAAGGTCACTCTACATTATTATACATATGGTGTGAAATCCTTTTACAAGGAGTGCCATACCAAAGAATTTTTGTCTTGAAGTAGTAAATTTGAGCTTTCATATTTTGAATAGAAGTTCCACACTTATCATTAAAGATAAGATGTTGGACAAAGCTTGAGTTGAAAAAGACCGACAATTGATCTTCTCGGAATTTTTAGGTGCATTACCTATGCCTATATTTCTATCAAAAGAGAAAAAACCTTGATGACAAGGGGGAAAAAAATGTTTTCTTGGTATAAGTGATTATTCAAAAGCTTATAAACTATATAATCCTAGCACCAAGAAAATTATTATTAGTAGAGATGTTACTTTTGATGTAGCTGAATTTTGGACATGGAGCAACGATTGTGTTAGACAAAATATTTTTATGGATATAGATAGTGATAATGATGAAAAAAAAAGTCTATGGAGAAAGCACCACAACCAGTAGATGATTAAAGCACACCTAATTATCAAAGATCACAACATATATGGATGAGTGATTATGAGGTAACTGGAATTAACTAATCTGATAATCCACTTACTCATCTTGAAGAAATTGATTTCGAAAGACAAGGGCTTATAATAGGTTTTTTTGTAACAATAACTTAACTCTTTGAAAATCCAGTTCTACGTGATAGAAACAAGCATATTAATGTAAAGTTTCATTTTTTAAGAGATCTTACAAAAGATGAAATGATTGAGATTACCTTTACAAAAATAAAGAACAAGTTATTGATATATTCACCAAGTTTCTTAAATTGGAATTGTTTGTGAAGTTTATAAGATTACTTATTGTTTGCACTAAAGAAGACCTTGCTTAGAGTAGATTCACTCATTGTTAAATTGAGTGCTTAGGAATATCAGTTTAAGGGAGGAATTGTTAGATATTAATTAAAACCCTAATGTAAGTAAGAATCTTTGATAAAAAAAAAAAGAATTTATGTTCAACTAGTCATTTAGAATTCTTGTATAACTAGTTAGTTAGAATCCTTATTAGATTATAATAGTTAGAAGGTGTAATCTCTCTATAAATATAAGAACCAATGTATGAAGAATTTAAGAGTGTTAAATTAATCAATAAGAGCTTGAAAGGTTTAAATACTTGTGTGTTTAATTTCAAATATAATTATGTTATGGAAAAGGTAACATTAAGTTTCTAAAAAATTATTTTATTTTCTCTTGTGTCATATCTTCCATAAATAAAATCAATTGGTGCACAATATAACTAGAAATAGAAATATAAGGACATTTATTAAATTCAAAATCCTTGGTTGATAACTTGTTTGAATAGTTTTTCTTATTTGACTAAAAGCTAGATAAAAAATACAACAATATTGAAATATAAATATATTGAAATATAAATGAAAAAAATACTAATAAGAAATTAGGAATCTAGAACAAGTGCAATTTGGGCAAGCTTTATGGATCAATCATGAAAATGATTAAAAAATAGGAGTTTAAATAGATTTTGACATCTGAAAACTACCTTTAATTACTTTTAGATCAAGGATACATTTTCAAGATATAAATCAATATATAACATGTTAAAATTGATAGCTTCCACTTTTTAATACCCCCAAAATAAAAATAAAATAGATTTGAAAAGTCAATGGTGCTCTTGTGTGCATGATTATGGGTATTAATGATTGAGGAGTAAATTGAGCAATTCATATGATATATATATAGAAAGAAGAAACTAGAAATTACTGAAGGGAAAGAGATAGAACCGAAAGAAGAAAAGAGGAAAGAGAAAGGAGGAGGAGGAAAAAGAAAGAAGAAGTGAAAGTTGGATATAAGGATTTATAAGGTAATATCTTGATGTTTTTATGCTTGATTCTATTGGATGATTTAATAAGTTTAATTGATATTTTAGGGTTTTAGTTTGACTTAAATTGATTGATATGAGGAGTGGAGTTATGGGTTTGTTTAGGATCGATCAGGTGGACCTGTTTTGGTTTTATAATTACATTTTGGTCTCTAATTTTAGAGTTGTAATCTTTTATGTTATCTACTTTTAGTTAGTTTTTAGTATTTTATGCATTCATTATAAGTTATGCTGACAATCCTCCTAGAGATCATTGATAGTCTCTAACTTTATATTTTTTGTCTTTTGCCTTTTTTTTTCGGGTAAGTGAGATAATTTTTAATATGCATGTAATATAAATAATTTATTTTGTTGATTAATTGATGAGTATAATTAATTTATATATATTGATTATATGATGGGCACAAATGACATTTTTGAATATCTATATATGTTGATTTATTTTCTAAGTACTCATCAGTTTCTTGAATTCATATTCGTATTTTGTTGATTTAATTTTATTTGATATATTACTTGTTTGCTTTAGTGTGTGTGTGTGTGTGTGTGTGTGTGACTATTTGTCATGTTTGGATATTAGGATACTTGTCAGAAACTTCATACTAATATAGAGTAAATAGTTTATATGCACATAGTACTCTATATACTTAGCTGATAAAAGAGGCACCAGTTTGTGACAACTAATCTTCCTATAGTTATCGGGGTCGCAAATCTCATCTGTTATCAGAATCTTAGGGTTTTGTCTATTATCTGAGTTTATAGCTTAGTCTGATACCTGAAATGTATACCACTACCATATTACTATTATGCTTAATGTGTGTGTGTGTGTGTGTGTGTGTGTATTTATATATATATATATATATATGTTTAAGTTCTTATACTTCTATTATCTCATAATTTATAGCCTATAACTTATAAATATCTATAATTTATATTAAATATCATTCCTTCACTTAGTTGATTGAACTCACCCCTCCATTTTTATATTATTTTCAGGTTCTTAGCTTCTATTAGCAAGTTATCCTTTGATTGAGAGTTCCTGCTACTTTTTTTATTGGTATGTCTTACTTGTTTCTGCGAAGCTTTCTTTTTAATTAGTCTTGATTTGATGTCTCAGAGTTCTCCACTATTATGTTGTTTTATTTAAAGTCTGGGTTTTTATATTGTAATAAGTATTATGAATTAGTATTTGGTTTTAATGATTTTGAATAATGTTTTTGAAAGTTTACAAAATGCTGCGAAAAATTTATATATTTTGTTTTATAAGAAGTATGTTTGAGGTTTAGCATAGATAGGATGTCGTTATGGCACCGCTCCTAAGTTACATGTTTCCTTCTCGATGATTTGTTGTACTACTTTGTTGTTTGATGAAGGTCAAACGGTAAGACCAAGTTAGGCATTGGCATGCACAGTATTTTAAATAACATTTATTTAATTTCTAGTGGAAGCATTCTAAAATTCATGTCGGAGCATACCTTCAAGGAAATCCACTAGTTGTTATGTAGTGCGAACACATCTATTGATTCGTGAAACATATCAAAGTATTAGACCACCTACCCCATTCCACAAGGAAAGCAAAGGGAAATCATCTAGTTACTGCGTTTTACATCATTAGAATAGAGCATCTAGAAGAAATTTAGAATATAAAAGAAACATATCATTTGATAAATTGATTATGTATTTTATATTTAACTCATGTAGAGTTTATTTAGCTAAACAACAAGATATATAAGAAAATAGAATAAAACAAATCATGCCAAATGTCTAATAATCTTTTTAAATAGATGATAGAAATAATTTCTTGATTATCTTGATTTTATCAATTCCTTTATTTCTTTTTTCTATCAATTAAACAATAAAATAAAAATATTTATTTGGATTATTTTATTATCTCACCCCTCAAACTCATGATAATTTTAATTTTCATGAGTTTGACATACATTAATACATGTATACTTATGGATATTTTTCTTCTCTTGTGACTGTTGTCACATTTCTCTAGCCAAACATCTCTTTTCAAGATTTCTCTTTTTTAAATGTCCTTAATTTTGGCTCACTCTTTATAGGTTGCTTCCTTTTCTGTTATCATAACTACATGACTATTTTTCATCTCCTTCTTTAGAAAGTGTTCTCTTTTCTCTTTTTCATGGGTGATCTCTTTTGCACCAGTTTATCTTTCATGCAAGAACTTATCAACTTGCACTAAGCCTCTCTTTGCTTGTTATGTCTTTCTCTTGATACAACATCCCAACTCTCTTGCTAGACTATATCATCTTGCACCTCCATCTTTTTATGTTACTTGGTCATCCATATGATCTTGAGAAACAAAATGTTTTAAAATTGTTCGACAATTGGCAAAAAGTTGTACGTTGAAAAAATGAAGTTAATGAAGCTAATATTTAGAGCGAGATATGATTCACTTGCTTTGGTACCAAGAAAGAAAAATTTGAATAGAAGAGAATGATATTATTCTATAAATTGATTGTATATTTTACATTCAACTCATGTAGAATTTATATAGTCATACAACTAGACATATAATATAATAAAATAAAGTAAATTATACAAAATGCCTATCATCTCTTTTGATTAGATAATAAAAATAATTTTATGATTGTCTTCATTTAATCAATTCTTTGATTTCTTACTTTTATCAATTAGAAAAAAAAATCAAAAAAATTTATCTTGATTATTTTTTTAATATATCATTATTAGTTAGAGATGATAATGAATTCTCAAGAATCGATTACTATATTCATAACTTATCTACTTAGATATTTATATCTTATCCATAGGGATTCAAATATCTATTTAGACATTCTTTATCTACATACTATTTATTATTCATCATTTATTAAAAGGGTAATATTTATTGTCGCACGTCAAAAAATCAGCGCGGCGTCGGCTGGCGATTATTTATTATTTGTGGTTTTGCTTGGTTCTTTGGAGTCGCCACCTAGTATTATGGTCACTAGGAACCTATGGTTTGCGAGAGTCTGAGTAAGGGACTGGTTGTGCAAGGGGAAGACGCATCACCCCCAGTGCACCCTACCTAAGGTAAGTTGCATTGTTGTTTGATTATTCTTTCTAGGTCGAAGTTCTATT
>Ga0307513_10005852_pt1 | contig 16158 bp, 17 predicted proteins | sample 15_EM_MG_FD_202174 | JGI IMG/M metagenome (GOLD analysis project Ga0307513, IMG submission 202174) | Populus trichocarpa ectomycorrhiza microbial communities from riparian zone in the Pacific Northwest, United States - 15_EM | ecosystem: Host-associated > Plants > Roots > Unclassified | place... | reverse complement strand
GAACGCTGGACATGGCAGGTACTTAGTAGGCATATAATATGTGGAAAGTCATTTGCCTGGAAGGAAATATGTGGTCGTTGGTGAACGAATTTCGCCTCAAATCCTCCGTTATTTGCGATCGATGGACAGGAGGAACAAACAAAGGGTCTTTCTTAATTTCTTGAGAATATCCGTCCCTCATCCAGACTAGAGACCCATGCTGGCCGCAAAAACTCAGGAGATCAAGTAGATCTTTGCAGTGCCAATCAAAGCGGTGCCATTGACAAGGAGCGCCAAGTATCAAGTATATTTATAACCTCCACCAGTAACATCCTTCTCACTCGTCAAGATTACTTATGTCCAACAAACAACCAACGGTTATCCCTCTCGACGTCTACGGGCTCATCATCGACAGCCTCGCCGAGGATGACGAGGGGCTCACTACCATGCGAGCATGCTCCTTAGTCTCCCGCGCCTTCCTCCCTCTGTCCAGGAAACACATCTTCGCCTTCGTTGAGATCAACAACCCTCTCGCCACATCGCCCAGCTTAGACAGGTTCGTGCTTCTTATCGAGCGCAATCCCCAAATTGGCGAATATGTCCGTAAATTCGACTATTGCCTGGCCCCCCACGACCACATCCCGCACACCCTCGGCAAGCTGACGAAACTGAGGTCTCTCACCATCTGGTACCACAGGGGAAACAAGCTCGTGTGGAGGAATAATTGGCCTATGCGTTCCGCACTTCTTCATCTCATGCAGCTTCCGACACTGAGCCATCTCAAGTTGCGCTGGATCACGAATTTCCCCGTTTCCGATCTTATCCATAGCTCCAGTCTTAAGCATCTCGAGATTAAGTATACCAATTTCGCTGCGGAGGATGTTGTCCCTCCTTCTACTACCCCGCTTCCCCGTAAATCGGTTTGTCTACGCGAGTACAGTGCTGGTCTGCGATCTGCATCAGCGACAAAGAAGCTTGTAGAGGCGAAGCGTCCTGATGGCCTCCCCATCGTAGACTTCACAGAGTTGACTAAGGTCACCGCATACTTCGACAACCAAGAGGATATCAATGTCATCCAACCTATTTTCATACAAGCCAAGCAACTTAAGGAAATCGACCTGACAAGTAAGTTTCCACCGTTTCGTCGGCGAAGGACTTCATTGACAAATCATGCTCAATTTTAGTCACTTCCGAACCCCTCACTTATGCCGGGCTTGCAGAAATGGTCTTCCCATCCATTCGAACCCTCAAAGTTTTGAAATTGGCTGCCTTTATTGACGACTCAAGCAAAGATCCTCTCTCTGGCCTTTGCGATGAGCTAGAGAAGATCTCAGCGACAGGACGCAGTATCATTGAAACTCTATCGATCAATGTTGCCGTCCAGACTGACGCTGACTGCAAGAGGGGTGATGAATGGGGTTTACTCGATAAAGTGCTCACCAAGCAAGATGGCTGGCTGGGACTCAAGGAAGTTTCTCTCAAAATTGAAGTTTATGACTATGGTCGTCTCGAGGACGATGATCTTGTGGATGCATTGAACAAACTCCCAGATACCCAGTTCAAAAACTTGTCAACAAGTGAAACAATCAATTTCATATTCGAGGTCAGGGGGGAGGTAATTTGATGAACCAGCTGGTCGTGGAGAGCCGAAATTGTACCTTTGAAAATGATTGCAATGACTACTAGAAATCTTCAAAATTGTAACTTACACATGTACTTGTCAGCATGCATAGAACATAATCATTACTTGTCGAAAGGACCGGTTGAAGTGAAGTTCCGATGTGTACAATGTTGTTGCAATCTCCGCCACTGCATCTACTAGTACGAGTATGTAATTCTAAAAAGTCTATATGTTACTTGAAAAATTCACTTCTGACTTGAAAGCCGAACAGCGAAGACCATGATAGCGAGCGCCCAGTGTTCAAACTGCTCTTTTGACATGAAAAGTAATGCCGAATGAAAGAGTTAGTGGATCGTTTATACGAATTAACGAAAGAGCGACTAACTTGATATCAGCCGGTGAAACCTTCCCGCTTCCAGACACGGGAAAGAATTTCGAGAACCCCGGGGGTGCTTGCCGTGTTTGTCGCGTGATTTGTGAAAGGCGGGAACGAGTTCATTTAGTTCGAGAGCCTCTTCAGCATCGGCACTGTGAGCTTGTATCCTCACTTTCGCCATGATATTATGTTACCTAGCGCCAAACCATAAGTTAACCCTACAGGCCTGCAGAAAGGCGATGCTTACAATGGTTGCAAGCGTCTTACTCAAAGCCCCAATGATGAAAGACAGCCAAGGGCTCATCTTCGTCGTGATATCGCCTTGAGCCATGAGCACAAGACTCTTTACACGTTCGAATGCGCCGTATGTGATCGCAGGGTTGACAGTCAACACCAACCCCGGCTTCAAACCCAACCATAGACCGGTAATACCTTCCTCCTCGATAATTTCACGCGCAACGCCCATGAAGGAGTCATCCACAGGGGTCTCATCTCGAGATGTACCCGAGTTGTCTTCAGGACGCCCCACTTGTTGGCGAGTCGCGATGACGGAAACGGGGATTGTGAAAATTTGGGCAAGCACACCCGCCACAGCGCCGAGCATAAGCTCAGCGGCTGTTGATAGAGCAGGAATTTTGGACCCAGGGGGGAGTTTCTTCTTGATATAAGATGACCTAATCAAGGAGTGGGAGAGGAAATAAGCGTATTCTGGAAGACATTGAAAAGTAACCGTCATGGTAAATGTTTGTCAGGGAACAACAGCAAGGAATCCACATACACATGGAGAAAGATGGCCGCATGCGAATGATATTGAAGGAACCTAGACCCGAGAAAGAGTCAATGGCTGAATAGAGGACGAAAATTATTCCATACACACCTGGTTTTCAAACAATATCCGCGCAATAGTCTCCTTTATATACAAAGGTAGAAGAGGATATTCGACCAAGATGACCTTGCGCGCTTTTGGATCTGCCAATAACGAACTTGATTGGATACATCAATGAAGAGTTTGCGAGCTGCAGCCAACTCACTCATGCAAGACTGATCTCAAGCGGTCCTGCAAGCGTGCTTCAAGTTTATCCTCCTCTACCCCCTGGGTCTGAGGCCCGTGTGAGTTTGCAGAATGCCTTCCCGCCGTCTCCTGCACCATAAAACACGTCTCGTGGCTTTCCCTCTCCACTAAGTCCCACTTTCCAGATCCGAGATCTAGAATCAATCACGACGCGGTCCTCCACGCCATACAGCGAATGCCTTATCGTAGTCAAGTAGTGGGTGACGAATGTACAGCAGGACAACAGCAGGGTTAGTACTGGGGGTGGCTTGAACACACGCTGTGGCTGGTGTTGTGGATGCAAATGCAGTTCTGTTTCTTGGGGCTGCAGGAACGCTAGACATGGCAGATACTTAGTAGGCGGGAAAGTCATTTGCCTGGAAGGAAATATGTGGTCGTTGGTGAACGAGTTTCGCCTCAAATCCTCCGTTATTTGCGATCGATGGACTGGAGGAACAAACAAACGGCCTTCCTTAATTTTTGCAGTGCCAATCAAAGCAGTGCCATTGACAAGGAACGCCAAGCTTGTATCAAGTACGCATATTTATAACCTCCACCAGTGGCAGTAACATCTTTATGTCCAACAAACAACCAATTGCGGTTATCCCTTTCGACGTCTACGGGCTCATCATCGACAGCCTCGCCGAGGATGACGAGGAGCTCACTACCATGCGAGCATGCTCCTTAGTCTCCCGCGCCTTCCTCCCTCTGGCCAGGAAATACATCTTCGCCTCCGTTAAGATCAACAACCCTCTCGCCACATCGCCCAGCTTAGACAGGTTCGTGCTTCTGATCGAGCACAATCCCAAAATTGGCGACTATGTCCGCAAATTCGACTATTGCCTCGCTGCCCACGACCACATCCCGCACACCCTGGGCAAGCTGACCAAACTGAGGTCTCTCACCATCTGGCACCACACGGAAAACAAGCTCGTATGGAGGACTAATTGGCCTATGCGTTCCGCACTTCTTCATCTCATGCAGCTTCCGACGCTGAACCATCTAAAGTTGCGCTGGATCACGAATTTCCCCGTCTCCGATCTTATCCATAGCTCCAGTCTTAAGCATCTCGAGATTGAGTACATCAATTTCGCTGCGAAGGATATTGTTCCTTCTTCTACTACCCCGCTTCCCCGTAAATCGGTTTGTCTACGCGAATACAGTGCTGGTCTGCGATCTGCATCAGCGACAAAGAAGCTTGTAGAGGCGAAGCGTCCTGATGGCCTCCCCATCGTAGACTTCACAGCGCTGACTAGGGTCACCGCAAACTTCGACGACCAAGAGGACATCAATGCCATCCGACCTATTTTCATACAAGCCAAGCAACTTGAGGAAATCGACCTGACAAGTAAGCTTCCACCGTTTCGTCGGCTCAGGACATCATTGACAAATCGTGCTGAATTTTAGTCACTTCCGAATCCCTCACTTATGCCGGCCTTTCAGAAATGGTCTTCCCATCCATTCGAACCCTCAAAGTTTTGAAATTGGGTTCCTTTATTGACGACCCAAGCGAAGACCCCCTCTCTGGCCTTTGCGATGAGCTAAAGAAGATCTCGGCGACAGGACGCAGTATCATTGAAATCCTTTCGATCGATGTTGCCGTCCAGACTGACGCTGACTGTAAGAGGGGTGACGAATGGGGTTTACTCGATAAAGTGCTCACCAAGCAAGATGGCTGGCCGGGACTCAAAGAAGTTTCTCTCAAAATTGAAGTTTATGACTATGGCCGTCTCGAGGACGATGATCTTGTGGATGCATTGAACAAACTCCCAGATACCCAGTTCAAAAAATTGTCAACAAGTGAAACAATCAATTTCATATTCGAGGTCACGAAGGAGGTAATTTGATGAACCGGCTGGTGCTGGAGAGCCGAAATTTTACCTTTGAAAACGATTGCAATGACTACTGGAAATCTTCAAAATTGTTACACATGTACTCGTCCGTATGCATAGAACATAATCACTAATTATCGAAAAGACCGGTTGAAGTGGAGTTCCGATGTTGTTGCAGTGTCCGCCACTGTGCATCTTGCGGATTTTCGCGCCATCGCAAGTAGAAGTTTTGTATTACTTAACCAAGCCGGTAGTCTACGGGGGGCGTGGAAGCAGGCGACTAGACGTTGACTGCTCCACGGGGCGAAGGCCGATGGAGAGGGCGGATGAACCCCCTCCACCAATCCTCCTCTACCAGGTTGGGTTTGAGTGCATATTAAAGGTGGTGGCGTAGGAGTGGGTGGGTGGGGAAAAGAAAAGGCCCGAGACGAGGCACGCGGAGGCGAGGGGAAGTCTTGTGGACTATGTTAACGATAGCATAAGAAAGTAAATTAAGGAGATAAACATGTAGGCTCAATCAAATCCCCTCTCACTCGTGAGACAAGTGGACGATCTTGGTACGAGACTAGATAAACATGTTGCGATGGCGCTGTCCGCAAGAAGACACGCCCACGTGACAGGTCACCTGGGTGTTTCCATCTACGTGTATGTAATTCTAAAAAGTGTATAAGTTACTTGAAAAATTCACTGCTGACTTGAAAGCCGAGCAGCGAAGATCATGATAGCGAGCGCCCAGTGTTCGAACTGCTCTTTTGACATGAAAAGTAATGCCTGTGATAGAACGGCTTTTGTGATTTGCGCTTGCATGCCCTGAATGAAACAGTTAATGGATCGTTTATATGAATTGACGAAAGAGCGACTAACCTGATACCAGCCAGCGAAACCTTCCCGCTTCCAGACACGGGAAAGAATTTCGAGAGCTCCGGGGTGCTTGCCGTGTTTGTGGTGTGATTCGTGAGAGGCGGGTGCGGGTTCATTTAGTTCGAGCGCCTCTTCAGCATCGGCACTGCGTGCTTGTATCCTCACTTTGGCCATGATATAAGGATATGTTACCTAACGCCAACCCATGAGTTGAGTCTACAGGCTTGCAAAAAGGCGATGCTTACAATGGTTGCAAGCGTCTTACTCAAAGCCCCAATGATGAAAGACAGCCAAGGGCTCATCTTCGTCGTGATATCGCCTTGAGCCATGAGCACAAGACTCTTTACACGTTCGAATGCGCCGTATGTGATCGCAGGGTTGACAGTCAACACCAACCCCGGCTTCAAACCCAACCATAGACCGGTAATACCTTCCTCCTCGATAATTTCACGCGCAACGCCCATGAAGGAGTCATCCACAGGGGTCTCATCTCGAGATGTACCCGAGTTGTCTTCAGGACGCCCCACTTGTTGGCGAGTCGCGATGACGGAAACGGGGATTGTGAAAATTTGGGCAAGCACACCCGCCACAGCGCCGAGCATAAGCTCAGCGGCTGTTGATAGAGCAGGAATTTTGGACCCAGGGGGGAGTTTCTTTGTCAATCGCTTGATATAAGATGACCTGACCCAGGAGTAGAAGAAGAAATAGGCGTATTCTGAGAAGTAACCGTCGTGGTAAGTGTTTGTTAGTGAATAACGGCAACGAATCCACATACGCATGGAGAATGTATTCAGCATGGTCGCCCAGAACCCGCGATACAATCCGAAAATGCCCTCATGTTTGAATATCCGTAAAATCACGGTCGACATCGAGAGCCCAGCTTTTCCTTTGCCTTTTGAGTCGGCTGGGAGCGCCTGGATACGAGTCTTCGCACTTTAGACATGAAAGCTGAATCAGAAATTTATAAAATCCTATGGAAATCCGAAAACATACACATCTAAAGGATACACCACTCTGGAAGTTGGCTCGTAAGCTGTTGATCACACGCAAGTAATAGAGAGGACATACGCAGTGCTGAAGCATCCACCGAGAGCTCCAGCCAAAGCTGCACCGAATGGGGTGAGTTGCTGAACTGGTTTTGACTGGACGGGCATCGGAGGTGCGCTGGTGTGGTAAAGGAAGAAGAAGCCGTTAGTGTTAAGAGGAGGCCCCGGTTGTGGGGATACCTAGGACCGGGCCTCTCCACATCCGAGATGACGGTAATCGGAGGACACGTGAAATATGCCTTCAAATCCCATCACCTCGCGTTCCAAATACGAACAATTAATGCTCTCATCTCATGTCGGCCACCAGTAATCCAAACTTTCCACTGAACCTGGACATTCACCCATCTAAACCATCGCAGGATCTTTATTGCAATCATATTGACAAGTCGGCATTTGGATCTCTTGCTCAAGAACTCGCAATCCTCCAATATGGAATTGCAGGCAGGGTTTGGTAATTCTTGAAGCGACATAAACAAGTTGAATGCTGCATCGATTTCGTCTTCAGGGAAGCCGCATACGCGATGAATTTATATGTCGATCCACCACACAACATTGCGTTTGATCCACCATTTATCGACGCGTCGAGGAGGACTGAGAAACTCACGGTCATCGAGCTCGGCTCGGGCTCAGGTTTGGTCGCGTCTTCAATCGCCCGACGTCTCAAAGCAGGCCGTGACAATTTAATTGTAACGGACCTTCCTGAGGTAGGCTGTCAATCCGGATCGCACCAAAGCAGGTATTAAATTATTGCGACAGGTTTGCCCTTTACTCGAGGCGAACTTGCAAAAAATAAACACGTGCGCGGACGTAGACCATCCAGAAATACCTTTAATCACTGTGAAATCTCTTTCCTGGGGTAATTCTGAGGACACGGTCGCTCTAGCTTCCCTGTTCTTCGAATTACCGGGCCACCCAACATCCATCGGCCCTCTAACACATATAGTGTGTAGCGACCTGGTAGGTATTCCAAACCAACCACCGCTTCTTAATTCCTGAAAAATCATTAGGTCTATTTTCCGGAACTCTTAGGGCCTCTTCTACGTTCGCTCCTTCATCTATCATCGCCTCTATTTGCACAAGAACCGAATCTCCAAAATCTCTCGATTTTTATTTCGTACAAAGTCCGAAGCCTAACGAAAGAATCCGCATTTTGGTCAGCATTTGGGCTCTGGTTCGAATTTAGCCCTGTCTTGATCAAGGATGGATTAGGGGAAGGTGAATGGGGACCATTTGGCACAGACCCAGACGATACCACCTTTTTGTTTGTGGCTCATCGTCGACCGGAGTCATACAAATGGAAGATCCCGCCACTCGATGATGATCTACTAGGGGGAGTCGGCGCTTATGATTCCCCAACAAGGAAAGGGGACGACACTTTTGAAAATCTGCTATTTTTGTCTCTCGGTGAAGACTGGTGACATCATGCAATCTACGTGAGCAAGAAAACCTTTTTTTTTTTTTTTTTTTTTTTTTTTTTTTCCAAAAGGCAATTCATTAAATAGTTAACTCGCATATACATAGGTCATGTAAGGACCCGGAAATTTAGAACAAAGTTATTGTGCTTATCGAGCATAACCGTGACTATGGCCGAGGAACCTCTGGTTTCCGTTCTCCAATAAACCGAGGGACTTGTTATAGTCCACCCGTTGAGGCTTCTCGTATCCAGGAGGGGCGTAAGAGTGCGGCACCAACCCAGGTATTTGCTTTGTAGTTATGACCACCCATTCCGTTAAGAAGACTGTCTTCTTCCCTGGATCTTCATTCGGCGTAATACCTGCAGGTACGAAACCTGGAGCTACGAATGGCAGGAGATCAAGTGAATACTTTAAGGTCAGATTTTTTAAATCAGCGCGCATGAAAAACGAGCGACAAGAGAATTGAACCCTCACGCGGACTGCGAATTTGGGGAATTTGAAGCTCGGCTTGAGTGCCTTCACTACCTCCAACTCGCCCTGCAGTACCCTTTTGTTGACCTCCATGGCACCTTCTTTAGAAGGCCAGAAGTACGCCATCCCAGACTCCTCTTGAAAGTAATTATCAGTTCGCCTTACGCCATTGTCGTCAGTCGCTTCTGACCCTGTCGCCATTGACCTCCTTAATTTCAGCTGGATAGCGCCTGGCTTGGTCAAAACGTCCAGCGCGTGTGGGTCCTGGCCAGTAAATGTAATCATGAGCGGGATCGGAGAGCCCACGGCATATGAAAGCTTCGAACAAGCTCAGAAACGGATATGGTCAGCCTTTATTCGACTCACCGGAGTCGCCACTGCGAGCTAGGTATGTTCATTCAGTTGGGTGCATATTTAAAAACTTCAAGAAGACGCACGGTGCAATCTACTTCGACTTCTTTCGTACCGAACAATGTTCCTCTGATCTTCACTGGCAGCAATACCTTCCAGCCCTCCGGATCACCCTCGGGGCCGACGAGAGGACTTCCTTCTGAATATGCCAAGCGCCTTAAAGGCGAAGGCGGATCAGGCAAAGTGTTTGGGTGATATCCGAAATTGGTCACTACTCTGAAATGCACAACTATCTGTGAAGCTGCGGATACAACGTGAGGGAAGGAACAAACGTACGTTTGGTTGACCCTCATAAAACCCCGCTTCAAAGTGACGATGATTTTGTAATCGATATATGCTGGACTTGCTCTCTCGGTCCAGCTTGGGGGCAGGCGAAACGACCCTTTCTTCGTCTCCGATTCCTCCACCGTCACCTCCTTCGGAAGTACGAACTTGAACAGCCAGGAATGTTTTCCAGATAATTTGGACTCCTTCCCAGAAGGCGCCCACAAAGTTTGCTCCTCCGTCAGGAAGACTTCTTCTTCCTGGCCCACAAAGGTCGTCCCTCCTTGGATCTACATTTTCGGGATATTAATACATTGTTAATTTATTATCACCGAACGGACGATGATGATCCTCAGGCGTCATCGTATGCCGAATTCCATGATCCATATGGACAAGTCCGACTCATCAGGATCGAGTCGTAGGCCCGGTTGAGGTACCCAGGCTAGGTAGTGCGTAAAACCGGGAAAGAAAGACTTACAATCACTGTCACCCCCTTGCTACTCTCCGCCTTGTCCAGGTCAAGTTCCACCCGCCCCGAAACGATATCGCCTTCCAGGAATACAGGTAAGGAGCTGTTGTTCGCGCGGCTCTTAACGAATAGGGTGAGCCATTTTTTGCCCTTCGCCGTCTCTAGCGAGCGCTGGTGCTCCCCGCCCCCACTTGCCGCTTGCACTGGTGTAAATTGTTGCTGCTGTTCGCGCACGTGTGCATAACTGGGGAGGGCGTCAGGTTCATCACGAACCTGACCCTGAGTCTTTGTAATCCCTGTCGCCATCGACTGCGAAGGATGGAGGGTATTGAAATGGCCCCTAAACTCGAAAGGCTAGACTGCGGTGGTGGCACTTCCGTATCTTACGATGCCTGCAAGCTTATTGTGCGATAGCTCGAAAAACGAGTATGCAATGTACCTGGGAAATGTCAGTCAAAGGCACTCTCAACACGAGATAGTTATCTTTACGCTCTCGAAATGGAATGTGTTGCACATGGTGCACCTCGCAGCACCATGTGTTTTTTTGATCATGTAGTTGTCACTGCCAGACGTCATGTCTTCTTGAGTCGCGGAAGATATTTCTGTCTGACAGCCCTTGGCTTTGGGCAAGTTCGGCCATTCCCATTTGACTGTGAGATCTTTCGCCTTCCGTTCGGCTTAGACTCCGGAAATGGATCATGATGCCGAGTTGGACAATAGGACTTATCCAAAATGACAAGTACTGGCAGATATCGCCGTTGTGGTGCAAAGTCAAATGATTAGAGGTTGTATTGTCTACGGTATAAGGGTGCGGTGTGGTTTTGCGGGGGTATAGTCGAATGGGTATGTGGTACAAATATACATGGGACGTGGAACGTTCAGTGTCTGTTGAGACATCGTCAAGAGTCTGCCCAGGATAATAATGCTACAAGTGTGAGGTGGGAATCTCGTCTGGCAGTAAACATACGGACTAGCGTAGGGATTACTACCAGAATCAGGACGATAAACAAATTAGTGAGTACAGACAACGAAGTGCTGGATCAAGATCGAGCATATTGCGAAAGCAACGACGTGGCGATAAGACGTAAAATCAGGCAAGAGGTGTTAAGGCGGACAAGAAGATAATGGCGTAATAAACGAATCCGGTCGTTGTTTCGTGTTTGAGGGCGTGGTATATTTTCTTCTTCAAGTTCGTGAATCGTACAAGGGAGGTGTGGTGGCAGTGGATTGTTGGGGAGGAGGTTGAATCATAGAGAAAATCCGCCCACAGACTCCAGGGATTGGAGGTGAGGACCATCACTACGTCGTGATGAAGGATCGTAGGCAGGGGGCGCATAAGCGTTCGTTCGGGGGCCCTTGGCGTGCATGGTGGCGATATCCACCGGCTCCGAAAGCAGGGCTGCGGAATCAGACGAGAAACCCGCGGCAGTGAAAGGGCACAAGACCACAGCATACTAAGAAGGAGAAGGGAATAAGTCAGTTCCTGTAGTCTTCAACCCTTCGCTCCAAGCACAAGAATAATATGGATGGAGGATTTCTCACAGATATGCTGAAATGAGCCATTTCGGACGTCGGCCTAAGGTCTTTTGCGAGCTTGATTTCTCCCTCGAGATGGCGAATATCGGCACCGCTACGGGCGTCTGTTGACGGCCACCAGACGGCCTTGCCCATATCTTCCACGCTTTCGTTCCAAGCAACGTCTTGCCGCGATGAGAAAGGTTTGTTGTAGAATCTGACACGTCGCCTCAAGGAAAGAACAATAGCGTTCGAATTCGAAAGCAGGTCCAGAACCCGTGATTCACGCGATTCGAGTGTCAGGGAGCAGGGCAAGACAGTTCCTCTCGCGTAGCATAACTGAGGGAAAAGATACCGTCAGATGATCATTCTTTCGTTCTATCAGGGGGAGATACATACTGGTCTAGCAAGTGACAGCTGGATGAAACGAATGAAAAGATTTTCTCCGTTAGTTGACTAAGAACTAGACCAGTTTTGGGTAGATTATGCTTACTGTGCACTTGGCTTCAACACGGTGCGTGTTAAATATCGTCCCTCGAATGGCCACGGGGCGGAGAGATTTCCAACCGTCTGGGTCTGAGGTCGGTCCAGGAAGCGGTAGGAACTGCTGATACGCAATTTGCCTGAGCAATGAAGGAGGATCTGGCCTTGTACTTGGCACATATCCAAACGCAGTTGTAATCCTACGAAAATTGACAAGGCGGAAATGAATTCCAGTTCACACTCCAAGAATAGATTCCGTTTACCTATTGTCAGATCTTAGCTTTCCCCTTGAAATGACAATTGTTAGGTCATACTGGACGCTGACTCGCGTCTGGCGCTCCAAGAATGTCTCAGGAAGTCGGAAAGAGCGCATCTCCCCTGATCCGCCGGGAACTGAGGCAGTTCTGGCGAGCGCTATTGAAAGCGGCCAGACACAATGTCCCAGCAGCTTATTGCTTGATGCACCTTCTGAAGGAGAAGGTACCCGCGGTGCGTCGGGAGATTTCGACCAGATGGGCTGGGTTTGGTTCAGGAAGACGAAGGAGTCGCCTATGTTTGAACCAGTGATGATACGACCAGTCACCTATGGTCATCCTGTGAAGTTCTAGCTGAAAGAAAAAAAGACTGAAGACATACCATTGCCGTAATCGCCTGGATCGAATCCCCCCTCTCGGCATCGAGTTCGAGCCGACCAGTAATATTTTCCTTCTCAAAGAATGTGGGCAGCGACCTCGAGGACTTTGCGCTGCTAAAGACCCTAAGTGTGATCCAAGGCTTCGACTTTCCATCTGCAACTTGGAAGACGTGCTCTGTCGGCTCACGACGGAGGTTCATGGGCTGAGTAAGGGTATTACGACGGGTATATGGGGGGAGCTCAGAGCCAGAGGATGGTGCCGGACCAGGTCTAACGGAGAATCTCCTGTAGCGGGGCGGGGACGACGCGTCCATGGGGAGGGTAAAGATATGGGAATCATTGGACAGTTGTCTAAATAGGCTGAGGAGCAGGTATAGCAAAAGGCGTAATGACAAACTATAGCCTTATTGTGGGCAGCTGGGAAACGAATTGCATCAATCCAACCATTTCAAGAACAAGGCCCCAAAAAGGACCGTCGATTACTTCTATTAGATAATAAGGGTCCTCTTATTCCCACGCCGTACAATAACACTGTCCATTCCATGCGACGTCAAAAAACACAATTGTCTGCGCATCTCAGTGCATCTATCAGTGACTCTAAAACCCACTTTCCATACCTCTGGATCCCACCTGCTCAATATGGGTTCATAGAATTCACGGCAAAGGGCAGCAAAGATCGCGGCCCGTTCGATGCCGCCCTCCATCACTTCATGGTGGTGGACCCAATTGTCAGTGACTGCTTCAAGGTTTGATCTTCCAGCAGTTACCCTCACAAACTCCCAGTCAATTTTCAGATCACAGTAATTTGTACGCTTCGGAATGCCTCACCGGTTCTCACAGCGATAATCGATGCACATAGCCTCGTACTCTGCACAGTTTTCTCTATTATTGTCGAATATATGTAAAGATGGAGCCCTCTCCATAACGAAAAGAACACCAACAGACGGAATTTCACTCCCGCTGTGTGCCTATCGAACCACGAGGCCAAGTTCGCAATTCTTCCATATCAAGAAAGAAAATGAGTGCCAGTCATAGGAGCACCTCGTGACTCACAGCGCGTTCCTAAACCTTTCCGGCCCATTCATTTATCCTCTGTGCTTAGTGTCTGACTCCCTGAAGATCGTTCATCACATACCTACAATATGCATGCCCCCAACAGCCCGGGGATAGATCCCCCAGGAGAATTCATACAAGGCATCCTTCTCGGACATCGGTATCGCGTTTTGCGCCTGCATGTTCAAATCATACCTGGAGGCGCTGATTCCACCGGGCGTGGCCATGGTGCAAACGAAGTTACGATCTGCACTGGTTGTTCCATAATTGCTTCCTGTTGCTTGAGCTCGCTCCTTGGTGGGCTCGAATCCAGGAGTTTCGAAAGGAAAAAGAACCACAGAGTACTGCCGAGGTCAAAACCACAAAAACCAACCGAGTTAAAGGAGAGGAATAAGCTCACATCATAGTGAAGTGCCAGACAACGGGCCGAAGAAAAAGGAAAAGGAGTAATTAGTCAGTGTCCGTGATTAGCTTGATGTACGCCGAAAGGAAGTCCCTTACTTCGACTCGAAAATGCGACACCGGAGAGGACGGCTTGAGGTCGACCTTGAGGTGTAGTTCCCCATTAACATACCTGATGTGTTCGGACGTCGGCGAAATCTCGTGCCTGCCAGCCTACCACACAGTAGGCGAAGAATCTTCAATGGTGTTTTCTGACGCCCCGGTCGTTCCCGGAAATTGATATTTAACATGTCGTCTTGGACGAACCAGAATGCCTTTCAGGGAGGAGAGCATGTCGAGGGCTTGCCGATCATCGCCCTCAAGTCGTAGACAAAGGGGGATGAGTGACCATATACGACAGCTACATGACAAGAAAGAATTAGACTCTGGAGAAAATCATGGAAATCCCAAGAGTGATGACAAGTTTCGCCATGAAGAGCTTCCGTCGAGACCCATGGTTAGCCACTGGATAAGGAAAGAGAACTCGGATTACGCACTGTGCACAAAATAATGGCAACTCGATCCTTAAGCAGTGTTTCGACGATCTTTGCAGGTCGATTGGAATGCCAACCCCCGATATAGACCATGGGGCCCACCAAGGCAGTTCCTTCGGGTACGCAAGTAATCTCATTGGTGGAAATGGAGGCGGCCGCGTCAATGGAATGTAGCCAAATTGTGACATCATCCTTCGATAAATATCGGAATCAGAATAATAGAAATCCGAACAATATGTCGAGTGAGCGCACCTATGATCAGCCTTCCATCCCCCCCCGCGTAACCCTAATAGACATCTCATAATTGATGCTTGCCAGGGTCTTTCTCTCATTGAAAGTTTGAGGCGGGGCGAACGGCTCCACTTTGTTCGAACCAACACCAGATGGCAACATCACCTCCTTTGGAAGGTCAATAGAGAAAGGCCAGATGTATTCCCTTTAAGCTTTCCTGTAAATTTGCCTCCACCTTGGGAAGGAGGAGAATCGCTCGCTCTCGCATTCTTCGGTACTCCATCGGATTGGGTCCATAAGATATCATAAACGTTAGTTGTTCTTCACGGATTAATACCAATCATGAAGCGTCCCTGGACCTACAACGATCACGTAGCAAATTGCTGTAAGAAAAAAGTTGCATCTCGAGGAATGAATATGCACTCACAGCAATTACGACAGAATGGATCATATTAGGTTGGTCCAGACTCAGGCGCACCCTCCCCTTGACTGGGGCTCTTTCCAAAGAGGTTGGCGTAATAGTCCTCGAGTACGCTGCCTCCGAAACCAGAGTCATAGTCACGATTGCTCTACCCTTCTTCTCTACCTTGGTATCGAACTCCTTTGGCTCTGACCTGACGGACGGTCGAGGCACAGTTTCCTTGCGTCCATTCGAGAGATGGTTGGGAAGATCGTGGGCCTTGAAATTTGCTAAGTTTGTGCCGTGACCGTTGGCGCCGTCGATAGGAACACTTGGTGGTGTGGGCGGGTGTATTGAAGGAGGGTTCACGGACGACATAGTGGCGTCGAGCTCCCTTTAAGTGGCGTAGAGAGCCTGGGGCCCAAAGATGAGAAGTGCGAAATTTCAGAGCCTCGATTGATATTTTAAGTTAGACGCCTCTTCTTCGTTCGACGTGGTTGCTTTGAATTACGAATGGCATATTGGAAAATCGAGGGCTCGAGAACGACATACCATGTGGATTCTCGCATCCAATACTAACACCTTGCGGTATCCGGTTCCAGGCTTCGTTCCACCATAGCGTTAACCTGACTCTAGTTCGACGACGTGACGATGAGAAGAGATGTTCTGTCGTTTCACCACTGGTTCACCCACCGCCGAGTCTTGTCGGTGCAGCTACATTTTGCATTGATACCCATGAGTTGTCAGAATTCACCTGGATTCACAATCAGCAGAATTGACGGGTGGTATGCGTATACTCTGCACAAGAGCATGAGGTACGACGGGCTTGAAATAAGACGAGTGACATCCGTGGGCGCTGACGAACTTCAGAGTTGGCCCACACTGTGATAAGGCTCCAACCATATTGTATACGTATACAAACCGTATAACCAACCATATACAGCCTTCTATATCACGGTTTGCTGCAGGAAGGCTGGAGGACGAGGGCAAATCAGCATTGGGCCGATGCCGGGGCCCGGTTGCCGACGGCCGTGTGTTGGAGCCTTACCCCACAACCGTGACGACGCGTCTGCCAACCACGTGAAGCGCTACTTGCGGTCCGTTCTTGCAG
>Ga0307513_10005851_pt1 | contig 16161 bp, 17 predicted proteins | sample 15_EM_MG_FD_202174 | JGI IMG/M metagenome (GOLD analysis project Ga0307513, IMG submission 202174) | Populus trichocarpa ectomycorrhiza microbial communities from riparian zone in the Pacific Northwest, United States - 15_EM | ecosystem: Host-associated > Plants > Roots > Unclassified | place... | reverse complement strand
CAGGCCTGCCAGCAGGCCTACGAACCTTGTCATCCCCCGACCAGCTCCCGTCCGATCAGAAACCGCCTGATCTCGTTGGTGCCCGCCCCGATATCGTAGAGCTTGGCGTCTCGTAGGAAGCGCTCGACTGGATAATCTTTCGTATACCCTGCGCCGCCCAGCGCCTGGATCGCCTCGATCGCCACCTTCACGGCGTTCTCGCTGGCCATCAGGATCGCGCCGGCGGCGTCGAACCGTGTGGTCAGGCCCGCGTCGCAGGCCCGCGCCACCGCATAGACATAGGCCCGCGCCGAATTCAGGGCGACATACATGTCGGCCACCTTGCCCTGCATCAGCTGGAAGCTGCCGATCGGCTGTCCGAACTGCTTGCGCTCGCGGACATAGGGCAGGACGACATCCAGGCAGGCCTGCATGATCCCCAGCGGGCCGCCGGCCAGCACCGTGCGCTCGTAGTCCAGCCCGCTCATCAGCACGCCGACGCCGCCGTTCACCGGGCCCAGCACGTTCTCTTCGGGGACCTCGCAGTCCTCGAACACCAGCTCCCCGGTGTCGGACCCGCGCATGCCCATCTTGTCGAGCTTCTGGCCCACCGAGAAGCCGGGCATGCCCTTCTCGACCAGGAAGGCCGTCACCCCGCGGCTCTCCGCCTCCGGCCCGGTCCTGGCGTAGACCACCAGCACGTCGGCGTGGGGGGCGTTGGTGATCCAGAACTTGGCGCCGTTCAGGACGTAGCGGTCGCCCCGCTTCTCGGCCTTCAGGCGCATGGAGACCACGTCGGAGCCGGAACCCGCCTCGCTCATGGCCAGCGCGCCCACATGCTCGCCGCTGATCAGCCTGGGCAGGTGGCGTCGCTTCTGTTCGTCGGACGCCCAGCGGCGGATCTGGTTCACGCAGAGGTTCGAGTGCGCCCCGTAGGAGAGCCCGACCGAGGCGGAGGCGCGGCTCACCTCCTCCATCGCCACCACATGTTCGAGATAGCCCAGGCCCAGGCCGCCGAACTCCTCCTCGACGGTGATCCCATGCAGGCCCAACGCCCCCATCTGGGGCCAAAGCTGGCGGGGGAAGACGTTGGTCGCGTCCAACTCGGCGGCCAGCGGCGCGATGCGGTCCGCGGCGAAGCGGGCGGTCGTCTCGCGGATCGCGTCAGCGGTCTCGCCCAGGGCGAATTCCAGCGAAGGGCCGTGGTTGGGGCTCATCTGCGCCTGTTAGCACGCCCAACCCGTCGTGGGCGCCCCTGGGCGTCCTCAGGGCGTCCCTGGGCGCGCGCCTAGAGCCGCAGCGGCGGCAGGTCGTCGTCGTCGTTGCGGCCCAGACGCTCCAACACCAGGTAGGCCGAAAGCCCGAACGCGCCGACGCCGACCACGCCCATCACCCAGGACACGATCACCGGATTGAGCAGGCCCTGCTCCTGGCCCATGCGGGCGTTGAACGCCCAGAACAGCGCCCAGGCGAAAAGGCCCAGCCCCGCCGCGCCCAGGCCAAGGATCTGCAGCATCTCGCGGCGCTCGGCTTTGGGGGACGCGACATGGGCCAGCGACGAGGCGGGGCGCGCGAAGACCCCGGGCTCGGACTCGTTGGCCGCCACGGGGGCCGCCACGGGGGCCGCCACAGGTGTCGCGGGCGCCGGCGGGGCCTCGGCCGTCTGCGGCGGGGTCGCGGCATAGGTCTGGCCGCCGCTGTCGGCGGCCTTGGCGGTGTCGGGGAAGGGCTCCGGCTCGTCGATGGGCATCGGGTCGGTCTCCGGCGGGGGCTCAGCGAAGATCGTCTGCAGGCGCGCGGTCACCGCGGCGGCGGCGGCCTGCGCCGGGCTTGCGGGGGAGTCGGCGACGGGGCGCGGCGGCATGTCGGGGCGCAGCACCACCACCTTGTCGCCGTCCAGCGGCACGTCGAGGGCGACGGGGGGAACCGCCGGGACCAGGCCCAGCAGGTCGGCGTCGAGGGTGGGCCGCAGCACCGCCGAGGGCGCCGGCAGCCAGCCGCCGACGGGCGTCAGGAACAGGGTCTTCTCGGCGGCGCGGCGGCGGACCAGGGCGTCGGCCACGATCGGCTCGCCCTCGAATTCGACCCGGCGCCAGAGCTCCATGCCCAGGGCCGCCTGCAGGAGTTCGCCGGCGTTCACGCGGCGCAGCACCGACGAACCGCGAAAAGGCTCAAGGCCGATGTTGAAGGCGAAGGCGGCGAGCGCGTCGAACTGGTTCTGGGTGAGCGGGGTGAACACCTGCTCGTTCACGGCGTGCGCCACGGCGATCAGGTCGTACATCAGCAGGGCTTCGGCGTCGGACTCCGACACCTGCGCGCCGGCGCGGGCGGTCTGGGTGTGGCCATAGCCGATCGTCCAGCGACCGTCCGGAAGCTGCGCCGCCTTCTGGCGGAAGCCCTCGAACCGCTTGATCAAATCGATCGCGGCCCGGGAGACATGGTGTCGCGGTGTCATGCTCGAACCGACCCATTCTGAAACTGACGCAGGGCGCCACGGCCCCGCGCGGCAATTTAGGGGCCGCTCAGAGCAGGAGGAACGCTGCGAGTCCCAGGAATGAGAAGAAACCCGTGAAGTCGGTGACGAAGGTCACGAACACCGAGGAGGAAACTGCCGGGTCGCGGCCCATGCGGTCCAGCACCAGCGGCACCAGGGCGCCGGCCAGCGCGGCCATGAAGAAGTTCACCACCAGGGCCAGGCCGAAGGTGACGCTGAGCATCACCTGGTGGAACAACAGGAAGATCACGGTGCCGGTCACCGCCGCCAGGGCCAGGCCGTTCAGCACGCCGACGATCATTTCCCGGCCCACGGTGCGCACGGCGTTGTAGGCGCTCAACTCGCGGTTGGCCAAGGCCCGCACGGCCACGGTCAGGGTCTGGGTGCCGGCGTTCCCGCCCAGCGACGCCACGATCGGCATCAGCATGGCCAGCGTCACCAGCTTGGTGATCTCGCCCTCGAACGCATGGATCACGCTGGCGGCCACCGCGGCGGTCACGGTGTTGATCATCAGCCAGGGCAGGCGCGAGCGGACCATGTCGCGGATGTCGGCGTTGCGGCCGGCGTCGGAGACCCCGGCCAGGGCGAGGATGTCCTCCTCGCTCTCTTCCTGGATGACGCCGACGATGTCGTCGACGGTGATCTGGCCCACCAGCCGCCCGCCCGGCTCCACCACCGGCGCCGAGATCAGGTGATACTTGTCGAAGATGTAGGCGACCTCTTCCTGGTCCATGTCGACCGGGATCTCGGTGACCGGCTCCATGATCTGCGCCAGCGGCACGTCGCGGCGCGAGCGCAGCAGATGGCTCACCGGGGCCGCGCCCACCGGCCGGTAGGAGGGGTCCACCACATAGACGTCGAAGAACAGCTCGGGCAGGTCGTCGCCGGCGCTGCGGAAATGGTCGATGGTCTGGCCGACGGTCCAGAACTGCGGCGCCGCCACCACCTCGCGCTGCATCAGCCGGCCGGCGGTCTCGTCGCCATAGGCCAGGGAGGTCTCGATCGCCGCGCGGTCGCCCTCGGGCATGGCGGCCAGCACCTGGGCGCGCTTGTCGTCGTCCAGGTCGTCGACGACGTCGGCGGCGTCGTCGGAATCCAGCTCCTCCAGCGCCTTGGCCAGGGTCGCGGGGGCCACGGCGTCGAGCAGGTCTTCACGGATCTCGGTGTCGAGCTCGGAGAGGATCTCGGCGAGCGCCTCGGGGTCCAGGTGGGCGAGGACCTCCTCCCGATAGTCCGCCGACAGGAAGCCCATCAGGTCGGCGACGTCGGCCGGGTGCAGCGCACCCAGCAGCTCGCGCAGGCGCTCGGCGTCGCCGCGATCGGCGGCGTCCACCACCATCGCGACGAAGTCCGGGTTTAGCGCGTAGTCCTCGCGCAGGGCGAGGTCCTCGAGGTCTTCGTCGGCCTCTGGCGGAAGCCTGCCGCCAGCCTTGGTCGGGTCGGCCGTGTCGCGGCTCATGCGGACCTCCCCCTAGAGCGTGACAGCCTGAAGTGGATACCGGTTCAGGCGCCCGTCACGCTCTAAACTTTAGATGACGAGCCTTTTTATCCGGTTCAGATGATTCCATCTGAACCGGAAAGGCTCTCGGCTGACCGGTAGCTGCCCCCTCAGGTGCTGATGACCCCAAATCACTGGTGCGGTCGAGAAGACTCGAACTTCCACGGGTTGCCCCACAGCGACCTCAACGCTGCGCGTCTACCAATTCCGCCACGACCGCTCGTGGTGAGGCGCGGGGCGTAGCAAACCCCCGGGCGTTTGTGAAGGGCGGTGCTTAACCGCCCCCAGCCATATAGTCGTAGACATCGGCCGGGCGGGTCACCGCGATGGAGATCCGCTCCTCGTTGATCTGGATTTCGCCGCGCGCCACCGGGTGGTTGTTGGCGAGTATCCAGACCTCTTCGTTGACGCCGGCGTCCAGCGGAATGACCGCCCCGCGGCCCATGCGGAGAAGTTGTTGCATAGGCAAGGTAGAGCGGCCGAGCACGACGGCGATCTCCACATTGACGGCCATGACCTGACTCACTGGAACGGTTCTCCCCCGCGAATCGGCACAGACGAACTTTGCGTCCGGTCGAAGCGGACCCCACATTGGTGTCGACATGCTTGACCGGTCGTTAAACGACAGCCTGGAAACGCCGCCGTTCGGCCGCAACGACCATTTGGCCGCGGGCTGGGCGGTGAGCAGAAGCCTGGTCGACTATCCCGCGGCGGTGGCCGCGATGGAGGCCCGGGTCGCGGCCATCGCCGAGGGCCGCGCCGAAGAGCTCGTCTGGCTGCTGGAACATCCGCCGCTCTACACGGCGGGGGTGTCGGCCAAGGCCGGCGACCTGCTGGACGCCAAGCGGTTCCCGGTGTTCGAGACCGGTCGCGGCGGCCAGTACACCTATCATGGCCCCGGCCAGCGGGTGGCCTATGTCATGCTCGACCTGACCAAGCGCCATCGCGACGTCCACGCCCTGGTGGCCGGGCTGGAGGCCTGGCTGATCGGCGCGCTCGCCCGCTTCGATGTGGACGGCGAGGTCCGCGACGGCCGGGTGGGCGTCTGGGTCGAGCGCCGGGCCCAGGGCGCCGCGCCGCGCGAGGACAAGATCGCCGCCATCGGCGTGAAGCTGCGCCGCTGGATCTCCTTCCACGGGATCTCGCTGAACGTCGCGCCGGACCTCGCCCACTTCTCCGGCATCGTCCCCTGCGGCCAGACCGAGCACGGCGTCACCAGCCTGGCCGACCTAGGCCTGCAGGTGAGCCTCGACCAGGCCGACGCGGCCCTGAAGGCCAGCTTCCAGGAAGTGTTCGGGCCTGTGACCGACGCGACGCCGCCGATTTAGGCCGGCTGGGTACGGAGCGGGTTGGCGCCGTAGCGGTTGAAGCCCTGCTCGCCGCCCATGACGCCGAGTTCGACCACCGCCCAGACGATCGCGATCGAGAACAGGAAATCGAAGAAGCCGGCGGGCCTGGGCCACACGCCCACCAGGGCGAACAGGATCAGCGTCGCCCACCAACCCGAACGGCCACGGTCGTGCAGCCGCTTGGAGAGCACGCAGGTCGCCGAGAACAGCAGGACCGGATAGATGAACCAGCCGGTCAGCCAGTGCAGGGTCGGTCCGACCACCGCCTCGTAGAGCGTCGCCAGGGCGAGCAGGACGACGGCGGCGGCGATGAACGGCGCGCGCGCCGTGCGGCCCGTCGCCGAGAAGAACAGCTCCGCCCAGTTGATCTGCCCGTTCACGCGCTCGCCCCCCGGGGAATCTGTCCGATCAATAGCGCCGCGCGGAGCCCGCCGCTATCGCAGCTTAACCGCCGTGCCCGTCGCCGAGACCATCATCATCCCGCCCTGCGAGCCAAAGCTCTCATAGTCCAGGTCGACCCCCACCACCGCGTCGCCCCCGGCGAGCGCCGCCTCGTCGCACATCTCCCGCAGGGCGATATCGCGCGCCTGGCGCAGCGCCTTCTCATAGCCCGCCGCCCGGCCGCCGATGACGTCGGTGATCCCCGCCAGCAGGTCGCGGAAGATGTTGGCCCCGATGATCGCCTCGCCGGTGACCACGCCCAGGGTCTGGGCGATCTCGCGATCGGCGAGGGTCGGCGTCGTCGAAGTGATCATTTGCGGGTCCTGGGCGCTTCCGGTTCGGTATGGTCGACCTTAGATTGGGGTCCATGAGCACGCCAGCCATCTCCCCCGCCGGTTTCGACCTGACCCCGCCCTCCGCCGAAGAGCGCCAGCGCCTCGAGACCGGCCTCTCCCGCGAAGAAGCCGAGGTCCTCCTGCACCACGGCACCGAGGCCCCGTTCTGCGGCGGGCTGCTCGATAACAAGGACGACGGGGTCTATTGCTGCCGGCTCTGCGCCCTGCCCCTGTTCCGCCACCACGCCAAGTTCGAGAGCGGCACGGGCTGGCCCAGCTTCTACGCCCCCTTCGAGGAGGCCCACGTCGTCGCCGTGCGCGACGTCAGCTACGGCATGGTGCGGATCGAGACGCGCTGCGCCCGCTGCGACAGCCACCAGGGGCACGTCTTCCCCGACGGCCCGGCGCCGACGCGGTTGCGCTACTGCATCAATTCGGTCTCGCTGGAGTTCGTACGAAACGGCGAGCCGCTGCGCGACCCCCTGGCGCGCGGCGACAACACCCACCTGATCCCGGCCTGACGGCGCGCTCGCCCCAAGCGGGGCCGGGGCGAGGCCGTCCGTCAGTTCGCCGACGACGAGCCCTTCGCGCCCGAGGTTGAGCGGTCGGAGTCGCCCGAGGTCGTGGGGCCGCCGGTGGCCAGAGCCTCCGAGGCGCTGTCGCCGAAGCCGCGGCCGGCGCCGGTGATCGGGTTGGCGCCGGTGCGTTCGACCCGCAGGTTGTTCTGCACGTGATCGACGCCGGAGACGTTCTCGATGATCCGTTCGGCGCGGTGCTTGGCGTCCCGGTCGGCCACCAGGCCCGTGAGGGTGACCTCGCCCTCCTTCACCACCACCACCACGGCCGAGGCGTCCAGCCACGGGTCGTCGGTCAACCGGTCATGGACGTCGTCGCTGATCCGCTGGTCGGAACGGCGGTAGCCCTTGGGGCCGCGGCCACGATGATTGGCCTGGGCGTCCCAGTCATGGCGGCGCTGAGCGTCCTCGTCGCCGAACCAGGAGGCGAACTGGTCGCGCGCCCGGTCCCAGAAGCCGCGCCCGCCCTCGTGGCGGCCCTCGCGGACGTTCGGCGTGTGGTGCTCGACGCCGCGTCCTTCCCGGGCCTCGCTGCGATACCCGCCGCGGCCGTAGGGGCCGTAGCCGCGCGCCGGGCCGTAGTCAGGGCCGCCCTGGCCATACTCCTCGCGATAGATCGGCTGGCGGCTGTCATCGCCATAGTAGCGGCCGCCGCGGTTTTCGGTCGGGTCGCGGCCGTAGCGAAGGCCCGCCAGCCCGTAGCTCGCGGCATAGGACTCGTCGAAGTCGGCCTCGCTGGAGCCCCGGTCATAGCTCTGGCCGCCGCGGTAGCCGCCGCCGGTGCTGGTGTAGCTGGCGCCCGTCTCCCGTTCCCCGAACACCCGGTCGGGCCCATAGCCGCGCCGGCCGGCATAGGCCGGGTCGCCATAGCCTCGGCCCCCTTCCGAGCGCCAACTGCGGTCTTCCGGCGCGCTCCCGCGCTCGTCGTCCGGGTCATAGCGCCCGTAGCGCTCGGCGCGCCGAGCGTCGCGTTCGCGCATTTCGCGGTCGCGTTCGTCCATCCAACGTTCGGCCATGTCGCCATCTCCCTTGTCCTTGGATCAGGGGCAGCTTGCCCTGCCGGCTTAACCGGGGGGCGAGGCTCGGAGTTCCGTTGCGCCGGCGATGGTGCGTCAGAGCGTGACAGCCTGAAGTGGATACCGGTTCAGGCGCCCGTCACGCTCTAAGCTTTTGAGATAGAGCCTTTTTATCCGGTTCAGATGATCCCATCCGAACCGGAAAGGCTCTACCGAATCGGGCGGCGGCGCGCAGGCCGGCTGGCCGGCCCCGCCCAGGCCGCGCGGCCGGCGTTGAGGAGGTTGGCGACCTCCTGCGCCGAGGCCCGCCATTCGGCCGGCATCATCGCCGAACGCCACGCCTGCTGGCCGGCCGGCGTCGCCGCCAGGCAGCTGAAGGCGATGCAGGCGACCACGTCGCGCGACAGGACGAAGGGCTGGAAATCGCGCACCTCGTCCCAGCTGTAGGCCCGGGTGCGGCCGAGCGAGCGCCAGGCGAAGCCTTCGCCGCCGACCATCAGCCGGTCGGGGTGGATGAGCCGGCCCAGATAGAAGACCAGCCCGGCCGCCACGACCACCGTCGCGAGGGTCAGGGCGCCGAGTCCCAGCGCGTCAGCGTCGGGCCGCTCGCGCGCCCGGATCAACATCGCCGCCACGCCAACCAGGATCGGAACCAGCGCGCAGCACATCAGCGCCGCCCGTGCCCGCGAACCCTCGATCTCTGCGGTCACCTCGCCTATGGACGCCTGGGTCATCGCCCACGCCCACTGTCGCCCACCCCGGACTCGTCGCGACGAGGCCGGGGCGCCATGAGAATGCGCCTCACCCTAAGCCCTTCCTGAACTCCCCAACGACAAGAGGTATTCGCGCGAGAGGCGAAAGACAACTACCGTCAGCGTGGCGGGCCGGCGGTTGGCGTCAGGCCAGGGCCTTGAACCACTGCTCCAGCATCCGGGCCTCCAGGGTCAGCCGCGCCGTGCGTTCGGCGGCCTCTGCGTCGACGCCCCATTGCTCTTCCTGGAAGACCTCGTCCAGGCGCGAGAGCTCCAGCGCCTGCTCGCCGGAGAGCCAGCCCTGCATCAACGAAAAGACCAGCACCGCCGAGCCGAACAGCGAGGCGCCGAAGGCCAGCCCGGCCAGCCGGAAGTCGTCCTGCTCCAGGGCCAGGGTCCGGATCCGGGCGATGGTGGCGTCCGGCTGCGGCTGGTGGACGACGCCGGCCGCCCGTACGAAGGCCACGGCGAACTCCCGCTCGGCGCGGTCCAGCACCGGCCCCCAGCGGTCGGCCTGCCGCTGGACCAGCGACTGCGGCGCCTCGGCGAAATAGCAGAGCAGGTCGGAGCCGGCGTATTGCGCCAGCGTGTCGGCGGTCGCCTCGCGGGCCGCCGGGACGGCCTCCAGCGCGGTGTTGGCCAGCCGCGTGGCGTGCATGCCCGACAGCTCGATGATCTCGCCCTGCGCGGCCCACTCGTCGGCGACCATCCGGGCCAGGGCCTCCGTCGGCAGCACCTGCCTGGCGCCCTTGGGCGTGCGGGTCGACCGGCCGTCCAGCCGCACGCCCAGGCCGCCCGCGTCGGCCACGACCTCGACGACCTTGTAGAAGCGCCGGGGCTTCGCCACCGGTTCGTGGAATCCCTTGGAGACCATCAGTTCCACCCTTGGCCGGGCGCCGCGTCGGCCTTGCTCATCGGCGCTTGCGCCCGAAGGGTTCGGGCTCGGCCTCGTGTTCGTCGAATCCGAAGCGGGTGAAGCCCGCCTTCAGCTCCCGGCTGATCGGCGCCTCCAGGATCAGCATGCCGCGGGTCGGGTGCGGCAGGGTCAGCCGGCGTGCGTGCAGTTGCAGCTGCAGCCCCTGCGACAGCGCCGCGGACGCCTCGTTCCCGTACTTCGGGTCGCCCAGGATCGGATGGCCCATGGCCAGCATGTGGGCCCGCAGCTGGTGGGTCCGCCCGGTCAGCGGCCGGAGCGCCATCCAGGTCACCCGGTTGCTGGCGCGGGTGATGGTGACGAACTCGGTCTCGGCGGTTTCGGCCTTGGGGTCCTTGGGATCGGCCGGCACCACCATCTCGCGGTCGCCGACGCCACGTTTCACCAGCGGCAGCTCCATCACGCCTTCGGTGGGGTGAGGATTGCCGACGACCAGGGCCCAATAGGTCTTCAGCGCCTTGCGCCGGGCGAAGGAGCCTGAGAGCTTGGCCGCCGCCGCCGGGGTCTTGCCCAGCACCAGCACCCCGGATGTATCGCGGTCCAGCCGGTGGACCAGCCGGGGCCGATCGAGCCCCTCGCCCCAGGCGCTCAGCAGCCGGTCGACGTGGCGGATCGTCTTGGTGCCGCCCTGCACCGCCAGGCCGGAGGGCTTGTTGAGCACCAGCACCTCTTCGTCCTCGTACAGGACCAGCGAGCGGGCGAGCGCGAGGTCGCGGCTGTCCAGCAGCTTGCGCTCCCCCTCGGGCGGGGCCTCGGGCAGCGGCGGCACACGGACCATGGCGCCGGCCGGCAGCCGCTGGTCGGCCTTGGCCCTGGCGCCGTCGACCCGCACCTGGCCGGAACGGACCAGCTTCTGGATCGTCGCCTGGCTGAGGTGGGGCCAGCGCCGGCGGAACCAGCGGTCCAGGCGCACGCCCTCCTCGCCCACGCCCACGGCGATGGTGCGGACCTCCTTCACGCGAACACCTTGCGGGCCAGCATCAGGCCCGCGAACAGGGCCGCGATCGACAGCGCCACCGACCCGGTGATGTAGGTGAAGGCCTGGCCATAGTCGCGCCGCTGCAGCATCAGCGCGGTCTCCAGCGAAAAGGCCGAAAAGGTGGTGAAGCCCCCCAGCACGCCGACGCCCAGCAACAGTCGCCACCGCTCCTGATCGGCCCCGCCGCGATGGGCGAGGTAGCCGGCCAGCAGCCCCATCAGCAATCCGCCCGACACATTGGCGATCCCGGTGCCGTACGGCCAGGCCGAGCCCAGGCTGCGAAAGGCCTGAACGCCCAGCAGGTAGCGGGCCGCCGCGCCGGTCGCGCCGCCGGCCATCACCAGAAGTAGATTTTCCATGCGCCCTTATGCGACGCCCGGGGCTCAGGGAAAAGTCCGGTGCGAAACGGGGCATTAAGCTCGCCCGGCCATCCTGACCGGCCCAGTCCGCGACCTGCGTTCGTCACCCGCCCGCGCCATGCCCGAATCCCTTCGACTGTCCGTCGACCGGATCACCACCGCCAACGGCCAGGGGGTGCTCGATCGGCTGGCCGGAACCGACCTGGTGGAGCGGGGCTGCGTTGTCCTGATCAGCGTCGAGGCCATCCGCGAGCGTACGGGCGAGCGCTGGTTCCGCCGCCGCGACGACGTCTGGGCCTATGTGAACCGCAAGCTGAGCGAACACCTGACGCACCAGGACATTCGCCAACGGGTGAACGAGACCGATTTCCTCATCGCCATGACCCACGAGGAAGGGGTGGCGGCCCAGGCGGTCAGCCTGAAGATCCTCGAGGAGGTGCTGGTCTACTTCCTGGGGGCGGCCGACACGGTGGACCTGAAGATCCGCGCCGTCGGCCGCATCGACGGCGACCAGATCCTGGCCACAGAGCTCGACCCGCGGCGGATCGCCGTCGCGCGCCAGAAGATCGCCGAGACCGGCGGCGACTCGCCCTACCGCACCATGGTCGACGCCGACGAGGAGAAGCGGCGCAATCCCGTCTCCTTCGTCGCCGGCGGCGGCCCGAAGCTGCGCATCGACTTCGCCCTCGAGCATGTGGTCAGCCTGCGCTACGGGGTCACCGCCGCCCTGCGGGTCGAGCCCACCGTCACCCACATCATCAGCGGACGCGTCATCCCCGCGCGCAGCTTCGTCCGGCTGCTGGACGACGACGTCGCCTTCATCGACGCGGCGACGCTCGCCTTCGCCGCCCTGTTCATCCCCACCGACGCCCGCAGCCAGCCGCCGCTGATCCTGCCCGCCTCGTTCCGCACCCTGGGCGCGCGCAAGGGCCGCACCGCCCTGGTCAACGGCGCGGGCGTCTCGCCGCCGCAGATCAAGAAGAGCCTGATCGTCGAACTCACCGACGTCGATCGGGGCACGCCGCAAGGGCGACTGGTGGAGGTGGCCGGCCTGGTGGGCGCGGTGTCGCGCGCCGTCTTCGCCCGCCTGCAGCCGGTCAAGGGCGCGACGGCCGCGATCCAGGGCGCGCGCATGCAGGGCCTGACCCTCGACGGCTCCGACCTTACCGGCGGCGACAGCCGCGTCGCCGGCCTGATGCTGGCCCTGGGCGGCCAGGCCAAAGGCCTGTCCCCCACCCTGATGGTCCAGGGCCTGCGCGACGAGGGCTTCTTCCATATCGCCCAGGTGGCGGGCTTCACCCATGCCGGGGTTCGCGCCAGGCCCATGACCGTCGAATCCGAACAGGCGGCCTAAACAGTCGTAAATTCAACGCCTAGGCGCTGCCTGCTCGCGCGCCCACGGTCCGGCGCACGGCGCGGGCGTCATAGACGTCGGCGTCCCGAGGCGGCGCGCCCTTGCCCATCACCACCTCTATGGTCTGGGCCAGCGACGGCCCGCCGCCCAGGTTGAAGCTCGTGCCAACGCCAACGCCCACGGCGCTGCGGCGGCCATAGTCGACGCCGCCGGTGCCCAGCGAAATCCGCGGGCCGTTGTTCGGCGCGGCCTGGCGCAGGAACCGGTCGGACACCCGGAACCAGTCGTAGCCCTCGGCCAGCGCCAGGTCGGCGGCCCGCAGCAGGGTGTAGTCGGCCACTTGTTCGGGCGGCGCGCCGGGCCCGCCGCGGAAGGTGACGCGGTAGCGCCCGGGCTCGATCCGGTATTCCGAGAAGCCCACGGCGTTCGGCGTCGCGGCCGGGCCATAGAGGGTGGGGGCGCTGGCGCAGGCGGCCAGCGAAAGGGCGGCGGCGGCACAGAGGGCGAGGCGCTTGGTCATGACGGCGATCCTGGCGGAAAAGCGTGGGGCGTCCGAGGCTTGTCACCAAGAACGGATGCGCGCCCGGCGCCGTTCCGTCACGGTGCGGCGAGCGCGAGGGCGGCCATCACCGCGGCCATGTCGGCCGGCGTCGGCGCGGTGATCTGCCGGGTCCCGCCGTCGGGATGGGGGAAGCTCAGCGCCTGGGCGTGCAGCATCAGCCGCGGCGCCGGAACGCCGGCCACGCTCAGCGCGCCGCCATAGCGGACGTCGCCGCAGATCGGCCGGCCCAGCGTGGCCAGATGGACCCGCAGCTGGTGCATCCGGCCGGTCTCAGGGTCGAGCTCCAGCAGGGCCGCGGCCGGGCTGGCCGCCAGGGTCCGGTAGCGGGTTCGCGCGGCCTCGGCGTCGGGATGGTCCGCCGCGCACGGGCGCATATAGGCTTCGCGCCCCTGCTCGTCGCGGCGCAGCGGCGTATCGATCATCCCCTGCGGGGGCTCGGGCGGGCCCGGCGCGACAATCGCCCGGTAGGTCTTGGAAAAGCGCCGCGCCATCATGGCCTTGCCGAGGAATCCCGCGGCGGGCTTGGTCTTGGCGGTGAGGATCACGCCCGAGGTGTCGCGATCCAGCCGGTGGATCAGCCGCGGCCGCGCCTTGCCCGGCCTGGCGAAGGCCCACAGCAGCTCGTCCAGCGTATGCACCTGGCCCCGCCCGCCCTGGCTCGACAGCCCCGCGGGCTTGTCCAGCGCCAGGATGTGGGCGTCCTCATAGATCACCAGCCCGCGGACGAGGGCGATCTCCTCGGCGCTCAGCGCGACGCTGGCGCGGGGCTTGGGCGCAAGCTTCTCCCGGGCATAGGCCACTACGAGCGGCCCCGCTCGGCCCGCTGCTGCGCCCAGCGGTCCAGCCGCTCCTTGATCCGGGCCTCCACGCCCTCCCCCTTGGGCCGGTAGAAGGTCTGCCGGGCCATGCCCTCGGGGAAATAGTCCTGGCCGGAGAAGCCGCCCTCGACGTCGTGGTCGTAGGCGTAGCCCTTGCCGTAGCCGAGGTCCTTCATCAGCTTGGTCGGCGCATTGCGGATGTGGGCCGGCGGCATCAGCGAGCCGGTCTCCCTGGCCGCCTTCTGCGCGGCCTTGAACGCCATGTAGACGGCGTTGGACTTGGGCGCCGCGGCCAGGTGGATCACCAGTTGCGCCAGCGCGATCTCCCCCTCCGGGCTGCCCAGGAAGTCGTAGGTGTCCTTGGCGGCGTTGGCGAGCACCAGGGCCATCGGATCGGCCTCGCCGATGTCCTCGGCCGCCGCCCGGATCAGCCGCCTGGCGATGAACAGCGGGTCCTCCCCGCCCCCCAGCATCCGCGCCAGCCAATAGAGCGCCGCGTCGGGATCGGAGCCGCGGATCGACTTATGCAGCGCCGAGATCAGGTTGTAGTGCTCCTCCCGATCCTTGTCGTAGGCCGGGCTGCGCTTCTGCAGCACCTGGCCAAGGTCCTTGGTGGAAAGCGGCTGCGCCGAGCCGATGTTGAACAGGGTTTCCGTCAGCGTCAGCAGGTAGCGGCCGTCCCCGTCGGCCAGGGCCACCAGCGCCTGGCGGGCCTCCGGCTCCAGCGGCAGGGGCCGGCCCTCGAAGGCCTCGGCCTTGGCCAGCAGGCTCTCCAGGGCGCCGTCGTCCAGCCGCTTCAGCACATAGACCTGGCAGCGCGACAACAGGGCGCCGTTCAGCTCGAAGGACGGGTTCTCCGTGGTCGCGCCCACCAGGGTGACGATCCCCTCCTCGACGAAGGGCAGGAAGCCGTCCTGCTGGGCGCGGTTGAAACGGTGGATCTCGTCGACGAACAGCAGGGTCGACTGGCCGGCCGAGCGCCGCATCCGCGCCTGCTCGAAGGCCTTCTTCAGGTCGGCGACGCCGGAGAACACCGCCGAGAGCTGCTGGAACTCATAGCCCGCCTCCTTGGCCAGCAGACGGGCGATGGTGGTCTTGCCGGTGCCGGGCGGGCCCCACAGGACCATCGAGGACAGGCGCCTGGCCTCGGCCATCCGCCGCACGGGGCCCTCGGGACCCAGCAGGTGGTCCTGGCCCACCACATCGTCCAGCCGCTGCGGGCGCAGCCGGTCGGCCAGGGGCGACGGCGCGTGCGGGGTCAGCCCCGCGGCTTCGAACAGATCGGCCATGTCCGAAGGTAGCAACCCCAGGCCCCGACCGCGAGCCCTCCCCCTCGAGGGAAAGGGTTGTGACCTAGGTCCGGAACTGCGCGGTGATCTGCTGGCCGCCGCGTTCGATGGTGACCTTCCAGGCGCTGGCCGGGGCGGCGACCACGGTCGCCAGGTCCTTCACCGAGCCGATCTTGCGGGTGTTGACCTCGCGGATGATGTCGCCCGGACGCAGGCCCGCGTTCATCGCAAAGCCGCGGCCGATGCCGGTGACCAGCACGCCCGGCCCCAGGAAGGGGTCGATGCCCAGTTCGTCGGCCACCGCCGGGGAGATGTTGACCACGGTCGCCCCGTCGAAGGGGTTGCGGCCGCTGAGCGTCCGCTGGTCGCGGGCCGGGGTGTCGGGCGCCGCCTCGGCCCTAAGGTTCAGGGTTTCCGAACGGCCGTTGGCGCGCCGCACGCCGAGCGGGATGGCGTCGCCGGGCCGGTGGGTGCCGATGGCGTAGCTCAGGCTCGCCGCGTCGACCACGGTCTTGCCGTCGATGGTGGCGACGACGTCGCCCTGGCGAAGGCCGGCACGCTGCGCCGCCCCGCCCGGCCAGACATCCGCCACCAGGGCCCCTTGAGGGATCGGCAGGCCCAGGCTCCGGGCGATGTCGCCGGTGACGGTCTGGGTCCGCGCGCCCAGCCAGGGCCGGACCACGGCGTGGCCGCCGCCCGCGGCGGTCTCCACCACCCGGCGCACCATGGCCGCCGGCACCGCGAAGCCCACCCCGGAGGAGGAGCCGGAGCGCGAGAGGATGAAGCTGTTCACCCCGATCAGGTCGCCGTCCATGTCCACCAGCGCGCCGCCGGAATTGCCCGGATTGATCGCCGCGTCGGTCTGGATGTAGCTGGACGCCGCGTCGCCGCTGGGGTCGGCCGTGCGGTTCAGCGCCGAGATGATGCCGTTGGTCACGGTCTGGCCGACGCCGAAGGGATCGCCGATGGCCAGCACCAGGTCGCCGACCTGGGCGTCGGCCGAATCGTCGATGGCCAGCACCGGCAGGCGCTCGGCGCCCACGTCGATCTTCAGCACCGCCAGGTCCGTGCGCGGATCGGCCAGCAGCACGCGGGCCGGGAACTCGCGACGGTCGGCAAGCGCGACGGTGATCTCCTGGCCGCCCTCGACCACGTGGTTGTTGGTGATGATCACCCCGTCGGCGCGAACGATGACGCCCGAGCCCAGCGAGCCCTCGATCCGGCCGCGCGGCGCGCCCATGCCGAACAGCTCCCAGAACGGATCGGCCTGCTGGCGCACCATCCGCTTGGACGAGATGTTGACGACCGCGGGGGCGGCCTTCTTCACGACCGGCGCAAACGAGGTCTTCAGGCTGACGGCGTCGGCGGGTGGGCTGCGCGTCGGCTGCGTCAACGCGGGCTGGGCCGAGGATCGGCTCGCCGGATCC
>Ga0307513_10005850_pt1 | contig 16162 bp, 23 predicted proteins | sample 15_EM_MG_FD_202174 | JGI IMG/M metagenome (GOLD analysis project Ga0307513, IMG submission 202174) | Populus trichocarpa ectomycorrhiza microbial communities from riparian zone in the Pacific Northwest, United States - 15_EM | ecosystem: Host-associated > Plants > Roots > Unclassified | place... | reverse complement strand
AATACGATCTTGGTGTCTTGATGTATGGTGTGAAATGAACGAGTGTGGGGATTTGAAGGTAAAAGAGTCCAAAAGGATGTAGAGACATAAGAGAAAAGTAGTCCGAAAATCGTGCGCGATGACACCTGGTGGGTAACAGTTGGGTAATTTTAACACAAACTCAGCACAAACCCACCATTTGCCTACCAGGTAAGTGACCCCTTGTCCCCAGTGTTTCTGACCCCCACTTCAGGGGGGTCAAAATCACAAAAATTGCGATTGCGCCCAAACATGGCATGCGTTGATCTACTGCCTGTCGCTGGGGGTGCGAAGTGAGGGAAGGCAGGTGAAGGGGGGGTCCTAGTGGTATATGGTTGTGGGGTGTTTGCGGCGGAGGTGGAGGGTCGGAAAGGCGATGGGGAAGTAGGTAGGAGGACTAGATACTCAACGTAGCAAGTTCCGACGTTGATAGGGCCTGTAGATCGATAGAATGGATCCTGAGACTCTGCGACAGTCGGAAACTCGAAAACAACGATAGGAAACGAAGGCGACGACCGGAAACGACGAGGGAGGCGACTAGAGACGATGGCGAGACAATTCAAGAGCAGGAACGACGAGGGGAACGACGGCGACGACGAAAACGAGTCGGAAACAACAAGACGAGACGAGGAGACGATGGGGGAGAAGGCCAAGAGCAATCTGATTCAGGAGGTGTCGGAAACAGGCCTATATACGTCTACAGGGGCTCGGAACATGCTCGGAACCAACCGGAGAAAAGTCCGAACAATGGAAACAACAAAACTCGATCATCTACGATCGGACAAAGAATGGAGCAATATCTATACTGCGAAGCGGCCGCAAAGTGTCGGAAAAATGATAGGATCATCGGAAACATGAATGGAAAGTGTTGCAACGCAAATGGGAACTCTACAAGGCGTCGCGATATCATCAGAAACCTAAAACGGCACCAGAACATCGAAAACCGGTTGGAAACGTTCATGAAGTGGTATAGGTGTCGAGACGCCAATCGCAGCGTCGCGAAAATCAAGGCAGGACAGCGTTCATGTCGCCCTTTTGGGCAATCGTTCTGGTATGTATTGGCGATAGTATTATGGCCACTCCACCCTATCGCATCCATGTTTGCCACCGTGGCAGATCTGGATGTGTTTTGGGGCTACTTTTGTTCCTGCACTAGGTACGTTGTGTCCTATCATTTGGCACGGTACTCACACGTCTCAGACATTAATTAGAGTGGAATGATGCCCCATGCATGTTGTTTGCAGCTCAGGGGGCGTTCGTGCACATTCTTCTCTGCTAGGGATCCAGATCTGGCTCTGGAGTGCCTCAACCGCTTCACATGCGTGCGAGTGGCATTGGGGATTGTATTCCCACTTATTCCTAAGGGATTCCGTATAATTCTATGCGTCTGAGGTGAGTACTCATCATTCTATCGATGTTTTTTGCTCAAGCTCTCTTCCTCTCTCCAGCCTTTTCTAACGAACTTCCCACCTTGTATGGGCCAGTGGCTGGGTGGTATATACGTCTAGTATATGCTCCAGAAACCGTTTGGGATGGGACCTAACGATCAGTATGTTATTTCGATTTTTATGTTTCATCCTCTCCCTCAACACACCCTAGAAGGTTTCATCATTTCAGTCGCATTGATGGTTGTTATTGCTATTGAGGATGTTTGTATTATGTCTAATACATGTCATGTACTATTTTTACCACTGTAGCTATGTACATATAATGATATTTGTGACCAAATGCAAGGGAGGAAGATGTGCTCAAAAACAGATGAGTTTCACATGCTGAGAATTTTATCTGCGACATTGCACTGTAAAAATATGTGCATTTACCTTACCTATTATAACACTTTTGAATGACAAAAGACCCAAAGGTGGTCCCCTCACCGGTTCTTAAGATACACTCTTGGGATGTGTAAACCTCATCAGAGGGGTGGCCGGAAATATCAGCATAAATACTGATCCATTTATTCCAGATATATATATATACTCTACTTACATAAATACCACCCTGTACCTACAATTATAGGCCATCTGAACAAGTACTTCAAGCCCAGTGGGAAGTGAGTCTGGGGATCAGTGACCCGGGACCTGGTCAGAAATGTTCCCACGATCGCTACCACATCTCGGAATTTCGGGCGCTAAAGTGATCAAAAGTCGAACACACAGAATAAAATGTTAAAAGCTCGTTTATTCATGGACTCCAGGATTACAAATAATGTATAGACAGTAAATACTTGTACATAAACATAATTTAGCAAAGTCCTGGGGCATGGGGGGCAATATATACCCCACAGTAGATGGGGGAACCCTGAAACCAAAAAATGCGAATTGCTCAGGAGGTTTTAAATGCGGTACTTAGATCTTTTACACACATAAAATAGACATACTAGGGCCTAATTACAGAGCAGGAATGAACAGGATTTCTAAGAGAGCCTCACCCAGATGTAGATCTACCTCAAAATCTTGATTTGAGTATAGGGAGAGTGAACTGTAACATATCAAGATAAGAATCATAGGGGCTTGGAGGTCCATGTTAGTATGATGAGGGAATACAACAGCGAAACGTGGGCCTACCGCATTGAATCGCTATTCTGGATTTTCTCCCCAGTGCATTCACATCTCCCAAGACGGGAAATGTGAATGCGGTAACGCAGGGGGGTAGTAATTCCCTCGGAAATACATACCTGAAAGGCCTCCCAAGAGGATGAAACAATTGCGTGCCGCATTCAAATGCAATCGCGATTTTTGCGATTTTGACCCCCATGGAGTCGGGGGTCATAAACCGCACAAAACAAGCTCAAAATGGGCTCGTCCCCCTTTTTTTAGATCAGTAGAATAGATATATCAGAGGAATTAGCCAACGCTTACTTGTGGGGGGCACGGCGAGCGAATTTCACCCCCACCCACCCGGGAGGCGAGGTGAGGATACCCTCACCAAATCGCGTCGGAAGGGGCAGAATCTCTTGGCGTTTGTGAGTACAGTAAACGTCTAGAAGGGCTAAGTAAATGCTTACCTAATGCGCCCGCCGCGGGGGGATTTCTACCCCCACCCCTCGGGGTGAGGGTAACTGGACCTGGACCGGGTGACCTCGGAACAGTCTCAAACCCTAGATATACACTACAATAGTTAATATACTACAGGGCTAAGCCCTAGTTTACCTGTGTGGCCCCCAATCGCGAGGGGAAGGGGCTACAACCTGGGGCGAGCCCGGGTACCGCGCGCGTTCCCAAAAAGGAAGTTGCGATCAATCCCATCAATCCGCGCGGTGAGCTGGCAATGCTCGCCCGGCACCCATATGAAAATTGAGCATATCTTGCTCAATTCTCATCCGTTCAATACCGCGTTTAGCGGGATCTTATGTGTTTGATGTTCTGCAGGGCCTAGTATTTTTCCTGTATTTAATTGCGAAGATTTTTGTGTACATGCTTTTTGGATCAGCCAGTAAAATAATGCTTAGGTAAGCTAATCAAAATATATTGACCAAATGTGGCTAGTGCGGCCACCCAGGGGGTCACCCGGAAGGGGGGGATGCCAGGGGAAGCATTTCCCATGCTTGGTCATCCTCCCAGATCTATTTTGATGGGAGGGGAACACCCAGAGAAGCCTAGTGATGGATATTTTCCGAGGTTGTGGTACCAGGAACCAAGCCTGATCACCCCCAGATAGTGGGACTCACTCCATCAAACCATCACTTCTCTGGACCCGAGACAATGGGTCACTGGTCCAGGACAATGGATTGAACGTCTCATCTGGAGAACGCTGGGGAACCATAATTACAATTGCCATCTGGGTGGTAAACCAGATTTGTATTTTCAAACTCTAACTGGAACATTTGATTGGTAGGTCCTGCTTACTGACACAAACCTTTATATTAATTGGGCTGCAACTATTGCTGGGACAGGTCAGATCCTGATGATCCTGGTCTCGGATCTTGAGATTGATCCCCCTGCTAGCGAAGCAGAGGTGCCAACTGATGTGCTGATGGAAGGAGAGGAGAGCGTAGGGTTGTTGACTGAGGAAAGGTCGATGTCGCCACTTCATCAGGAGGAAGAAGTTCTCCCCATCGTATCTCGCGAGGAGTTTGATTTGATGACACACGTTCTGGATGATCAGCCTATCCTAGGGTCTTCAGTGAGTGGGCAACGTTGCATCCGCTCTGCTGGGGCTCTTCCGTTGGCGAAATACCATCCTTACGTCTGTTCCTCGTACTTCAAAGGGCAACTCCGCGGTCTTCCCTCATTAGAGGCATTCCATGCCAACTATCTTCGAGCAAGAAGAACCGGTAGAGTCAACTGGAAGAAGAGCAGGAGGGACGCGGACGATGAGTGCTCAGGAGTTGAGAGCAGTTGTTCTTCAGTTGAGCCAGAGGGGCTTGATGATTTGACAAGTCCTCGAATCGTTGAGTCAGGTAATGGATCAGATCCAAATCCAACAACTCTTGCTTCTTGCGCGAGCCAATCTCATGGGGACAGACGAGGTATCGGATGGAGCTGGTCATTTGGAAGGAGGGACCTTGGCTGAGGAAGTTGCCGAAAGTGTTCTGGTTGAGGACCAGGGGGAGGTCCATGACTTTGAGGGGAATAATGACCATTAGTACTCGACTTGTAGTGGAGGCCAAGAGCCTAGTGTCCGTATCATGACTGTTCGCAGTCATAGCTTGAATATCATCTCTTTTCTTGTTTTGTTGCATCGTGTGTGGGAAGGGAATAGAAATGAAGGGAGTGTGAATATTCGAGTTGGTTGTCAGAGTATCGTGAATGTCTTGTTTTTGTTGAGTTATGAAATTTTTAAATGGGGTTTTCTTCATGACAGCAAACGTGCTGACACATAGTGACACTTGGCAAGGATGTCGTTGACATCTTTGCCGCACATCCAACGCATGATCTGTTCAAAAAGGTTAGCCTTCAGCCTGCTTGAAAATGTCAGCATGTTTGCTGTCATGAAGAAAACCCCGTTTTAAATTTTTTTCATATTCAACAAAAACACAAGTCATTCAAGATATTCCAACGACCAACTCGAATGTTCACACTCTTTTCAATTCTGTTCCCCTTTCCTCTTACGACACACAATGCAACATAACAAGAAAAGAAGACTCATATTGGTACACTAGGCTCATTGGCCTCCACAAACGATACACAAGTACTCTAGTCATCATGGCCATTCCCTTTGAAGTCGTGAACCTCTCCCTGGTCCTCATCAAGGATACTCTCGGCCATCTCCTCAGCCAAGGTCCCATCGTCCGAAGTTCCAACTCCAGCCGATTCCCCTACCATCTCCATGTGACTGGACTGTAAGAGCAGTGAGAGTTGTTGGATCTGCACCTGGTCCATCACTTGCTGCATCACCCCCAGAGCTTGACAAATCAACATCCCCCTCTGGCTCGATTGAAGAATGAATGCTCTCAGCTCCTGAGCATTCATTGTCTGCCTCTCGTCCATTTGAGCGACACTCGATTCTGCCAGTTCAAACCTTTCAGAGATAGCGGGAACGGAATGCCTCAGTTGATGGTAATCCTCAGAGTTGACCTTTGAAGTATGAAGACCGAAGGTAGGGATGGTATTTGCTCAGTGGAAGACTCCCAGCAGATTGGATACAACGTTGCCCACTCACGACATTACCAAGGATGGGTTGGTCATCCAAGATGCGAGTCATCATGTTGAACTCTTCCTGAGTCACAATAGGAAGAACTTCTTCCTCTTCTTGATGCAAGGGCAACATCGATCACTTCTCACTCAAAGTCCCTTCACTCTCCTTGAAACTCTCCTCTTCTTCCATTGGCACATCCAATGGCACCTCGGCGGAACTGGCATCCTGGGTTCAGATGTTTAGTCAAGACCAAAAGGGACTAGACTAACCCCCCAAACCTACCTGGTTCACGATCACTTCCAGTTCACCCACCGGTCTCATCAAGACCCGATCATCTGACGCCATCGGAGGAGTCACATACACACTATCCGAAGCGTACTCCAATGGAGATCCTGCCCTAGGAGAAGACTACGATCTGATCAGTTCAGGAACATACAAAGATCACGAAACACATACCTCTTTGTTGCATGAACAAAGATGATCTGACATGGCACTCATTGTTGCGACAATGTCCTCCAGACATTCTTCCAGATGCTGAATCCTCATAGCGTCTGCTGTGCCATTGGACTCCTGAAAGGCCATACTCATCTCCAAGGTCTTGATCCTATCTTTGTATTCCTTCTTCTTCTGTTCCAAGGCATGGACCCTGAAGAGAACCTGGCTATAGTCGTTCTTGAAGCTATGGATCATCGCTTCGTGCTCCTGTAACTTGTGTTCATCAAGACCGAGTTGACTGCCCAAAGCACCCAAGTCCTTGTTGATACGACTGAAGACACCAGTCACTGGGGGCAAGGGGTGGTGTCCTGGGCTGGTATATCACAAGTACATCCCCTGCTTATATGCTTTCCATCTACCCCCTCCGCTCTATCTTCAGCCCTGTCATCGCGCACGATTTTCGGACCCCCTTTTCTTTATGTCTCTACATCTTTTGGACTCTTTTACCTTCAAAACCCCCACACTCTTTTATTTTCCTTCATACTTCAGAACGAATCACCAAGATCACATTCAACTATTCAGGGAGATTGGGAAGCACGAGATGAGTATCTAAAAGGGTATCGACCATGCACTCCATTTCCGCCTCGAGGCGCACGGCTTCTCGGAACTCTGCATATGAAGACCACCTAAGGACGTTGTACCCCAACAAGACCCTCTCCACCTCATATCTACTAGGTGGACCATGCTCTAGCAACTCCCCCAGACGACCCGGACTCTCCACTCTTGGAGGAGTCACTGGTGGACCATCCTCTAGACATCCCTGGTCGACCACCCTCTGACAACGCCTGTCGCTGCTCCCAAGACGACTCGCCTAGAAAGGAACACCCCATCAGAGGCTGTTTACGCCCAGTACGACAAGCACGCTGACCGATACAAACCAGGAGGATCCCGGCCATCACTGGCAAAGGACTAGGTGATGGAGCACTTGAAGCCTCTCCCGTACACCCGGAACAACGGGCAACCTCCAGAACCTAGAAGACATTCGTTAGTGCTACTTCACCAAGGAAGGCCCCGACGACATCTTACCTCGATGTTTCTCTCCTCGGTTCCCAATACGGGCTGCTCCTCGGACATGGCTGGATAGGAGGTGTACTCCAAATCATCATCTAGGACCTAAACGATGTCAACACTTGGACTTTCCAAGATGAAGGCAGCATTACCTCAATGGGAACCTCCCGACTCCCAGACAAGCCACACTTGCAGATCTGATCCTAAGAACGTTGGTCATCAATAAGGGTACACATACCCCAAAGGGACCAGCACACCTGCAAAGACTCAACGCGTCCACGTAACTCCATGGTGAACTGCTCCTCAGCACACCACAGCTTCTCAAGATCTACCAAGCGTTGGGACAAGTCCCGGTTCTGCTGGAACACTTCCTCCACCTTCAAAGCCTGTGCCATAAAGGCTGCCTCCATCTCCTTGAGCTCATTGCGCTCTCGAGTCACCTGAAGAAAGGGTTAGTCAATGTCAAACCAACAAAGACGTTCGACGCCCTCACCTCCTTCTCAAGAATGTCAATTCGACTGAGTAGTCAACTCCCAATGGATGATGCGTGCCTCATCTCCAAGCTAGTTGGAATGCCCCTCCCCCTCGTCGACATACCTGGCTCTCTACTCAAATCCAAGTCTTGAACCCCCATGGTGATTAGGTGATCCAAGACCCTGTCCCTCTTCGGATGAGTGAATCGACGATCACCCTGGAGTCGGGCAGTCTGGATGGATGTCCCCCACAAGAAATCCTTGTTGTAGAGGTCATTCATGGGATTGTCGAGATACGAGTTACCGTCCCCATCAAGACGGTCGATGATGCGCGTGTTCTTGGGGTAAGGCTCGATGACGTTGGCACGAGAGTGAGGGTACCTTCCCTGGTCGGTGCGAGAGATGGACACCTCAGCAAAATGATAGGTGTTCTGGGTGACACGAGGCATGATAAGGGAGAGATGAGGAGATGGCTAAAGGAAGCTAGGTTTGGTGGTTTTGGAAGACAAACGGATGATGAGTTGTCGCCCTAGGACGCCCCCTTTTATCCGCCTCTCCCAAACCAGGACACGTCACCACTGTTGCCATCAACCCCCTGGTCAACACAAGTGGTGCCACCCCATCTATTTTCCTATTGGCTGTTCCCACGTTCCCCCATCAATCCTCCTGACGACAATGGTGTCACTTTCCTTCTTATTTTCTCATTGGCTGTTCTCACGCTCCGCAGTTCCTTCTTTGTCATGAATATTCTCACAATTCATTTCCCTTTGTTCTTATTTTCCCACAACCCACTTTCACTCCGATCATGATATCATAATGTTCCTACGACCCACACTTACTCTGATTATGATTTCATGTCACGGTCACATGTCACAGGCCACTCTGGTAGTATATAAGGACTTCAGACAGCACTTGTATTCTTTAGTTTTGTTATTACAGGATTTCCTCTGCCTGAAGACGCTCTTCGGACAAGCTCAGAGACTTACTGCAAGAAATCAGACCTCAGATCTGCTCTCTTCTACTCTATCCCTCCTCTCATCTATCACACGCATCCACTGCCTCCTCGACCCATCGTCTAGCGTTGTGCAAGGCCCTGCCTCACCTCCCCTACCAGTTTGAAGACCTCTACCCACTTTAGTGGTTCATTGTTGTCTCTGTTAGCAAGGGCAAGCTACTCAAGAATTGGTTAGTGACTCCTATTGACAAGTCGTTTCCTGGAGTGGTCTCGGCGCAGAGTGGCCCTGACAAGCCCGAGCCTTCTTCCCACCATCAAGGGTTCACTCTATTCCACATCACCGCCCATATATCGCAACACCACTCGCCCAAGCTCATCACCACCCATGTCTTATCTTACCGCCCACCTTGATCAGCTGCCTAGACCTTCAACGTCATCCTTGACATCATCGCACTCCACCATCGTCACCAATGACTTCATTTCAACGTCATCATTGCATCATCATGACACATTTATGACATCATGACCTGGACTTTCACTCTGGACTTTCATGGACACATTTTGGACTCATCTTTGATGCCCCTTCACATTCATCAGCATCATTGATCCTTGTCCCCCATTTCACACTGATCACTCATTTATCAGTTCCAACTCCTACCTTTCCATTTTTGGTACTTGTTACCCTTTTAGGTTTTGGTAGTTCTCACACATTCATTTGTTTCTATTCTTTCCCTCCCTTCTCTCCCTCACACTGGTTTCGCATTGTTCCGGTTACACTTGTCACTGTCATGACCACTCTTCCTATATAGGTAGATAGATTGTGGCTGGTGTCTCTTTAGCTTTGCAATTCCAGGAAATCCTCTCCCCTTCTCAGCCCTCTTGCGCTGTTACGGACAAGCGAGATTATTCTCCTTGGAAGAAACCCCAGCACTCCTCTTGCTCTCCTCCACTCAGTTGTATCACTTAATCGTTGTTTCCCTTCACTCAATACTCGAGTCAAGACCAACGCTCTTCATGATAAGCCCTTGGTTTGAGGCTCACATCTACAAGATAGCTCGTGATTGTCCTACTGGGTTAACCCCCTTGTGCTACAGAAACACCTACTAGAGAAGTGACTACTAGTGTGTAGTTGTGCTTCGCATCTGGATTGATTTGTTCTCCAGATCAGCACCTTTGGCGCAGTAGAACTTAGGGTAAAGAGTGGCCCTGACAGTTTGTTGGTTTTGGAAGATGAGTGGATGATGAGTTGACACCCTAGGACACCCTCTTTTATCTGCTTCTCTTCAACAAAGACACATCACCAAGTCCCCCATCAGTTTCCCTGACAACCCAAGTGGTACCACTTTCCCTATTTTCTCATTGGCTATTCCTACACTCTTCCATCAGTCTCCCTGACGACAATGGTGTCACTTCCTCCCCTTTTTCTCATTGGTTGTTCCCACACTCCTCAGTTCCCCCATTGTCATGAAATTCTCACAACCCCTTTTCCCTTTGTTTTAATTTTCCCATGACCCACATTCATTCCTTTAATGACTCATTATAACTTTAGGTCATATCCCTTGACTCAGTGTTACAGTCATGTGTCACAGGCCACTCTGGTAGTATATAAGGATCTCAGATAGTGTTTGTATTCGCTAGTTTTGTTATTATAGGATTTCCTCTGCCTGGAGACTCTTTGGACAAGCTCAGAGACCTACTGTAAGATACAGAACACCAGGCCTGTTCTCTTCCATTCTATTCCCTCTCTCTCTCACCAGTGCATCCATTGCCTCCTCAACCCATTGTCCAGCATTGTGCAAGGCCCTGCCTTATCCCTTATCCATTGGTTTGAAGACCTCTATCCACACTTGTGGCTCATTGCTGTCTCTGTTAGCAAGAGCAAGCTACTCAAGAATCAGTTAGTAACTCCCAGTTGGAGTTGTTTCCTGGAGAAGGTCTTGGCACAGAGTGGCCCTGACACCCAACATGTTATCACTCATAACATTCAAAATGGTTGTCCAAAATGTTCCCAAAATATTTCCAGCATATGCCCAGTGGGTACATGTTGAGAACATTGGATCATTTTGGATACATCTTAATTACATTGGCTTGTTTTGGGCACATTGTAAATTTGTTCAGAATGAGCCCAATTTTTTTCAATTTGATCACCATGTGATTTTTGGGTATATTTTGGGAAATTTTGTGAAATAATTCTGGAAACATTTGAAATGTTATTTTGTGAACACATGTTGGGCAAATGGCAAAGTAACATTTCAAATGTTCCCAGAATGTATCCAGCGGTAAAGGGCTGAGTAAATTGGACCAGAGTTTTCAATGTACCCACAATATAATCACTGATTTCCATAGGCCTTCACCCCCAGTGTGGGCAGGTGACCAAGGAACAGACCAAGAGGATTGAGACCTTGGAGATGGGCTTAGTGTTTTGTGAGTCCAATGGTCAGGCTGATGCGATGAGGATCCAATGTCTGGAGGAGTCTTTCGAGCTGTTGGCTGATGGAGTCAAGGCGATATAGGGCAAGCTCTGTACCTGTGGTGACAAGGTAAGAGTCTTCCTGTTGTGACCTTAACCATAATGTTGACTCTTAGTAGTCATCAGATTCACTTGAGATGCTGAGCCTAGAGTATGCCTCAGATTTGTCCTATCATGATCTGCCATCTGCTGGGGAAGATCGGATTATAGTGATTCTAATTGGGGATTTTGAAGTTCATCCTAATGCGAGTGAGCCAGAAGTACTGATGGATGCACCAATGGAAGAGAGTGAAGGAGAGTTGACTGAGGATTGGTTGATGTCACCATTGGACCAAGAGGAGGAAGTTCCAATTGTTCCTCAAGAGGAGTTTGACTTAATGATACATGTCTTGGATGATCAGCCAATCTTAGGGTCTTCAGTGAGTGGGCACAGGGTGCATAGAAGGGTTTTTTAGACTAGAAAACTGTATTAAAAACATGATGAAAAGTATAAATACTATTATCCTATTTTGCATCTTAAAAAGTGTAATTAAATTCAAGCTTTTCCAGAGATCATGACTGACACAACAAGAAAAGATTGAATTTAATTACACTTTTTAGAATATAAAATAGGCTAATAGTATTTATCTTTTCATCAAGTTTTTATTACAGTTTTCTGCATTAAAAAACCCTTCTATGCACCCTGCGGGGCAACATTGCATTTGCTCTACTGGAGCCCTTCCACTGAGCAAGTACCATCCCTACATCCATTCTTCCTACTTCAAAGGACAACTCCATGGTTTTCCCTCATCAGAGGCATTTTGTTGTAATGATGCTTCCTACTGGGAGTGCAGGAGAGCAGGGTGAAGGGGGGTTCTGCTGGTTGTATGGGTGGTCTGTCAAGATGGCCTTGGGGTGCTTCTACACAAGCAATACGAGGAGTTTGACAGGGTTGGGACGTGGTACAAAGTGTCGGGACATGAGACAAAGAGTCAAGATGTGAAGGGGACAGAGGTGGGTTGAGAGGGACACAATAGGGATGATAGGGAAGATGGTAGAGACAATAGGGACAGCAAGCGCAAGGAAAATGAAGACAAACAATAGAAACAATGAGGGAGACAATGGAGACGATGAGAGCAACAATAGGGACAATGAGGGCAACTATAGGGATGATGAGAGCAATGATAGAGATGATAGAGATGAAGGGGAGTTCACTTGAGGGACAGGGGAAGAGACTGGGATTCCTCATCCGAGCGAGTGCTCTTCTAGCTACTACAGGGCTCTATATATATATCTGAAATGTCTTACACTGAGAGAAGGGCTGAGAAGAAAAAGGGAGACAAAGCATGCAATAAAGGTGAAATAGGGGGAGGGGTACTAGAGATGATGAGTGTTCAAGGATCACATTGTGATCGTGACAGTTGTGACGAAGGGGACAAGGTAGCTACTAATCAGGATAGAGTAGGGAAAATGTCAAGACACAAGGGAAGACATAGAGATATGAGAGACTGCATCATAATGTTGTGATGTCATGACACTGAGGAGATGTAATGTCACAATGCATTGGAGACACGCAATAGCAAGGTACCAAAGGCTTGAAGTGGTGAGACACTATGCAGGCATGTACTTGAGATCAGAGAGTTGTGAAAACCAAGGCAGGACACTGTTCCAACTATCTATGAGTGATTTGAACTGGGAGGGCTGAGTACCAAAGGAGCGGGTGAGAGGCAGATGATGAGTGCTCAAGAAGTGAGAGCATTTGTTCTTCACTTGAGCCAGAGGGGTCTGATGATTTAGCAGGCCCTGGAGTTGTTGAGTCAGGTGATGGACACTGGGGGCAAGGGGTGATGTCCTGGGCTGGTACATCTCAAGTCCATTCAGAATTTTCCCAACAAGTTTCCCTGCAGTGTTTCTGGGTGAGGAAATGGCTGGTACATTCACAGTGTTCCAGATCATGTGACCAGGGTGTCCCCATCAGGAACATCATGGGAATATTCAAAATTTTCTGGGAGTAAATTGATCACAAACTCTCAACAAACTCTCAATTTGCCTGCCAGGTAAGACCCCCTCTGCCCCCAGTGTCTTCCACTATGGTGGTGAAATTAGTGCATTCAGAACCTGGCTGTCTGTTGAGCATTGAGCACCACCAGGACATTAAGACGACCAGTGTGTAAACACTGGTTGGGCCGCCAAAACCAACATGTGCTGTTTCATTAATCTCACCCTACCATTTTGAGACCTCAGTGCCAAAAGAATGCAGTTTAAGGCTGTAGCCCCGCCCATAACTATGACCATTCTTGAGGAAGACAGCAACTATCCCCGCACAACTCCCCATTGGGAACCCTCTCTGGGTCTACTAAATATGAGGACAATATCTCTAGCAACTGACGCAAAGGACTTACCTGCTTGGAGAACCCTAACACTTCCTCAAGCCTATACCAGTTTGAAATCAGGCTAGACATGTTGTCTGTCTTAATCATCAGTCTGAAATATGTGAGTGTTTTTTTCTTCTTCATCCACAGCAGCTCCCAAGTGTTACTGGGGAGGGTGAAGAGGGATGGGTTGTCAATGTTGGGAATGGGAGATAGACTGTGGTCAGGTTGGGGTGCTTCTCCACCAGCGTGTATCTGCACTGTCCACACTGTCTGCTGAACAGGCGCCATCAGGAGGGACAAATCAATCATGGCTGGTTGCAGGTGATCTATAGACACTGGGGGCAAGGGTACCCAGAAATGAGTGGGAACATTTTAGGAACATCTCAGGGTCTGGGTCAATTTTACTGCATTGTAACCAGCAGACACATTTATGGCACATTTGGAATGTGTTGCTAAGATGAAACTGAAACATTCCCAATGGTAACATTTAAAATGTTCTCAGACATGATTACAAAAATGTTCCTAACCTGTTGCCACAAATAATCCTCCAATGTTTTTGGTAGGAATGGGCCTCATATCTCATGTTCCTTCAATGTTCCTACAAACATGCCATGTACTTTAGGTGTTTCCACTTGAGAATGGGCCTAAGAATATCTGAAACTCATTTCTGGGAATATTTTGAATGTTACTATTGAGAACATTTCAGTTTCATCTTAGCAACACATTCCAAATGTGCCATAAATGTGTCTGCTGGTTACAATGCAGTAAAATTGACCCAGACCCTGAGATGTTCCTAAAATGTTCCCACTCGTTTCTGTGTATCCTTGCCCCTAGTGAGAGAGACTGTTCGTGGCAGAGCAAACCTCCAGGACCATTGGCGTGGAAACAGGTCGGTCTGGCATGACAACATTTGTGGACATCATGAGAGTTGGAATTGAGACAGATCCATTGGAGATCATCTCATTTTGTCCAGGCTTGGTAGACATGACAAGAGGGGGACATTGGGAAGGTACCATGGGTTCAGTGAGGTCAGTAGAAACTTGGATGGGCATGATGAAGCTGAGAAGCCAGACCTACATAGCTGGACTGTTAGGTTTGATATTGGCATGTTGGATGGTTTGGGACTGGGTGAATGTGATATCTGTAGTTGGCAGATTGTCAGTAGGTGTTGCAATGGGTTGAGATGGTTCTGGGGCCACTTCAGACAGAGGGTCAGTGGGGGAAAGGTCATTATGAGTATGTCCTCCCTGGGAAGCATCTTCTTGGTCATTGTTACTTGCCGGACCATCAACAGGCTGTTCAAGACTGAACATCTCCCATTGGGAGGGCGCTGGGTGGGATGTTAGCAGCAGTCATTGGGAGAGGTTTCCTGGGGAGTAATTCACAATATATCTTTAGATCCAAGCTCCAAACAGCAATCTGAATTCCTTAGCTTTCTCTGTCCCAATAAACACTTCAAAGTCCTGGCCACCAGTGGCCTCTCCATAACACTGGCTAAGGCAAAATCAGCATCTGATTCCAGATAAATAGAGAAATCAAAGACTTACAAGTAGCCAATTGGCTTTCTGCCCGTGAGTGGAGACAGGCAGGTGACCCACATAATTCCTCTACCAGCACACTTCCTGTCAATGTTCCTGAGGATGTTTCCCATGTTCCTATGAAGAGCAGAGGTGTTTCTGGGGGTAATGGTGAGCAAAGGACAGCCAGAATAAATAACCAAACACTTGCTATACTCATGAACGAGCTCCAGCCTTTCCTCCCCCTTGGTGTTGTATACTGTCTTGGTGGTGTCAGTCTGGTGCCATAATCGGACTTCCTGTTTTATCCATTCATCTTCCTTCTCCCACAGCTTACTGGCCACCATATTCTTGTATGATATTGGGACCCTTACATCTTCCAACAGATGACTATCTTCAGGAGAGATGGAGCTCTCTGGGATGTCTGGGACATTGGTCGATCTGAGGTATTGAACCTTGGCTTCCTCCCAACACAAGAGGAAGGTTGCCTGAATCTAAGACTTGTAGAAAATGGACATGTATGTCTGGACTTCAGACAGTTTCCAGGATTGCCCTTCTTCAAGATGAAGGTTTTATCAGCCATTTGATCCAGTGTCTCTAACCTTTGTGAAATATTGTTTGATTTGCTGTGTAGGTGAGTTTGGGGTGGTAAGTTTTTGTTCTAACACCCACTCACCTGTATCTTTCTAGCCCTTGCCTCAGTGCAAGCCTTCTCCACAGATACATCCTTCTTGGCCATGTCACTGGGGAGATCCCTGAGAGGGAAATGCTTGAACCATTCCTCAATCACTTCAGCCCAGAAATCCTTCACTTTCCCCTCCTCAATGTGCCAAAAATATGTTGGAAGAAATCCTTTGAGAAATTCCACCTGTTCTGGAGTCATCCACATTGCAACCATGGTTTGAGGTGGGATACTGGGGTGACAGGGAAGCAATGTGGGTGAATAAATGTGGGGAAAATACCTACAGAATAGGGAGGGCCAATGAGGAGGGAAGGGACACGGAGAGGTGAGGGGAGGGGGTGACAAGACTGTCATGTACTTTGTGGACTGACACATTATAGCGATTCTTCTGACTGGCCTTGATTCCAAGAGCTTCTCCGGTGTCTGGTCTGTCAAGTGCCTCCCAGCAGCCACAGCAGGCAAAGGAAGCCACCACCTTTTCTTCTGCAATTTCTGGGCCCCAGCTACCCCAGCTGCCCAATCCTATCCATGTAAATTGGTTTTCATTTGCCCTGTCTGTGCCTCAATTAAAATTTATATTTATTACCCAGGACACTAAGGAATATGGCCTCCA
>Ga0307513_10005849_pt1 | contig 16163 bp, 18 predicted proteins | sample 15_EM_MG_FD_202174 | JGI IMG/M metagenome (GOLD analysis project Ga0307513, IMG submission 202174) | Populus trichocarpa ectomycorrhiza microbial communities from riparian zone in the Pacific Northwest, United States - 15_EM | ecosystem: Host-associated > Plants > Roots > Unclassified | place... | reverse complement strand
TTTAAATGCCTCCTGGCTTTCCCAGAAATTGTTTTAGGCCTTTGCAAATAAGCCTCCAATTTTTTTCCCCTCCATTTTGCAGCAGATCTGGCTCGACGTCACTTTGACCCGTAGTCCAAACCAAAGACCCACTTAGCGAGAATCAATGCCGTATAGGAGAGAAAATAAAATTGCAGACCTATTTGCAAAGGTCTGAAAAAATTTCTGGGAAAGCCAGGAGGCATCTGAAGCATCGGGGGATGTTTGGTTGTGGTTTGAAATTCTTAAATTCACATACAAATTGAATCTTCCGTTGAGCTGATATCTTCCGTTGAGCTGTTAGGCACTCTCTTGAGAGTGCCCTGGTTGCGAGCAAGCGAGCAATCAGGGTTGTGACGGAGTCACAACCTTGGCACGGTTAGTGAATTCAAAAGCTCCAGTAGCACAGTTTCGATCCCCGCGCAGTCTACTGTGACACACGACAACACAAACACCAACCCTTTCCACTCCCCAACCCCCAATTCTCTCTCTCTTTTCCCCTTTCCATTTTTTTCCCTATGCAATGCCCACCATGGAAGGGACAAAGAGTGCCCGCCTAGATGATATCATCGGTTCTTAAGGAAGGCAATTTAGGTTATCTTCTCCCACTTTATTGACGCGCCTGGATGGCCTTTGGACTACCCTTGTGACTACTAACAGAAAATGCATCTCCTATCGGGCAGAGGTTTGCGTACTCGGCAGTTGGGAGATATATTTTCTGGTGGGCTGGACGAATGCTGCAAGTTATCAAAGCATCTTCAGTCCAAGCGATTGCGCTTTACAGGCGCCTGCGGTGGGAACAGGGTCTGGCTTGGCACACACATCACCGGAATTCCGTGCAGAACCTATCCTTCCCGGAGTACCTTGTCAACAGGTTTGGGGGGAGGGTGACTGTCATCCTATGCCACACCCGGGCTTTACTTCCCAGCTTCTGTCCCCCGGAGTTGGCAGTCTATTGTAGGGGATTTAGCACTCTACCGGTATCTCCATAGCACTCGAGCAACAAGTAGCGTGGAAGATGGAAAAAAAAAGATCCAGTATCAATGTGGTGTGAATGATTCTACAGGCATGGAATACCGACGTTCAACAACGGAAGTAAGGCAAGTTAGTAATTCCTATCTCCATAGTATTTTCCCTCTTTTTTTTGCTCTCCCTTACCCTTGTAAGCTTTGCCTGCGTAGAAGTTTTATGTTTGCACCACCAGGACATGTAGGGCCTCAATGGGTGAACTGCGCATATATATATGAGACCACCCGAGATAGTTTCCTGGTCTCAGCAACACCCAAACCAAAGCATTCTGATCTTCTGCTCCCTCATTCGCGCTACTATGGTAGATATGGACTCTCCTCGTCTCGACCAACTGAGGAAAACCCTCCGTCCATTAACATTCGCCGTGTTTGCCGGATCGCAAATTCTCGATATCATAAATGTCACCGGGGTAACGTTTGCTCTACCGAGCATCTCGGAGAAGTATGGAATCTCTGAGACCGAAGCCAGTTGGGTACTCTCTGCGTATGCGCTCACGTTCGGATCTTTTTTGCTGATTGCTGGGAGACTTGGTTTGTGCTCACTTTCCCACAACTCCTTCCTTCCTCCCTACATCATGTAATATCACTAGAGGCTAACCTCCCTAAAGGCGACGTAATAGGGCACCACAGGGTGTACTCTGTCGGCCTCCTTGTCTTCGCTATTTGTTCTGCTATTTGCGCTGGGATCGACAACGTTATAGGGCTTTACGTGGTGAGGGCAATTCAGGGCATCGCGGCGGCATGCACAATTCCAACATCCTACGCCCTTGTAGCAACTACGTTCACGGGGAAAAGCCAACAAATGGCAGTTAGTGGTCTGGGTGCTTGCCAAGCCGCTGGCGCCGTTATCGGAACCCTAGGTACGACAAGTCTAACCTATCTCTGTAACTCCCCGGAGCATGGAAAACTAACAGTTTCCCAGTCGGTGGTGCCTTCACCACCACCTCTATAGGTTACAAAGGGATCTTCTGGCTCTCCTTCGGCCTATCGACTGCATTCGCCGTGCTGGCCTTCGTTCTCGTCCCCCCTACTCCTACAGACTTCTCTAGGGCGAAGAAACTAGACTATCCCGGGGCGATCTTCATCACCGTCGGCGCCCTCCTCCTCGTCTTCGGCTTCACCGAAGCCCCCACAGACTGGAACCAGGCAAAGGTAATCGCACCCGTCGTCCTCGGCGGCGCAATCATCATCTTCTTCATAATCTGGGAGGAATTCATCGTGGAGAAATACTTCTCCCTGGAACCCCTCATCCCCAGGAAAGTCTGGTCATACCACAACTTCGCCCCCATCGTCTCGATAACCGGCTTCACCTACGCCACCTTCTTCATAATCCTCCTGAACGGCAGTCAATTCCTCATCCGCGTGCAGGGCAAGTCGCAGATAACGGCCGCCCTCGAATTCCTCCCCGTCTCCATCGTGGCCCTGATCGCCATGTTCGCCCTGGGCGCCGTGTACGGCCGGGTGCCCCCCAAATGGGTCATAGCGGTGGGCGAGATCCTCGGCATCGTCGGCATCCTCCTCTTCTCGCGCAACGAGGTGAACACCAATTTCTGGAGGTACACCTTCACCGGCGAGTTCGTCATGGTCCTCGGCATGGCCGGCTACTTTGTCAATTATCTCAACGTCGCCATGTCCAGCGCGCCCAACGATATGCAGGGCCTCATCGCCGGCATCCTACAGACCGTGGCGCAACTGGGCACCGCTTTGGGATTCGCCATAGCTAGCTCGTTGATCCATGGCGAGACGAAGGAGGAGTTGAAGGAGGCTTACAGGAACTCTTTTTATACCGCTATGGCTTTTGGCGCCGCTAGCTTCATTCTTGCGGTCGTGTTTATCAAGAGTTCCATGGTTTCCCAAAAGGGGGTCGAATCACAGGGAGAGGGATTGGTGGAAGGGAGCCCGAGCAGTGACAAGGCGGCCAGTGACGACGAGAGCACGATGGTAGGCACCGCGGTGGGGACTAGGAATCCATCCATAGAGAAGAGCGTGGTTTGAATCAAGTTTTTTTCTTTCATTATCTCTTCAATTTTCTCATGGGTTTCACGGCACTCTAGTTCTGTCCTATTCTTCATTAATTATTCTTTTCCCTTTTTTTTCTTCTTTTCTTCTTTTTCTCTTTTACGAAAAAGATCAAAAGAAAATTATTCCCCTTTTTTTATTTATGAGATCTTTAGTACCTTATTACCTAGAAATAGGCTGGAGGAGGTGGTGGATTGGGTGTTTTTGTCGTCCAGGCCTAGCTATGATATCTTATGTGTAAATTGGTGGCGCGGATTAATGGATATAATATTATAGATTGGTATGCAAATCTTTCGATTAACGTATCATACCGGAACAAATACCTCCTCCTCCTCCTCCTCCTCCTCCATCGGGTGCAACTTGCTTGATGCACCTGAGATAACGAGCCCCCGACTGTGAAAAAGACAATTGAAAACACCCGCAAGCCCAAACAACCCACCACACCTCTAGAATCACCGAGGGGTTCTGGAATATCCACAGCTACGATACAGCACATGACAGTGGGAAGACCCCACCCATCTATCCCCAAGCCCCACAGTATTATATTCATGCAAGGCGAATCCTACCTATCATTACTTATCACTCGTGTCACATCCTCCTGGCGCTATGGTCATTTAGTAACCATCAAAACGACAGGGCCCCCCAGCAATCATAATATATCTCGAAACTCGGCTTGGGCTGGAAATATTTAGCACATCTGGAGCATAATAATAATACGTATATATTATATATTTATTCCAGCCCTCAGCTCCGTCCGGGGTTTATGCAGAGCTGTGGTGTCGTCGCCGGCGCATGAACTGGGTATGATAATATGATAGCTCAAGGTGTGTTGCAATGCATAATAATCCTTCCCGTGCAAAAAGCCTGGTCTTGGCGGGTATTATTATTGTTCCTTGAGGGAAAAGGACATAATATCCTAACTTACCACTCCTCACCACTTCTACCAATAGGATAATTAATAAAAGGTAAAAAATAAAATAATAATCCCGACCCCTTTTTTGTGTGTGGGTGATGTTATCGCAAATTAATTTTGGATTTTTTCCCTCTCTCTATGCTGTTTCTGCTTATATGGTGGTTGAGTAATGATATTATGATGATAGCTTGAAAGACTGCGGTTTTGGTTGGGGTTTGGCTTCTGTCCGGTTAACTTACCGGATGACCCCAATTGCGCTCTGGTCTGTGGATTGTGTGACCATTGTCGATTTTATATACCATTTTTCACTCACAAACTTTAATGCTAACTTTAGCTTTTATACTTGTATGATACCTCCGCAGGTATCCGTGGGAATATTAGTGAACAGTTAATCTAAGTTGGCCGACAAAATAATCCCTGTCCCGCAAGAAATTTCTTGGGCACTTGTACTACGGTATGATACCGTAGGAGTGCAAATCTAAGTACGGTAGTCCGATTACTGCCCCAATAATTTGCCCTACTAAGTTACCCGTGCACACCTTTCACCGACTCACCTTAATTGATTAGGTTTTGATCAGGAAATCATCATTACTCGTTAAAAAAATCAAAAAAAAATCTATATAGTACCAGCCACCAGCTCATTTCCGATTCAAGCCCACCCAAACTGAAATAGTCTGAAAGTAGTCTACAACAGCCAGCACATCGAAATACAAGAGACAGAATGAGAATATTATGGAAAGCCGAATATAAAAGAAAAACAAAAGCACTTTCGTGTTTTAGTCCCAGCTACGCGTTCGATACCTAGTACCTGTATCCACCGTTCATGTTGTCAGAACCGGCTTTCTCCTCAAAGGGCCTAGGACTGACGGAGCGCATTCTTAAGCTGTCTCCGGGACTGGACGGTCGATAAGTGGAGCCCGTGATCTGTGGAGATATGCCGCCGCTTCCTGGTGGTGGAGGAAAGTAAAGATTGTCACCTCTTTGGCCGGGAGTGGCACTATTGGCACTGTGATAGGATGGTGGTGCGGGTGATGAGCGGCCTCTAGGCGTGTGAAGAGATGGACTGCGCGATGGGGGGCCAGCATGAGGTCCGCCGAGGGGGCCATCGCCCCAGCCTTTTGGGATGCCATCAACAACCTCATTGTGGCCCGGAACGACAACATCCCCGCCACCACGAACTTTCCCGACCACCATACCCTTTGCAACACCTTTTACGATGGCTCTTCGAGACACGCCAGACGCATCCACGTATACTAGGCCAACATTCTTCACTGAGCCAGTAAGCCCGTATGCAACCTCTCTGGCTTCTGGGCCATATTTGTGCCCAACCACAGTTGTGGCTGCAATAGAGCTCGAGGCTAATAGAGATTTTGACGCATAGTCGATACCGTCAGCGATTGTCGAGAAGGCTACTAACGACTTGTTTAATAACCCTGGATTTGCCGGCCTCCCTTTCTCTTTCTCAGAGCGACCGGCAATTCTAGCACCGAGATTCTGCGCATGTTTGGACACCTGACCAACAGCCTGCGCAGAAAATTTGGCAGCGCTCGAGGAAAGTGTATGGATTTGGCGCACACGGTTGTGGGTGCTGGGGTCGAACGTGAGGGGCGTTTCGCTAGGCTTTGTCTTTTTGGTAAAAGTGTCCGCTCCCGATTGGAGAGCGTTTGAGATATATGAGCTTGTAGTGACAATTAACCGGGATGCAGTTGCGGCAGTTCCGACGATTGTCGAGTTTTTATAAGCGGGGTCGAGAGCGTCCTTCAAGTAATCTGCGGGGCGGATCTGAGTTGGGGTTAAAATATATTTCTTTTGGGAATCCCATCTCCAGCCAAGCAAGGCTTTATGCAGACTGCGGTAGAAAAAAACTTACGGTGACTTGGCCTGAACCATCCTCTGGTAGCGAAACCTCAACAGGTTCTACGCCGGATTAGCTACATTCCCTCACCTTGTAATGGTAATGCGAAACAAACCTTTACTTCCGGGTTGTACCCCAACGGCATGAACTTGATAACCATCGACTTCACCAACCTCATGTCCATTCTCCTCATCAATCAAGACCAATCTCCCTTGAGATTTCTCGTCCCGATAGGTGCTCGGGTTATACGGGGCAGGGGGCGCACTAGCGCTCCTATTTCCAGATCCTGCACCCTTCTCGCTTGCATAAGAGCTCGGCTGATATGCTGGTATGGCGGCTCCTCCATCGCTAAACGCAATCCACTGGTTTATCGTGGTGGCGAAACTGTCAGCCACCTGCGCCCAGGTCACCTGGAGGTCAACTCCTTCGGCACTGAATTCTAGGTACTCTCGAGGAACAATCTGATCTCCTGGGGGGAAAACGACGAGCAGTGCGCCTTCCTCTGGTGCTCGGAGCTCAATGGTAAAGGTGGAAGGGTCAAGTCTCTCGGCTCTTTGTTCACCGTAAAGGCGGGTGTTGAGCTCCGTTGCTCCGGAAGTGGAGATGAATTTGATGTGTAAAAACTCATCTTCAGGAATTCCAACCGGAGGCTGTGCAAACTGACGCTCATGCGAGAGGGTGAGGGTCCCGGTGACCTGGTTTGGATGGGATGGTTTGATGATCTGGACCCCCTTGAAGGAGAAGACGCTGGTTAAGCTACTCATTATCGAAAGCGAAAGGAGATAGTAAATCAGGTGACAAGCGTGAGATAAGGAGCGATAAAGTTTAATGTGTGGAGATAGAGAGGAGGAGTAAAGGGAATGGTTTCGAAATTCAAAGGAAGGGGGGCTTCGTCCAAGATATAAGGGAAAGTATAATAGCTTGGCTCCGGGGGAGCATACGTACGCAAGGCCTAAACGAATTCAATCATAAACGAGACGACAGGCGAGCAAGGGTCTGAGTGGCCATTTTCCAGGTGTGTTTATATTCGTCCCTACTATTTCCTACGGGATCCAAGAACCGGATAGGTTAGGTTCAGGAGAGGAGCAACGGATGACGCCGAGATCGCCTGCCAGATCCCAGCCATAAAACGTACTCGTACAGTACTCGAGTACAGCACCGCCCCTTTGCCACGCTCCCTCTCTCCCTTCCTCGTTTCTCAGCGCGAAGCAAACCAACAGACATCAAAATTTAATCCCTTTTATCTAACGGGATATCGAGATTTCCAGCTGGAAAGGCGAGGAGGGAATGGCAGAAAATGAGGGGGTGAAGGAGGGGAAAGAAAAAAAGGGAGGCGGTGCAAAGCCTGCAAAAACCTGTGCCAAGAGGGCCTGTGGCTGGGCTGCTGACTCGATGCCCGACTGATCAGCGCGATGGACTTCGTGATGTTGTCTGAGTGTGGAACGCAAAAAAGGTCGTTGACCCTCCATCGGGAACCAACGAGGGTCCTTTGAATTCACTGCCGCCGACTCTACTCGAGTACTGGTATCACGCCTTCGAGCCGCTACACGCTACACCATCAACCCCCCCATGTTGTGGAGACAAACTCTAAGTTTAACTTTCGACCCCTGGGTGAGCGCGAAGCTATATATAAAACCCGTAACCGCCTCCACCACCTAACCACCGGCACCGATTTCGCTGTGATAACGTTAGCCCACTCTACGATGCAAGTAGAGCTAGCACTGTAATCCAGAGTTTATCTTCATTTTAGAAGTCACCCATCAAGGAACGATGTCAGTGATAAATCTCGCGCCCGCCTGGCCCTCTTGAGTGATTTTTCTCCTAGTACAAATGTCCATGAATCCTGTCTCGAATGCGGTACCGGCACGTGATCGCTGCAGCACCGCGTTCCGAAGGCAGTGGCTACCCTTATGACAAGGAGATGCGCACATAAGTCACAGTGGAGGGCACATGTCGGACTTGATTCCCTTCCTGAGGGAAAAATAAATCTTCTGGCCAGCCACCTCTGGCTATATCGCTACCATACACATTGATACCTGTAACTTTACCTCGTCTTAAATATGGCGAGCGGACGTAATCAGAGACAACTCAGGATTTGGGTTTTTCGGATAATAATAAAAATGTACCAAAATGACCCTTCTGGTGTTCACTGAATTCATATCTATGCACTACTGTCGGACGCGTGGATAGCCATGTCATAGATTACGACCAAAGGACGCAGTCTCCATATTGGAGGTGTGGAGGGGGCCCTCCCCATGGACAGCACGAGTAGGCCCCTCGGTAGTTCCCTATGAATGAAATTATTGAGCCTCTCCCAACCTTGCACGGGAGACCTCCTGGGCTACCGTAAAAACTCTTGGGATCCGCTGTCTCCGTCGAGACCTGGGGCGTGTTGCTGTTAGATTCCTTAGCAAAGTCTGTTCCTGCATATTTGCCAAGGCATGAACCTGTAAATGAGCCTCCCTTAACATAGTATTACTAAGCGAGAGTCAAAGTCCGCTCCCGGAAGCCCTTCGCCATAGTATTGCACCTGTGGTGGAGTTGAACCTCCATAATATTATTATATGGTTCCGAAATAGGGGTTGCCCTTACAGCCAAATGAAATCGAGATCTGGGATTCTAAATTAGGGATAGCCCCTTCCTAAGAAATTATGATGCCATTTTCTCTGGAATTATTTAGATAGCGAATTCCCCCTGGTCCACGGCTCTGCTTTCACCAAACTCGAAGGGGGAGCTGTTGTGGCTTGTGCTCGTTCACCGTTATCAAAATAGCTTAATTCAACACAATGCTCGCCGCGGGCTTTTGCGCTTTTATAACCCTTTCCGTAAGGTGGGGAAAAAAGGGAGAGCAGCTGAGGAGTGAGAGTTTGTACCAAAGTACCGGTATGATACTGGCCAAGTTGGGATGCACAAAGCCGGGGATAAAGGGCCACTTTATTCCTGCCATACGTCCTGCATGCTTTGGTTGTAGGGGACGATATAGTGGAAGAATAAGACCTGTGAATGCTTTACAATTAAATCTCTAGATTTTATGTATCATGCTCTTGAACTACCAGTACCGCAAAAACTGGCAAGAACGGCCACCGCGCTAGTAGTCGAAATAAGGAGCGGCTGAGCTGAAGCTTAAGATTGCGTCAAAATAAGAGCCCTGAAGGGCCTAGTTCTGGCCACAAAGGGTTAGCCTATGGCGTCTCATTGCGATTTCGAGACAAAACTTGGGTGAAAATCTTATTTGGACGTACTAGCGCCGTGGCCGTTCTTGCCAGTTTTTGCGGTATCATATCATGGCTGGAAATTCATGTACTGTACTTACTGGGGTTTGGTATGCCCACGTTTTCCAAGAACCTCGCCTGGGGCCTAGCCGACCGCACCGTAGTATATTAGGTCATAGTTTAGCTGACGGCGAACTTAAAAGGAAAAGAAAAAGAAAAGCGCAAGGCACATACTATGCCACACCCTATCCTAACAGGCATGGCAAAGGCAGCGTAAGTTGCCTTAGATCCAGTACTTGCTAAATGAGCTGCCACCGCCTGTTTTTTCCCCTCATTAATTCTGCATTGTTTATAGTATCATAACCTATGGGTACTGTATAGCACAAGGCAACCTCCCGATAGAAGCAGATGCCCCCATAAACCGCACTCACAATCCGATACTCGAGAGAAAAGAGAGAGAAAGAAGAAAGCTAAGTCCAGATCCCAGATTGGCACTAATCCTTGAAGTAGCTGTGGAGCGTTCGGGTATTTACACCCTAGGAAGCAATCAAGAAAAGAATGAGACTGAGACTTGACCACCGAACTGCGACCTACACGTGTAGAACCGGGAACCCATATCGCCCCTTCTTCCGAACCTAACCCCCCCCCTTCGCTAAAACCCCTAGGGAGGAAGTCATGAACGCTCACTCGATTAAACAAAGTTGTGAAGTACCCAGGGGTGCCACGGGGTGCCACGGGGGTGGTGTCGCAGCTAGAAGGGCATAGGAAAGGTTACGCATCCTGGGCCCTGAATACGGGGGGCGATGCTCCCGGGCCTCTAACACTATACTGATCCCCCATAGCTATGCCAAGCCAGCGAGAGAAATGCTCCGTCTGATGTGTCCGAATGGCCGGGGTTGTCATTCACACGATATGTGTTGTGCCCAAACGACCTGGCCTGCAGGGGGCAGTGACATGTCCCCATTTTAATAGTCTCTTCATTGCTCGTGGTGCTTTCTCCTCGCAACTGCCTGCGCTGTTGGGATTGGTAGCCCCCAAGTCAAGAAACAGTTTTCCTACCGTACTCCTTCATGCCCATTAGCGGAAGCCCAGGATAACGCTCTCTAGCTCTGTCTTATTCCCTGCATGTCAAGGTTAACATCTCTCCGGCTCGACATTAGCTTCGCCACTCCTTGGTTCCCTGACATAGCAACCTACATTAGTGGAGTGAGGGCCGCGGAATCTCTTTAGTTGAGATAGCAAGCCATCTCGCACAACTTGGCGTTTCTCTTCTGACATGGACTCCCAAGTACGGGGAGTGCTGGAGAAAGAGAGTTGTTTAGGGAGGCGGTAGTAAATAAGGGTGAGATGCCCCTGATATGCCCGAAATCGGGATATGTTAAATAAGTCTCTTTACCGGGAAAGCCGGGTTGAGAGAAGGGATACTCCCGGGGAGTAAAATGGATCAGACGGATAGCTGAAGCTTTCTCGTCCACTGCAACAAGTCCTCGACAGCAGCAAAATAAGGGCTGTATCTGGGGAACATCTTCGGTATTGAACTCAATGGATCTCATTTCCGTTGTGGGGGCACGGTGGCACATTCAAGACATTGAAGGAGCTGGTTTTACCAAAAGAGTCGGTATTGCTAGCTCTGGGCTTGAGATTTTTGGACATTCTCAAGTGTGTCTTTTCCTGCAGAGCTGTGGGGGATCTATTGAGCAAGTTAGGTCAGTCTATGAAATTCTTGAGGACTAATGGATCGCCGGGGGCATCGCGCAGCACGATCTTGCGGATGAATTCTTGGTCGAATCAATCCAGCTTAACCTTCTGGAGCACTAGAGTCTAGTTGTAGCACTAGGCGGGCACCGCAAAATATGATACTGTGCCATTGAAAATCTGGCTCGCGAGGTACTGCAATATTGTTCTAGTGTTTTAATCAATGGAGAACAAGGAGAAAAGGAGGGGGATCCCTTTTTCTTTTTCTTTCTCCCCTCGCTGGTGCGGGGCCTTCGCCTGTAGTAGCCTTGTGGGTCGGGGTGCCACCGGGTTTTTCTGATGGGTTAATGATCAAGGGGAAGTTTTATGATATCTACAAACTCTAGCATTTCCATTGATATTCGAAAGAGGTTGGGATTGATCTCTTATAGTCCGAGCATCACAAATTACCCCAAAGGTAGGACTGCGAACCTCAATCCGAATTTCGGAGAACCGATTAACCAGCAACTGACCCCGCCAACTGTCATGCCTGGAGGCGTAGGCTGGGAGCACCCAGATGCAGGGGTACGAGAGCACAGAGAAAACCGACCCCCTCAGCCCGGGCTTAAGACAAAAAAAAGGCAAAAGAGCCGGACCCGACTGGCAAAGGCAACTCCAACGTCGTAGCCTGAGGTTCTATTATTCGAGTTCTTACCATAAGGTAGTAACATGTAACTTATGAAGGAAACAATAAAACTAAATACCCCACACCTCATACCTATGGCTAGGGACATCAGCACAACCATGAAAGTGATATATCATACTATTCCTAGCCGCATAGGATGCAAAAACAACACCCCACTGCAGAGTGCCTAACCGCCGGAAACCACAAAGCCACATGCCCTATAGCAGTATCTCTGGATATCAACATAATATTATCAAACCAGCATATCCACTCAACAGACTAACGGTATGCCCTATATGTAATCCAACATGTCATGCCCCTCAAGTCCCTCGCTTATCATAGCACGAATATATATCACTTCGACAAGTTGCCTTAAAACTTCTAATAGATTAGTCAACGATAATATCGTTTGGGATCCATCCAGGGCCCCCCGATGTCCCTGCCACCTTGACACCCGAGCCCCAAAATCACTGCGCTGCTGTGGGCTTGGGCTAGCCGAATCCTGCCAACTCAGGAGCTCTGAAGGTTCCGCAGACTTTCCATCCATCTCCTTTATTTCGTCTAGGTACTCACACTACTTCTCGCGGGGATACTGTATTGCCTCGAGTTATACGGGCTTTCGCCAAGATAGGGCATTGCCAACGGTTCTGCCGTATTGTGCCGGATATTTGAAATCGCCCTAGTTGGGAAGCGGTTCAAAAATCTAGGCTAAAAGCGAACACACCCCAAGGAAAACATAATTGAGGAAGGCTCCCCATAACTACCGGAGAACTGCTCTTCTTCTTCAATACTGTGGACTGATTTTTTTTTGGGGGTTTTTTTATAGTTGAGGGGACATTTGGCAAGAGATGCAGTGTCCAAGACAACGAGGCTGAGTGTAGGAAGCATGCATCTACGGGTTGCAGAGTCTGGCATGGCGATCAAACAAGCGCCGGGCACTACTCGAGTATGGTAAGCCGCATTGCTTCGGATACGTACGACCAAGTTCGGATACTGTCCCTCCTTCCACGCACTATCATACGAGCCCAGAAGACTTTCCGCTTGCCCTCCCCGCCACTCAGTAGAGCGAATCGGGATAGAAGCTTATAACCCCCCAACAGAGGCATGTCTAAAGAGAGTTGTCAAAAAGACTCTTGCTGCTCTGGTGCTGTTTTCTGGCGTGTCCGGATGTCTATTCTTTGGATATTGCAATCCCTGTAACATCCCGTGCGGTCTCTGCGGTCTGGTGTCCACCTCGGGTGGTAAAGATTCAAGAGGCTGTACTGTACCAAAGCAAGCGCAACACACTTTTCACTAGAATTCAGGTTTTCAATTGCACGCACTGCAGACCTCGTTATCACAAAATTTCTGTCAATGATGTTACTCGATTAGGCGCCACTAAAAAAAGGAATGTGTCGTTCCAAGCTCTCGTTTGTTGCTTGGCAATCCAGAATCTCAATTCCTGGGCATCCAATGGGGGGCCCTTATTTGCTGTCGGTTCTTTTTTTCGGGATGTGTTTAACGTTAATTTTTTGATAGCTCTAGTTGGCGGTGGCACCGGGGAACCTTAAGCAACACCCCCGTCCTAGCGAAAACCCCCAGACCTGTGCCGCATAGCTCGAGCTAATCCGGCGCTTAGACTCGGTCTTTACTAACCTTCGCCTCAATAATTCCTTCACCATCTTCCAATGCACATCTAGCTTCACCTTGTCGATTATTAACCCCTGTTCACCTTATTCATCAACTCCTCATCCTAGCTCGTAATGTATTTTTGCTTACTCCGCCACAAGTTCTTTGTTGATTAGAAAATTTCTCACCAATTCAATCATGAACTCCCTACCCGCCCATCAACATAAACCCCACCCCATCACCCATTACAAACATACATTAAAGCTAACCTAAAATATCCCCGAGAAAATTACCGCAATTATGGTAAGGAGCAAAGCCGTTGACGGGGCAGTGCGATTCCCACTATTCGGCTTCCCAGTGGGGGAAGTAGTGGTCCCTTTACTGCCCCCAGAAGAGGTCGAACTTGGGGAAGAAGTGCGGGTGGTTGTTGCATTGGTTCCATTTGACGGCGTAAGTAGCTAATGACACAATTAACCTTTCGCCTCGGACAGAACCCACCTCCGAGGAAGAGAGACGAACCTTATCAATGACATGCATAACTCCATTCTTGACAATCACATTCCCCCTCACTACTTTCGCTTTGCCACCCCCGCCACCTTCAACATATAAAGATCCCCCTTCACGGACCACTTTGATACTCTGTCCCTTCATTAAAGTCGGATACTCTGTCCCCGGTTTCAGGTCCGGCGAGTATGTCGCTTTCCCGAGTGTATGGAATGTAAGTGCATCCGTGAGCTGTGCCTGTGAAAGTTTCCCCTCGGGGTTTCCTTGCGCAGTGAATGCATCCTGGGTTGGTGCGAAGCACGTCACGCCCGGTGTAGTATCAACCGTTTGGGCGAGCGCGGCACGTTTGAGTGCTTCGAGGAGTGAGTTTAAGGTTAGTTTTTCCATTGAGCTTGTGCACGTCTGCGGGAGCGACAGTAGACTGTTTCCTCCGGCGTTAGCTCGGTCGCCCCCCCACCGGTACCGGAAGGAAGAGGAAGTGGAAAGAAAGAAACCAAAAACTCACTCATCAACAATGTGCACATATCCATTCCCGTACCTAATATCTGTCGTCACAATCGGTGCACTGTTCCCTACTCCTCCGAAAACCTCCAGCTTCCCAGGCGCGTTTGCCTCCCCCGAACTCCCGTACTGCGAAGCATACACCATATTCCCACCACTGCCATTGCCAAGGTTGGTATACTGCGAATCTTGCAAAAACGTCGCCGCAGCGACTCCCCCGGACGATGTCAAGTTGGAAGCCGGAAACGAGCCATTCATGATGTGGTACGACAACATCGCCTCCATTTGCGATTGCGAGGGGGCGCTCCCACCGTTGGTGGTGTTCGTAGTGAACTTGGCGAAGGCTGTGTTGGAGGGGGCAAGGAAGGTGCGCTGACCGTAAGACTTGTCATCGAGGAGCTGGGTGAGCGCCGGATTGTTGGTCAGTATTGAGCGCAGCGTGGATAACTTCCCGTCCGTTCCTAAGGCGTCGGCGACGTTTTGTGCTTGGATGCCTACGGCGGAGGCGAGGAAGAAGAGGAAGAGGGGAAGGAAGTAACTCTTCATCTTTATTTCTTAATCTTGCTTTCCCCGAGCAATCGATTGCCTCAATGAGTTAATTCGGAGGGGGGAGGAGAGTAACAATTTATCGATACCGATAGCACTGGCATGCTATCCCGGCTGAGGCGATCCTGGGTATTCATACTTATACCGATTCCAAATCCCCAACCCAATCAAGGCAGTAAAACCCCACCACAACCACCGGTACTGTACCACCCACCACAAAGGACCCATACCATACCAGACAGCCCGATAGCACCATACCACTTCCGCACCCAACAACGCTCAGCCGCAGCAGACCACGCACGCCCCCCATCCCCAAGTGTCAAGTGCAGCCATCAAAAGATACTTGTCTACAAACGTTGAATCTATCCCAATAAATATAGCTTCCTCTTTCCTTTCTTCCCTTCTCCTTTCGTCTGCCGTGGCACCCGGGACAGTCTTAGTGCAGTACCGGATGAGTACTGTAACCGATATGAAAGAAAAAAAAAAGTAACCTAAATATAAGTCCTTATTTGTGATAAGGCAGGGATAAAAAACGGATTTGTGTCGAGTGAATAAACTTTGGGGGAAAAAAAACACAGGGCTCTAGACATTGGAAACCCAGACTAGCTGCATTGGTGTCTCTGCTTCTCTCTGAAACACGAATTTTAGAGGTTCTAAAGGGCCTCCGAGAGTCTCGAGTGATCTCTACAAGGACAATTTGTCCTGGGGCTAACCTCTAATTATTGGCTTGGAGTATCTTGCTACTGGTGGGATAATGTTCCTGGTATCCACTCCAGGTTGTTTGTGTCCGCCAAGGCTCAATAAACCGTTCCATTAATGACTTGTCTGCTCACTACTGCCTTAGGGTCTTTGCTGACCTTTTTTCCCGACTCCCTCATCCCGAGTCAACCAATCCTATGAGACTTGTTCTATGCACGGTTAGGATTGGTCAGCTTAGTTACGCATTCCGCGGAGTAAGAAAAACACTGTCGATGCCCAAGTACGGCCCAACGTGCACTTTCCGGGAGCCCGAGTTCGAATTTTGGGAGGTGCATGAAGTGGCGGGAAGAGGAAGAAGGAGAGGGACAAAAACGGAGCACAAGTAGTCATATTATATCACTCGTTAAGATTGGTTTAGGCTCCTTCTGTACCAGTACTGCTCTAGTTAACGATATGGGCGTAATAGTATGTGGAGATGGACGATGAGGGAAGTAGGTATCGTATTTCTAGCGCCCGGTAGTTTTGCTAATAGTGGATTTGATGAATAGCCCGTCGCAATTTTGCTTGGGGGTGGGAGGAGGGAAGGGAAGGTGAGAGTGTGCTGCTGCAGAATTTTTCTGTGATGGGTATTGCGCAGTACTGCACAGGAGTACAAGATATAAATAGGCCGACTTTAGGATTCCTGTGGTCAAAAGCATCGTAATTATTAGCACTAAAAACGGTTTTCTTCCGTTTTTGCCGGTACTGCAGGACGCATCTGTGCTCGACCGAATGGTAGTGCTCAAATAGTAGTAAAAGCACACTAGTGATCAGCCGCCGACTCATCTACCCCCCCCCCCCCCCCCCCCCAAGAGGCCCCCCCGGGGGGGGCGGGGGGGGGGTGGGGGGGTGGGTCGAACGA
>Ga0307513_10005848_pt1 | contig 16165 bp, 13 predicted proteins | sample 15_EM_MG_FD_202174 | JGI IMG/M metagenome (GOLD analysis project Ga0307513, IMG submission 202174) | Populus trichocarpa ectomycorrhiza microbial communities from riparian zone in the Pacific Northwest, United States - 15_EM | ecosystem: Host-associated > Plants > Roots > Unclassified | place... | reverse complement strand
TGATCCGGCTCGCCCGAAACATGGTGCACACCACCGATTCCTACGACGGCGACAAGCTGTTCACGGTGCAGAACGGCAAGCGGGTACTGACCCCGATGCTGCTGGTCATGGTGGCCATCGGCGGCACCGACCTGCTGTTCGCGCTGGATTCCATCCCGGCCATCTTCGGCCTCACCCAGAGCGTCTTCCTGGTGTTCACCGCGACCGCGTTCTCGTTACTGGGCCTGCGGCAGCTCTACTTCCTCATCGACGGCCTGCTCGACCGGCTGATCTACCTCACCTACGGCCTCGCCGCGATCCTGGCCTTCATCGGGGTGAAGCTCGTGCTGCACGCGATGCACGAGAACAACGTGCCGTTCATCAACGACGGCCAATCGATTGACGTCACCGAGATCAGCACCGGGCTGTCCCTGAGCGTGATCATTGGGGTCCTGATCGTGACGATTGTGGCCTCGCTGGTCAGCCCCAGGGGCATGGCGCAGAACGCGGTCTCGGCGGCCAGGCGGTACGCCACGGAGTACCTGGAGATCGAGACCGACAGCAAGCGGCGGGAAGAGATCTTCGCCAAGCTGCTCGCCGTGGAGGCTCACATCAAACGCCTGCCCGAGAAGTACCGGGCCCGGATCCGGGACGAGGACAAGCTGATGGCCCTGCTCGAACGCGCCCACGCCCAGCACGATTCAGGAGCGCGAGGACGCATAACCAAGTAGGGCGGCCAGGCCGAGCGCGCTGCGCGGAGCGTAGGCCGTGCGCCACAGGCCACCATGGGCAGCCTCAAACGCCTCGTCCTGCCAGGGGTGTTCGTGGTGCACCGGCTCGGTGTGCAGGTCGTGCACGAGCAGCGCCGCCATCAAGGTGTTCGCGGTGGCCGGCTCGAAGACCTCAACCCCGAAATGATGCGCCCCGGCGAACGCGGCGGCCAGCGCCCGGTTCTTCACCACCGATCGGGTGCGGGTGGAGGGCGCAACGTGGAACGACACCCGCGTCCCGGCGGAGCGCGCGACGGTGGCCCGCCAGCGTTGGATTCGTTTGGCCAGGGCGTAGTTCGGGCCCTGCGCCGGCACCAGGCTGTCGCAGATCCCGGGATCGGCGCCGGGCAGGTAGGCACGGTGCAGCAATCGCCCTCGGGTCACCGTGCGCAGCGGCCGGCCGAGCAGCTTGGCCGTCGTCGAGCGCCGCTGATAGGCGTCGGTGGCGTAACGCACCGCCTCCCCGGGGACGGCGAACACATCCGTGGGGGTGGCCAGGAAGGCCAGGGCGATGTCGTCGCGGTCCTGTTGCAGCCGTCGGGTCAGCGCGTCCACTGCCGCGGCCACCCGCACGTGCGTCCCGCCGTCGGCGTACACGTAGTTGCCCAGCACCAGCCGTCCGGGCAGGCCGGTCAGCCAGTCCGCGATCGCCGGCATCTCGGTGATCAGGTCGGCCCCGGCCCGATCGAGCACAGCACGATCCAGGTCAGCGGCTTCGGGCCCGTCGCCGCCCTCGGCGCGGTCCGAGCCGATGGCCGACACCGGAACCAACAGCCGGCCGGCGCCGCGGCGAGCGCTCTGCAGAATGCGCTCCCAGACGGCGGGCCGAGGAACATCAACCGCTGCCACGGTGGCACCCCAACCCAGCAGCGCCGGCAGTGGGCCCATCTCGGCACCGGCACCGAGGAGGACCACGGTGCGCCCGTCCAGACGCAGCCACTCGGGGTGGGCCAGGACCGCCTCGATGGCCGTCGCCACCGATGGCTCGACCACGCCTGCCTCAACCCAGCCGACAACCCGCTCCCGAATATCGTCCCCGCGAAGTTCGCGCCCCCGATAGGGCAGGACGAACTCCCCCGGTTCGGCGCTGCCCCGCACCTCGGCGGTCTGCAGCACCCGAGCGGCCTTCTCGGTGGACGCTGCCGTCAGCGGGGCTTCAGTGCCGTCCGCGAGCACGATCCTCAGGTGCTCGTGCACCGCGTCCAGACCCGCCGTGGCGATCCCGAGCCAGCTCTCCGGCGAGGTCAGGCCCGCCTCCAGCAACCGGCGAAAATGGACAACGTAGCTGGTCCGCCAGGCGGTCTCCTGCTCGGCGGCCCGAGCACCGGCAGGGTCGACGGGACGCAGGGCAGCCGCCACCACGCGGCGACCGAGGGCCGCCGTGCTCCGCCGCCCGTCCGTCGTGGCAGGGAAGACGATGCCCGCCACCCGCTCGTCCTTCACCTCCCCGAGCCTACCGCCGCTCCCCTTCCCCCGGTGATCATGGACAGCTCTCCCGTTCGGGCCGATTGGGCGCAATCGGCACAGGCGGCGACTCCCATCCCGGCAACGATCCGCATATCGTGGCGCTGTCACCGGTAACCTCGAGCGAGAGCCACGAATGTCCATTTCGCAGAACCAGCGCCGCCGAGGCCGCTCCGGCGGTTCGGGCGTGCCTGCTGGACGCGAAAAGGCCTCGGGTTCGTCGTCGGACACGGATGCGCTCGCCGGGCTCCGCCAGGCTGTGGCCGACCTGGATCCAGGAGCCTTCGCCCGGCATTTCTCCGAGGACGGCTGGGTGCGGGTACCCCGGCCGGAGGGGGACGTGGTGCTGCGCGGCCCGAAAGAGATCGAGCAGCTCGGTCACGAACTGCGCCAACTGCTGATCGACCTCACCTGGACGCCCTCCCAGCGGTTCGTGGCCGCGGGTCAGGTCGTCGAGGAAGCGGTGGCCTGGGCCCGGACGGCGCCCGGAGCAGGTCTCTGGGGGCCGGCCGGCGACGACCCGGATGGAGAACCCGGCGAGATCCGGGTGCCGATGCGCGTGGTCGCGGCGCTCGATCCGGCCGGCGGGATCGGCAGCCTGACGCTGTGGATCGACTGGGCCGCCCTGCATGATCCGCTCGGCGTGGACAGCGCCCGGGGCGCGGCCAGTGCGCTCGTCGCCCAGGCCCGAGCCCGCGATGCGCGCGGCCTGCGGGTGATCGAGAGCGAGCCCGGGACGGCCCCGCTCCCGGTGCCGGTCATGCCGGTCCCGGTGCCGCGCGCTCCCGGCCCGACGCGACCGCCCGCCGCCGCGCTCTGGTGGAAGCAGCACCGAGCGACGCTCGGCGGCTCGGTGATGGCCCTGGCCGCCGCGGCAGTGATCGGCTGGGTCGCGGTCAGCGCGCTCCGGCCGATCCTCGACGGTACGAGTGCGAGCGGGCCCACGCCGACCGCCGGCCCCTCGGTCCTGGCCAAGGCCGGAACCAACCCCACCGCCCCGGCCAGCACCACCCTGCCGGGCAAGAACGAGGTCCCGAAGATCACCAAACCGCAACGCAGCACGGTGCCGGAGGTCCAGCCGGGCGAGCCGGTGGAACTGCAGTCGGCGTTGCTCTTCCAGACCAACTCGTTCAAGCTCACCGACTACGCCCAGAACCGGCTGCAGGGGATCGCCGACCGGATCCGGGACGAGAAGATGACCGGCAACATCCAGGTCAACGGCTACACGGATGACCGCGGCAGCGAAGCGTCCAACAAGACGCTCTCCGAGAACCGAGCGGAAGCGGTCGCGACCGCCCTGGCGCCCAAGCTGCTCGGGCTGCCGGTCAAATTGTCGGTCCAGGGTTTCGGCGAAACTGCCGCCGACTACGACAACAGGACGACGGCGGGCCGGAAGATGAACCGCAAGGTGGTGATCGTCCTGCCCAACCCGCTGTTGAGCGGGTCAGCCTCGCCATCACCGTCGGCTAGCAAATAACCGACCAACGAAGGGCTGTCCACCCTGCTTACCCGGACACCGTGGTCTCGTCGTCCGCGCGGGTAGGGGCCGGACGCCGGACGGCGAGGAAGATCCCCGCCGCCACAATCACCACACCGCACCCGATCAGCAGCCAGACCATCCCGGCCCCGCCGGAGCTCTCGGACGTGGCATCCGCGGCCGATCCGCTAGCGGCGACCGGCGGTGCAGTCCCGCTGGACCCGGCGGCCGCGGTGAAGGCGAACCGGCCGGAGATCGGGTGCCCGTCCGCCGAGGTGACCCGCCAGAGCACGGTATAGGCCCCGGCCGGTGATCCGGGCAGGATCGCTTGGCTCACCTGGTTGTTGACGACGGTCGGCGCCCCGTCCGAGGCGCTCCCGCCCGGCCCGGTCACCTGGAGCACATCACCGAGCCCGAGCACGTTCTGGTTGAACGTCAACGTGATTCGCTCTGGCAGTGCCCCGACCTGCGAGCCGTCCGCCGGATCGGTGCGCAGCAACTGGGAGTGTGCGGAGGCGGTGCCGGCCGCGCCGAGCACGGCCAGCACCAGCAGTCCGGCGACCGCCATCAACCGGACGAGCCCCGCCGTGATCAGCCGACGTCGGATCAGCCCGGTCGACAGCGGTCGCCCGATCATGCCTGGCTACCGGTCGTGCTGTCGGCCTTGCTTCCGGCGCTACCGGCGCCTCCGGCGCTACCGGAGGCACCCACGCTGGTGGCACTTCCGGCGCTTCCCGAAGTACCGGCCCTGCGCCAGGCGAACAGGCCAAAAGCCAGACCCAGCAAGCCGACCACCAGGCCGCCGATGCCGGTCGCCCGGGCCAGTCCGTCGACCTCGTCCGCCGCGCTGGTCGGTGCGCTGGCGGCCGCGGCGGTTGCGGTGGTCGCGGCGGGCTCAGCGGCCGGAGGCGCGTCCGCGTCCGCTCCTTCCGGCAGGGCAGCGGTGAGGGCGAAGGAGGGCACCGGGTGTTCCGGCTCCTCCGCGCCCTCGGCCTGCACCTGATCCCACTTCGCCACGGTGCCGTCCGAGTAGGTCTGCACGGCCGGGAAGGACAAGGTCTTGGCGTTGGTCGGAAGCGGGCCGCCGGACAGCGCGAACTCCTGGAACTCGCCGGGCCCGACCTCGTTGCCCTTGACCGCCGTCCAGGTCACCAAGCTCGGCGCCTCGGTGAGCGTGGTGCCTTCCACCTCAACCGGCTTGGGCAGCTTCGACTTGGTGATCTTGACCGTCCAGCCCTCGAGCTGCTGCGCCGAGACGAAGACCAGCGGGGTGTCCGTGGGCAGCGTGATGGCGAGGCTGGTGGTGGACGCGGTATCGGACTCGTTCGGCACCCGGAACGTGAGCTTGGTGAAGGAGCCACCGGCGGTGGACTCCGGGATCACCCGGACGTGTGCCTGCGCGGCGGCACCGCCGGCCAGCGTGAAGGCGGCGACCGCCAGAACCGTGGCACCGGCACGGGCGAGGACAGGGGTATGCGTAGCCATGACTGATTGATCCTTCGACAGAGGGGTGAATTCATGGACGGCGGAGTGCGCGCATCGTCCGATCCACTCACTGATGACGACGGACCGGTCCCGTCCGAGGAACTCAGGGGCTCCGGAGGGAGGTCGTAGGCAAAGGGCGGATCAGCAGACGGCGCCGACGAGCATCGGTGGACCCCGCCGCCGAACCGTCCGCAGGTGCACCGTCCTCGGCACCCGCCGCGCCGCCGCAGCAACCACCGGCAGCGGCCGGACGGCGGGCAGCAACACCACGGTGCCGGGCAACAGGAACCGGAATCGCAGGCAGGCGGCGAGTGCCCAGACGGCGGCCTCACCCCGAGCCAGCAGCAGCACGAGCAGCAGGGTGGCCAGGGCGTGCGACAGTGCCATCGCGGGCGAGGGCCAGAGCCCACCAGCGGCGCTGCCGTGCCCGCCCACCCGTTCGCACACCACGGCGAAGTGTCCGTGCTCGGCGCCCATCGCCATCACATTCATGGACGAGGACGGCACGCAGCTGGGAGCGATCGACGTCACCATGAACGTCAGGTGCAGGACGATCTGGGTCAGGCCCATGCCGAGGAGGAGGCCGACCGGACCTCGCCGACCCGCAGCGAGCAGATTGACGACGATCATCACGGCCGGGACCGAGAACAGCGCCACCGCCGGCGCCACCCCTTCACCGGTGGCCAGGTGCGCAGCCGAAGCCAGGCCGACCGCGCTGACGGCGAAAAACGCCGCGCGGGTCAGCCGGAGCAGACCTGTCCCCGGAACCACAATCCGCAGCCTAACCGCCCCATACGTCAAGGTTCTCCGCCGCGGAAGGTTAACCGAGTGATCGAGAACCCGATCGAACGAACAGCGGATATCCAAGAACCCACCGTCCCCAACCGCGCGTAATCTTCACATCACAATGTGTCACCTCTAGGCTGCGATCGCGGCGACGTGGACCAGCGTTCGGTCGGCGGCGCCAGCTCCGTTTCTCGGCCGAGAGGTTAAGCAAGCCATGACCGCAGTCACCGGAGCAGGCCGTCCACCGACCCGCAAAGCCGCGCTGGCCGACCAGACCGGGTCGGGTTTCGGCCTCGGTCCCGGCCGGGCGCCGAATCCGGCATCCGCAACCGCCGGGCCACACCCAGGCCTGCGATTCACCGCGCTGGACGGGCTCCGCGGCCTCGCCGTCCCGTTTGTGCTGGCCTTCGCCCTCCGGTCGGACATCGCTCGGCTGCATGCCCCGGTCGACGTCCAGTATCTCGCCGACGGCGGCTACGTGCTGGTCACCCTGTTCTTTGTGCTGGCCGGGTTCCTGCTCTGCCGACCGCTGGGCGCCGTCCTGGCCGGATCCAAGGCCGAGGCCGCCGCCGTCGGCACCGGCCTGGCCCGCCGGATCGCGCCACTGCACCTGGTCGCCTGGGCGATCACGTTCGGCTGGCTGGTGACCGGAACTTCGCCGAGCAGCTCGGCCGGCACGGTGTGGAGTTGGCTGTCCAGCGCCCTGCTGCTGAACGGCGTCGCCGGGCCGGAGCGGACCGGCTACCCGGTGAGCTGGTCGGTGTCGGTCGCACTGTGTGGCGTGGCCCTGCTGATGGTCACGGCGTTCGCGCTTGCTTCCCTGTCCGGGCGCACCCGCCGGAAATCGCAGGACTTCGCCCGCCCCGGCTCGATCCTGCCGGCCTTCGATTCCGGACCCCTGGTCACCGGCATCGCCTGGACAGCGGCGCTGATCGGCGCCGGCTTGCTGCTGTTCACCGCACCGGAGGTGGCCAGCACCACCGGGCCCGCCGCGATCGGTCAGGCCCTGCTCGGTCTCGGCGCCGGGCTATTGAGCTTCCGCGTCCTGGAGGGGGCGACCGGCACCCTCAAGCCGCCGCTACCGCGGACCGCCCCCGCGGCCCACCCGGCGCCCGGACTCGGCTCGCTGCTGGCCCTGGCCGCGCTGTTGTTCTGCGTCTACCGCTCGGACCTGATGCACGAGCTGAAGCTGCTGCCGGTCTTCCCGATTGCGGCCGCGCTGGTGTACTTCCTGGCCCTGCCGCACGCCACCGGCCGGAGCCCGGTCAACCGGGTCCTCGACAGTCGCCTGCTGCAGTGGCTCGGCACCCGAGCGCTGGGCCTGTACCTCCTGCACGGCCCGGTCCAGCTCACCGTCGATCGAGTCTGCGAGCTGCGCGGCCTCGATCGAGAATCGACACCGGTGGCCTACGGCGTGCTCGCCGGCGTCGTCCTCGGCTCGCTGATCACCGCCGAGTTGGGGTACCGCCTGCTGGAGCGCCGGCTCGCCGCGTCGGTACCGGCTCCGGCGCCGACCTCGATGTACCGGCGGCCGCATTCGCGCCCGGAACGGATCTCCCTGATCGACCAGAATGCCATCCCGAACGAGCTGCGCCTGAGGCCCCTGCCGCGCAAGGCGACCCTCGGTGATCCGGTCGCCGAAGCCGCTGCCCAGTCCTCTGGTGCGCCCACCGAGACGCCGACCGACGCGCCGACCGCTACGCCGGCCAAGCGGCCGAGAACTCGGCCGATCGATGTTGCGGCCGCTGAATCTGCCGCTAAACCATTGACAGGAAAGGCAGTTCGCAAGACCGCCGAGAAGGTGGCAGAGGTCCCGGCCGAAGCTGCGTCCACCACGCCTGCGCGCAAGTCGGTCCGCAAGCCTGCCGACAAGCCGATCGCGAAGGCCACAGCCAAACCGGCCGCAAAGTCGATCGAACTCCCGGCCGACAAGCCCACCGGCACATCGGTTGAACTCCCCGCCGACAAGCCGGCCCGTAAAACGGCGGCCCGCAAGCCGGTCGCCAAGACAGCAGACAAGCCGATCGATCTCGACCGGCCCACCGCCAAGCCGGGCTCAGAAGATCGGGTCCTCGACGCCGACGCCAAGACCCTGGATGCCGACTCCCAGCCCTGACCCAACCGCAGCGCCAAGACACGGATCACCACGGCTGGTTAGATGCTGATCCAGGGTCAGCACCGGTTTGGACCGTAATCCGGTGCCCGGAGCCGCTGAAGAGCGTTCCAAACCGGAGCTGACCATCGCTCTGGCCAGGCGGCGACCTAACTGCGTAAACGCGGCTTGTTGATCAGCGAGACCATCCCGGCGGCGAGAACCAGCAGGCCACCGACGGCCAGCGGGATCGCGGTGAAGCCGGTCGACACGCTCGGGTCCGACCCGGAGCCGGATCCGCCCGACAGCGCCCCGGCCGCAGCGGTGGCCGTCGGGGTCCAGAGCGGGTCCGAACCGGCAATCCAATCCGGGGTCTGCGACGGCTCCGAGGTCATCGTCGCGCTCACGCTGATCGTCGGCTGCGCGGTCGGCTGAGGGTCGACCACCTCAGCGGTCGCGATCGGGTCCGGTGCCGCCGCGGTGGTGACCGCCGGGCTCGGAACCGGCGATGTCCGCTCCACCTCGCCATTGCTGCGCGCGGCGAAGAAGCTGAACGAGCCGGTCATCTTCTGGCCCTTGGCCGAGACGGCCTTCCACTCCACCGTGTACTTACCCTGCGGTGCGCCGAGCCGCAGTGCTCGCCGCAGGGTCTTCTGACCGGTGGTGATCTTGCCAGTGCCGACCTCGCCGTCCACGCTGATCACCTTCAGCTCCGCGCCACCGGAGCGCAGCGGCTCCTTGAACGTGACCGAGACCGCCATCGGCGCCCGAGCGACCACCTTCGCCGACGGGCTGAACCCGATCGTGTCGGACGCCGCGAGAGCGGCTCCCGCGCCGCCCATGGTGGTCAGGCCGAACACCGCAGAGGTGATGACCACGCGCCGCCCGAACGTTGTGAATCTCGAGTTGGTAACCCAGCGGCATGTCATATCTACACAGTGTCACCGCTGGGACGTATGAGCTGCCAGCGAATCGCCCGATCCCCGACGGTCGAACGGACGATGCCCACCGCCGGATTCCGGTTCTCTCTGTATTGGGAGCCCCTGAGCAAGCATCCTGTCGGTATGAAGGACATCGGCACGGACGCGGGCACTCCGCGGCGAGGGCGAGAGGACCCGCCGCAGCAGATCCGGTTCTGCCGTTCGACCGACGGCAGCAAGATCGCCTACGCCCGGCATGGCGATGGGCCACCCCTGGTTGTCGCCGCGTGCTGGCTGAGCCATCTGCAGTTCGACTGGGAGAGCCCGGTGTGGCGGCACTGGGTGGAACAGCTCGGCAAGATCTCCACGATGGTGCGTTACGACGAGCGCGGGTTCGGCCTGTCGGACTGGGCGGTCGATGACTTCACCTTCGAGGCCCGGGTCGCCGACCTGGAGGCGGTTGTGGACGACGCCGGGCTGGAGCGGTTCGCGCTGCTCGGGATGGCGCAGGGCGGTCAGGTGGCCGTCGCCTACGCGGCCCGTCACCCGGAGCGGGTCACCCGGCTGCTGCTGCACAGCTGCTACGCCTCGATGATCCCCTCTCCGGAGGAGGCCGAAATGGAGGCGGCGTTCGTCCAGTTGATCAAGGTTGGCTGGGCACGCCCGGAGAGCGAGTTCCGCCGGGTCTTCACCAGCTTGATGATCCCCGGCGCCACCCCGGAGCAAATGACCTGGCTGGACGCCCTACAACGGGTCGCGACCTCGACCCGGAACGCGGTGAAGGCCCGAGAGCAGCGCAGGGGTGTCGACGTCACCGAGTTGCTGTCCGAGCTGAACCTTCCGACGCTGGTGCTGCACGCCCGCCAGGAACGGATGAACAAGTTCGAGGAAGGCCGCAACCTGGCCGCCCGAATCCCCAATGCCCGGCTGGCGGCGCTCGACAGCGCCAATCACATCCTGCTCGAGGACGAGCCGGCCTGGCCGGTGTTCCTGGCGGAGGTGGCGTCGTTCATCGAACCGGACGCCGCCAGCCCTCGGTCCCGGGATGCGGTCCGCTCGCTGACCGGACGCGAGCGCGACGTCCTGCGCCTGGCCGCGAGCGGGGAGGACAACGACGGCATCGCCCGCGCCCTCAGCCTGAGCACCCGGACCGTCGAACGTCATCTGCAGAACGCCTATCTCAAGCTCGGAGTGACCGGCCGCTCGGCCCGCGCCGCGGCCGTCGCTGCGCTGCTCTCCAGCTGACCGACTACGCGTTCACCGCCGCCGACTCCGGCCGGGCGGTGCCATTTCTACGCGTCGGCACCGAAGCCGGGCACCCCGACGAACTCCTACCGTTCAGGGAAAGGCACCTGGGGACAACGAATCGGAGAAACAATCATGTCGATCACGACCGCTTTAACCGAGGCCGATCGCGCGCTCAAGACCAAGCACCGGGCCATGTGGGCCAGCGGCGACTATCCCGCCGTGGCCGCCGAGGTGATCCCCGAGCTGGGACCGCGCCTGGTGCAGGCCTGCGGCGTGCAGCGCGGTCAGTGGGTGCTGGACATCGCGGCCGGCTCGGGTAACGCGGCGATTCCGGCCGCCCTGACCGGCGCGACCGTGGTGGCCAGCGATCTCACCCCGGAACTCTTCGAGGTTGGCCGCAAGCAGGCGGCCGAGCGGGGCGTGGACGTGGAGTGGCGGCAGGCCGACGCCGAGGCGCTGCCATTCGACGACGCGGAGTTCGACACCGTGCTGTCCTGCGTCGGGGTCATGTTCGCCCCGCATCACCAGCAGAGCGCCGACGAGCTGGTCCGGGTCTGCAAGACCGGCGGCACGATCGGCCTGATCAGCTGGACGCCGGAGGGTTTCATCGGGCAGCTGTTCAAGACGATGCGGCCGTACGCACCTCCGCCGCCGCCTGGTACCCAGCCGCCGCCGCTGTGGGGTAACGATGGATACGTCCGCGAACTCTTGGGCGAGCGCGTGACCGACGTCAACGCTCGGCGAGAACTGCTGACGGTCAAGCTGTTTCAGCAGCCCACCGACTTCCGCGAGTACTTCAAGGCCCGCTACGGTCCGGTCGCGGCGGTCTACCGGGCGATCGCGGACGACCCGGACAAGGTTGCGGCACTGGACCAGGAGCTGACCGACCTCGCCGTCCGATTCACCGAAACCACCGCGACCGGCACCCAGATGGACTGGGGGTACCTGTTGCTCACCGCCCACAAGCGCTAACCCCCGCGGGTGACGGGCGGCTCTCGGTTTTACCGGGCACGATGGGGTTGATGAGTGCAGACGAGGGCGATCCCGTCGACCGGGCCCTGGCCGAGACCCCTGACCAGGACTACGTCGGCGCCCGGGACCTGACCCGCTGGCCCAGCGCGGCGGGCCGACTCGCCGTCACCCTGACGCTGCGGGCGGCGCGCTGGGTCGCCCCCAACCGCCTGCTGGCGATCACCCTGGCGATCGGGCTGGGTCTGGTCGCCGTCCTGACCGCGCTCGCGGCCGGCGTCTACGACGCGGTGGTGGAGGCGGACGGGATCGCCGGGCTGGACCAACCGGTCCTGGACGCCGCGGTGGCGATCCGGAACCCCACCGGCGAGCGGATCGTCACCGCCTACACCAACCTCGGTGGTGCAGTGGGGCTGTCGATCCTGGCGACCGTCGCAGCCGTGGCGCTCGCCCTGGCCTGGCGACAGTGGACGCCGATCGTGCTCACCGCCGTCACCGGGCTGGGGTCGCTGCTGCTGACCACGGTCGGCAAGGCGGTGGTCGGCCGCAGCCGCCCGCCACTGGCGGACGCCGTCCCGCCCTTCGAGAGCAGCTACTCGTTCCCGAGCGGGCACTCGCTGAACTCGATGGCCCTGGCCGGGATCATCGCCTACCTGCTGGTCCGCAAGCAGCGCAGCGCGTGGGCCCGGGCCCTGACCATCGGCCTGGCCTCGGCCTTCGCCGTGACGATAGGCCTGAGCCGGGTCTATCTGGGGCATCACTGGCTGACCGACGTCCTGGTGGCCTGGAGCCTGGCACTGGCCTGGCTGGCCGTGGTGATCACCGCGCACCGGCTGTTCATCACGGTTCGACGAAAACCGATTACAGCCAGTTCACCTGACCGGTATCCAGGCTGTAGACCGCCCCAATGATCTTCACCTTGCGCAGCGTTGAGGCCTCGCTGAGGACCGCAACCGTCTTCAGGTGCTCAACGATCCGCTCGACGTTGATGTCGATCGAGACGCTGAGCAGGTTGGTCTTGTCGGCGCCGGTCTGCTTGGCCTCAGCCACGGCCGGGCGGATCGCCGCCACCAGGGCGTCGATGTCCGTGCCGGTCGGCTTGGACTTCTTCTCGATCGCCTCGATGGTGGCCTGGACGGCGCCGCACCCGGAGTGACCCAGCACCACCAGCAGGGGGGTCTTCAGGTGCTCAACTCCGTACTGCAGCGACCCGAGCACGGCGTGATCGATGACCTGACCTGCACTGCGAACCACGAACAAGTCGCCCAGACCCTGATCGAAGATCACTTCTGGGGGCACCCGGGAGTCCGCGCAGGACAGGATCGCGGCGAACGGCAACTGGGCCTCGACCACGGCATCCCGGCGGGTGACGCTCTGATCGGGGTGGATCGCCTCCCCCGCGACGTAGCGGGCATTCCCGGCTTCGAGCAGTTCGCGCCCTTCGCGCTCGGCCACTGCCTCCTCGTCGTCCCGGCTCGGGGCCTCGGTCGGCCGGGTCACGTAGGCCGCACCGCCGCCTCCGAGCGCAGCACCGAGCACACCGCCACCGATCATGAAGATCGCTTCACGCCGCCGAGGCAGATAGGGGCTCAGCGCCCCGCCTTTGCGGGCCGCGGAACTCTCCGAACTGTCCGCCGCACTGGCCGCGGCAGGCTCGGTTTCGGTCGGCGCGGTCATCAGCAGTGCCTTCCCCATCGACGAGTGTCCTCTGGGATGTCGGATCGCGGTCAGCGTTTCTGAACCCTCCGGAGGCACTTAGCGTGACCGTCAACCCATCGAAATTGACGGTGGCAGACAGTTTCACCGCGGTACTCGGCGGCTGATTGCCGAGGTAATCATCGCGGTGGTCATCGGGGCGGCAGTTCGCTCCCGACGAGCTGGTCCCCGTGCCAGCGCAGGACGCGGGCGGCCGCCACGGTCTCGCAGCCGCTCAGCTCGTAACGGTCCACGTAGATCTGCTGGAGGCGCAGCTGCGTCCGGAGCGCCCGACGCAGGGATTCGCGTGAGCTGGTAAGAATTTCTGCCAACCGTCGTTTCATGACCTCCAGCCTGCCGCGCTCGCCGATTCCCGGCGAGTGGCAGAAAAGTCATGCTTGAACGAATTCCTGCCAAACCTCGGCCACACCGTCGGCTACGCGCGCGCGACACGCCTGCCGTTCAGTCGCCGCAGCCAAGCCGTTGCGGTCCGGCGGTACCGTCGTTTCATGGTGATATGGACGTCAAGCCCTATTCTCCGGGCCTACGCCGGCGTTGTTGCGTCGGCGGCAGGCGAGGCCGCAGTCACCGGGATCTGGGTGATGGCCGGTGAACTGCCACCTGGAAAGCGGAGATTGGCGCGGGTCGGGTTGACGGCAACGATCGCGGCGATCGGGATCGGGCTGTCCATGCTCGAGCCCCTGCCCGAGGAGCCCTCCCCCGAGGACGAGTCGATGCTGACCTCGGACGAGCCGGAAGCGGACTCCATCGACGAGCCTGCCGAGGCCGAGCCGCCGCCGGTGAGCCCGGTCGTCGGCACCGCGGCCGGCAGCATCGCGGTGGCGATCATGATCGGTTCGTCGCTGCTGCAGAAGCGGTGGCTGGCGAGGCTGGCCCGCAGTGGGCACGCTCATCCCCATCGGTCGCTTGCCCTCCGGGTCGCGGTCATCTCGTTTGCGGGAACGTTGCCCGCCCGGCTGATGGAGGTGCACGAGGTCCCCGTTCGCAAGGGTGAACCGGGAACCCGCTGAGCGAGCCGGTTCAGCTCGCGGGCGATGCCGTTGGTGGGCGATGAGCCCCGTTCGAGGGTATTGCGCTTGTTTGTAAGTTTCCGTAGCATTTCACCACTGCGCAAATGAAACGTTCCAAGTTGATCTTCCTCCACCTTCGGCTCAGCGTGTCGTGGAACTCCGCTTGCGCTGTTCAGCGCCCAAAATCATTCCTGAAGTGTGCTTTTGGAGTTCCCGGCAGGAGATCAGGCAACCCCACCGTCGTGGTTCGTCGTCAGGAGGCTCCGCATGTTCCATGTTCCCGGACGTCCTAGCCAGAAACCCTTCCCCCGCAGACTTTCCACGGTGACGGCGCTCGCCTTCACCGCCACCCTGCTCACCGCCGTTCCGGCCGGAGCAACACCGGCGACGGCGCAGGTCAGTGCCGCAGCCCCGAGTACGCCGGTCACTCGGCAGACGACCACAGCGGCCCCGGTCTCGCTGACCAGTGCCAACTGGATCTGGTACCCGGAGGGCAATCCGGCCCGGTCCGCCCCGGCCGGAACCCGTTACCTGCGCCGCACCTTCACCGTGCCCGAGGGCGCGATCAGCGCTGCCCAACTGGTCCTGACCGGCGACGACACCGTTGATGTCTGGCTGAACGGAGTGCGGCTGGCCGGATCCGCCCGAGGCGGCGAGGCCTGGCGCCGGGCCATCTACGTCGATCTGACCTCGGCACTGCGTCCGGGCGCCAACACCGTGGCGATCGCGGCCCGCAACACCGCGATCGGATCCGCCGGCGTCCTCGGCAGGCTGCACGTCGTCACCTCGGCTGGGACGACCGACCTGGTCACCGACAACGCCTGGCGGGCGGGCAACACCGCCGTCGCCAACTGGGTCGAACCCAGCTTTGACGACAGCTCCTGGACTGCGGCCAAGGTCGTTGGACGCTACGGAACCGCGCCGTGGACCGCCCGCATCACCGCGCCCGACATCAATGCCTGCTCGCCGCTGGAGGTTTCGGCTACCACCACCGAGCGGCTCAGCACCCCGATCGGCCTCGACGCCGCCAAACCGCGGTTTGGCTGGACGTTGGCCGCACCGGGTGCCAGCGGGTTGATCCAGGGCGGCTATCGGATCGTGGTCTCCTCAACCGCCGCCAAGGCGAAGGCCGGCACCGCGGATGTCTGGGACAGTGGACGGCTGGCCTCCGGGCAATCCGTTGACGCCGGGTACGCCGGTCCGGCGCTGACTTCGAGCACCCGGTACTACTGGCGGGTGCAGGTCTGGGACACCCAGGGCCGGGCGGCCAAACCCGGCGCGGTGACCTGGTTCGAGACCGGCCTGCTCGATCCGGCGACCGAATGGAAGGCGGCCTACATCGGCGCCTCGGCCGACGGACCGACCTTGGCCGGCGCCAACTGGATCTGGTACGACGAGGGCGACCCGGCCAGCAGCGCACCACAGGCAACCCGCTATTTCCGCCGCGAGCTCTCCCTCCCGGCAGGCACTCTCAGCCGCGCCACGCTCGCCGTCACCGGTGACGACACCGCCGACGTCTGGGTCAACGGCACCCAGGTCAGCGCCTCCCCACGGGTCACCGACTCCTGGAAGTCCGCCGCCGTGGTCGATATCGCCGCGCTGCTGCACGAAGGCAGCAACACCATTGCGGCATCGGCAACCAACACCACCGTCAGCCCGGCGGGCCTGATCGCCTCGGTGCGGGTCGACGTTGCCGGGGCGGATTCGATCCGGATCGTCACCGACGCCACCTGGAGCTCCTCGACGGAGGGTCCGACCGGTTGGCAGCAGCCGGAATTCGACGACTCGGGCTGGAAACCGGCCCGCGCGCTGGGAGCGTACGGCGTCGGCCCGTGGAACAGCAATGTGTCGATCCCACGCCCAGCCCCCTACCTGCGCAAGAGTTTCACGCTCGGCAAGCGAATCACCCAAGCGCGTCTCACGGCCACCGCGCTGGGCCTGCAGGAGACGCACCTCAACGGCAAGCGGGTCGGCACCGAGGCCCTGGCCCCGGGCTGGACCGACTACAACAAGCGCCTGCAATACCGCACCTTCGACGTCACCGGCCTGGTGCACACCGGTGCGAATGCGATCGGCGCGCTGATCGGCAACGGCTGGTACTCCGGGTCGCTCGGGTTCGCCGGCAACCAGCACTACGGGAGCCAGCCCTACTACTCGGCACAGTTGGTCGTCCAGTTCGCCGATGGCACCTCGACCACGGTGGCCACCGACGACTCCTGGCGAACCGCGCCGAGCGCGATTCGGGCCGA